>Ga0209518_1000581_pt1 | contig 46614 bp, 46 predicted proteins | sample RifGroB1_FD_183993 | JGI IMG/M metagenome (GOLD analysis project Ga0209518, IMG submission 183993) | Groundwater microbial communities from Rifle, Colorado, USA - Groundwater B1 (SPAdes) (version 2) | ecosystem: Environmental > Aquatic > Deep subsurface > Groundwater | place: Rifle, Colorado...
GCATTAAAAATGTCTCCACGTGAATTTGCTTTAAAAAATCAAGCAAGTTAAAATTGAAATAATTGCCTGGAATATTTGTCTTAAGAATGGGGTACCTTACAGATACCATAGTAATATATTAACCAATTTCAATCGCCATTACTCTGATTATAGTATTATATTACTATGAGTGCAAACAATAACAATTCAAGAATTGCGGATAACATCAAAAAATACCGAAACAAGCTCGATATTTCACAGGATAAGCTCTCAAAACTTGCCGATGTTACCTACAACACAATTATCAAAATTGAATCGGGAGCGAATACAAACCCGACCATTGAGACACTTCAAAAAATCGCTAAAGCATTAAACGTTGGCGTGGACGATCTGCTCAAATAAGTTTTATGGACCAAAAAGCACAATTTGAGAAAAAGTTAATTGCGATAGAAATAGAGCTTGGGTTTTTGCGCGTCCCAAAGGAGGGTGTGGGTTTTATGGCGCCTGAATCTGGTGCGGTATGGCTTAAATTGGATGAAGATAAACCAGCAATTCAATCAACGTGGAACAAAAAACACCAAAGAATTTTTGGTCTCACTAACTTTTACAAAGAAAAAAATGCAAAACCAGGAGATAAAGTTACTGTGGAATTTATAAGTAGTAGAAGTGGCAAAACTGAATTTTACAAATTAAATCTTGCAAAAGCCACACTAGAAGACATTAAAAGGGAAGAAATAACTGAAAAGGAGGCAGAAGAAATCATCGATTTGTCGGGTCTTTCCTCGCAAGCAAAAGGAAATATCGTTGAAGATCGCATAAAAGAACTTATTTTGCTTTATGGTCAAGGTTTATTGAATGTGTATAAACCGACAAACGATACGGAAGGAATTGATTTAATCGTTGTAAAAAACGGCGTTTATCAACCACTATTCCTACAAGTTAAAAGCAATTATAAGTTGCACGGCGGAAGAAATTTACTTGTACAAGTTGGAGACAAAACCCTACACCCCCACCACACTCTTTTTGTGGCCGGTGTTTATTTTAATCCCAAAGAGTTGGAGATAAACGACAAGCTCGCTTTTATTCCGTCGGAAGTTGTCTATAAGGAAGGACAAAAAGTGAAACTGTCCGGTTCCAACACCGGACACAGGGTTACTATTTCTCTCAAAGACGGTTCGACGGCAAAGTTTACAGAATACCTTGTTAAGAAAACTGATTTTGTAAATAAACTACTGGAAAAATTTGCAGAGATAGAGAGGTACTACAAATAAATTTATGCAAAAACCATATTACGACAATCCAAAATTTAAACTTTACCAAGCAAATTGCTTGGAACTGTTAGCGGAACTTCCAGAAAATTCTGTTGATATGGTTTTTGCTGATCCCCCCTACAATCTTTCAAATGGAGGTATTTCAGTCCATGCTGGGAGAATGGTCAGTGTTAATAAGGGAGATTGGGATAAAAGCAAGGGCTTCAAAGATGATTATGATTTTCATTACAAATGGATGGAAGCTTGCCGAAGAGTTTTGAAGCCCCACGGCACGCTTTGGGTTAGCGGCACTTACCATTCAATATATCAATGCGGTCATGCCCTGCAATCGCTTGGATACCACATTCTCAACGATGTCGCTTGGTTCAAACCGAACGCATCTCCAAATTTGAGTTGCCGTTACTTTACCGCGAGCCATGAAACTTTAATTTGGGCGCGTAAAGAGAAAAAGGCAAAACATATTTTCAATTATGATTTAATGAAAAACGGCAACTGGCCGGAAGATCAACTAAAGAAACCCGGTCTTCAAATGCGTTCGGTTTGGGCGATGGGAACACCAAAAACTGTAGAAAAGAAATTCGGTAAGCACCCGACACAAAAGCCAGAAGATTTGCTAAAAAGGATTGTGCTTGCCTCAACTAATAAGGGCGACATCATTCTTGATCCGTTCACCGGAAGCTCAACGACCGGAGTTGCCGCCTATCTTTTGGGACGACGTTTTATTGGTGTTGATACTGAACCGAAGTATTTGGATGTATCAATAAAGCGATTTGAGGAATTAGATCGTAATTTGGCGAATAAATATAAAGCAAAATAATTATGGCGAATATACAATTGTACAAAAAATTCTTTAAGTTAGGTTCTGTTCGTGAGTTTACGCAGGAATTTCAGAAAACACTCGTTACCACTAACAGATCATATCTTTTTTATGTTGATTGGAAGAAAGTAAAAAGAAATGTTGATACGATTAAAACAGAATTAAGTTTATTGGATAGTTTAATAAACTCAAGAAATCTCAAGCGGGATTTTTTCGAACTTCTTTCAAAATATCCTGAGGTTGCCAAAGTGCTTCCTATACTTCTTGCAATCCGAGAAATTTCCTTTGACATAATCGAGAGCTTTGACGAGAAAACAACCGATGTCGTTACTTATAGCTTCAACAGGAAACGCGGAGAAAAACTTACAAAAGAGGAAATAGAATCATTTTGGAATTTAGTTGATAAGTCAGGCGCAACAGAACTTTTCATAACCATTAAGAATTTCAAGGACTACATTTTTGGTGTTGAGGTGGGGATGGACACAAACGCCCGCAAGAATAGGAGTGGTAACGCTATGGAACTTATTCTTGCCCCACTTATGGAGCAAACCAAGATAGAGCTTGGATTAACATTATTCACACAGAAACAATTTGGCTCTGTTGAGAAAGAAATCGGTATTTCTTTTCCCGAACTTCTAAAGAACAAAAAATTTGATTTCTTATTCGCAAAAAATGGTAAAGCCCTGAATGTTGAGGTTAATTATTTCTTTGGTGGTGGGTCTAAACAAGAAATAATTAACTCATACATTGATCGGCAGAATAAACTCAAAACAGTTGGTGCAGAATTTATGCTTATTACTGATGGGCAAGCTTGGAATAGAAATGTAAATAACGAGCTAGATTCTGGTTTCAACTCACTTGATTTCATACTTAACCTAGCATTTGTGCGACGAGGTTTTTTTGATGAGGCCTTGAGAAATTATTTTGGCAAGTAGTTATGCATAAGAAGCAAACAATAATTTTATGACTAACAAGGAAATAACGGAACTTTTATTAAATTTTTTACAGAGTATATTAACCTCAGTGGCATTTTGGGTAGGCGTTGCTCTTATCATTTTTATTTTTATATTTAAAAATGAAATTTCTGATTTCCTTAAAAGATTAAAACAATTCAAAACAAAAGGGTTTGAGGTAAATACCGAGAACGAGGACAAAATGAAAGAAGAAACGCCTAAAAATGAAGAGTTAGCCAAAGAGGAGGAAAAAGAAGAGGAAAAAACACCCGAAGCCCCGAAAGTTGACGAACCAAAGAGTTTAGAGGAATGGCGTATGGAAATGATTTTTGCAACGTTTGATAAAAATCAGGTACGATCAGATGAGGCCTTCAAAAAAATGCAGGAATTAAATTCTGACCCACTATCGCGCAAGAAGGACGAAATACTTTATTTGAAATTTTCGCACACCGCCGGAAAAACAGACGCAATTCCACGAATAAGAGTTTTTTTGACTGATATGGAGGTTGTTTATGATGCAAATATGGCACTCGGTTTTTGCTATGCAAATTCCGACGATTTCGAAAATGCAACAAAATTTTATTCTCAAGCACTTGAGAAAGCAAGTAATGAAGAAGAAAAGTCTGTAGTTGCATCACAATATTCTTCTTCTCTGTACCGGAATAGCAAGAAAGACGATGCAATTAAAATATTGGTTGATGTTTTGTCTGCAACCACAGAAGATTCTAATAAGGTAAGACTCTACGAAAGCTTGGCTGATATATATGAAAAGGAGAAAGACCACGAAAATAGAGCTTTTGTTTTAGATAAAGCTGTCGAACTAAAACCCAATGATACAGGCCTTATTTTTAAAGTTGGCTATTCTTATGCGGAAAGCGAATATGATGAGCTTTCGCTGTTGCACTATAAAAATGCACAAGCCATTAATCCCAACGACGAGTCGGTTCAAAATAACCTAGGCGTTCAATACGATAATTTAAAAATGCCCATAAAGTCAGTGTCTAGTTATCGGAAAGCAGAAAAACTTGGCGAAACATTGGCAAGTGCAAATTTAGCATACCGTTTAATGAATGCGGGTTTTACGGAAGAGGCTACCACGATATTGAATTCTGCAATGGAAAAAGAAAGCGTACATCCGAACGTGAATTCTGCTTTATCCGATCTTCCTAAAAGGATTGAAAAAGAGGATGAAACCGAGAAAGGAAAAATAAAGTCTGCATTAGATTTGAGAAAATTCTTTCTTGGATTCACGGAAGCGAAGTTTGTTAAAAGTGATAAATTAAGTGGTATTAGCGGAGAATGGAAATCAGAGATTGGCACAATTTTTCAATTATCTGTTTCCTCAAATAACCTAACGGCAACATGGAAAGAAAAGTTAATTAGTTATGAATATGATTGGAAATTTGAGGGTGAAATTTTTAATAATAGTTCAGTTTTAACAATTCACGAGAAAGAGTATAGTTTTTCAAAAAGCGAAGATGAATATAGGAAAAAAGGAAGAGGATTTTTGTTCTGTACAAACGATGGTAATACCATTAAATTTATCAAGATAGATGATTCTTACAAATCTAAAAAGATTTATACTCTAACAAGGAATTCTACTGGATAGATTTTTGTCGCCGCCAAAAATTCCGTCCGTCCCCGCAAGAACACGGCGGAAGGGGGGTGTGGGGGGAATTCCGCCGTGTTCTTGCAAAAAATAGAGGCCAGCCCCGCCGCCTTGCTTGTCAAAGCAATGCACCACAGAAAAATACTCTTTTCATTAAAAGAAGAAAAAATCCGGCGCGCGCAAAATGAAAAGAGCAAAGAGTATTTTTCTGTGGTGCGGCGAGCGGTAACGAGCGGCGGCGGGGCGGCTTCCTTAGTCGGGATTAGTTTGGAAAAAAGTTCGGATTTTGTTCAGGAGGGACAGCCAAGAAAATATATGAACCAAATAACTTATAGTGATTTTGAAAAGGTAGATATTCGTGTCGGTAAGATTATCGAAATTTTAGATTTTCCTGAGGCTCATAAACCGGCTTATAAATTAAAGATTGATTTTGGATCTGAAATTGGAATCAAACAATCCAGTGTTCAAGCCGTTGGAACGCATACAAAAGAAGAATTATTAAATTCGTTTGTATGTTGCGTAGTGAATTTTTCTCCCAAAAAAATTGGTCCGTTTACTTCAGAAGTTTTAACTCTTGGATTTAGAAATAATGCAGGCATCGGCTGGGTATTGATTGAACCTAAAAATAATTTTGTAGATCTTGGCAGCAAACTTGCATAAAAATGTTACAATAAAAATATGCGTTTTATAGAACCTGTTCGCAATTTTTACAGCCGATTTGAACATCTTATTTCATCTTTTTCGCTTGTTCTCGGATTTGTTTTTGACGCTTTTACTCTCAAACGCGTAGATGCGCTTTGGGAAAATCTTTGGATTCTGGGTTATCTTTTTTTGATTGGAGTTTTTATCACGCTAATCCACCTAAAGAAGAATGAAGCTGGTAGCGAAAAAAATCCGAGCAAAGCTCATTTCTGGTATGTCAATATACTGCAATTCGCCTTTGGAGGAATTTTCTCGGCCTATTTAGTTTTATATTTTCGAAACGCGGATATAATGGTCGCATGGCCATTTATTGCTTTTCTCGCCGCTATTTTTATCGCTAATGAATTTTTAAAACAGCATTACATCAGGCTTAGTTTCCAAATAAGCTTATTTTTTCTCTCAATTTATTCTTTTATGATTTTTTTAGTGCCGGTAATTTTGCGCAAAATCGGTACAGAAATATTTATATTTTCCGGACTTTTGAGTCTCATCATCATTGCGCTTTTTATTAAAATTTTATTTTATTTTATAAAAGACAAATTTACCAAGAGTAAAAAATTAATAACATTATTAATCTCAAGCATTTTTATTTTAATTAATTTCCTGTATTTTACCAATCTTATTCCGCCTATTCCGCTTTCGCTTAAAGATGGCGGTATCTATCATACTATACAAAAAAATAAAGAGGGGAATTATAATGTAGCTTACGAGAACTATGGTTGGAAAGGATATTTTAAAATGTATCCAGATTTCAAAAAAACGCCGGAGTCGCCGATATACGCTTTTAGCGCCGTTTTTTCTCCTAAAAATCTCAATATTACTATTCTTCACGAATGGCAATATTACGATAAAACAAAAAATAAATGGATAATTGAAAAAGTAATAAAATTACCCGTAAAAGGCGGAAGGGACGGAGGTTTCCGAACATATTCCACGCGTTCAAACTTGGCACCCGGAAGATGGCGGGTAAATGTTAAAACCGAGCAAGGTCAGACGATAGGCCGTTTGCGATTTAATGTTTCATTGGTTGATCAAAATCCGTCGCTTACAACTATGATAAAATAAAAAATAGTAAGATTCATTTACCAATTTCTGCCATTATCTTTTCCAGACCTTGTTCATCATAAAGAATTGTTTTTAGATTTGGATATTTTGTAAAATCTAGATTTTCAAAATGATGATTCTTGTCATCAACAAAGATTATTTTTTCATCTTTATGTCTAGCGCATATTTTTTCTACCGCCTCTTTTTTACTTTCCGATATCACGACAATCTCATAAAAAAGGGATTCAATGCCAGTTTTTCTAATTTTATCTCTTTGCCACTCTTCATATCCATGAGTTATAATGTAGCAATTTTTTTTCCCTAGTTTTTTTATAATATCTATCAACTCATTATTTAAAAAATTCTTACTTTCGTCTAGTATTTTCTCGTATAAGTTTTCTTTAATAGAAAAATGAATCAGTATTTTTTTCAACCAAAATTGATTTTTAGGTATTGTTTTATAATATTCTTCTGCCACACTACGCGACACGCCAGCTTTTTCTAAATGCATATACATATGTTCTTTAAATTGTTTTGTATTGTTAAACAACACATCGTCAAAATCAAAAATGAATTTCATATTACTTATTTATTATTTTTTTAATACATTCAGCTAACTTTTTGGAATCATGACGGATAAAACTTCTTATACTTTGCACGGTATCTGTTTTACTATATATAATGAATAAATGCGACAATAAAGATGCTCTAATAATTCTTTGGTCCTTTAAATCATCGGGCACTAACACTCCATCTCCTTCCTGAAGTTCATAATGTTCTATTTGTTCTTTGGATGGGGCTTCATTGTTAACCAAAATAATATCAAGAGATTTTCCAAGGTATAATTCTATATCTTTAACATAATTACTTACTTTCCAATGCGTTGTATGACCTAATTTATTTGTAAGATTAATTGGTAAAATTATTTGCGCTTTACTTTTACTAATAGCTTCTCTAAAACCATTTACTATAAGATTTGGAATAATAGAACAATAATAATTTCCAGGACCCAGAATGATGTAATCGGCTTTCGATATTGCATGTTTTGCGTTTTTATTTAATTTTACATTATCTTTATAAAAAATTCTTTCAATGCCATTATCTTGAAGATTGAAATGATTAATCTTGTTTTCTCCTTCGATTAATGTTCCATCTGAAAGTACAATAGATAATTGTGCTTTATTTTTTGTCACTGGTATTACACTACCTTTGACTTTTAGAATTTCGGATGCAATTTCAACACCTTTTACAAAGTCTCCCGTAACTTTTTCCAATGCAGCCAGAAAAATATTTCCAAAACTATGCCCTTTTAAAGTTCCATCATTAAATCGATAATTCATGAGTTCGCGTACTACATCGCTATGTTCAGAAAGGGCAACCAAACATTGCCTTACATCTCCCGGAGGCAAAACGCTAAGCTCATCTCTTAAAACTCCAGTAGAACCACCATCATCCGCCATAGAAACAAGGGCAGTAAGAGAAATATTTTCCAAATTTTTTAATCCTGACAAGACAGTATAGCTTCCAGTACCCCCGCCCACGGTAACAATATTTTTCATTACTAAATATTAGCTTAAATTATAATTTTTTGCTACATTTTGAATAATATTTAAAAGCTTCAATAAAGGGTTTTGCATATTTACGGGGATGTAAATTGATATCGCTTTTTATATCTTCGGCGGACAAAAAATAATAATGAGAAATTTCATTTGGATCCACTAAAACTTTTTTGTTTAATTTACTAAAAAATAAATGATGAATGGCTCGCTCATTAGCGGTTATAACGTCAAATCTTCCTAAATCTTTTAGAGGAATTTTAATATTAAGTTCTTCTCTTAATTCTCTTTTCGCTGCAATTTTATAAGTTTCTCCTTGTTCTACGTGCCCACCAGCTGAAGAAGTAATCAGATTTGGATATGTTTTTTTATTGACAGGTCTTTTGCAAATCATAATCTCACCCTTTTTATTAAAAAGCAAAATATGAATGCTTCTGGTGAAAAGTTTTAATTTTTTTGCGTCTTTCTTTGTTCCTGTTTTTACTAAATGATCTTGAAAATTAACTAAATCATATTCTATTTCATAATTCATATATTTGATTTATTATTCAATTAAATCTTTTATTTTTTTTACAACACGTTTTATATCATCATTTACTAAAAAAAGTATATTTGCGTTCTTGTCTATAAAATTCGCCATAGAATTAAATTCTTGCAACTGTCGCAAGTTCAAAGTTGAATCAAAGGCAGATTTAAAATCATTTCCAGATTTTAAGCATCTGTTGGCTAATCGTGCCGCTAAATTAGGTAAAACAGGGGAGGGGGGGTAAAATATAAACCAAAACAAGCTCACAACTTTCATAAGTTTTTAAATAGTCTATTAAACCTGTTAAATTAACTGGATTTTCTTCAATGATTGCTACCTTAGATCTAGATAAAACCTTTTCAATATCTTCTTTTCTAATTCCATATTGACCTCTACCTTCTCTCTTCATACTTACGATAAAACCACTTTCTGAAGCTATATTGTTAAATTCTGTATCAGAAATAAAATGATAATGTTCACCATGGCTTTCATAATCTCTTTTTGGCCGAGTTGTGGTATTAACAACTATATCAAATCCTAAGTCTTTTTTAACAGTCTCTTTACCCACAGCACCCGGACCAGCTATACCTAAAACAATTTTTTTAGGGCTTTCAATAGAAAATTTTTTTTTAAGATTTTCGAAAGTAGTTTTTTCAATAATACTAGGAATGTCAGCAATTTTTTCATATTCGACACCTAATTTTTTTGTCATAGCAACCAAAGCCCTTTGCCAAGCAACGTAATCTTTCATTAAAAAACCTATATTATTTTCAACTAAACTTAAAACTTCTTCAGAAAAAAATCCTTTTAATGCAATTAAATCTTTTTTAAATAAATCAGTTAAATTTCTTGGACGATTTTCCAAACTACTATTATTTGGTGCAGAATCTATCATATGCGTTTATTTATATCATAAAAGAATTTATTTGTCTTTAAGACTCACATATTATAATATACCCGTATGATTTCACGGATATATGTTATGCCTAAAAAAGGAGGGATTAGGGTAGATTCATATCTGATTGATTCTAGGTTTTCACAAAAAGATCTCACAAGACTCGCGGAAGCGCTGACAAATCCGATTTTAGAAAAATATTCCATCAATAACTTGGAGGTTCTTCCTCCACTTGGAGGAAGAACCTCCAAGTTTAATTATGCGATTGAAATAGGGTTTTTACCGGGAGTCACTGATAATGTCGGTCATACAGTCAAAGAAATGGCAGCTGATTTGCTTCATTTAAAAAATAATAGTGACTTTCATGTTTATACTTCCAAAATTTTTTTTGTTAAATCACGCAAACTTGAAGATGTTAAAAAATATTCTCTCACTCTATACAATCCACTGATTGAGCGAGAGAATATAGTAGAAATAAAATCCGGAAAAATAAATTTACCAAATAAAATTCCAAAAGTAATTATAAGAAAAAGTATTGCTGTTATTAATGTTCCACTTTCGGTTTCAAATGAAGAGCTTATCAAAATAGGCAAAGAGGGAATAGAAGATGAAAATGGGGTGCGTCGTGGACCGCTGGCGCTAGATTTATCCTCAATGCATGCTATTAAGGAATATTTTGCGAAATTAAAAAGAAATCCGACAGATATTGAGCTAGAATCTTTGGCGCAGACTTGGTCTGAACATTGTAAACATACCATTTTTGCAAATCCGATAGATGACATTAGGGATGGTTTGTATAAAACTTATATAAAAGGCGCAACAAATCTAATAAGAAAACAAAAAGGGAAAGAAGATTTCTGTGTTTCTATTTTTAGTGATAATGCTGGTGCAATAATTTTTGATAAAGATTATTTAATTACACATAAAGTTGAAACGCATAATAGCCCTTCAGCATTAGATCCTTTTGGTGGAGCGATTACAGGAATCGTGGGAGTCAATCGCGATACAATCGGTTTCGGATTAGGTGCAAAACCCATAGCTAATACATATGGATTCTGTTTTGGTTATCCTGATGATGAAAGAAAATTTTTCAGAGATAAAAACTTGACTCAACTGATGCTTTCTTCAAAAAGAATCATGAATGGAGTGATAAAAGGCATAAATGTCGGCGGAAATTGTTCTGGTATTCCAACTATTTCCGGTTTTATAAAATTTGACGATCGTTATCGCGCCAAACCGCTTGTCTTTGCCGGAACCGTTGGATTGATTCCAAAAAAAATACATAAAAAATTTTCGCATGAAAAGAGCGCGAAGGCGGGAGATTATATAGTTATGATCGGCGGAAAAGTCGGATTGGATGGCATACATGGGGCAACTTTTTCTTCAGTCGCTATGGATTCAAATTCTCCCGCAACCGCGGTACAAATCGGCGATCCAATAACTCAAAAAAAATTAAGTGATGCGTTAGTCAAAGAAGCGCGTGATATGGATTTATACAACAGCATAACGGATAATGGCGCAGGAGGATTATCTTGTTCAGTGGCTGAAATGGCAAAAGAATGTGGAGGAGTAAGAGTATTTTTAGAAAAAGTTCCACTTAAATATCCAGGTCTACGGCCTTGGGAAATTTGGATTTCTGAATCACAAGAACGCATGACTTTATCTGTTCCGAAAAATAAATGGAAAATATTTTGCAAGCTTATGAAAAGCCGGGGGGTAGAAGCTACAGCGATAGGGGAATTTATAAATTCCCCTAAAATCATCGTGCAATATAATGGCAAAAAAATTATGGATCTTAATATGGAATTTCTTCACAATGGTCTGCCAAAAGTTCATCTTTCCACAACTCCATATTCTTCAAACTTTCTTGAACCCAAATTGCCGGAAGGTTTGTCCCGCACAAAAATTCTGGAAGATTTACTTGCGATAAATAACATTGGTGGATTTTCCTTCATCTCCGAACAGTATGATCACGAAGTACAAGCGTCTTCTGTGTTGAAACCTCTCTCTGGTCCGGGACGCATTAACACTGATAGCCAAGTTTTTCGCCCAGTTTTAAATTCCAATAAGGGAGTTGTTTTGTCATCTGGAGTTTATCCTTCGTATGGAGATATTAGCACTTATCATATGGCAGCTTGCGGATTAGATACTGCAGTAAGAAATATAATTGCCTGCGGTGGAAAACTTTCCCATCTTGCTATTCTGGATAATTTCTGTTGGTGCTCATCATATGACCAAAAACGACTAGCACAGCTCGTAGATGCTGTAAAAGCCTGCTATGACTGTGCTGTGGGCTATGGCACACCGTTTATTTCCGGCAAAGACAGTATGTTTAATGACTTTAGGGGCTACGATGAAAAGGGTAATCAAGTAGTCATTTCTATTCCGCCGACACTGCTTATTTCCGCAATCAGCGTAATGCCTGACATTTATAAAACTGTCTCGCCGGAATTTAAAAATGCAGGCGATTATATTTATTTGTTGGGAGAAACAAACGATGAACTTGGAGCAAGCGAGTATTATAAATTGCTCGCAAAAAATGAGAGAAACAACAACATAGGAAATAATGTGCCAAAAGTTAATTTAGAAAAAAATTTAAAAACTTATTTTGCATTAGAGGAAGTTATAGAAAAAGAATTGGTAGTCTCTTCGCTTTCTGTAACTTCTGGAGGTTTGGGAATTGCATTAGCCAAGGCGGCCGTCGGTGGAATGCTTGGATACAGTGTTTCTATCAAAAATCTCCCTGGAAATCTATACGACTACGGAGGCGTTGCCTCCGTAGTCTCCGTAGTAGACGCTAAACTTTTTTCTGAAAACCAAGGCAGGATTTTAGTGTCTATATCTCCTAAAAACGCAAAACAGTTTGAAAAAGTAATGAAAGATATTTGCTGTGTTAAAATAGGAAAAGTTGAGAAAAATGGAAAAGTAGAAATTACAGATGGCAAAAATAAAATAGTAGAAACAAACGTAAAAAAACTGTATAATATCTACCACAAATTTTCAAATTCACAAAAATGACAAATAGAATAAGCAAAATAAAAAACTGCAAAAATTGCAAAAAGGATTTCATCATCGAGCAGGATGATTTTGGGTTTTACGAAAAGATGAGTGTGCCTGTACCAGAGAAATGCCCACAGTGTAGGCAACAGCTACGCACTTTGTTTAGAAATTTTAAAACCCTATACAGGAGACCCTCAAGCATGTCTGGTAAAATGATTATTTCAGTTTATGACACCGAAACACTTTTTCCTGTTTATGATATTTCTGAATGGTGGGGAGATAATTGGGACCCCATGTCATACGGAATAGATATTGATTGGAATCAGACTTTTTTTGATCAAATAATTAAATTATTTAATACAGTGCCACATATATCTATAGTGAATGTCCAATGTGAGAACTGCGAATATTCAAACCAAGTCCTTGAAAGCAAGAATTGTTATCTTGCTTTTGGCTGTGTTGAAGCCGAAGATTGTGATTATGGACATATTGTCTGGAATTCAAGAGATTCAACAGACAATTTGTATCTTTTTAAATGTGAATCCTGTTACGAATGCATTGATTGTTTAGGAAGTACAAAACTTTTTTATTCGCAAGAATGTGAATCTTGCGTAGACTCAATCGGTCTTTTTGACTGCAGAAATTGTTTAAATTGTATCGGTTGTGTAGGACAAATAAATAAATCTTACTGTATTTTTAATAAACAATATTCAAAAGAAAAATATTTGAAGATATTTCCAAAATTAATAAAACTTATGAAAAAGAATAACGAATGGGGCTCTTTCTTGCCAATAGAATTGAGCTCATTTACCTATAACGAAGCAATAGTTAATGAATACATGCCTCTTTCAAAAGAAGAAGCATTGTCAAAGGGTTTCAAATGGAAAGACAACATTCCTAGCACAAAAGGACAGGGAACTATAGAATACAAGGACCTGCCAAAAAGTTCTGATGATTATAGCGATAAATTACTGACTGAAATTCTTACCTGTGAAAAATGCGCAAAAAATTATAAATTGATAAATAGAGAAATAAATTTTTACAAGAAAAATAAATTGTCACTTCCAGATAAATGTTTCAATTGCAGGCATGAAGCTCGCATGAGTAAGAAAAATCCGCGAGATCTTTCTGAAGGTATTTGTACGAAATGTGGTAATGTAATGCTTACATCCTACAAAAAGGAAGACCAGAAAATTTATAAAATTTATTGTGAGAAATGTTATCAGCAGGAAATTTATTAGTCTTTTGCTAGTCTATCAGTTACTTTACTTAACTAAAGTAGATTGAAATATGAAAAAAAATATAAATAGAAAACCAAAAATTATAATAATGTCGGGTTACGGGCTCAATTGCGAAGAAGAAACAAAATTTGTTTTTGAATCAGCAGGAGGAACAGCAGACATAATACATATCAATGATTTAATAGCCAAACCAAAAATGCTTTTAGAATATCAAATTCTTGTTTTCCCGGGTGGATTTTCTTATGGCGATGATACTGGTAGCGGAAAAGCTTATGCTAACAAATTTAAAAATCACTTAATAAGAGAGCTCGAAGAATTTTTATCTCGCGATACTCTTGCTATTGGCATTTGTAATGGATTTCAAATTATGACCAATTTAGAAATTCTGCCTGGCGCGCTGACATATAACAAAAAAGGTAATTATATAGACCGCTGGGTTGATTTAGGGGCTAAAAGTAACAGCCCGTGGCTCAAGAATATTAAAAAAATGTCGCTTCCGATAGCGCACGGCGAAGGATACTATGTTATTTCCAAGAAAGAGTATGAAAAAATTAAAAAAAATAAGCAAATTGCTTTTACCTACACGAAAGGAGAAATTTGCAAGTTTCAAAATCTTGAAAAAAATCCAAATGGATCGGATTTTTGCATTGCCGGAGTTTTAGCATATAATGGAAGGGTTTTAGGAATAATGCCACATCCAGAGCGAGCGATATTCACGCATCAGAATCCGATGTGGTTTTTGAATAAAGAAAAAATGCGGAAGGAGGGAGAAGGCTTGCAAATTTTTAGAAACGCTGTTAATTATTTTAATAATATGAATTAAAAATTTTTTAAATTATTATGAATGAACTAAAAGAAAAATGCGGAATTGTGGGAATATACGGTAAAAATTTACCTGTTTCTAAACTGGCTTTTTTTGCTTTATTCGCGCTGCAACACAGGGGACAAGAAGCATCCGGCATAACCGCAAGTGATGGAAAAAAACTTTGTACGCATAAAGGCGTAGGGCTTGTGGCTCAAGTTTATAAAGAAAAAGACATAGAAAATTTAAAAGGACATATAAGCATAGGACACAATAGATATTCTACTTCAGGCGGAGGAGCGCTGGATCATGCCCAGCCGGTTATAAATATGGATAATTCTTTTGCTCTGGCGCATAACGGCAATTTGCCAAGCGTGGCATCGCTTCTTAAATTTCTTTCCTCAAAAAAAGCATTGCGAAAAAATCGTATGGACTCCGAGCTGATTGCCGATGTGATTGATTTTTATATAAAAAAAGGTAATTCATTGGAAAAGTCCGTAAAAAAAACCTTTCCTTTGATTACTGGAGCGTTTTCTTTAGTAATGATGAATAAAGATACTTTGATCGCTGTGCGAGACGCTTACGGAATGCGCCCGCTTGCGCTGGGCAAAATCGGTAAAGGTTATGTTATTGCTTCAGAAACATGCGCGCTCCATACCATTGGCGCAACATTTTCAAAAGAAATACAACCCGGAGAAATGATCGTTATAAATGAAAGTGGAATAAAAAGCGTGCAACTGGCAAAACCAAATCCAAATCACGATGTGTTTGAATATGTTTATTTTGCCCGTCCAGATAGCGTGTTAAATGATAAATTAATATATGAAGTTAGGAAAAATTTTGGAAAAACTTTAGCTCACGAATTTAAACTAGAAGTTGATGCCATAGTACCTGTGCCCGATACGGCAACTCCTGTTGCTTTAGGGTATAGCGAAGTTTCCGGCATTCCAATAGAAATGGCTTTGGTGAAAAATCGCTATGTCCATCGAACCTTCATTGAACCTGATCAGAAATCTCGCCGACATAGCGTTGCGCTCAAACTGATACCCTTGCCACAAGTTTTAAAAGGCAAAAAAATAGCGGTGATAGATGATTCTATTGTCAGAGGAAATACTTGCAAAAGATTAGTGGAAACATTTTTTAAATCAGGAGCTAAGGAAGTTCATCTTTTAATTTCTTCTCCGCCTATACGTTTCCCGGATTTTTACGGCATGGATACTCCAAATCAAAACGAATTAATTGCGTCTCATAAAAACACAGAGGAAATTCGCAAATTTCTTGGAGCTACTTCTCTGCATTATCTCTCGCTTGATGGACTGATAAAATCTATCGGCCTGCCGAAAAAACATTTATCCACTTCATGTTTTACCGGTATTTATCCTATTGACTTAAAAGAGCGCAAAGATGAAGTAAATTACGATGTCCCCAAAGAGTAAATTAAAATTAGCGATTCTTATTTCTAACGTGGGCGCCGGCACTAATCTTCAAGCCATAATTGACGGAATTGACAGAGAAGAGATAAAAGCTGAAATATGCGCGGTAATTTCCGATAAAATCGACGCTCCTGGATTGGAGCGCGCAAAAAAACATAGTTTAAAAATTGAAATATGTCCAACAAAAGAAATGTTATTGTCGCTTTTGAAAAAATTAAATCTAGATTATATTTGCTTGGCTGGTTGGAAACAAATTATTTTGGATGAAGTGATTTTGGCCTTTCCCAATAAAATTATAAACCTGCATCCTGGATTAATTCCGAATACAATTGACGGAAATGTTGGGAATCCCGACAGCACAAAAGCGCTTTGGAACAAAGGCATGCTGGCCACTAAAGCTATCAAAAATTTTCTAGATCATAAAGCCACTTTTGCCGGTTCTTCTATTCATTTTTTAACCTTGAATTTTGATTTTGGGCCGGTCTTGGGGAAAACTTTTGAAAAAATTGAAACCGATGACAGTGTTGAGTCTTTGTATAAAAGATTAAAGAAAAAAGAAAATCAGTTATACGTGGAAGTTTTAAAAAAGTTATGCAAAAATGATTAGTAAGCAAAAAATTTTAATAATTGGAAACGGGGGAAGGGAACACGCGATTGGATGGAAAGTCGCGCAATCGTCTCGCGCTGGGAAAATTTTTTTTGCGCCCGGAAATGGCGGAACATCGCAAATAGGAACAAATATAGATATTAAAGCCACCGACATTTCCAAGCTTCTGGAATTTGCAAAAAAAGAAAAAATGGATTTAACTTTGGCGCTTCCTGACGATCCTTTGGCGCTAGGCATAGTTGATGAATTCAGAAAACAAAATCTCCGGATTTGGGGACCGACAAAAGCCGCAAGCAAGCTTGAATGGTCAAAAGCTTTTTCTAAAGATTTTATGCGCCAGCACAATCTGCCAACTGCAAAATTTGAAATATTTAACGATTTTGAAAAAGCAAAAGACTACATAAAAAAACAGGCACTGCCTATTGTTATTAAAGCAAGCGGACTGGCATTAGGCAAAGGCGTAATTATCTGCCAAACACAAAAAGAAGCTGTTGAGACGCTGGAAAATATGATGATAAAAAAAATATTCGGGGAATCAGGCAACGAAGTGGTGATAGAGGAATTTTTGACTGGACCTGAAATTTCTGTGCATATATTTTCTGATGGTAAAAATTATAAAATTTTTCCATTATCGCAAGATCATAAAAAAATCGGAGAAGGGAATACGGGATTAAACACAGGAGGCGTAGGGACAATCGCTCCGTTGTCATTTGTCGATAAAGATATGATAAATAGAATAGAAAAAGAGATAGTTTTGCCGACTTTAAAAGGAATGTCTGACGCGAGAACTCCATTTGAAGGAATTTTATATCCAGGATTAATATTAACCAAAGACGGACCTAAAATTCTTGAATATAATACGCGTTTTGGCGACCCGGAAACTCAAACATATATGCGACTTTTAGATACGGACATTTTAGATATTTTTGCCGCCTGTATTGACGGAAAAATTTCTGATTTAGAAATAAAATGGAAAAAAAATATGTACGCTTGCAATGTTGTGCTGGTTTCAAAAGGTTATCCCGGTGTTTATGAAAAAGAAAAAATTATTTCTGGCATTAAAGAAGCTGAAAAACAACCAGATATTGTAATATTCCATGCTGGCACAAAAGTTGTTAGGCAAGACCTCACAACAAACCTCACAACAAATGGCGGGCGAGTGCTCGGCGTTTCTGCCATCGGCGATACTTTAGAGGAAGCTCTTAAAAAATCATATAAAGCTATAGAGAAGATTTCATTTGAGGGTATGCAATATCGCAAAGATATCGGCAAAAGCGCGTTAAACAAGATTTAACACAAATAAAAATAATTCCTTAACATATCATATATGATAGTTTAAGAAAATTTGGATAAAATCTTACAAGTTATTTATCCCATTATTTATCCCAATTGAAGAAATGATCTCGGTCAGGGCCGGTGCCGACGGAGATGATTTTTATATCAAGGTCAGCGAGTTTGCTTTTTATGTATTTTAAATATGAAGTGAGCTCTTTGGATACTTTCTTTTTATCATTAACTCCGTAATCTGCACCACCCCAGCCGGCGATTTCTTCCGTAACTACGTTTTTTACTTCGCTTAAATATAATGGAAATTCTTTAAAAATTTTCCGGCCATTTTTATAACCTGTTACTACTTTCACTTTATCGCTCAAGCAAATATCAGCTTTGTTTATGAAGATTTTATTAATACCCGAAAGATTAATCGCATAACGAAGCGCAAATAAATCAAGCCAACCGCACATTCTGGGACGTCCAGTAGTGGCTCCGAATTCATTGCCTGCTTTCTGGAAGAGTTTTTCTAAAGCTTCATCTTTTATTCTAGCTGGAAAGTTTCCCCCGCCTACTTTAGTCGTGTAAGCCTTAATGACGCCGTATATATCCCGCAGATACCTATGAGACACGCCAAGGCCCAAACAAACGCTGGAGGGCAGGGTATTGGAACTGGTAACATTCGGATAATCTCCAAAATCAATATCTAACATAGCGCCTTGCGCGCCTTCGGCCAAAATATTTTTTCCTTCTCTCAATCTCTTTTGTATTAAAAAAGACAAATCGCAAATCTGCAGTTTTTTTATCTCCTTTAAAGCGTCCCACCACATTTTTTTCGCTTCCTTTATTTTTTCCAGATCAATTTTAAAACCATACTTATCTTTATACATATTCAAAAGATTCATATGGAATTGATAAAGAACTTCTTCTTTTTGTTCAAAATCCGCTCTTAATACATCGCCAATCAGAAGCGCCCTTCTCGCCCTTACATCGCTGTAAACTGGACCGATGCCCCTGGCAGTGGAACCCACTTTTGTTCCTAAGTTGTTCCTGCGATATTCGTCGGCTTGATCTAAAAAGGGATGTAAATACGAGACTAGTTTTGCGCGATTTGAAATAAAAAGCCGGGAAACGACATCAAAATCCAAATCTTTCAGTTGTTTTATTTCTTTAATTAAAGACACAACATCAACCACAACTCCGTTGCCGATATATAATTCTATATTTTTTTGAAAACAACCCGAGGGTACAATATGCCCGATAAAAGTCATATCTCCCAATTTTAAAGTGTGCCCCGCGTTCGCTCCGCCTTGAAAGCGCGCAACTCCCGAATAAATCTTATGAGAAAGAAGCTCGTCTATATTTTTTCCCTTTCCCTCGTCTCCCCATTGAAGCCCGACAACCACGTCAATAAATCCCTCTTTTTTCTTTTTTAAAATTTTATTTGTCATTTATTTATTACCCACGCTGTAATTAGGAGCTTCTTTAGTAATTATAACATCGTGTGGATGACTTTCTTCTATGCCGGATTGCGTAATTCTAACAAATTTTGCTTTTTTTTGCAGAGTTTTGATATTTTTCGCTCCACAATATCCCATGCCAGACCGAAGTCCTCCCACGAGTTGATAAATAACCTCGGAGAGACCTCCCTTAAACGATACCCGTCCCACAATTCCTTCAGGCACAAGTTTTTTAATATCATCTTCTGCGTCTTGAAAATATCTGTCTTTTGAACCCTGTTTCATAGCTTCAATCGAACCCATCCCGCGATAAGTTTTATATTTCCTAGCGTCTAAAATTATTGTTTCGCCTGGGGATTCCTCAACTCCGGCAAAAATAGAACCCGCCATAACCGAACTTGCTCCGGCGGCGATAGCTTTTCCGATGTCTCCGGTATGCCTAATTCCTCCATCAGCAATAATTGGCACTAAGTCTTTAACCGCTTTGGCAACTTCATATACAGCAGAAAATTGTGGAAAACCTACCCCAGCAATCACTCGAGTGGTGCAAATTGATCCCGGTCCGATACCCACTTTTATCGCGTCAGCTCCGGCTTTTATTAAATCGCGAGCGGCATCCACTGTGACGATATTGCCGACAATAACTTCCATTTTTGGAAATTCTTTTTTTATTTTCTTGAGCATTTCAATCACTCCCTTTGAATGGCCGTGAGCGGTATCAATAACTATCACATCAACTCCATTTTGCTCAAGCGCTTTTACTCGATCCAGAGTATCGGCTGTTACGCCCACCGCGGCCCCTACTCGCAATCTTCCAAAACTATCTCTGCAAGAATTTGGCCGAGATTTTACTTTCATTATATCTTTGTAAGTAATAAGGCCGATGAGCTTGTTTTGCTTATCCACTAACGGCAATTTTTCAACTTTATATTCTGTAAGTATTTTTTCCGCTTCTTTTAAATTTGTGCCCAGACTGCCGGTTATCAAATTTTTTTTTGTCATTATCTCGCCAACCGGAAGTTCTAAATTTTTTTGAAACCTTAAATCGCGGTTGGTTAGAATTCCAAGGAGTTTTTTATTTTTATCAACGATTGGAATGCCGCCGATTTTATTTTCTTTCATAATTTGAAGCGCTTCTTTCAGCAACGCTCCGCTTTGCAGAGTTATAGGGTCGTGAATCATCCCGCTTTCGGAACGCTTAACTTTGCGCACCTCTTCCGCCTGTTTTTGGATATTCATATTTTTGTGGATAATTCCTATTCCTCCTTCCTGCGCCATCGCTATCGCCATCGCTCCCTCGGTCACCGTGTCCATAGCGGCGGAAATAATCGGAACATTGAGTTTTATTTTTTTGGTAAGAAAAGAAGTTATATCAACTTCGCGAGGCAATACTTCCGAATATAGAGGCACAAGCAAAACATCGTCGTAAGTCAGACCTTCTTTAAAATTTTCTTTATTTTCTTGTTTTAATTTTTCTTTTACTTTTGAAGCCATAATATATTGTGTATACTAACATATTATGGACAACATACAAATACTTATTGTAGACTATGGATCGCAATACACGCTAGTTATTGGAAGAACCCTGCGCGAGCTTGGAGTGCGAAGCATAATACTTCCACCGAAGAAAGTTGATAAATGGTTAGATAGCAATACTCCCAAAGCAGTCATTCTCTCTGGCAGTAATTGGAGCGTATATGATAAAGGAGCGCCAGAACTTCCAAAATTACTTGATACTACCGGTAAAAAATATTTTATCTTGGGTATTTGTTATGGTATGCAGCTTCTTGCTTATAAACTCGGAGGTCTTGTAGCTAAGCCGCACGAGCATCGTGAATATGGACCGGCTGAAGCAATATTAGACACAATTCATCCGCTTTTTAAAGACGTTCTCAAAAAAACGGAAGTCTGGGCAAGCCACGGAGACACAGTCACTAAGCTTCCAAAAGGTTTTACTTCTATCGCCACATCGGGCGGTATTGCTGCTATGAGCGACAAAAGCAATCGCGTACTGGGAATTCAATTTCATCCTGAAGTTATCAATACTAAAAAAGGAAAAAAAATATTGCAAAATTTTCTCACGCTTTCTCTTTGTAAAAAAGATTGGGATCCGATAAATTTAATCCACCAAATCCAGAAAGAGGTTTTGGACGTTGTAACCCCCGCAAAAAAACAAAATATAATTTTGGGCGTCTCGGGAGGAGTTGATTCCACCACCCTCGCCAGTATTCTTGCCCCAGTTTTAGGAAAGAGGCTTATTTGCATAGCGATAGATACCGGCGGACTGAGAGCAAATGAGCTCGAAGAGTTAAAAGCGAATACGGCAAGCGCTTTAGGAAAAAATTTGAAAAAAAATCTTGCAGTAATTCCAGCTTCCAAAGAATTTATAAAAAATATCAGCCAGACAATCGACGGAGAAGAAAAACGCGCGAAATTCCGCGCTGTATATCAAAAAATATTTGAAGAACAAATAGTAAAGTATAATGCCGGCTTTATTGCGCAGGGAACTCTCGCAACCGACATCATAGAAACTGGCAAGGTAGGGGAGTCGGCAATGATAAAAACACACCACAATGTAGGACTTTCTTGGAAAGTGGAAGATTTGCATCCTTTAAGAAACTTATTTAAATATGAAGTTCGAGAACTCGCTCGCGTAATGAATCTTCCGCCTGCTGTATATGAACGTAATCCTTTTCCTGGACCGGGTTTATATTTACGAGTTGTCGGCACGCCAGTATCAAAAGAAAATATTAATTTAGTAAGGGAAGCAGATAAAACTGTAACTGATATTCTAAAAAAATATAATATCGCCAAAGATATTTCCCAACTTATCGTCACGCTTCTCGGCATTAATTCAGTCGGAGTGAAAGGCGACGAACGCGTTTATGGGCACTCCCTAGCGGTTCGCGCTGTGCAAACATCCGATTTTATGACAGCCAAAGGTTATTATTTTCCTGAAAAAGTTGTAAATGAAATTATAAATGCTCTCACTAAACACAAAAATATTGTCCGCGTATTTTTTGATATGACACCCAAACCTCCAGCTACGACTGAATTTGAATAAAGATAAAATTATGCTAATATTTTTCCATAATGAAGAAAAAGATAAATTCCGCGCTTGTTTCAGTTTTTAATAAAGATGGGCTTGATGAGATTATCAAGCTACTCAACAAAAATAACGTAAAAATTATTTCTACAGGAGGCACTGCGAACTTTATTCGCAAGCTAGATATACCTGTAACTGAAGTAGAGACGATTACTAATTTTCCGCCACTTTTTGGCGGTCGAGTAAAAACGCTTCAACCGCAAATTTTTGGCGGTATTTTAAATCGCCGAGACAATATTGATGACCAGAAAGAAAAAAGACAACACAAAATAGAAGACATTGATTTAGTAATTGTAGACCTTTATCCATTTGAGGAAACTATCGCAAAAGGTGCAAGTGAAAATGAGATCATTGAAAAAATAGACATCGGCGGAGTGGCGCTTATTCGCGCGGCAGCTAAAAATTTTAACAATGTTGTTGTTATTCCTTCTAAACACCAATATAAAAAACTAAGTGAAATACTTAAAAAGGGCGCAAAAACTTCACTAGAAGAACGCAAAAAATTCGCTGGCAATGCATTTGAAGTAACAAGCGCTTATGACAGCGTTATTCGTAGATATTTTCAGAATTTTAAGAATCCACCAAGCATGTCAATGATGCCCTTTGACACATCAATGTCAAAGGGCATCATTGACATTACTCAATTGCGTTATGGAGAAAACCCGCACCAAAAAGGAGAATTCATAGGAAATTTGGAAGAAAGTTTTACACAGCTTCACGGCAAAGAGCTCTCCTATAACAATCTTATAGACACAGAAGCAGCCATTGCGATTGTTTATGATTTCAAAGATCCCGCTTTCGCTATTATCAAACACATGAATGCTTGCGGTCTGGCAGTTCAAAAAGAGGGACAGCTTTTAGAAGCGTACAAAGCCGCATATAAAGCAGATCCGCTTTCAGCATTTGGTGGCATACTCGCCGCCAATAGAGTTGTTAGTGAAGATATTGCCAAACTTATTAAAAAACAAAATTTATTCGTAGAGGTAATAATAGCACCGGACTTTACAAAAAAAGCTCTGGAAATATTAAAAGAGAGAAAAAATTGCCGAATTTTAAAATGGAAAAATCCAGTTTTTCCTAAAAGACAAATACGTACTTGTTTTACTGGAATTCTTTCACAAGATAGAGATACTCAAATAGAAAAAGAAACTAATTTCAACACAGTTACCAAAAGAAAACCTACAGAAAGAGAAAAAAAGGGTTTGCTGATAGCGGCTGTGGCGACAAAACATTTAAAATCCAATTCTGTCGCTTTGGTGAAAAACGGCGCGCTTCTTGCAATGGGTTGTGGACAAACTTCTCGAGTTGACGCCCTTAAGCAGGCAATAAACAAAGCAAAAAAATTCAGATTTTCTATAAAAGACGCGGTACTTTCTTCCGAAGCATTTTTTCCGTTTCCTGATTGCGTGGAGATAGCAGGAAAGGCCGGCATTAGCGCAATTATTCAGCCCGGCGGATCAAAAAATGATGAAGCATCCGTCAAAATGGCGGATAAATATAAAATAGCTATGGTGACAACTGGCTTTCGACATTTTAAACACTAATTAAAAATATATTGGCTTTTTCGTTTATTTTATATTAAAAAAATGCTAAGATAAAGTTATTATGAAAAGCACAAAAGTGGGCATAATTATGGGCTCGGATACGGATCTGGCCATATTTGCGGAAGTTGGAACGATACTTGAAGAGTTTGGCGTGCCTTATGAAATGACAGTCGCCTCCGCGCATCGCGCGCCTAATTTGGTCCATAAATACGCAACTGGCGCAAAAGATAGGGGAATTAAAGTTATAATCGCCGGCGCGGGCGGAGCAGCGCATTTAGCGGGAGTAGCGGCATCGCTAACCACTTTGCCGGTTATTGGTATTCCAATTAAAGCAAAAAATTTAGATGGACTTGATTCGCTTCTTTCGACTGTAAATATGCCTCCGGGAGTGCCTGTGGCAACTGTCGGAATAAATGCTGGAAAAAATGCGGGACTTTTAGCTCTCCAAATACTTTCTATAAGCGATAAAAATTTAGAAAATAAAATAATTGAATACAAAAAAAAGCTGGAAGATGATAATAAAATAAAAGGAGAAAAATTATCTAAAATTGGATTTAAAAAATATTTAGCCTCGCCCGTGAATGAGCTACAGCCTAGGGAAAATAAATAAATATAAGCAAAATGAGTAATCTTTATACAAAATCTGGTGTAAACATAAAAAAAGGCGGTGAAGTTGTAAAAAGAATTAAAAGTTATGTTGCTTCTACTCACACCAAAGCAGTACTTCAAAATATTGGAGGTTTCGGTGGACTATATGACCTAAAAAAGATAATAAAAAATTACAGAAATCCTGTTTTGGTTCAAAGTATCGATGGAGTAGGAACCAAACTCTCTATCGCAAAAATGATGAAAAAATACGATACCGTAGGTGAAGATATTGTCAATCATTCTTGTAATGACATATTGGCAATGGGAGCTCGACCTGTGATATTTCTTGATTATGTAGCTAACGAAACTCTTGTCCCAAAAGAAATGGAGGCAATGGTTCGAGGTATGGCGAAAGCTTGCAGAGAAAATGGGATTGCGCTCATCGGCGGTGAAACTGCCGAAATGCCGGGGATATACATGAAAGGCGAGCATGACATTGCTGGATGTATCACTGGAATTGTGGAAAAAAATAAAATAATTACTGGAAAAAAAATAAAAAAAGGAAACATTATTTTAGGTTTTCCTTCGAGCGGATTACACACAAATGGGTTTTCTTTGGCACGTAAATTGTTTTTTAATAAAATGAACTACACTGTAAATACAAAAGGAGTATTTAAAGAAACAGTGGGAAAAACCCTGATGAAAGTTCATGTAAATTATTGCAAACCAATTTTTTCTCTTTTAGATAACAGTGTTGATATAAAAGGCATTGCACATATTACCGGCGGGGGATTTATAGAAAATATTCCACGTATACTTCCAAAAAATCTTGATGCGGAAATTCAAAAAGGTTCCTGGCCTATGCTTTCGATTTTCCCTTATATGCAAAAAATTGGTAAAGTAAGTGAAAGGGAGATGTATAAAGTGTTTAATATGAGTATCGGATTTGTGGTGGTAGTGAATGAAAAACAAAGAGAAAAAATTGAAAATATATTAAAAGGTCACAAGATTTTTTGGATTGGTAAAATTATCAAGGGAACAGGTAAAGTAATTTTGAAATAATATGAATATTCTAGCAAAAACAAATTTTGAAAATCTAGGAAAAAAGTATGTGGGTAAAGTGAGAGATGTTTATAGCCAGGATGATAAAGTTATTTTAATTTCTACCGACCGATATTCGGCCTTTGATCGCAATTTGGCGCTGATTCCTTGCAAAGGCCAAGTTTTGACGGGGGTCAGCAAATTTTGGTTCGAGCAGACGAAAGATATTATAACGAATCACGTCATGGATTTTCCTGATCCCAATGTTATAGTGGGCAAAAAATGCAAAGTTATACCCGTGGAAGTGGTGCTTCGGGCCTATATAACCGGCGTTACCGGAACTTCGTTGTGGACTTTGTACCAAAAAGGAGTAAGAGATTTTGGAGATTTTACTTTGCCTAACGGTATGCATAAAAATCAAAAATTGAGCAAAGTCATATTGACACCTACCACCAAATTTGAAGAACACGATCGGCCGCTCTCAAGCAAAGAAATAATTTACGGCGGATATATGACCAAGGATCAATGGGAGAAAGTTGCTGATATTTCTTTGAAATTATTTAAGCGCGGACAGGAAGTCGCGCTCTCGAAAGGATTGATTTTGGTGGATTGCAAATACGAGTTCGGACTTACGCCTGAAGGAGAGATAATACTGATAGATGAAATTCATACGCCTGATTCTTCCAGATATTGGCAAGCGAAAACTTATGAAAAACGCATAAAAAATGGCTTAGAGCCGGAAAATTTTGACAAGGAATTTTTGCGTTTATGGTTTAAGGAAAACTGCGACCCGTATAAAGATGAAAAATTACCAGAAGCGCCGGCCGATTTAGTGGAAGAGCTGTCTCGAAGATATATACAAATATACGAGCAAATTACCGGAATTCCTTTTGAAACTGAATCGAGAGATATTGAAAAAAGAATAGAAAAAAATCTCAAAAAATACACAATATAAACAAATGACGATAAAAAATATTATGCTAGTGACAAACATAGCGATAGCAGAGTTTGTCACTTTCAATTAGTTTTTTTATTTCTTAAATTTATAATCCCGTGCGAGTTTAAATGTCTTTATGCAATCAAAAAGTTTTATATATTTGAGGTACTTTACAAATTCTTCTGGCAGGGGAGACGGGCCAACCCAGACGCTTCGCTGAATCATAGTGTAATCAAACTTTTTTAAATGAAACCGAAACCATTCTCTTTCTGCCTTGCGAACTTCTGGAATATCAAAAATAACTAAAAGATTTCTAGAAGACTCTTTATTGAAAGGTGATTTGAAAAGTTGTAATCTAGCTTTTCTTCGCGCTATATATCTTTTTCCACCTTCACTCAATTTTAAACAAGAACCTTCAAATGTTATGTATTGCTTCTTTTTTAAACGGGAAAGTGCTGAATTAATAGAATTTCTCTTATAATTTTTAAAAACAGGTAAACCAAAAATGTTGGTAGACATACCCTTATATCTAAATCTAGGTGTTTGAAGTAGTTCAAGTAAATTATTTTGAATACTCATGCTCATATTATATTCTTAAATAGAATCAGTGACAAGTCTAGCTATCGCATAAAATATCACTGTATTTACCTATACAATATTCTATTTTATGATAAAATATATTCATGAATAAAAAACAGCTTTTCCTTTGGTCGCTTTATGATTTTGCCAATTCTATTGTTTATATTAACTTCATTCTCTATTTTGCAACTTGGATTGTAGTTGATGCTGGGTTGTCGGACTTTTGGTATAATGCGATCTTTGCAATAACCACAGTTATTCTTTTATTTACAGCTCCTATTTTAGCGGCTCGCACAGATTTGCGCGGTGGTAGAAAATACTGGTTAAATATTTCGACTATTGGTACTTTTTTATCCTATGGGCTGGTTGCTATTTTGGCAGGAATAAATAACAATGTTTTACTAATTGCTTTATTATTTTTAACTGGACAATATTTTTACCAATTATCTTTTGTCTTTTATAATCCAATGCTAGACGATATTGCTGATGAAACCCACAAATCTCGAGTCTCGGGTATCGGTAATTTTGCTAGTTCATTGGGCTTTGTAGTGGGTATTTTAATTACACTCCCATTCGCTGGTTCTCGCATTACTCCTTTGTTAATATCTGTTCCAGTTTTCTTTATTCTTGCGCTTCCCATGATGATATTTTTTAAGGAGTCAAAAAAACATATTGGCTCAATTAATACTTCTCCAATCCAAGATGAAACTAAAATCTTTGTAAAAAAAATGATTGCATTCTTTGCAGTGTCAGCCGCTACTCCTATGCTAGTAGCCTTTTTCTTTTATAATGATGCTTTACTGACTATTAGCAATAATTACTCAATTTATCTAGAGAGAGTTTTTCATTCCCCAGATACCAGCAAATCTATTTTACTTATGACTATTTTGATAATGTCTGCTATCGGTAGTATTATTGGTGGTTGGTTGGGAGATAAAATAGGCGCGCTAAAAACTTTAAAATTTATTTTATTAGGCTGGGTTATTACCATTCCCGTGTTCGCATTAGCGCCCAATTTTCTCGTAGTAACCATCTTAACTCCCATCATGGGATTACTTATCGGTTCTGCGTGGACAACTTCTCGCTCATATTTAACTACTGTTCTTGTAAAGGAAAACATGGGGTATGGATTTTCTTTTTATACAATTGCTGAACGTTTTGCGACTTTAGTGGGACCACTTACATGGGGAGGTATAATTTGGGCTATGGGTACGGAAGCTCTTGCTTATCGTATTGCTGCTGGTACTATGACTATATTCTGTATCATTGGCTTGATTATATTACATCGTTGGAGACAACCAGTAATTTTAAACAACCAAATTATGGATTATGGGAAAAATTATTAATAATAATCATTATAAACCATGTCATTAAATTCAATTTCGCCGATAGATGGACGCTATAAGAAATATACTGAGGCTCTTTCGAAATATTTTAGTGAATCGGCTTCAATGAAATATAAAATTATTGTGGAAGGGGAGTATTTGATTGCGCTTGCTGAAACCAAGAATGTAAATTTAAGAAAATTTTCCAAAAAAGAAAAAAGGATTGTTGGAAATTTATATAATTTGAACGAAAAAGATGCAAGGGTTATAAATAAAATAGAAACAAAGGGTTATAAAAATATAAAAGCCACCAATCATGATTTTAAAGCGATAGAATATTATATAAAAGAAAAACTCAAAAAAACAAGTTTAAAAGATATTTTGGAATTTGTGCATTTTGGTTTGACCTCCGAAGATGCGAGTAATATTGCCTACGCTTTAATGATTGGCGAAAGTGTGAAGCGCGTATATTTTCCAGCTTTAAAAGATATTGTTAAAAAAATCGAAAAATTAACAAAAGAAAATGAAAATGTTCCCATGCTTGCCAGAACTCACGGACAATCGGCTTCGCCTACGACCTTTGGCAAGGAATTTAAAGTATTTTCTGAACGATTAAAACGCCAATTATCTCAATTAGAAAATCATAAACTGGAAGCTAAATTAAATGGAGCTACAGGTAATTACAACGCTCTTTTTATCGCTTATCCTAAAATTGATTGGATAAAATTTTCTGCCTCGCTAGTTTCAAAAATAGGAAAATTAAGAGGGATTCCGCTTGAAGTGAATTTATACACTACTCAAATAGAACCGCACGATAGCTATATTGAACTCTTTGATATATTAAGACGCATAAATTACATTATTATAAATTTTAATCAAGATTTATGGCGTTACATAAGCGATAATTGGATTATTCAAAGGCCGGTAAGGGGGGAAGTGGGATCTTCCACCATGCCGCATAAAATAAATCCGTGGTTTTTAGAAAATAGCGAAGGAAATTTGGGAATGGCAAACGCTTTATTTGAATTTTTTGGACGAAAACTTCCTGTTTCTCGTTTGCAAAGAGATTTATCTGATTCCACAGTATTGCGAAACATAGGCACGGCCTTTGCGCATAGCTTAATTGGTTTTAAATATTTAGGCAAACAGTTGGGAAGAATAGTAGTAAATAAAGAAAAAGCATTGGAAGATTTAAGGGCGCATCCGGAAGTAATCACCGAAGCCATCCAAACTATTTTGCGGCGTGAAAGCGTAAAAATGCCGTATGAGCAACTAAAAGAATTAACCCGCGGCAAAGTTGTGACCCTGTCCGATATTCATAAATTTATAAACACTCTCAAAGTAAGTAAAAAAATAAAGAAAGAGCTACTGAAAATAACTCCAGAAAATTACACCGGTCTAGCTTCAAAGCTCGCTTCAAGGTAGTATAGAAAGATGGCGTTTAGAATTTTGGTTTCTATAATTCTCTTATTTTCAATACTTTTCATGCCCTTTTGGGTATCTGTTATATTAGCGTTTGCGAGTATGGCATATTTTCCTTTTTTTCTAGAAGCTGTTTTTTTGTTTCTTTTGTCAGATTTGCTTTATGGAGTGCCTGAACCAAGGCTTTTTAATTTAACTTTTGTTTCTTTTTTCGCGGCGCTTATTTGTTTTATAATTTTAGAATTGTTTAAAAAGAAATTAAGACTTAATCCAAATATTAATAAATAAAATTTTAGCACTGGAATGAATTTTCGAAAATTCACAAAAAATAAAAAGAAAAATACTTTCGTGGAGCCGGATGAAATTTTTCTTGATTCAAAAAATCTGCAGAATTTTGATCGTCAGCAATTTGAGGGACGGATAGAAAAGCCAATTCCCCGAAAAACTATCAATCTTCTTGGTACTTCATTTCTATTGATAATAATTTTATTCGGAATCCGGCTGGTATATCTCCAAGTCGGAAATGGAGATAACTACAGAAAAAGAAGCGAAAATAATATTTTGGAAAAAGTTATTATTTTCACTGAAAGGGGAATAATCTACGACAGAAACAAAAAAGAATTAGCTTGGAATAAAAAAACAGAAGGGGGAACGGACTTGGTAGTCGGAGCACCACTTGGTGCTCCGACTACCAAGTTAGATTCATTATTATATACACGCGTTTATACTTCGTCTGGATTTTCACATATATTAGGTTATGTAAGTTATCCGACAAAAGACAATGCGGGAAATTATTGGCAAACTGAATTTAAGGGCATCGATGGCCTTGAAAAAGAATATAACGACAAAATAAAAGGTGAAAATGGATCAAAAATAATAGAAACAGACGCAAAAGGAGTCATACATTCGGAAAATATTATAAATGCCCCAAAACAGGGGAGCGATTTAATAACAAGCATTGATTCACGAATTCAAAAACAATTATTTGCTCTCATTAAAAATTCATCGCAGGACAATGGATTTATCGGCGGAGGAGCAGTAATAATGGATGTTCAAAATGGGGAAATCATAACCTCTACCAGCTTTCCAGAATATGATTCTGAAATTTTATCGTTGGGAAAAGACACAAAAAAAATTAATGATTATATGAATGATAAAAGAAAAATTTTTCTAGACAAAACTATTTCGGGACTTTATACTCCGGGCTCAATCGTAAAACCATTTTTAAGTTTAGGCGCTCTGGCGGAAGGCGTGATTGATCCATATAAAAAAATTCTTTCAACTGGCTCTATTTCAATTCAAAATCCATATTTTGAGGACCAGAAAACTGTTTTTAAAGACTGGAGAGTAAACGGCTGGACAGATATGGCGCAGGCCCTTGCCGTATCTTCGGATATTTATTTTTACGAAATTGGAGGGGGATACGAAGATCAAAAAGGGCTTGGCATCGCAAATATTGAAAAATATGCGAAACTTTTCGGCTTCAAAGATAAAACTGGAGTTGATTTGCCAGATGAAACTGAAGGCACAATCCCGAGCCCGGAATGGAAAATGAAAAACTTTAAAGGCGATATTTGGCGTATTGGAGACACCTATAATACGGCCATTGGACAATACGGATTTCAAGTTACTCCGATAGAAGTTGCCAGAGCTGTTTCCGCTATTGCAAACAATGGCAAACTTTTAACTCCGCATTTTATATTAGGTGATATGCAAAAAGAAAATCTGTTTTCCACAGTAAATTTTAAAAAGGAATATTTTGATGTCGTGCATAATGGAATGCGGCAGGCGGTAACTTACGGCACCGCATCAGCGCTCAATGTGCCTTATGTGGAGGTTGCCGCTAAAACCGGCACAGCTCAGCTGGGTGTCAAAAAAAATAAAGTAAACTCTTGGGTTGTCGGTTTTTTCCCGTATAAAAATCCAAAATATGCTTTTACCATAATGATGGAAGCTGGACCTTCCGCAAATAATGTCAACGCATCCTCTGTTATGCGTCAACTTTTAGATTGGATGTCTATCAATACTCCGGAGTATTTTTTATAAATTCAGGTATTACGATGAAAGTAATTCTTGCATATTCTCTTCATTTATTGATATAATACGCCTATGAAAAAAGCATGGACACTTTTGATTTTGGGCGTTTGGGTGGCAATATTGCCATATTTAGGTTTTCCATATTCCTGGAAAGATATTCTTATAACTCTTTCTGGGCTTGGACTTATTTATGTAAGCTTTATGCTTTATAAAGAATCCAAAATAAAAGAAATTAAAGAAGAAAAAACTTTTGATAATTTTTCAGAAAATAAGTTTTTTAATGAAGGAGAAATATAATATTAAATAATGCAAAATCTTTTAAAAACAAGACATATTACTACTGTCGTTTCCCTTATTGTTCTGTCTTTCGTCGGAGGCGTTTATGTTGGCAACCATAATCGTCCTGAGATAGATAAAATTATGGGCCTTACTAATAAGGAAACGCAAGTTGCAACGAAGGCAGATTTTTTTCCTTTTTGGAAAGTTTGGAATACCATTAATGAGAAATATCCAAAAAGCGACGAAGTAACAGATCAAAATAGGATTTATGGGGCTATTTCAGGCCTTATTGACTCTTTAGATGATCCATATAGCGTATTTTTCGACCCGGAAGAAACAAAAACTTTTGAGGAAGAAATAGCCGGTAATTTCATTGGAATCGGTATGGAAGTCGGTATAAAAAATAAGATTCTCACAGTTATTGCTCCGCTTAAAGACACTCCTGCTTATAGGGCAAATATTAAATCTGGCGATAAAATTCTGAAAATTGACAAAATATCCACTTCTGATTTAAGTATTGAAAAAGCGATTAAATTAATAAGAGGAGAAAAAGGCACAGCGGTAACACTCACAGTTCTTCGCGAGGGGAATGAAGATCCGATGGAAATAAAAATTGAAAGAGATACTATAAATATACCAACTCTGGATACAGAATTAAGAAAAGATGGAATTTTTGCAATTAAACTTTATAGTTTTTCCGCAAACTCCGCCAACCTTTTCCGTAACGCGATAAAACAATTCGTAGAATCTAGAAGTGACAAGCTTTTGCTTGATTTAAGGGGAAATCCAGGCGGATATTTAGATTCAGCTATAAGCATATCAAGCTGGTTCTTGCCGAGCGGGAAAACTATTGTGACTGAAGATTACGGCGATAGTAAAAAACCAGAAGTATTCAGAAGCAAGGGTTATAATATATTTAATGACAACTTGAAGTTTGTTATTTTGATAGACAACGGTTCCGCTTCGGCATCGGAAATTGTCGCTGGCGCAATGCAAAACCACGGTCGCGCAACACTCGTGGGCACGCAAAGCTTTGGCAAAGGTTCCGTACAGGAAGTTGTTGATATCACTCCAGATACTATTTTAAAAATTACAGTCGCAAATTGGTTAACTCCGAATGGAACTTCCATCTCCGAAAAAGGATTGATTCCGGATTATCTTGTGGAGATTACTAAAAAAGATTCAGGGGAGAAAAAAGATCCGCAGTTGGAAAAGGCAGTAGAAATACTATTAAAATAATGAAAGTAATTTTTTTACAAGATGTATCGAGGATAGGGAAAAAATACGATATAAAAGAAGTAAATGACGGTTACGCAATGAATTTTTTGCTACCTAGGAAATTAGTTGTAACTGCCACGCCAAGAGCTGTAGCGGAGCTTGAAATGCGCAAGAAAGAAATTGTGTTGAAGAGAGAAGTGCAAGAAAACTTGCTTCTAAAAAATTTAGAAGAAATAAAAGGCAAAGTCGTCACGATAAAAGGCAAAGCGAATGATAAAGGTCATCTTTTTTCCGCAATTCATAAAAAAGAAATTATTGAAGAAATGAAAAAACAACTAAATGCGGAAATCAGTGAAGAATTTATTATTTTAGAAAAACCGATAAAAGAAATAGGGGAGTGCGAAATCCCAATTTCTATAAAAGACAAAAATTCTTCATTTAAACTTATTGTGGAAGAAAATTAAAAATCAAACTACACTTACCACCTTTTTCACTGCAGTAGTGCCATTAAAGGAAATTTTTCGTTTTGAGCCAAATTTGACTGTGCCATCTTTAAGAGCAAAAAGGGTATGATCTTTACCTAAACCCACATTTACGCCTGCCATAACGACTGTGCCGCGCTGACGGACGATAATAGACCCTGATCGAGCTTTCTGACCGTCAGTAAGCTTAATACCAAGATATTTTGGGTTCGAATCTCTTAAGTTTTTGGCGGTTCCGCCAGCTTTCCTATGAGCCATATGGTTTTAATGATATAATTTAAAGTAAATAGAGTATAAACAATTATATGGAGAAAATCAAGCAATTTTTTGAGAGCGAAAAAGGGAAGGATGTAATGATAGTTTTTATTGTTATTTTAACGGGTTTAGGCTCATTTGAATTAGGCAGATTGTCTAAAGAAGATAAAACTTCCAGCATAAAGATAGAATATATAAATCAAGCAGAAAATCAATCGGCAAATGTCATTTCGTCTGTAAAAAATTCTCCGGAAAAGGTTTCAACAACGATAAATTCTAGTGGAAAAAAATTTTTCGCTTCAAATAGGGGGAGCAGATATTATTCAATCGGATGTTCGGGAGGCAAAACTATTAAGCAAGAAAATAGAATCTATTTCACGACAAAAGAAGAGGCAGAGAAGGCAGGGTATGAGCTTTCTAGCTCGTGCAGATAATAATATACCCGTGTCGCACAATATATGTTTTGGGTCGTTACACGACCTAAAACATAGCGTGGATTGTTGCGTACATAAAAAATATGTCGCACAATCCACTTTACTTAACACTATTAAATAGATCTTTAAACCAATTTAGCGCTTGTTTAAGCCAGCCAATGATTTCAGTCAAAGTTAGATTAAAATAATTTAAAATTTCGGTAAACGTAATATTAAAATATTTCATTAAAAGAAGAGCAACAATTATTACTATTATCAATTTCAGAAAACCTCCTTCTTTGTTTTTCATACCGTTTATTTTACCATAAATATTAAATATTAGCGAAGGGGTGGCAGATAATACATCGGATCAAGATAAGCATTAATTGCGGCAATAGGCTGTTTTAAGATTTTACCAGAACAAGATACGCTGGGTACGGTCTCTACTTTAACCGCACCTGAAGCATAAAGAGAAACATGCAAATGCGGTCCTGTAACCCTGCCAGTGCCTCCGCTATAGCCCACTACTTCCCCTCTTCCTACCTTTTTCCCTTCAGCAACTTTAATTAAAGAAAGGTGCCCGAAAGTGCTGGAAAGGCCATTATTGTATTCTATTAATATCCACTTGCCAAAAGACGCGCCGGGACAACTTGTGTCTGTGTTGCCGATTCCTTTTACCACGCCTTCTGCCATAGCTTTAACCGGCAACGGAGTTCTGGCTCGAAAATCAGTGCCGCTATGGCCACTCGCGTAAGTTCTATGAGGTCCCGTTTTTGCTCCAAATTCTTGGGTAACAAAAATATTATCCAGCGGCCAGGAGAGCACCCCGGCATTAGGAAGCGAAGATGGATCAAGAATAAATTTGAGCTGTGATTCGTAATCGCGCAATTCTTTTTCAAAAGCCAGTTTTTTTGCCAGTTGCTCTTTTACCAGTTTTTGATAGTTAGTTTCATTATTTTTTGTTTGAGTTAGAAGTTTATTCTTTTCATTTGTATTCTGAATCACTATTTTTTGTTGATCGGCAAGTTCTTGCTTGAGAGCAACAAGTTCATTTTTAGCTTTAACCGTTTCCCCTCTGGTATCCTCCAGATCGCCTTTAACTTCTTTTAACTCAATTATATTTTCTCTTATTTTTTCCCTAACGGTGACTATGTTGTCTATATCATTCCATATTGTTGTGAAATCACCTTCCGAAAGCACGGTTTGTAGCACGCTTTTTAGCTCAAATTCATTAGTTTTTCTAATTTCCATAGCAATTGAATCTATGTTGTTTGCTATAGAATTCTGTTTGTCGCCTATATCAGAATTTAATTCTTTTATTTTTAGATTTGTTTTGTCAATTTTATTTTGCGTTACTGAAATATCAGTCATTAATTTCTTTTTAGTCAAGTCAAGCTGTTTTAGAGAAACACTGAGAGAATTTTTCTGTTTCCCTAAGACATCAAGCTCATTTTGATAAGTCTTAATCTGTTCTTCTAATTTTACGATATCTAAGTTTTTTTGATTTATTTTGTTTTTTATTTCTTCCGCTGTTTCCGCATAAGAAATCGTCTCACCGACGATCCGCTGAAGAGGTGGAAAAACGCCGAAAGGCATAAGAAGGATAAAAAAAATAAGTATTGTATTAAACAGCTTTTTGTAGTCTAGATAAAGTTTCATTTTTTCCTAAAATTTCTGCTATAATAAAAGGATCTGGAGACTTGTCTTTTCCCGAAAGCGCATAACGCACTGGATGCAGTAATTCGCCTCGATTTTTTAGGTCATTGGCGATTTTCATCAAACTAATTTTTATATTATCTGAAGTAAAATTTTCCTCATTTAAGTCGCTTAAAGTTTTAATCGCTAATTTTAAATTATTTTCAGTTTCTTTCGTAGAAGAACTTTTGTAGACTAGCTTTTCTTTGTCATATTGCGGTTTTTTAATTTTAGAAAAGAAATCCAACTCCCCTGCCCTTTCCATATTTTTTATATCATTCCATTTTGAAATTCTTTCAAAAATAATTGGAACTATTTTTTCATTTTGAAATTCTTCTGATAAAGATGATAGAATTTTATTCTTTACCTCGTCGTTAGATAATTTTTTCATATGCTCCTTGTTAAGCCAATCAAGTTTTTCGGAATTAAATATCCCGCCACTTTTTTGTATTTTTTGCATATCAAATTTTTCTACAAGTTCATCGAGCGTGAAAACTTCCTGTTCTCCGCCAGGATTCCATCCGATCAGCGCCATAAAATTTATAATCGCTTCTGGTAAATATCCTAAATTCTTATACTCTAAAGCGGGTATCACCTCCGGATCTCTTTTGGAAAGTTTCGCCCTGTCTTTGCCTAAAATCAGAGGTATATGAGCATAAAAAGGCCGCTGAGCGCCGATAGCCTCTTGAATAAGAATTTGCCGCGGCGTATTGGCAATATGTTCTTGACCGCGAATAATATGAGTCACCGCCATTTCAAAATCATCCACCACAACAGTCAAATGATAGAGCGGTTCAGTTAAACTTCTGGCAATAATGAAATCTTTTAAATCCGTGGTATCAAATGTAATATCGCCCAAAACAATGTCGCGAAAAGTTATTTTTTTATTGGGATTTTTAAAACGAATCACCTCACTTCTCTGTCCTTCTTCTTTTATTTCTTCCTTTGAAACATAAGCGAAACCATCTTCAATCATTTTTTCCAGATATTTCTTGTATATTTCTGTCCGTTCTGACTGTCTGAAAAATTGGTCGGGTTTTAAACCCAACCAGTTAAAAAGTTCCAAGAAACCATCTTCATACTCTTTTTTTGATCTTTCTTTATCAGTATCTTCGCTCCGAAGTATATAAACACCTTTATTTTGTTTGGCAAAAAGGTAATTATAAAGGGCGGAGCGAACACCGCCTAAATGGAAATGACCCGTTGGCGATGGCGCAAATCTGGTTACAATTTTTTTGTCCATACGGACATTTTAGCATTTATCGCACTAAAAGTAATCCCTATTTCTCATGACTCAAAGCTATATCCATTAAAGCGCGAGCAATTTTCATTGCGGCATCGGGCTTGGCAAAAACTTTAGCATTTTGCGCCATAGCATCGTAGCTTACTTTATCCCCTGTTATCCTTTCAATTTCTGAACTTAAAATATTAGCGGTCATATTCATCTCTCCTATAACGCTGCAGGCTCCGGCTCGAGCATAACTAAAAGCATTCTTTTTTTGATGATCTGAGTTTGTATTTGTTATAGGTATTAAAATAGATGGCACACCCCAAGACGCTATTTCAAATAACATTGAACCAGCCCTGGAAATGACAATGGTTGCCGCGCCGGCGGCCATTTTCATAGCTAAAGGATTTAAAAAAGCTAAAGATAAATATCTCAATTGAAATTGATTGCCGGTTAATACGACTTTAACTCTATCTGCGACCATATTAAAATTTTTAACACCAGTCTGATGAATAATTTGATAATTGTTGAGAAGTCTTGGCAGTGAATCCAAAATAGTGTTATTGATAAGTTCCGCGCCCTGAGAGCCTCCTAAAACAAGTATTACCGGTATATCTTTTTCCAGTTTAAAATATTCAAGCGCTTCTCTTCTAAAAGCAGGACTTTCTATTTCAATTCTTATCGGTTGACCGATCCAAGCAACTCTTTTTTTGGGAAAATAATCAGTCGCTTCTACAAAAGAAACAGCGATTTTTTTAGCGAAATGGCCGGCCCATTTATTAACCCGGCCCGGAACAGAATCTGATTCGTGAATAATAACTGGAATACGGAGAATTCTGGCGGCAAAAATTGTCGGAAACGAAGCATATCCGCCCTTGCCAAAAACAACATCCGGATAAATTGAAAATAATTTTAAAATTGCATTTAAAACACCAAAAAAAATTTTAAAAACATCAAAAAAATTATAAAAATAATCTCTCAAAGAAGAATGAGCGCGCATTTTCCCAGTGCTAATTTCTTCATACGAAAGCCTATTTTCAAAAAGCATTTCCTTGTCATAAGGACTATTGGAAATATAATAAAGCTTAACTCCTAGCATATTTTCATGATCTATTATTTGATTGACTCTCTGAGCAACAGCAATAATAGGATAAAAATGCCCACCTGTCCCGCCGCCTGTAAAGACTATTTTCATATAATTAATTTCTTTGTTGATACTTTGATACTTGAAGCACGATACCTATCGCCATAACATATATCATAAGCGCAGTGCCTCCATGGCTCATAAAAGGAAGCGGCACTCCTGTCAATGGAAGAACTCCAGTGATAGAAGCAATATGCATAAATGACTGCACTATAATCAGTATAACAATTCCAGAGACTAAAAGTCTACCAAATAGATCCGGAGAATTATTGGCGATACGAAATCCGCGCAAAACAAAAAGTAAATAAATAAATATTGTGGCAGAAACTCCGACAAAACCCAACTCTTCTCCTAAAACAGCAAAAATAGAATCTCCTTGCGGTTCTGGAAGATAACTAAATTTTTGAATGCTTTGGCCGAATCCCCGTCCAAATATTCCTCCCGATCCTATGGCAATAAGCGATTGCTGAATTTGATAAGAAGACCCCCGCGGATCGATTGATGGATTGATAAAAGTTTTCACCCGTTCCTGAAGATATGGCGTAAAAAATACAAGAGATCCAAGAACAAAAAAGACTCCTATTCCTGCCCCCAAAATATATTTCATCGGAACACCGGAAATAAAAAGCATTGAAATTCCGGTCACCCCAATTAAAATAAAATTTTTAGTATCAGGCTGTTTAAATAAAATCAAGGCGATAATCGCAAGCATTACAGCAAACGGTAAAATTCCGAACTTAAAATTTTGCACTCTATTCTTTGCCCAAGACAGCCACGCCGCAAAATAAATAATGAATCCAAATTTTAAAAATTCCACTGGCTGGAAAGAAAAACTTCCAAGCTGCACCCATCTTTGCGCTCCTCCATGACTCCAACCCCAGTGAGGTATAAACACAGACGCAGTCAAAAGTATTGACGCTAAAAAAATAAAAAAAGCGTATTTACGCCAGAATTTATAATTTATTTTTGAACAAAAATACATACCAATGAGTCCCAAACCCAGGCCGAGAATTAATTGGCTGAAAAGCACTGAATAAAAAAGCTTTTCGTTTTTAGCTAATATCCCCAAGGACGCGGAAACAAACATAGTAATCCCGATAGTAAGCAAAAGACCGACAATTATTAGGAAAAATCTATCTATTTTCTTTTCTTTCATTTTTCTTTAATTTTTATCGGCTGATAACCGCTAAAATTATACCAATAATGGCAAATACAACTGACAGAACCCAAAAACGCATAGTAACTTTGTAAGATGGCCAGCCAATTGCTTCAAAATGATGGTGAATAGGCGCTACACGAAAAATTCTTTTGCCATTTCTAAATTTTTTTGAAAGCATTTGGAAAATAACGGAAAGAGAGGTAATTACAAGAGGCAAAGCTACAATGGGAAGAATTAAAACTGAATCAGTCAAAAATGCCAATGTTGCCAAAGTAATCGTAAGCCCCATAATGCCCGTCTCGCCCATATAAAATCTAGCCGGCGGAATATTAAACCAAAGAAATGCCAATATAGCCCCGGTAACAACCGCCGAAAAGGCGGCAATATCTATTTGATTGTTAGCATAAGCTATTGCTGAATATGCGGCAAAAATAGATGCAAAAACTCCCCCAGAAAGCCCGTCTATTCCATCAATTACCCCCCCAGAAAAAGTGGCTAAAGCAACTATTATAAAAAATGGAATAATTAAAATACCCAGATACATTTCTCCCGTAAACGGAATATGAAATGAAATCATACCCAATTTATAAAAAAACCAGATGCCAATTAAAAGAGATACAAATGTCACAATTATTGCTTTCCATTTACGCCAGGATTGATCGTCGCGGGCAAATTTTCCCGTTCCGTAAATTTGAACAAAATCGTCCCAAAGTCCGATGAGCGACCCGACAAGAAGAGTAAAAAGGGGTATCAGGGTTTGATTTCGGCTTAAGAAATTAATTCCATAACTGCCCTCCGAAGGAAATAAAACTGAAACTAAATAAAAAATAAGTGTCGTGAAAAGAACAGCAAGCCAAATTATTATTCCGCCTACGCGCGGAGTTTTTAATTCTTCTTTTTCATTATGAATTTTTGAAAAATCCGGGGCAGTTACATCAATATTTCTAGAATATTTTTTCCACATTTTGTATTTATAGAAAAAATGCGTGGCAATCGGCGTAAGCAATAAACCCAAAAAAAAGGCAATTGCTGTCGGCAAAAAAATTTTAATTAAATTAAGATACACACAGATAATATAACATATTTTTGATTAAAATACACCAATATGTTATTGTTTTTGGATGAAAAAAGAAGAAAATTACATTTTAAAATTTATTATGTTGTCTTTATCGATATTCGCATTAGTGTTTCTTATGTTAACGCCCTATTTCACTTCGTCTTTCTCGGATTTGAGGCAGAAAAAAATTATTGAAGAAAATTATCAAAGGCTGTTAAAAGAAAAACAAAAAAATTATCTGATGGGCAAATTTGATCCTGCGCAAAGAGAAGATTTCTCTCCCGTGCCGGAAGAATTAAACATTGGCGGATATAAAATGTATTTAAGAAAAGAAACTTTACGCGCTTTTTTAAAAATGCAAAATGCCGCTAAAAAAGATGAAATAGATTTAAAAATAGCTTCCGCAACTAGGAATTTTGATTATCAAAAAAATCTTTGGAATAATAAATGGTCCGGGGCCACAGTTGTTGACGGAAAAGATTTATCAAAAGACATCTTTGATGAACAAGAACGATTTGAAAAAATATTAGAATATAGCGCCGCTCCTGGCACATCTAGGCATCATTGGGGCACAGATATAGATATAAATAACGCAAATTTTTTGTATTTTAATTCAGAAAAAGGTAAAAAAGAATATGAATGGCTTGTGAAAAATGCTCCTCTGTTTGGATTTTGCCAGACATATAATTTAAAAGACAGTGCTAGAGGAACCGGTTATAACGAAGAAAAATGGCATTGGTCTTATCTGCCTCTCTCCCGAACTTTTATTCAGGAATATAAAAATCTAATTAAAGATGAAGACATAAAAGGATTTCTGGGAGACAAATATGTTCCTGCTCTAAATTTAATCAACAATTATATTTTAGCCATCAATCCGGATTGTCTTTGATTATATGTTGATAATTTACGCATATGCGTAAATTATCAACATATTCCTATTTTAACTTGCGTTTTCGTTTTCATTTTTAATTTCTCCCCTCTCCACTTCCACTTCTGCGTCAGCGGACAGGTCTTCTCCATTTTTTATTCCAGCAGTGAGCGAATCACTTACTTCCCTATAATCCGGCAATTCTTCTACAGATTTTATACCCATAAAAGACAAAAGTTCAAAACTAGGTTTATATATATAACGCCTATTGTCTTTTTGATCTGTAATTCTTTCTATAAGTCCGCGCACAGATAATGCGCGCAAAGTAAAGCCCGAGTTCACTCCCCTTATGTAATCAATATCCGCTTTACTCACCCCATTTTTATAAAGAATGATAGAGAGGGTTTCTAAACTAGCTTTAGAGAGATCTTTATTTAATTCTTCTTTTTGCAGTTTTTCAAAGAAATCTGATAGCTCCGGCGCAGTGCCTAATATTACCTCGTCGTCTTTTTCCAAAAAGACAACCCCCCTTTCCTGATGAACTTTTTTTAATTTCTCTAAAGCTTCAGATATTTCTTCATTCTTTACATTAAAAATCTCGGCTAATTTTTTTCGCTTTAATGGTTCACCTTTCCAAAATAATAATGCTTCAATTTTCTTTTCTAAATCCATTTTATTTATTTAGACTTTCAATAATGATGTCCTCTCCATGGTTTTCCTGCGCAGCGCGAATGATGCCCTGCCGAACAAGTTCGAGCATAGCAAGAAATCCCACAATAACAAGCACTTTTTCTTCTCGAGTAGTAGCCTTTCCGTTAATGTCTTTAAAGTTCATTTTAAAAGAATTTTTTATCCTTTCGGTCAATTTATCTATCATTTCCTCAAGACTGATAACTTTCCGCACCTCTACTTCCGGCAAAAATACTTTTTGGGGTATTGATCCAAGTACGTTTTTTGCAAAACCCATGATACTTTCTTTAGTAATTTGTTCATCCGGCAAAAATACAAGAATTTCATTTTTTCTTTCCAGCGGCGCAAAAATTATTTTCTTGCCAAAAATATTTTTTATATTTACCGACTTTTTCATAAACAATTCATACAAACGCAATCTCTCTTCCAATTTGCGTATATCGCTTTCCTCTTCCGTTGTGAGATTAAGATCCGGTAAAAGCGATTTTGATTTAATTAAAATAAGGGTCGAAGCCACTAGGACAAAACTGGCAATTTCCGCAGGATTTGCATCGCCTAATTTATTCATATAATTTAAATAGTCTTCCGTTACGGCCGCAAGCGATACGTCATTGATAAAAAGCTTTCGCTTTTCCACCAAATCTAAAAGCAATCCAAACGGACCCTCAAAGCCCGTTGTTTTTACGGTATAAGTATCTCTTTCCATAGTTATATGCTAACATTTCTTTATGAAAAATAAAAATTTTACCCGCCGAGGAAATGAAATCCGCCTCTCAAAAGACGTTGTTCCGATAAAATACAACATACAATTAAAACCGGATTTAGATAATTTTACTTTCGAAGGCATTGAAACCATAACTCTCTCTGTCCTAAAACAAACGAAAGTGCTGACTCTCCATTCAAAAGAAATTGAGATAGAAACTGCCAGTATTTTAAGGCAAAAAAAAAAGTTTTTTGCAAAAATCTCTTATAACGAAAAGAAAGAAACCGCGACTTTTGTTTTTCCAAAGAACTTGGAGGTTCTTCCTCCACTTGGAGGAAGAACCTCCAAGTTAAAACTAACTATTGTCTTTAAAGGAATACTTAATGATAAAATGCGCGGGTTTTATAGAAGCAAGTACACTATTCTAGATAAAGAATATTATCTGGCAACGACACAGTTTGAAGCTACGGATGCCAGGCGCGCTTTTCCCTGTTTTGACGAACCGGCGCAAAAAGCTATTTTTCACGTTTCGCTTGTCGTGCCAAAAGGAAAAATCGCTATCTCAAATACTTTGCCGATTTCAATATTGGAACATGACAGCGGATACCAAATTGTAAAATTTTCTCCCACGCCGAAAATGTCCACTTATTTGCTCGCATTTATTGTCGGCGACTTTGAATATATAGAGTCAAAAACCAGAAATAATATCCAAGTGCGCCTCTTTACAACCCCAGGCAAAAAACACCAGGCAAAATTCGCTCTTGATTGCGCGGTAAAAATTTTAGAATTTTATGAAAAATATTTTGACATTGCTTATCCCCTACCTGTTTTAGATATGATAGCTATTCCGGATTTTACATCTGGGGCAATGGAAAATTGGGGCGCAATTACTTATCGCGAAAGCGCTCTTTTAGTCGACGAAAATCACTCCTCGCTCTCAAACAAACAATGGGTCGCGCTGATCATCGCGCACGAGATAGCGCACCAATGGTTTGGCAATCTTGTCACAATGGAATGGTGGACGCATTTATGGCTGAATGAAGGATTTGCTTCATATATAGAATATTTAGCTGTGGATAAACTTTTTCCAAAATGGGATATTTGGACGCAATTTTCCACTAATGAATTAAGTACAGCGCTGCGATTAGATGCTCTTCTTAACACTCACCCTATTGAAATACCAGTGCATCATCCGGATGAAATCGGCGAAATATTTGATGAAGTATCGTATTCTAAAGGAGCATCAATTATTCGAATGCTCGCAAATTATTTAGGCGAGGAAAATTTTCGAGATGGGCTCCGATATTATTTGAAAAAGCACAGTTATAAAAATACGGAGACATTCCATCTCTGGCAGGCATTTGAAAAAGTATCCAAAAAATCTATTGCAAAAATGATGCATAATTGGACATCAAAACCCGGCTATCCAGTCATCAAAGCGGAAATAAAAAATGGAAAATTAAATCTGTCGCAGGAAAGATTTTTTGCAAGCCCGATATCAAAAGCCAAGACAAAAGACAAAACAATTTGGCAAGTGCCAATTTCTGTAAAAAATAATGATTCTTGGAATAAAATAAATTTTGAAGAAACTGGATTTTTTAGAACTGCATATTCCAAAGAGCTTTTAGAAAAATTAAAAATACCCGTAGAAAATAAATTACTATTCGCTCGCGACAGGCTCGGAATCATCAGAGATCTTTTTGCTCTTGCCGAAGCGGGCACCATTCCGACAACAGACGCGCTGGAATTTTTGTCTAGCTATAAGAAAGAGGATAATTATACGGTTTTGTTCGAGCTTGCTATGGGCCTAGGACGGCTCGAACAGCTTTTGGCCAAAGAAAAATTTAGAGAGAAATTAAATAGCCTTATTTTAAGCTTATTTTCCCCTCTTGTTGCAAAGTTAGGCTGGGAGAAAAAGCTTGCCCGCCGTGGTAAGAAAAAAGAAATCCATACCGATACTCTTCTCCGCTCGCTTGCAATTTCTCGCGTTGGGCGCTCAGGTGATGAAAAAATAATTAAAGAAGCAAGAAAAAAATTCGCTAAAATAAGAAAGGGTATATACGTCAATTCGGATATTCGCGGAGCAGTTTATGCAGTTGTCGCTTCGAAGGGCAGTATGAAAGAATACAAAACTTTTATAAAACAATATAAAAAAGAATCGCTTCATGAAGAGAAAAACAGAATAGGCAGCGCTTTGGGAGATTTCCGTGATCCAAAAATTTTAAAACAAGTCTGTGAATTCGCCTTTTCGGATAATGTCCGAAGGCAAGACACCATCGGCATCATTTCTTCTGTTGGAGCAAATCCTTTTGGAAGGAATATTTGGCTAAACTTTGTTCAAAAGAATTGGGAAACGCTTGTTTCGCGCTATGGCGACGGCGGACATACGCTTGCGCGGCTAGTCAAAGCCATCTCTGGAAGCGCAGAAGAAAAACATTTGAAATCTTTCAAGAAATTCTTTTTTACCCACGACACCCCCGGCGCCAAACGGGCAATACAGCAAGTATTAGAACGCCTGGAAGGCAATGTAGCATGGCTCAAAAGAGATGGAAAAATAATAGAAAATTTCTTAAAGAATAATTCAGTATAAAAGTTATCCACAGATTTGGTATAGAGCATGTTTGACTTATCCACTTTAGTTTGATAAAGTAGACTATATGAGAGAAATAAACTGGAATGGAAAGGAAAATAAGCAATTGATTGAAGCGGTTTTGGCTTTGAAAAACGCTGATGAAGCTAAGCGTTTTCTGCGCGACTTGATGACTGAAGGCGAAATAAAAGAATTTTCTAATCGCCTTGAAGCCGCTTCCCTACTTTCTAAAGACATACAATACAATACCATTATTGAAAGCACTGGTCTTTCTTCTACGACTGTTGCCCGAATATCAAAATGGCTTAAAGGCTCGCTCGGCGGATATCGATTAATCCTTTCTCGCTTAAACCATCATGCCCCTTCAAAACTTAGGAAAGGGTTGTTTTTGGGCTCGTAATTATTTAAAAATTATTTTTCGAAACTAACCCCTTCTTAAGTTTTAGGAAGGGGTTTTGTGTTGTCCCTCCACAACGCTTGGCTACCCGCCACAAGGGTGTGATAGTTCATTTAGATAGAAAAAACGTGAAAAACTCAGAAAAACATACATGCAACCTCATAGAGGAAGAAGCTCAAAAAGCCCTTGAACTAATCGCAGACCAAAATCATTGTTATGGTATTGCGAGAGATAAAGTACTCCAAGAAGCACGAGAAGCAAAAAGAAAAAAATGCAAGGCTTGCTTACGGGAAAATAAATAAAACGTATGAAAAAGAGCTAAGTCACGTCTTGCCAAACGCACAACTGGGCGGAGCTCGTTTGAGAAAACGGCCCGCCCTTTTGCATTTTTTATGTATTGTACATATTTACGCTATAGCGTATATATGTACAATTATTTATCTAATTACGCGCATCGATTTTTGCGGCGAGGATAAAATCATTTTCGGATAACCCACCGATGGCGTGGGTGGAGAGCTCAAGTAATACTTTGTTGTAATTTATATGTATGTCTGGATGATGACCTTCCATTTCGGCAACGTCTGCTACTCTTTCCACAAAATTTATCGCCCCGATGAAATCTTTAAATTTAAATTCTTTGGAGATTTTTTTAGCATCTTTGTCTAAGATCCAATTCTGCAATTTATCCAAATA
>Ga0209518_1000582_pt1 | contig 46401 bp, 57 predicted proteins | sample RifGroB1_FD_183993 | JGI IMG/M metagenome (GOLD analysis project Ga0209518, IMG submission 183993) | Groundwater microbial communities from Rifle, Colorado, USA - Groundwater B1 (SPAdes) (version 2) | ecosystem: Environmental > Aquatic > Deep subsurface > Groundwater | place: Rifle, Colorado...
CGGCTGCCGCTGTGCAAAAAATAAGAAAAACAGCCATGGCCCCACGGTCGGCCGCCCTCCTCATCGTGTCGCCGAATCGCAACGATACCCTGAAATCTTCGACCTGCTTGGCATCGTCCACATTTACGCCAAGGATGGCAAAAACCTGCTTGACGGCTTTCTCGGCCGCTTTCTCGGCGTGCTCGCAGTGCCCGTCTGGCGGGCATTTTGGTGGTGTCATTGTGCTATCCTTTTGAGTCCAGATTCCAGAAAAAACAACCAAAAACCCTAACCCCGGCCCACATCACCCAGGCCATCCACGGATGACCGGAGGCTTCAACTCATTCCCTCAGAAAATCGTCAGCCTCTTCCCTAGTCACGGTGTGGGGCGCTACATAATCTGCGTCATGCTGGCGACAGCAATCCCACCAGGAATGCTCGAACCACCCCGTGCAGTAGTCTCGTCTGCCGGCCGGCCTGGACTTCATGTTTCGAGACCGAGCCGCACAAAAACCCGCTGATTGAACATCATTTCACTTTCATCCAGTTTCCAATCCACCCCGACGACAAGGAGACGAATCCCGGAGAAAATGCACGTTTCCCCAACGCGAGGGATGTGATACATTTCTCTGTTTACTTTTCCCCCGTCTGGCGCCTCAAAAATCACAGTGACGTAAAGCCTCAAGCCCAAGTCCATTTTGCCACCCCCATACGTCAGATTGAGTCATTGCCCCACACGACTCCGGCCAGGCAGGAGTCGTTGTCCTCGGCGCACCCTTTGGCCTGTGCAAACAAAATATCCTGCTTCGCGCCGGCCGCTGCCTTTGCCGTTGAGAAGTCGGAAAAAAGAGTCTGTATCTGCTGGATGTTGTGAACCATCATGCTGTTGTCGCCATCGATCAAAACCGGCAGGGACATCGATTGTCCAGAGATAATCCCGGCCAGGATGTAGGTCATGTACTCCCCGGTGGATAGATATTGGTGGGGCTCTCCGAGGGCTGAACTCGTGACGGGTGTAGCCAGGGCGGCATCACACCAGGTCTTTATCTGTTTGACCTTGCTGGCTACCCTCTCCGCCCAGGGGATGCGGGAGGCTGTCCACGTCCTTGTGACGCTCGGGCCTTCGGTCCAGGTTGCCACTGGGCCGGAAAGGCGCTCGGTTTCCGGGTTGTAAGCCGGGATAGCGTCGGTCATCTCAAAGGCCCCAACGGCCGCTACCTCTGCCGCCATTGGGTGATTGCTCAGGGTGTAGACCGGCAGTAAGGTTTTCCAATGCCGCGCGGTTTCCGTTATGAGCGGCGCGCCATCCACATCGATGGCCTTGCAGTAATCTGCCGATGCATTGCCACAAAGGGAAAATATTGCCAGGATGATTATAATGTATCTCATATTATGCTCCTTATTCGGTTGTGTATCGCCCAGTTTTCGGCGTAAAATTCTCTGCATACTCCGCCGGGATCACCTTGTTGATTCGGAACTCCGCCATGGCCCCATCGTACGAATATCCAGCGCCGCCTTGGAATTGGCCCAACCTTAATGAATATGTGGGATCTGAGGTTGACGGAGCGTTGGCAGTTTTACTTAAATAGCTTCCCCAAACCCCGTCAATCGCGAGCCTCACATTATTTGAGGCAAGGCTTAGGTCACATGTTACAGCGACATGATGCCATCCCGCTGTGTCGTTTGGGTATGTTCCGAGTGATCCGGAAAGAACATGAGTCCCCGCGAAACCTCTGACAATATCTATCTGTATGTCTCTCGCATTGGTAATGTATAAAAAAATGCCCACGCTGGCTGATGATCCCGCAGTATTGTCAATAATATTGATCCCGGAAACCCCAAAGCTGCTTGGCTTGGCCCTAAAATCCAACGACCATACTGCATTCGGAATATGCAAAAACCTAAAATCAGCAGCCGTAGTGGTTGACAAATGATCTCCGTCGGCATCAAATAGTCCCACCCCAGGAGATAGTGCCCAGGGATCAGTCTGCCCCGTATCGATTTGCGCATTACCAACTGCTGTAAACGCTGGAGCTCCTGGACCGACGGCTGTATTGGTAAATGTGGTGCTGGTATCAGCCCCGATCATAGGCAGCAAGACAAACGTATCGTTGCCGTTGCCACCTATTGAGGCAATCCCCGGCGTACTTGTCGCGATGTAGGATTGGAAAAAATCAGCACGCGCCGGAGAGCATAAAAGCAGCAGCGTCGCTATGATTTGTAAAATTTTCATGATCACCACACCACGTGGGAAGTTTTGCAGAAAATTTTACCGGCGGCTCCGTACCACCAGGCGACGAAATCAAACGTTGAAACATTTGTCGTCCCTGGGCCGGGGGAAGAATCATTCCCCCAGTCGCACCAGTCCCCCACGCTATCATTGGTGCCTGTCCCGAATGTCACGGTATCGTTGTCTGACATTTTGACGTGGACCCACCGGAATTTCGTCCCGGTACGGGGGGTGAAAATCAACCGCATTGCGCTGTCATTGGTGTCGGCGCAATGGTAGTAATGTGATATCGAGGCGTCCACGGATTCGTTGCCGTGGCAGTTACCCATGTCCACCGGTTCGTCCAGGTCGTACCCCCCCACCAGGTACGCCTCACCAGATTTCACGTTCGCCGAGTCGTTGAAATTCGCCTGGCTCGTAAAAGTCTTGCCCCCGGTAAAGGCCTGCGCCGATCCGGTCAGGTGCCGGGTGTCGTTGCCGATATGGCTGTCTAGGTTCGCGTGGGTGTAAGCCCCGGCCCCGCCCAGGGATTGGTGGACTATGGAACTGTCATTGCTCGTGAGGATATCACCGGTCAAGGTGACACCGACGCCGGCGGTAAGATTGGTTTCGGTGCTGATATCCACGCACCCGGTACAAGTCAAACCGCTCGAATCGTCCACCCGACCGGAATCGTTGACGTCATAAGTCGATTTGCGCATGGAGTCATTGACTGTCAAACTGGATGGTACCGCCGTGCGGCCGCCAGCGCCGACCAGAATATTCGTGCTTGTCAGAACAGAAGGTGAACGGACTGTATCGTTGACAGAAAGACTTGACGCCCCGACAACCACCCCGCCGCGGCCCACCATTACCAGATTATTCGCGAAATTGCTGTCATTGGTGACGGTGCCTGTGCCGGCCACCGAGCCCCATAGCGGTACTGTTGAGTCGTTGCCGTCAGACACGATAAACTTGCCATTCGTCCCAGCCGATTCCCCCCAAGAGGTCAGGCCGGAAAATGGAAAAGTGAACGGCGGTGAAACGCAATTCAGGCCGTCATTGCCGCATATAGTCCGGACGTTCAGGTTGCCGGATGAGTCGTTAAATCGAACGAGCGGACTGCTTCCCAACACTCCGGAGTCGTTAAACTGAATGGCTCCATCCCCACCTGTCCCACCGGGAATTCCTGAGCCTGACGACCCGCCCAAGATCATCGGGCCGGCAGTGGCAAGAACCGGAAGCAGCAGAAATAAAATGCAAGCGATTGTCTTTTTCATTATCTACAGCCTCCGGTAATAAACCATGTAACTGACGGTCCCAGTAGTGGTTACGTCAACATAGATCCCGTTCCTGATCTCCATAGGCGGATTGAAAGAAAGGGTTTGCGACCCGCCGGAACCGGTCAGCGTCCAGGCTGGATGAATTATCTTGCCGCCTGCCGCCGAGTCGTTATCGTAAGTGTTAATGGTGACGTTATTCGTGCCGTCAGGCGTGACCATGAGACCGTAACAGTACCCCGGCTGAGTCATCGCCGCCGAGTCGTTTGTGAGCGCACTCGTAACCCACATTGGCGTATCGGTGAAGGCGAAAGCTGAGGCGCATGCGGCCAGAAGAAAAGCCAGGGAGATTATCAGTTTTTTCATTCTAGTACCTCGTTAAATGGTTTTCTTTTCGATAATACATTACGGGTTTTACAAAGGCAACATTATTCATGCTACCGGGATAACTTGTTGTACTCGGTGACATATTTTTTCTTCACTTCGGCAATCTTCTGGGCGATTCTCTCTTCCCTCGCCTTGTCGTTTTTCTTTTGCGCCAGCTTCAATGTCTTGTTCAAAAGAGAAACTTGCTTGTCAGTCTGCCGATATGCGCCGGCAAGTCTGTATAATGGATCTCTGATAATTTCCCTCTTGCCTGCCGGGTCAGCATCCTTGAATCTCTTCAGCAGCAATTCTACCTTTTCGCTTTTCTCCCTGTACAATTTGGAATCACCATAGCTCGAATTGGCGCCGTACATCTTCCGGATGAACGGAGTTTTTTCTGCAGGAAGCCCGTTTTCTGAGAACATAGCAACCGGGAGGGAAAATATATCCTTGGCGAACCGTCCGGCTGATCCGGTCACAGTCTCGACAAGCATTTCGACTGTTTCAGGGGAAACGTCAATGGCGCCCTTCTCGAACTTGTCTCCACCGGTCAGCCTGTTCAGTCCTTGCACCCCGGCCTTGATGATGGGATTTACCGACTTGAAATACCGTTCGCTGTCCGGCTTCGGGTCGAACGGATTGGTGGCCGGCATCAGGTCCCCGCCATGCCAAGCCTTATTCTCGGCCACCTGGACTACCGGGCGCATAAGCGTCGGCGTGAAGGTCTGCGCCACCGTGGCGGCCTGGATCGGGTTGAATGTGCCGGCCAAAGCCGTGGCGAAATTTACCGCCGCTTCGGTCTTATCATTTCCACGCCAGGCTGATGCCATTTCATTGCCAAGAACAAAAAAAACATTGTACCCGTAGGGCATGGGGATTTTAAAGTAGTCGCCCTTTGACCCCGGAATCATGAAAATCATATTCCGCTCGAACAGGGACGGCTTTTCGTGCTTCAGCTTATCGTAGTATGATTCACCGTCATCATCGTCTCCGCCCATCATCACGCCAAGGACATTGGTCAGCGCCCCGAGCCCGACAATGCCACCAGCAATTTTCCGCACGGTAGGACTTTTCACCAGATTCTTGATCATGGTGACGTTGCCCTGAATACCGGCGTTGGCGAACATGACGATTGAATTGAGGAACGGCCCGACCGTCCCATGCTTCGTGAAGTCTACCGTCAAGCCTTTCGCCGTCTGGGCGGCCTTGTTCTTTTCCACACCAGCCTCGACAAGTGCCTTGTAGGTGGCAAGCCTGACACCATTTTCGACTGATATGCTCGCCTTGCCGATAATTTCGGTGTATTTTCTCCACGTTGCCCGTGCGGGGTGCTTGCCTTCTTGCGTCTCAAGTTCCTTCTGCAGTTCCTTGGCAAGTTCCTGGACATTCTCGTATCCGGATCTCCAAGAAATTTTACCACCGTGCTCGGAATAGTCGCGGTGCCATTGCGCCATTTCGGACGAATAATCCCCGTGCTCTGCCTGGTAAATTCCCCTGATCACCGTCGGCAGCGACTTGACGATTGCCCATTTCATGTTCTTCGCTTCAGTGGCCGTCAGGTGGATCGTGGCAGTTTGCAGATCTTTGATGAAGTTCGACATCAAGAACTCAGGCGCGGCCACGGTGTTCAAGGCCGCCATGATGCGAACTGCGTATCTCGACGCCCTGGTGATCGGGCCAAGGTCATTCGCCTTGTAATTTATCGCGGCCATCCACCGCAACATCGGCTTGTTGTCTTTCGGAACGCTGACGATGTAGACCTTGCCGTCAACTTTGACCTTCGTTTCGTTTTCCGACAGGGACAGGCTCATGTCCTGGTAATACCTGACATTCCCTTCCTTGTCGCGGTACGGCTTCTTTTCGCGTTCGACAATGGACCACTTCGATTCATCCGGGTTTTCCTTCACCATCTCGTAAAGCGCCCGGCCAGCTTCAAGGTTGTACTTCCTGCTGATGGCGGCCTGGTAGCGGTCAATGACGTGGGCGAAGATGTCAACAACTCCCTTGGTCGATCCAGAGGCCATTTTGATCGGGCTTGCCAGCGGACCGGTGCCAGGCTTGCCGGTTGGCTGGCGGTTATCTTCCATGTCCTCACGGTAAAGCGGAACGTGGAACTCGTAAGTGCCGCTTATCGCCCGGTATTCATCCTCGGTGATCTCTCCGGCCTCAAAGTTAGTTTCAAGCGCCTGCTCGTTTATGGCTCTCAGTCTTCTGGTGGCCTCGAATATCGGACTTCCAGCCTTATGGCTTGCGACCACCTCGGCAGCCTGCTCGTCGGTCATTCCGGAGAGACGGCCCTTCACATCGTTCCATTTCTCCGCGACCTTCACGCGAGCGGCAAGGCGGTCACGCTTGTTGTCGATCCGGTCTTGATGATACTGCCTGGTCTTGTCCTCGATGTCGTCGCGGACATCAAGAGCGTCCTGGTCTGCGTCGATTTCGGCGGCCTGTTGCCTTTGCGTTCTGATTTCCTTTTCTGAAATTTCATCCATCATGCCCACGTAGTTGTCGCGGCGCTCGTTAAGCGTCTGCTGATCCATGACGAACTCGGTGTTGACGTCGAACAATCTCTTGGCGTATGGCCCCTGTTCTTTCTCGGTCATCTGCGCCACAAGGGCGTCGATGTACTGCCGGGCATTGACTCGCCGCATTTGTAGGTTGCGCTCAGGTGCATGTTGCGCCCAGGCCAGGCGCTCAAGGTCCGGGATGGTGATCTTGTTGTCAGCAAGGAACTTCAGCAGGGGCTTGAGTACATCCCGGTCGAACACTTCAATTTCGCTTGCCGTTTTCGTGCCGACTAATCCCCGGAGCAAGGCATAATCCCTCGTCACCGGTTGTGGCCCGACTTCGCGCTGCACACGCTCAATCGCTATGTCTTTGTCCCAAAGGTACGTTCCTACCTGCTCATAAAGCTCTGGGGCGTTTTGGAGTATTCCCATCGGGCGAGGAGTGGCCCCGGTCGCTTCGTGGTATTCTGCCGTGCTATTCAGTCGGGCAGCTCCGGCGATATCACCGGCCAGCAGGGCGGCGAGAATCGGGTCTGACTCCTTGGAGAAAAGTGGAGCCTTGGCCGCCGCCGCTATTTCGGCCTTGCTGTACCGGATGTCGTCGGTGAAGGGCGAGAATTGGCCGGTGTTGCCGATGGCGGATTTTATTTGGTCGGGGCTAAAGATTGCCACAATGTGCGAAACCTTCCACGGCCCTACAGTAGAAATTGAACCGTCAGCCATATGGGTGAATACCACCGAGTCGCTTCCTTCTTTTTTTGCCTCGCTGATCGTTTCCTTTAAAAAACCTTCCCTGTACGCCCCACCGCTCATATCCCAAACTGTAGGATTCTCTACCTTCAAGAAAACGGGGTAAACGCTGGCCCCGACGGAACGTCCGGCGAAATCATCCGCTACCCCCGGCTTACTCGTAAAAAAGAACGTCCCTTCGGTATCCGCCCCCAATGTCCCGGACCCGGAGTAATCGTCAGAAAACTCGTTGAAATCCGCCTGCGTTCCGTGGTACATGACTAGCGGTTCGCCATTGGCGTCCACCACCCGGCTGTCCCCGAACCACTCCTTAAACGCCTCAGTCCGAGTTTGCACCCACTGCCTTTCGTTCAACTTTGTCGGCTGGCCGTTGGGGGCCTTCATCCACTGCGAATCCCCAAGCCTAGAAATAACCCGCCCCTTTTTGTCAACTCTATACACTCGGGACGCTGGTATTTCATGGAACCCATCGCCACCTATTCCTGGCCCCCATTGAGGCTCAAGAGAGACCATGGCCCCGTATTGACCCCTTTGCACATTGCGGAGGTCGCTTTCCCGGACCGCCAACCACACATCTCCACCAAAATCAAATCCAGGTTTTTCAACAAAGCTCCCGCCACCAAGCCCTTCTTTTTTGATCAACTCAAGGTCTTTGCTTTTGGTGTTATGGAATACCCACCCGGAACCAAGTTTTGTCCCCGCCTTGATATCTTTGAACTTCTCGACCACCGCGTCATATTGGCTCTGTGCCTCGGCTACCGTGATCCCAAACTGCTTGCTGAACGCCGCAACCGCATCACCCATCGCCGCCCGTTCCTCGGCCCCGACATTCTCAGCGAACCTCTTAAACCGGCCAGTCACCGCCGCGATAATCTCATCCGGCGTGAACCGACCAACCGGCAGGCCAACTCGCCGCATCCATAGTTTGATCGCCGTCCAGAGCCGCCGATACCAGGGGGACGTGTGGTTTGATGGTTCTTGAGAATGATAACCGATCGCCTCCTCGGTGCGGACCTCGGCAGGGGTATTGGCCGGCACACGAGCAAAGGCCGCTTGCACGGACTTGTCGGTCGCCCGTGCCGCCTCGAAGTCAGCCTTGATCTTGCCGAACAGCTTCATGAAACCCGAATCTTCACGGCTCAGAAGGTGAATCGCTTCGTGGGCCAGGACGTAACGGGTGTCGCCGGCCCGGAGACGGTCGGCTACCAGATAGATCTTGCCGTTGTGGTATGCGCCTACAACAGAGCCAGACCTGGAGTAAAGAGCCTTGATGCTTATGTCGTCGTCGCTGAAAATGACGTAGTTGTAATTACCCTCACCCTTGCCGCGACTGGTGCCGTCCAGATATTTGATGCCCCTGATTCCGAGAGAGTGAAGATATTCGGAGGCGGCCTTATCGCTATCAAGCCCATCCGCAATATACCTATATAAATAGCTCCCCCTGTGCGTCTGGCTGATCTCGCCCTGCGCGAAGTCTGAATTCGCAGCCAGTGCAAACCGTACATTTTCGCTCTGCTCGCTTAACGGTTTATCCCAAAGCAAATACTCGTCTTCTTTTGGTTCCAGTTCTACCTCATACAGGGCACCTATTTCTATCGATATTTGATCTTTTTGTATCTGGGATAGATATTCAACCATTGCATCGAAGTAAGCGGCATTAACTTTTCCAGGATTATTTTTTTCACCCCACGCTCGGAACGATAGAAGTTTTTTTATTTCGTTTTCTTTTGCGCTCTCAAACGATTCCCCATCTTCGTACATTCTGTCTATTATGCTGGCGGCAGCGTTATCAAGTGATGCTTTTGTCCCCGAGAAAACAACGTCCCTCCCGTTAAAATTAGGGCGGTTATCGGTGAGAGATTTACGGTAAAATTCGGCCACCGCACGGCTTGACGCCATGTACAATCCGTGCCCATAAGCCTGAGCCCCTTCCCCAGTGCCTATTTTTTCGGTACTGAACTTATCAAACCGGTGCGGCGACCCATGCCAAGCGGTCATAAACAACCCGTCCTGACGCACCCCATCCGGCAACCCGCTCTCATCCACCACAACAACCAGCTTCCCGGCCTTCACCATATTGTCATGCCCAACGCCAAGGTACTCGCGGGACTCGGCGGTGACTTGCGCGACGGTGCGGTTGGTTGACGGGGTGGTGGACTTGGAGAACAGACTTTCAGCAGGCTTACTCTTTTCTGAACCTCCCGACTTGTCAATAACCACCATCCGCGCATTGGCTCCCGTCGTAACCGGCAGAGACGGGTCTTGGAACGTGTCGCCCTCCAGCTTTTCAGACGTGCCGCCGACCGACTCCAGCCACTCGCGGAACGCTACGGCCTTCTTGTCCTGGCCGAAGAATACGCCCTCACCCATGAGCGCCACAATCTTGCCGCCCGGCTTCAACAGCGTGTAAGCGTGCTGAACGTGCTCGGCGTCTCGGCGATTGCTGAACGGGGGATTCATGACGATCCGGTCGTACTGGCTGGGGACAACCTTATCTTCTGATTTTATCTGCTCCCGCAACGAAATAATCTGTTCGTTTACCCTGTCAGCATCAGCATTTCCCGTGGTGGTTCTGGCCCGTGTGGCACTCCCATTGTGGAAACGGGCCATTTGCTTTTCTCTAATAGAATCTCTTTTCTTCAGCAAAGCATCTAGTTCTTCTTGTAACGGTGATGTACCAGTTTTACCAACATCCATGAAGTCCTGTCCGACCACGTTGAAACCCTTGGCGTCCAGCAGTTCGCGTCGGTCGCTGGCCATCTCCGCCACGTCAGGCTCAACACCAGCCTCGCGGATCTGCTCAGCAATGTGCCCCATGCCAGCAGACGGCTCAAGGACGGTCATACCCAGCCGGATCCCGGCGGCGTCAAGCATGGTCTGCACCGTGCCAGCCGGAGTCGGGAAGAAATCAAGGCTGTCATTGCGGCGCCCAACCATGGCGCGTTCGAGCTGCTTTACTTTGCTCGGCCTTTCAGCAGCCTCATTCAGCGCGATAAATTCCCGCAAAGCAGACCGCAGTTCCGCCGGGGACTCAATGCCCATGGCGGCGAGTCGCGCCCGGTTCTCCTGGACCGACTTCAAATACCATTGCGGCTCTTTCATCTTCCCGAGAATTTCCTCGACAAAATCAGCCCGCAGCGTAATTCTCTTGTCCTCTGCGCCCGGCCAGATCCCGCGCTCCTTGGCCAGCTCAGGCCCCATGATCACACGGTGCTTACCGCGCCCTTCCTGGAAGGATACCGCTTTGCCTTTGTAACCTGACCGCGCTATGGCCGCTTCTGCCGCTTTCTGTGTGGGGAATACTGGAGGCTTGCCGCTGGCTGTAAAGCTGGACAACTGCGCCAGATGGTCTTTAGCAAACGCTTTGTACTCGTCGGTCACGTCGTTGGCCACCTTAAGCAGCCGCTCGCCAATCAGCTTGGAGCCATCGATAGCGGATAGTTCCCGGCCTATCCTCGCCCAGGTGGACGTAAAGGTGGTGTACTTTGGGAACTCCGCTTTATCGACTGTCTCATTGGTGTATGGGTCGTAACGGTGCTTTTCGTAGTCGGAGTATTGCGGGTATTCGGCGTACCGTGCGTCATATAGGAACTTTTGCAGCAGCTCAATGTGGACTTTGGCGCGGACCTTATCAAGGAATACCGCCGATCCATCTTTTATGGCGGCGGCAATGTTGCGCATCGTCTTTGCCAGGGCAACGTCAGCACTGGCAGACGCCTCGGCGCTCGCGGCCTGCGCGGCCCGGCGGCTGGTATTCGCTTTACGATCCTGAGACAACGACGCCTGCGCTTTCGCTTCCAGGGCGTCAGCCATGGCCGCCAGACGTTCAGCTCCGGTCTGTTCCTTCGCGGCTCCACGCTCCTCCACGGCAGCGGTGGCCGCTTCGGTGTCACCGGTCATGAACTTCTGGAACGCCTCGGCAGCGGCGCGCGTCTTGAACTGGAATCCCGGCACAGCCCCGGCGCCACGAAATGACGAGTAGTGGCCGCCCATCCGCTTGGCCGCCGTGTTCCAAGCGTTGTAAGCATCACGAGCCACACGCTCGGCTGGCTTGACGACGAACAGCGGCTCCCCGGTCTTGGTGTGCTTTGTCTCGATGACTTCGCCGGTGGTCGTAACGGACGCGGCGACGACGGGGGGTTTCTCTGCTCTCTTGCCCCTGGACTCCTCAGCCTCCAGACGGTCCCATTCCGCAAGCTGGTCAGAACTTAGCTCCTCAAAAATATCATTATTGCTTTTGCCTCCTTGACGTTTCAACTCAGCCATGCGCCTAAAGTCCACAAGCGTCTTAGGATTCTTTACGCCCTCAAGCATCTCGGCCCGTTCGGCTCGTCGCGCTTTAAATTTCTCGGCGTAAGCGTCGAGGTTGGCCTGCGTCAGACCTGCGACTATGGCGTCAATGGCCTTGATACGTGCGTCAGGTCCAATCCCTGAGTATGAAAACATTCCAGAATTATTGAGATACGCAAAGGATGTCTCAAGGTCATTCGCCACGGACCGCACGTATTCAGCTTTATTATCTGCACGGTTGTAGCCGCTTGACAGCTTTTTCAACTCTGCGACGGTCTTCTTCCGCAACTCATCTTCAAGCGCTGGACGCGACGCCCGGACTCTGGAGTAAGCCTCTTGGACTTGCGGAACCGTAGCCTCACCTTTCATGAGGAGCTTTACGAGGGATTCATGGTCTGCCAGGGTATACGGTGCCGTCCCGCTTATTTCCTGGACCCCGGCTGCCGGCTTTTCTTCTTTACTCACCGCATCAAGCCGTTCTTTCGCCTGCTGGACAAGGGCGAGCTTCAGGGCATTCTCTGGGTCTCTTGCCAGCATGTCCCGTGCGTTTTCGAGTTCTCGCTGCCGGGTTGTGACGGTGAGCGAGGCTTGCGGCTCAACTCTTGCTGCTTCTGGTACAATGTCCCCAGAAGGCGGCACATTTCTTCCCGGTTTATCGGGTTCTTCGGTTCGCCCACGTTGCACCTCCTGTTTGGTATCCGAAATACTTTGGGTTTGTAGCCCCGCGCCGGTCGTCACCGGCTCCGATTTGCGGTCGGCTTGCGCCGGTCCTGTGGGGTGCTCTTGTTGTACAGGGGCCACCTCAGCCACCGGCGCTTGCTCAGTAGGCTGTACAGTCTGCGGCCCCTCTGGTTTCAACAGCCCTTCTTGGTTCCTTTCTTCATTGGTTTTCTCCTGTTGAGGTTTAAGTATCGCGTCAACGGCCTGCTCGGTACGCAAGCCGTCAGCGGCTTTCAATGCGTCTCCGTTTGCCCGTGCTTTTGCTTCAAGTTCTGCCGCCTTGCTATGGTTGCCCTTGGTTCTCAAAGCCGTGGCGATGTCCATGGGCTGCTTCACGGCATCCCTGACGATATGATCCGCCTGTTCTGCTTCACCGGTGACCCCCATCTGGTTCAGCGTGGCTATTTGCTCAGGTTTGCCTATTGCGTTGGCGAGCCTTACCGCCGTGCTGAACAAATCAGGATATTCAGCGAGAACGTGTGGTGGAACTGGCTTACCCTCTTCAAGGGCTTGCTTGACGATCCCCCACTTGTGGGCCGCCATTGCTTTCGCGCGATCTTCCGCCCGCCACTTTAAATTTTGCTTGGACCCTATGTACTTTTCGTAAGGAGACTGCCCATGTTGATCCGCTCCAACCCATTCCGCACTCGTCATTTCCCACGGCTGTTTTACCGCCACACCCTCTCCGGGCTGTTCCGCAGGCCGAGCCGAACCGCCGCCGCCAGGCTCTTGACCGGCGGCTCCTCGCGGCCCAACCACAGCACCCTGACCACCCACATCCCCAACCGGCGCTCTATCGCTACCGGCAATGTTCGTGCCTTCACCCTTCTTTACTCCTTGCGCTCGGATAGGCTCGAACGGGTCCACCTCAACCCGGACGCCATCCTGAAAAATGTAATTGCCATCTTCGGTGCCTTTCAACTCGTATTCGTCAACTGGGTGATCACCGATGCTGCCGTAAACCTTGTCGCCCTTCTCAAGCTGGCCGGCCACCATATTCTGAGGGTTGCCGAGTGAATCAATCTTCGGCTCGAATCCCTTCCTCACCATTTCGTCAACGCCGCTGAACCGGTCGCCGGCCTGGTCCTCGCTGGTTTCGTATTTCTGCCGGAGTGCGGCCATGGACGGTGACGCCTTCAACTGCTCCACCATGTCGTCAAGGCCGGAGAAACCGTTGTCAATGGCGAACTCATCCGGCGCGGCTTTGCTCTTGCCGCTGAACATGCCGGGGTATTTTTTCAGGAGCATGTTTACCGTGTCAGCGTCATAATCTTGACGCAAGGCGGCAAGGCTCAACGGGCGCTTCTTCGCGGACTGGACGGCGGCGAAAAGCGGATTCGAGCGGACAACGGCCTCTTTCTCGGCCTTGATGCTTTCGGCGGTGCGCTTCTGCTCGATGACGCCTGGGATACCGGCCTTCTTTGTGCGGATCTGGTAGCCGCCCCCAGGGGCTGGGTAGACTTCATACTCGTCAGCCTTGAGCGTTCCTTTTACGCCGCGCTGTCGCAATGACTCAGCCGCCCCGGCCTGCGTCTTGAATGCCCTACCGATAATCACCTCTGGATTCTGCGCCACTCCGGCGGTGTACGGTTCGGTCGGCGAGACCCCGGAGCCCGGCGCTTTTCTGATCACCGTCGCTGGCGCCGGGTCCGCCATCGTGAAACCACGCTCCGGCATCGGCAGGAGCGGTGGTGTTGCGGCCATGCCCTGAATACGCTGGACGTTCTGGCTGAACTGATCGTTCCGGGAGGTAGTCGCCGCCGCGATGTTTTCGTTCTGCGCGGCAAAGTCGGTCATGAGCCCTTCACCGTACCGCTGAATCGATTCCCGTTCTCTTTCGGCTGTCTGAGCAGCAAGCCTTTCCCTGTCCGCCACGAATCCAGCGGCCAGGTCTTCACCATGCTTCTTGATGGCAAGCGGGTTGCCTACGGACTGCTGGAATGCGGCAATGGCCTCGTCGGTAGTCTTGGCCGTTGATATGCCCTCGTACCCATGCGTAGCGAGGAGCGAACTCACCTCGTCAGCCGTCACCCCAGCGGCCAGTATCTGCGGGAGGAGCGCATGCACTTCTTCCGGAGTGACGGCCCCGTCGGTAAGTTTGGTTTTGATCTGGGAAAGAAGGTCGGGCGGCGCTGGAGCCTCGGCGGGAGATAAGGCTGAATTAATTTTACCGGCAGCGTAAGCCCCGCTGCCTGTTATTCCACCCATCAATAAGACTGCCGGGGCTACTTCCCTCACAGACTTCAACTGATCTTGCATGGAGGTCCATGACCTGCGCTCGCTCTCAGGCTGCATGCCGAGATCGACCTCAACGTTTTTGCCCCCGGTTTGCGTTACCGCTTCAGAGCCAAGCTCGAACCCGACAAGGCCAACGAAAGACTTCAAGGCCTTGGTGGTCAACCCGCCACCTTTAAATATCTTCCCCATCAAGCCTAATTCAATCGCGTTGGCAATACCTTCCGGGCCAGCTTCCCAAAGTCCGTGCTCCCTCAAAGCATCCGCCACCTTTCCAGGCTCTAGGGCGGCGAACTCTTCGTCAGTGATGGTGCGGCCTTCCTTCTTGGATAGAGACCTCCTGTATTGACGGATGAAATTGTTTTTATCCATCCGGTAAGACGCGCCGCCTGATGCGGCGGCACTGCCCATGAATCCGAGAACACCACCTGCCAAGTTCCCGACCAATGGCACTTCTGATCCCAACAGAGCCCCTGCGACAGTAGCGGCGACCCTTGGAGCTACGCCAGCCGCCATTGCAGCCCCGGAATAGCCCAGGCTTCCCATTCCACTTCGTATCTCTTGTCGAGTTACAGTAGTTCCTGGGACTGCTATTTCACTTGCCCCCGGAGCTTCATCAATCGTTGATTGCTCTGCCTGTCTGCCTTCGATAAACTGGTCTGCCCACCCATCCGACCTCATAGGATCGTCGAAAATAGAAGCGACAGAAGAAGCCACGTCCCCAGGGACTCGCAGCAAGCCTCTCCCTACATCCCCAACGGCCCCCATAACATTTGTCTTTGAGGGAGGATTCGCTACCGCCCACAAGTCATCAAGCACAAGGGATTGCTTGACGGGATCAAGACTCGAAAACCGGACATCACTCGACGCCATCGTCTTGACGACATCATTGAATACGAGCTTCTTTTTATCTTCAGGTAATCCTACGAAACGAGGGTCGTTAACGAAGGTTAAATTCATGTGGACTACTCCGAATAATATTTTTGTCTCGCTTCCGTATTTACCTTGTCAAGAAATGCTTTGCGCTGATTCTCTGCCGCTCCGGCCCACCATGCCGAGAACTCTGCTGACTTGCCCATCAAGAACTTAGCGGCCTCAATGGGGGACATGCCGTAAGCCATTTTTGCCACATTCTCATTGACGAAATCACCGACACCAGGGACGGCTCCAGCAACGGCTTTGGTCGCGGAGACTCCACTTTTGACGGCACCGCCAAGGACTGTACCGAGATTCATGCTGCCGGACAAAATACCTTTGCCTTCTGCCGTCGGTTCTGGGGATGAAGGCGCGGGGGTTGAGCCTTGCGAGTCTGAAGGTTCTGCCGCCTTCTCCGGCTGTCCTGAAGTCACCTTCTCGATACTTATCCCGAGCAGATCGACATTGCCATCCTGTGGGTTCGGCGCGCCTGGCTGGGGCTGCGTGCCAGGCGACCCACTTGCTTCCGAGAACTCGCCGCCCGGTGGAGTGGTGGGGTATCCTGCCGCCCTTAACTGCTTGGTCACATAGTTGGCCCGAGCCACTTGGTCAGTGCTTTCCGGGTTGGCACTGACCCATTTCTTGTCATACCAATCAGCGGCTTCACTCCATTGCTTGAATCCTATGCCAGTTTTCCCTTTGGCTTTCTCCTGCTTTTCTTTCAAGGCCAATTCGCCCTGGTTGACCCCGAGCATGCCGGCCTGATACGCCCCGGTCGCTTCGTTTTGCGCCTTATCGTTGGCGGCTTTTTCCGCTTCGAGGCTAAACTTGGTTTTTGCCTTGGCCTGTTCTTCTGGAGGCAACTTTTTCAACTCTCCCCAGGTTATAGTCCGGCCAGAAGAATCAATGCCAACCGGCTCCCTGTCTTTCATGGCGATATCCGCCGCAGTCTTCCGGCCTTCTCCGGCGATCTTGAACGCCTCTTGCCGATTATCTGAAGCGATATTCTCATCAATACGCAATTTGCTCTGGAATCTGGCGAGGTTCTGCGCCCGGATATCCTCAAGCAACATATTGTTACCGGACATAGCCGTCTTGAATTCGTTGTCCTTGCCGACACCGTAACCCTGCGCCGCGCCACCGATTGCACCAAGAATCCCACGGGATAAGTTCATTGATTAATCCTTGTTTTGATAAAATAGATACTATCTTTTGCAGCACAGAAATTCTATCCCTGTGTAGGGGGCGCATCCATCATTGAACGAAAACCACCGCCACCCTTTTACGGCAGCGTTATACTTATTTTTTATTACTCTTTTGGCTGAGAGCGCTAACCGCACGGCGTGACGCCTCGCCTTATGACTATCAGGCGACTTCATCATAACAGTAAAAAGCATTTCAAAACCTTCAGATTCTGCGTCGGCCATCATTGTGTCAATCTTGCTTTTCCGGCTCATATCGTCCTCTCATAAGTTTTTTTATCTCTGCGCTCCTGCGATTATGCCGCCAGGTTGTTGCGGCTGTGCTGGTTGCTGTTGCCCCGGCTGACCCTGCATCTTTTGCCCAAGGCCGGTCTTGTTGGCGGCATCCTCAGCGACTTTAAGCATTTCCTGTGGGTCGTACTTGCCGGACTTGATGCCTTTGTCAACCTGGTCGGCCATGACCTCAGAGAACGCCTGCATAAGTTCCTGCTCTCCGTACTGCCCGACCTTCGCGGCCATGCCAATTTCTGCCAGTTGGTTGAGCAGGGCGAACCCGGCAATGAACCTTACCATATCCGGCATGTCACGTCCAGAAGCAGAAGCACTCTGGTCAAGTTTTTCTATGATTGGAATGAGCGTCTGGGCAAGGCCGACCTTGCCCAGCGTGTCGAGAACCACATCTCTGGTTTTCGTGCTGTGAATCAGCTTCATGCCGTTGGCGAGATATTCGTTCAGTGCTGGCATTTGCTCAGGGGTCATCCCCATCTGTTGCAGAACTTCAGGGGGTGGCGGCATGCCGGGATCTTGCTGCGTCTCTCCGCCACCCGGACCGGCCTTGTCCTGGACTTGTCCGGCTTCTGGCATTTCTTTTTCAAGTATTCCCTTCATGCGGCACCTCCGACCTTGCTGTATTTTGCGTTGTTGGCGTAAAGCGCTTCGAGGAACGGGTTGCGTGAGATCGTTGGCGCCTTGACGGCGGTAGTCGGCATAGCCATCTTGATCTTTCCGGCCTCATCGCGTCGGATGGCCTCATCGGTCTGCGTCTCTGCAAGTTCGGCCTGGTCTGGGGCCATGGCTGCTTCTGCCGCTTTGCTGATTCCCATTCCCCACATCGTGGCTTTTGTGGCATTACTGGCCAGCTTTGCATTTGAGGCCAAGATTGCCGCCGTGTCCGCGCTTACACCGCTACTGACCAGGCCGCCAGCTCCGGAACCGACGCCAGCCAAGCCCGGACTTGCATTTGAAATTATGCCCATCCCTGTGCTGGGAGAAACCGCCCCCGTCAACATCGCTTGCGCTGGCGTAAGGCCCCCGGCAGCCCCAGCCCCCGGAATCATTGAGCCGCCAGAAGCCAAAGAGGAGGCCGAGGCGTTTGTCGTGGTAGCGGCGGCGGCGTTCGCAGCAGTCCCGGCAGAATAACCAGCAAACCCGCCAGCAACCGCGCCAGTCAAGGCACCCATCAAGGCCCCCTTCTTGATGTCTCCGCCGGTAATCGCCGCCATGGCACCACCGGCTACCGCGCCAATGACCGCGCCACTAACCGCCGTAGATACCACGGCAAAGGCAGTTGTTCCAGCCGCCAATCCGACACCACCGGCAACCGCCGTCCCTATCCACGCTACTGCTGCTGCAACTGGAGGCATGATTCTCTCCTTAAAATGTATTTTTGATCTTGCTTCTCTGCGCCGACAAGCCCGACCAATCGCCGAGCCCACCGCGCAACGGAAGGATTATCCGGAACCCAAGAAAGAACTTCACAGTTTTCGTTTCTAAACATCCATAACCCGGCTTCAATCACGGAGCCAATATCCCCATGGACATGAACATCCCACTGCGCCGGGCCGGTTCGCTGGCAGAACACCAGCTTGTCTTCCGCCGGCAGTAAAATGCGGCAATCAGGAGACTGAAGAACATGAGCAAAAGCCAACCACGGATCTGAATTTAAAGGTGGACTTAAAATTTCAATCACCTGGTTTATGTCCCTGAGCCCGGCGACTCTCATTTACTGCTGGCCGGAAAGCATTTGATTATATTCCGCCCACCCAAGATCATTCGGTCCTGCCGGAATTTTTGTGATATTCAATGTCGGGAACATCTGCCTCAACCTGGACAGGATAACGGTCTTGAACGGGTTAAGAGCGGTGGGGGCAGAAGATCCTGCCGGAACGGTATTAATTGGAGCGCTGGATTCTCCATTAACTCCCGCTTGTGATTCCCAAACGAACGGCTCCATCCCCGCGAAAGCCACCTGCATATTTACATCGGCCCGGTACCGGTTCGTCAAATCCTGAATGGCCGCTTGGCGAGAGGCGTCATCGGCAAAAGCCGTACTCGTCAAGATTGAGGTCAGTCCTGCCTGATACTGCTGGCTCATCGGCCCAAGCGTTGACTGGAGCTGCTTCTGAACGTCAGCCGACATCTGCAAGCTCTGGGACTGTTCATCAGCCACCTGCTTCGCCACCTGCCGGGCCATAGCCGCCGCATCGCTTTGAGTCTGGAGCGTCCGGGCCTGCTCGCCCTGGACGTAAGCAAGCCCGGCCTGGCCCATCTCCTGCTGCTTGTTGAGCTGCGAGTTGATGATCCCGGTTTGCTCGACCTTGCGCAAATCCTGGCCGAATCCGGCATCCTGCTGCGCGATTGGAAGGGCCGACTCTATCGCTGCCCGTTTACCCCACCCGGCGGCGAGGCTTGAATTGCCCAGCCCCCGGCTGTTCGCCTGAGACAGTGCCTTGGCCCTGGCCTGCTGCACATAAGAGCCGTTCTTGTTGAGCAAGCGGTCAAGCTGGCCTAAAACCGTCTCGTCGGCGGACGCTTCGTAATGGTTTTTTGAGCCGTCGTAAGTGGGGCCGGCCACATAGCCGCCGGCGGTCGCCGTAGAGGCCTTCGGCATGGCGTTTCCAAGCAGCCCACCGGCAAGCGGGTTAACGGTGGATGTTGGAGCAGTGGCCGCCGGGGCCGGAGCAGTAGCAGCTTTCGGGACCGTTACGGCGGCGGGATTCCCAAGTTCTTCCTCGGTAGGAGGTTCTTCGGCCCATCCTGGTGTGTAAGACTTTGCCATTATCTTGCTCCGTTAAAAGAGATAGGTGAAAATTAGATATGCGTATCCAGTCGGAGAGCCATACTTTCCCCATTGGATAGTGCACCCGTCCGCATCAAAAGACGCAACGTAGCCCCTTTGTCCTGCCCCGGCCCCATTTATGCAGGCTATTGACCAGCTTGTATCTTGTGCCGTCCCAGAAGAATTTGAGTAGCTGCATTGATGAGTGGTCCCGTCGTCCACCCCATTCCCCATAATTGTCCCGGCGGAATCGACAAAAGAAACGATCAACCCGCGAGGAGTGCCACCGGCCCCCGTGTATGATACAGTGCCAGTTGTCGCCGTCATGTCCCTACCAAACGCATTTATCACTTTCGGGGCTGCTATCCCGCCAGCGGCCGCGACTGTGGATATATCAGCCGCGATACCTGCGCAAGTAGAAACCTCAGAATCAACGGCAGCCACCGCGGCGACATCGCCTGCCGGGATTGCAGCCACTGTCGTCACATCCGCACTTATTCCGGCGACAGTCGTCACGTTCGCCGATATTCCCGCAACAGTCGTCACATTCCCCGCGATCCCTGCAACAGTCGCCACATTGGTAATATTCCCGCCAGAAAGCCCCTGCATGTCGAATCCCGACGTGGCGGTTGCGTTGTAGCGGAAGGTATAAATCTTGTTCGCGATCAAGTCGCCGGCCACCAGGGCGGAACCATCCTGCCCACGAAGCGACTTGACGCCGATGCCGTTGACATTCATCGTCGCCGCCCCCGTGTTCGTGTGATTCGCCTTGAACACGATCAACTGCCCATCCGTGTAGCTGCCAGTAATCGCCGTCAGCGCCAAGGTGTAGGCGTTCGCGCTGCCCCCGGAAGTCAAATAATTGACGGTCTCAAGTTTCATTTTCGTCTCGTCTGGAAGAAGTCCGAAAGCCGTTGCTATCGTGTCGGCCAGGTTATTTATGTGCGAAGTAAGCGCTCGGATAGCGGAAGCAATTGCCGCAGGCGGGGTAAACGTGCTCATCGTGTTATCCTCCGTGGTAGGAAGTGCGTAATTACGCCGTCGAACTTGTGGCCCAGGTCGATATCTGAGTTGCTGTAGGCGATTATTGCCATGTTGGTGCCGTTGCCCCGGAGCGCGATAGATGGTTGGTCAACAACCTTGGAGTCATAGGAAAACTCACCCCAGGTTGAAACGTCCCAATACCCTCCAAGGCCTCCGAAGATCACCGTTTCAAGAATGTGCTGCTGGATGTTGCCGTCTGCATAGGAAAATTCAGGGTGGAACCTGACAGAAGAATACCCTTCAGTAGCGCATTCCAGCGTTGCCCTCTGGTAGCTCTTCACCGTTGTCGGCGACTTGGAACTGTTGAACGCCAGCCGGAAATAAGCCTCGATAGCCGCGCCGTCGAAGCTCGAACCCTTGTCAGCCTGGTAGACCATCCCGGCACCGGAGCCGGTCTCGGAGCTGCACAGATACACGGTGTCGTCATCACCGTTGAATACAGCATAAACCCCAACTGGATATTCAAACGGCGTGACGTAGTAGGCCGGGGCGTTACCCTCGACGCTGGCCGTGATGCACAACCCTGTTCCGTCACTGCCGTAAATCCGCCACTGGCTTCTTGTCCGATATACGCTGGAGGCAACAGCAATAAGAAGCATGGCGTCAATAACTGGTTGAGCTTGCAGGCCTACGGCTGATTGAGAGAAGTTCCCATACTCTTGAGCTGCCGCGATCCTGACGAGGCCCTGGCCGCCAAGGACCATGGCAACGCCGGCCAAGTTCTGAGCGCAATATGCAAGGCCGCCGACATCGTCGGCCACCACATCAAGAACCCAATCGCTTTCATCGTTGCCGACCAGTTGCCTGACGCTGTTTTCCGACACGATTCCCAGGGCCTTCCCCGTCCACGGGAGCAGATTGGTAATCGTGTCACCCATGGCAATTTCGTTGGCGCCGACGGTCGCTGTCCATTCATAGGGCAGCCCCGCACCGGAGTTTTGCAAGGACCGGCCAAAGGACAGCCAAAGCCTATTTTTGTGGTGCGCTACGTGGTTCGGGATATCCGAGGTCATTCCGGTTGAGATCGGCACATAAACAGTCCCGTCAAACTCGAAACCTGAATTGATTCCGTCACAGCCGTACATGCGAAGGCCAGCACCGAAGTTGCAATTTACGGTTTCGTATCTTCCTGCAGGAAGAAGAGTTATCGCCGTGACCAGACTCGAAGCGGTCGCCTTGGTGGCCGCTGACACCTGAATAGCATTTGTCGCGTCAAAGGTGCCGTAGACCGGAAACAATATCAACCGGCCGGCAGCGTCACCGTATGCTGTCGCCAAGCTCGTAGCGGTCGCCCGGGTGATCCCCCCAACCCTGAGAACGTTCGTTGCGTCGAATGTCCCGGAAGCGATCGTCATAAAGATCTTCCCGGCGGCATCAGTCCCCCACGTCCCGGACTCTCTGCCCACGGACAGGACAACGCCCACCGCGCCGCTTACATCCTGGGTAATCGTGTCGCCTGCGAAGATTTCTCCGACACCAGTGCCGAAACTGATTTCGTTCGAGCCCCAATCTCCGGACTCCTTTACGACCCGCTTGACGGTAGCCGAGGCCCCGGTTGTCACCTGTGTAATCGAGGCGCCATCCGCTATGGCCGCTACACCGTCGGTGAATGATATCTGACTGTAGAGGGGAACCTGAACCCACCCTGCCGCCGATGACTTCCAGAGATTCTTTGCCGTTCCGGCCAGGTTGTCCCGGAACACATAAACCGTTCCAGACAGCTTTCCGCCGCCCCTGGTTGGCCCTGACCCGGTAGCCACAACCGAAAACAAAACACCAGAATTCCCCCCGCCGTCTGAATTCGAGGCCGCAGTGGCGTCAACCGTAATGTTGTGGAATGTTGACCCGGTGAACGTGGTATCCGTTGCCGTGATCGTCACAGCAGGATTGACATACCATGTGCTGTTGGTTATGGCTGAATTGGCGAGTGCAAGATATTGAGAGAGGTTCACGGTCGTGGCTGCTACTGCCATCCGGATTTCACCACCGGTCAACAAAGAACTCACCAGGTCAAACTGAGGTGCGGCCCCGGTGAACGTAATAACTGACCCGGTTGCCGTAATCGTATGCGGGGATTCCCCGGTGATCTTGTGGACTGACAGTGACTTGGCGTTCGTGTTTAAAACAGAGTCCGCTTTGGGGTACAATGTACCAAGAATAATAGCCGCATCTTGTAGCGTGAGAGTTACCGTTCCAGTATCGATATAGACGGTGTTGAAAGACTTTCCGGCAGAAGTAAGAGCGCAATTCCCGGTGATATGAAACGGATAGGTGGCGTGGGCGTTGAACGTCATCCCTGTTACCAACGTCAGATTGCCGTAGACACTGATTTCTGCGGATAATGTGATTGTAGGATTGTTGTCTACTCCGGTAAAATTTATCGACCCGACTCCTATGGACCCTATCGTCACTGTCTGCGCCGGGATACTGAAAGACGCTGCGTCAAATATCGCCGCATCGGTAGGGCCTGGCACGGAAGCATTGTCAGCTACGCCACTCGCAGATCCCCAATGTGTGGTGTCTGATGCGTCCCAAGTACCACCGTCTCCGACCCAATAGCGAGTTGCCATTACACAGCCCCCGGAGCTTTAATGTCGGCTCGGTAAATATCAGCAGCCGCGTTCAGTGCCACCGCATGGGCGTAGCTCGTAGCCGCTCCAGTCAGAACAGGACTCCCCACCAACGCGCCCACAGGGCTACCGCCGACAGTCAGATTTTCACTCGCGGTGAAAGTCCCGGATACTTTCGTTACAACAAGATATCCCGTGCCGGTAGCCGCCACCACTGCCGTTTTGCTGCTTGTCACGCCCGTGATCGTATCCCCGACCACCACGGCCCCGGTAAGCGATACGGCACACTGGTAATATGTAGCCGCTGACGGCGCCGACCTGCCGTCGAATCGCTCATAGCCATCAATCCGCCGGAGGCCACCGGTATTGCCCGCTTCGTAATTCTTACAAAATGACGCCCGGCCCGGCTGGACAGCGAGGGCCGGGCTTGTGGTGTCAAGCCCCCCGTAAATCTTGGTGTACTCCACTTTCGTCGTCAAGCTAAGGGCCTGCCATAGGTGAATTTCGAAACCTGAGAAAACTCCATTGCCTTGATCAATCTCTTATACTCTGCCTGACCATGTGCGTACCGTGCCGGGGCTTCAAGCAGGGCAGCCTGGAACAAAAGTGCCCTCCACACGACCAGCATGTGAAACTGAGACGGAAAGATCGGCTCGTCGGTATCAGCAGTCATCGTGGCCGGCTTCAGCATGTACTCACCGGTGCAGGTGTAAACCGCATCAGGATTCGGCCAGAAGACGATTGAGTTGTTCGGCTTGATCGAGAAGTGGGTAGGGCGGCCGGACTGCACCGCTCCGATATCTCGCACCTCCCGGAATAACTTCCACGGCTCGTATTGCATTGGATTTTCGTCTGATTGAGTCAGATAAACCCTTGTGTCGTCCGTGAGCCATTCGCCAAGAGTTGTCAGGCCGGCCGCAGCCGGGGTGTATGTATCTGTGCCAGAAATCAACGGGAAAGAGAACTCCGTTTGCATGAACCTCCAATTTGTATGGAGATTCTGGATGTCCTCATAAGCCGAGTTGGCCCAATCAACAACCTCCTTCATCTCTCCCACTTGATTCAGGACAGAAGTAGGGCCGGTTCCGGATATCGCCGCCTCTTGCCGTAGTCTTTGGGAGAGCTGAAGGTAGTTCATGAGGCAAGAATCCCCTGAAGCCAGGCCGCGCCTTTCGGGTTAGGGTCTCTGCGGACATCAAAAGGATAGGCAAGCACGGTGCGCTCGACCATCCGCAGGCTGGCCGGGTCTCTCTGATCGCCCAATTCCTGGGTGTATTTCGTAATGCGAGCACGGGCAAGGGCCTCGACATACTTCCGCTTCACGGGCTGAATTCGACCGCGAACGATGGGCTGGTTTACACCGTTCACGCTGGGAGTAATGACATCCAGTGAACCCTCTTCATTCGTGGAGTGGACGATTATGTCCAGTATCTCATTCGCAAACGCCTCGGCTGGCACGTTGAATTTTTCAATTTCAACGTTAGGATTGTCGTGTTTGCCGATTTCATCCATTGGGATTTTCCTGGTCTTATCTAAATTCACTTCCATTTTGAACTTCCTCCTCCGAAGATTAAAGAAAAGGCCGCCCGCCCTTCATTGAGACGGGCGGCCCTGTTACTCAATGCTCAGACTGATTACGCGGTCAACGGCATGCTGGGAACGGTCATCAGGTCAACGAAAGTCTCGGTGATGCCGGTGGCGCTCAGTGCGGTTGTCCCTGGCGTAAAGTTGTAAGTGGTCGTGCAAGCAATCCGCACATAACCAATCGGGCAGGTGTCCACCGTAGGAACCGGGAACTGAATCTGCTCAGAACCGGCAGCCAGGCCGGCGGTGGTCACGATGTTGGACCGCTTGCTGCTTACGGTGCCGCTGGTGTTGAGCATGATCAGATAAATTGCCGTGGTCAGCAGGCCTTGAGCGGTATCTGCCGTCAAAGGCGCATCCGTGGCGACATCCGCTTTGTGGAACAATACACCGTTGATAGCGAAGTCAACCCCGGCCCCATTGGGAGCCGCGATTCCCACGCCGAGGGCGCTACCATCACCAGTCGTCAGCCCAGCCTTGCTCAGGCAGATAGTCCCGCCTCTGATCCCATCATTGATATTCATTTTTTTTACCTCAAGAATTTTTCGTAAACCGGCATGTGGTTTACGGTTAATTTGCCAGCGTCATCGAGCTTCTTCAGCTCTTTGACAATAATTTCGGTCGCCGCCTCGCCCAGGGCTATTTCTTTCCCGGTGTCTGCCGCTTGATTCCAGGTTGCCATGCCCCCCTCTTCTTTGATGCCAAGGCTTTTGATTTCAGCCTCATCGAAAGACAAGATGCCTGACGCATCCCTCATGATCTTGAGGGTGACAAAACTCCCTTCTTTCGGCAGCAGCGACAACAACATGAGACGGTCAAGCACACTTAAAATCATTTTGATACCTCCTGATAGTATCCCTGGTTAGTAGATCCCACGGGAAAGCCAGCCAGGAAACCGGCTTTATCGGACGCGCGTCCTATCCCGTAGAATTTCATCATTTCTTCTTACCCTTCGGTTTTCCTTCCACCGTTGGGATTGTTTCTTTGATCATTTCAGCTTTTGTTTCGGCCATGATCGTCTCCTTATGCGCCGGTATCGGTCAGCATGATGTAATAAGCTACGCCGTCAATAAGTATGCGAAGCGCATGCGTAGCCGCCGCCGCCGTGTTCGCCTGGAAGATCTTGCCAGACGTAGCGGTGCCAACTCCGGTAAAATTGAAGATGTACCCACCGGTACGCCATGCGGCCACACCTGCACCCCAAGCATTTCCGGTGAGAAACGCCACCGGCACACTTACGCCATACCCGGCTCCACTTGTCGGGATGTTGAGTTCAGCCTCGAACGCACAGTAAGACCCTGCGCCGATTGTGGCGTCTGCCAAGTCAATTTCTGCGCAAATTGCACCGGCAAGGCCCGTGACATACCCGGCAGACGAAAAGTCTACCTTGCCAAGAATGGCGTTTGCCCAGTTGCCTACCTGGACGTTAGAGGTCAGGACGGACCGGAACGCCTCTGCCGTATTGACGGAAGATGCCCCGGTGAGCGTCTGCAAGACCTCTGCGGTCATTATATTGGTCGCCGTGGTCGTAGCCGATGTCCTGGTAACGACCAGCTTGTCGGCGCTCTGATCCCATGCCAGCGAACAGCCGTTGGTGGCGCCATAAGCCGTGAGATCGACGCCTTTACTGCCACCAGTCGCGCCGATGCTCAACGTGCCATTGGTATCAGTGCTCGGGTCCCAAAACACCCCGCAGCCGGTGGTGTCGCCGTAGAGCTTGAACATCAGGCCCTTAGTGTCGGCACCGATATAAACGGCCCCGTTGGTGTCACCGTCCGCATCAAATAGCACCTTGTACAGAGCCGTGGTCCCGTACCAGATGAAATCGCCTGCCGTAGTGCCGGAGACGCCCATTTGCAGCGCTGCCGTGGTGCAGGCCCCGGTGATCTTGATGCCGGTTGCCGTTGCGCCAGTGATGGCAATACCGGCAGTCGTCTGGGCTCCAATCGTGATCGCCGTTGTGTTGTTGCCGGAAATGTTGATACCGGCGGACGAAGCCGTCCCGGCAAGCGAAATACCAGTTACTCCGGTAAACGCGCTGGTAACAGCAATCGCAGTTGTGCCGTCTGCCGCGATGCTGATACCAGTTGTGAAGGCTGAGGTTAATGAAATTGGTAACGACGTGGTTACCCCGTTTGCCATGAGCCCCTTGAGCACTCTTTGAGTGATGGCGCAGGGGACTTGATTAATCCATTGCTGGTTTGTGGTCATATCTCAACCCCCTTATGCCAGGTCAGATGCGCCGCACTCGATACGGGTCATCCAGTTTTCATTAAGCCGGACACACGCATACCAGAAATCTGCGCCAACGTAACCGAACATGCCGGAAGGATTGGCGTGGTTCTTGACGTTACTCGGGATGATCGTCGGACTGATTGCGCTATAGCCTTTGCCCTTGAGGCTGATATGGCCCCAGGCGCTCTCCGCCAGAACGATTACCGGGTAGACGTCCACCAAGGAACTACCGGCGGACAACATGCCGGTGCTGGTGTACGAAGCGCCGCCGGCCAGGAAAGGCGAGAACAGCGGAGAAGTCACGAACCGGAACTCCTCACAAGCGCCGATCTCACGGGGATGAACCGGCTTAATGGCAGAACCGTACTCAACCCGCTTGGTGAAGCCGGGCAGGTCGCGGACATCGCTCGACAAGTCAGTGTGGACGAACACCACATAGCACGGCTCAACGGGAGCGGTCCCGAAGTCCGGGCCGGCCTTGACCATTTCAGTGATCTTCATAGCCCGGTTGGTTTCCATGGCCCGTGCAGCTTTCCGCAGGGAATTGAGGCTCAGGGCGGTGTTGACATCAGTCCGGGCGGAACCGTTGGCGTAGACAACACTGGTGCCGGCCTTGACCTGACCATAAGCAATCAGCTCGGCGACTTCGGCAAGGGTCTCGCCGGTAACTTTCGCCATGTCGTCCGGGATGTTGTCCTCGTACATCAACTGCGCCTTCGAGGTGAACTTGAACAGAACGCTGTACTGCTGCAACGTGGCGGACACGTCGGTGTAGCTGATCGTGTTGCTGTTCGGGGTCACGCCCTCTGAGGTCACGAAGGACGAAGGCGTGATCGACGGGGTTTCGCTGTATCCGCTTGCAGGGTTGGCCGCAGCGGTGGCGCTGAACGGCTTGATCCGGCGGAACACAACGGTATCGGTTTTATTGAGCGGCTGCTCTTTCTGGTCGCCGAACATGCCCAGGACTCGGATGTTATCGACGTGCTTCAGCATCTTTAGCTCGGCCCGGATCAGATTCCGGGATGCTGGCGTTGAATAGGTTTGTACGACCATTTAAATCACCATATCTGCTTGGAAAGCATTTGCCTCAGCTCTGCCGGGGACATATCGCTTTCTGATTTAGAAAATTGTGCCGGCGAACTCCTCACCGACTCTGCTTGCTGCAATCTTGCTTTGCGATCCTGCTTGACGTTGGATTGCGGGGCTGGCGCTTGTGCCTTTCCGTAGTGGTCCAGAAGCCTCACCACGTCCCGCCCGTGGGGGCTAGACCTAAACACTTGCTGATCTTCCATTGGCAAAGACTTGAACCACCCGGCAAACTGCGGGGTGTTTACCGTCTCTTCCCAATCCGGATACCTGGAGGCGATAACCCCATGCTCTACGCGCTCGGACATTTTCTGCTCGAATCCGGCAATCCTTTGTTCCAGGCTGCTTTGGCCTGACTTTCTCTCGTTAGCTTCGCTTTCAAGAGATGCGGCCCATTCCGGGTAGATTTCCTTCAGTTCCTCGAAATCTGCATCGCTTTTGGCTTTAGCAACTTGCTTCTCGGTCGGCGCCTGGACTGTCTCGGCGGCGGCTCTCTTCGCAAGTTCGCTTTGCAATGCACCAACCCGGCCCTCGGCGGTTTTGAGTCTGTTGGACATTTCATCAAGCCTTGTAACCAGCAAGGATGGGTCAAAAGTCGGCGCTTGCGGGGCGACGACCTCTTCGGCCCGTGCTTCCTCTTTCTCCGGCTGTCCTTGCTGCTCCGGCTCGGCCGGCTCGTACTGAATCGGCCCTTCGCCCTCGAAAATCTCACTCGCCATTTCTTCGCGTTCTGTCGCTGCCATTCCCTTTCCTCCTGCCCGGCGTTTCCGGCGGACGCATAGTTAGGGGCGATTTCTCGGCCCTGAAAAACAAAAAAACCCCGCTCCAGACAGTCTTTTGACTATCCGAAGCGGGGCTTGCGCGCTGCTTATTTACTGTTCGACCGGGGCTGTTATGCGCTGGTCTTATTCTGTTTTTATAAACCTAAACTGCCGTCTCACTCCTTAACCCAAGTGCAGTCAAAAAATATCTTCATCATAACTCTTTTAAAGAAAGAAGGATAATATCCGTTGCCCGGAGTATATTTTATGCCGTCATCTTTTACCGGATCTGCGCCGAACAGATAGCATACCCATTTCTGATCACCCATTTTTCTCCTTTCTCCTTAACCCAAATTCCTCTTCCAGCAAAGATACCAGCATCTTAGCCACCCTGTAAAGTACTTTTGCAAGCCTGGACTCATTGGGCATTATTTTTCTCCATTGCCAGGAGTTTCCTGCAGAGCTTTATTTGCCCACGGATCATCGCAGTCTTCTCGGCTCCATGCGGCTTCTCGTTATCCGCTTGGAGTTCGGCAAGTTCGGCGAGTAGCTTGGTGCGGACGAAACACCAGGTGCCGGAGTAGCGGTCGAAGCTTCCTGCCGGCGTGTCGTCTGCCACCCAAACAATCGGCCCTGGCTTTGGCAAGAAATCTTCTTCCTCCATGGACTCGACCCGCTCCGGTGCTGGCCGGAAATAATCAAGGATGCTCATTGCTTTACCTCCACTGGGACGAAACGGCTCACGGTCGTCTGCCTGCATCTCGGGCAATCATAGTCAAATTTAGCCTGTTGCCATGCCGTGTCTATGACTAGATATTTGCATGTCAGGCATTGGAAGTTATACCTCTTTTTCATTGTTCAAACGCCCTCCCTGTCTGCGCCTTACCGTTGGGCTCAGTAGGCGGTACGGCTGCTTTCGGTGATACAGGCGGACGTACCGACAATTCCCGCTGCACGTTCAATTTCATGGATTCTTTAGCCAGCTCGGCTTTGATTTGCTCCAGGCTCATATTGCCCTTGGCGGCCAGTTCCAACATTTTCTCCTCACGCTTCAGCATGGCGAGTTGAATGTCATGCTCTCGCTTGAGTTGCGCCTCTTCCCGGTTGGCCTGGAGGTGCGCCTGGTCCGTCTGCTGCTGCATCTGCTCCCGCGCAATATCCCCGTCAGTCCGCATTTTGGCGACTTCCATGCTTGCCGCGACCCTAGGATCTTGCGGTGGCTGCTCTTGCGCTGCCTTCTTGGCCGCTTCGATCTCTTCATCGGTTTTTAAAATATCGATATTTTGCGCCTTGAACAACTGCTTTAACGCCTTCTCCCAATCGACAATCGACCCGATGAGAGGATCGCCCCGGAACGGTAGCAGTTGAATGATAGACTGCGCTGACTTTTCCTTTTGGAGTAGAACGCTCACGCCACGGGGATCAACGTTGTAGTCACCCTTGATGTCGTCGTTGTCATTGTACTGCATGTTCCAGTGATAATATCTGGTCAGGTGCGGCCTGGTGATATTGTCATCCCAGAGCTTCACCCGGCTCCGGAGGGCCACGTTGCTGGAGTCGATTTTGAGTTCGGTGGCGCCCAGGGTTTCCGCCGGCCCGACTTGCTCACCGGCAAACGCCATTGGCAGCGCGGTTTCCAGGTCGGTGAATCTCAGGGCCATTTCAATAATGCGCTGTAAATCCTGTTGGTTGCTCCCCACCTGGAATTGTGCGAACGCCTGGCGGACATCGATCATATCACCGCCGGCCCTCCAGATTTTTTTACCCGTGATCTCCATTACCCCATCGTCCGGCTCGACTCCTGTGCCGATAACGATGTTGACCCCGGCGGAATCTCCGGCGTTGTCCATCATTGCCCGCCAGGCAGCAGTGATAATCCGCTGTTGCCAGATCTGAATGCGAGGCAGTCCGATACCCCACACAGAGTCAGTGACCTTCGACCACTGGAAAAAATCATACGGCAGATCCCCGGTATCCAGGGTATTGAGCATGGCTTTGATGGGCCGGTCGTTGACGATCACCACGCAGACGGCCACAACGCCAGTCACGTCGGCACCGCAATCGCAGTTGAGCGTCAGCAGCTCCTCGGCGGTCAGATCTCCATGGTACTCCCACATCTCCAGGGATTGGCCGCGCCCGATCAGGTTGCGGGTAACATCGTAGCCCCCTCCCTTGACCGGCACTAGGGACGTTCTGACCGGCTCCTCGGCGAGAATTTTTTTGATCTCATCGACGTTATAGCCAGGAACCCCGGCCAGACGTTTGAGCTCGCGCGGCAGGATGAAATCACGCTCAAAAATATACGAGGCCCGGCTGATCTCCTCGCCACATTCCGGGTCGGGGTAGACATTCCAAGGCGCTACGCTCTTGCTGTACGGGTTATGCTCCTCCATCGCGTCCAGGACGTAGGCGCCAGCGGTCTTGTCCTGCTTCCAAACTTTTCGAATCTGCTTCAAAACCCCAGGCCCCTTGAGGATGCCGGTGCCGAGTCGAACCGCAGAGGCCAGGGCCTTTCGGCATTCGGCGTTGAAACTGCACTCATTCAGCTGGTCGTCAATCTCTTTTTCCATGCCGGCCATTTTCTTCTCGGCTTCGGCCATCTCGTTTTTCGCGAGGTCAGCGAGGGTGACTTGCTTTCCATCCACCATCACTGGCTGGCCGTCCTGAACGACCGGCGTCTCGTCATCGAGTTGCAGGGACAGCTCCGGCACCGGCGTGACCTTCAGGCCCCAATTCCTGTCGTCGGTAGGCAGCTGGATATCCGCGAATCTCCCCTCTGTCTGCTCGCATTTGCCCCGGATGATGTTGACGATAACCTTGGAGCGGCGCGGCTCATTCCCACGGCTCGGCTCGGCGGTACCAGTGGCGTAGGCGAGCATCGACCGGCGAGAGGTGGCGTCCAGACCATCATAGGCCTCTTCGTCTTCCAGCCACCGGGCTTCGACCCCGGATGATGCCCGGTACTGCACGGCCTCGTTGCGTTTCGCCAGCAATTTTGATATGAGCGCCTGCATATTAGATACCCACAACGGAGTCACGTGGTGCCCCGTATGATGCGCCAGCGTAGACACGCCGAACCGGCTTTGTGGTTGCGAATCTTTTACCCATCACACCGTACCGGCTGGCGGATATGAGGTCATCGTACTCTTTTACTACCCGCCCGTCCTTGCGATGGTACAATAAAAACTCCTCAAACCATTCCGATAGGTGCGAAAAAACCTTGAATCGCCCGGTTTGCATCCTGGTCAGCATGTCGCTGAGGCCAGCCTCGACACCGTTTGTCCCATCCTCGAACATTACGCGCTCTTTGCACATCCCTAGCCCTAGGTCACGGTATTGGCTGGCAATCTGCTCTCCACTCCCCTTATCGTGCTGTAGTCCGTCGTGCGGCCACACCCACGGCAACCATGCCCCCCAGGCCTTAAGAGTGGCGGCGTGGATTACCGGAGTAGCGCGAGACAACCGATGGGCGTGGGTGACATAGATGCAATCGCCGTCACGGTCCCACGCATGCCGGACAGCGGCGGTCGGATGATCCCACCCGAAATCAATGGCACCGATAACCGGCCAGTGATCAGGAATATAGAACGCTCCCACACTGATACTCTCCTGCGTCACAGGAAAAATCCGGCCACTGCCGAGGATGGGGATCCCCTTTGTCCGTGCGTCACGCTCATGCTCTGGGTATGAGGCAATTATCCGGACTCGCTCCTCTGGGGTGTAGTGCTCGGCATCCTCGATAGTCATGTTGATGTCACAACGGTCTGGAGATTCCTCCGTCATGAATCGCCGGACCACCTCGCTCATCCCCATGAGAGGGGTCAGAGTCAGGATTACCGGCCCCATGGTCGTGTTTGTCCGGGTTACACCCTCGCTATACACATCAGACGGTGGCTCCTCATCAAACCACACGCCATCGAGTGTTTCGGCCTGCCATTTCGACCTACCCTGGTCGTAACTGGCGAATTGCAGCGATGAATTTCCGCCGAACTCACTTTTTACCGTGATGGAGGCCAGGGCATCAGCTACGCCAGAGCGAGAGGAATGATCTATGATGCAATCTCCGGGTATCATTCCAGTGCCCCAGGCGGCGCGGTCCTCTGGGGTGCCTACGAGTATGCGCTGGACACCCTTGCGGGTGAGTTCGGCGGACTCAGACCCGGCCATAAACCTCACTGGCCGGTCGAACCTTTTCCCATCCCACCACTCTGGATACCTGCCGGAGAGATGCATTGCGACCTCTGCCCCGCCGGCCAGAGTTTTTCCAGACTGGTTGGAGGCCCGGAAAAGCCGCTCCCTGTAGGTGGCCCCGGCGGCATGAAATTCGATTTGTTTTTTGTACGGGCGATAATACTGTAGTCGGTTGCGGGATTTACGGCGCTCCTCCTCTTTCAGCATTGCAGCCAGACGTCTCTCCTCATCCCAACTCAGTGCCATAATAGCTATTTTACCTCGGCCCTTTTCGCCAGCAACCGCTCAATTTCTGCCCCCAATTTGTCGTCAGGGAGGATATTTAGGGAAACCTCACCACCATGCTGCAATTTATCGGCATACCTACGAGGATTTTCTTTTCCAGCCTGCCATTTTTGGGCGTCGATAGCGACCCGACATTGCTCTGGAGTGATTTTCCCCTTGATCATGTCGTCAGCGTATTCGTCAATCCTGTCGGATCTAATGTCGGCGCGGCTTTCGCGCGCGCGGGCGTACATTTCGGAGGCCTGCGGATCTTCCCGCATCCAGTCGCACCATGTCGGATGCGCTGGCATCCCAGGCTCTTTCAGGATTACATTGACAGTCTCACCGTTTGCTATCCTAGAGCAGATAGCTGGGATGAGGAGATCCCTGTCGTATTCCATAATTTCCTTATTTTGTTCAAATTTGTTTTGAACTGTCTACGTTTACTCGCACACGGGGGCATACAGGCAAAGCGCCAAGATGATGCAAAAAATAACCGCTCCTGCCGTATCTCCGTCCATTTTCGCCTGATTCTCTCTCGCAATTAAACAACTTTCTAAAATATTTTTACACCTGTTCGTAATATTGCAAAAAGATTTTACTATTGCAACAAGAAAATCAAACCAATGCGCAAATTATTTTGCATCTGTCAAAAATAATATCGTAAAATAAACTTGACAGCCTGCCCGGATCTGTGTTAGGATAAATCATAATCAAACGGGCAATCAAGCCCAACCCAAAAAAAACGAGGAGAAAGGCCATGACTACCGAACAAGAGAAAATCAACGCCACCACCACCCTGAACCAACTTTGTGACACCCTGAACGAAATCAGCGACGAGGTTAGAGAGAATGTCTGGATTGACCAGGTTGTTGTTGACACCTGCAACCTGCCGACGTTCGGCGGGGTTGACCCGCAAAACACCTCTGAGGTGTGGAGCTGGGACGAAAAGTGCGTTTTGGTCGCGGACGGTAGTCGGTGGAGTATTGCCGACCGCTGCGCATGTGGCGAGGCTGATTTTCATTGCCGGTGCGAAGGTTGAGCCGGGGCGGAGCACAGCCGGGGAGCGGGCGAAAGCCCGCCGCCCCTGGCATGAAACGAATAACTAAGGGGGTCAGGCTGCCTGAGTGGGTTTGGGCCTGGCTGGACGAACAAAACGACCCACGTGGAACGGTGCTTGAAAATGCCCTACTGAAGGTGCATAAACTCAAGCCTCCCACGGCAGGGTAACGTCTGAATTAAGGGGCGCTGTGAGGTTAACGAGCGAGGTGAAAAAATGAACCGGAAACCGACCCACCCCGACAACGTGCAGGTACAATTTGACGACGCTCCACCCCGGAGCACCAGGCCGCTGACGGCGGACAAGGATGACGCTGACGCCCTGGATTTTGAGCGCGATTTACCGTACCCCGGAATAGATTTTTATATCAGGGAATTGAAAAATCAGAATAATTTGAAAAATGAGGTGCATCATGGCAGCCGTTATCGCAATAAAACAGATTAATATGTGTCGCGTAGACGACGTGCGTTTCGCCGATCTCGCCGCTGTCACCGGGACAGATTACCTGCGTTTTAGGCGGTTGGTTACATCACACCAATACAACTGTGACTGTCCCTATCACGTTTCTCGGACATATATCAGGCCGGATGGATATATCTACGAGACAATTAGCCACACGGCCCTAGAGCAGGAGCAAGCATGAAATTTTCACCATCATCAACCTGGAAGGCCAAGCGCGTCAAAGCCCTGGCCGTCGCCGGCATCCTATCGACTCCGGACACGGTAGTCCGGATTTACCGGCATTTCCTGGCCGGCGCGATCAAACACAACAATCAGGGTCAGATTGCGGCGGCTCTGGGAATGGCACAATCCCTGATCTGCGCTGATCTGAAACGGCTCGGCATTGACCACGCCCGGCACAACCGGGGCTCAAGCGTGGTTGTGGACATGCTGGACGGCCGCAAGCTGTCCCCGGCTGAGGCGGCCGAGGCGATCGGCATCTCTTTGACGAATTTCTACCAACGCTGGCACCGGACCGGCGGAAATATCAACAAAATAAAAATGATCGGAGGCGGAAATGGAAAATAAAACTTGGACCTATGCTCAGTGGCACCGTGAATTTATGTTATCGATTGCGGCCGTAGCCTTTGCCGGCGCTCTTGTCGGCTCTATGCTCGGCTTTGTGTTGTGGGAGGCGGCGCGGTGGGCCGGGTTGCCGAATGGGTAAAGGCGACATCCTGGATTTTAAAAAAATGACGCTCTGCATCTGCCCGAAATGCGGAGTTCAACATCAACTAAAAATCGAATGGACCGGCCGGGGAATACCTCGTTTTTACTGCCCGGTTTGCGCAAAATGCGCCGATGTTACCGGTGCATCGAGATCAAAATTAATCCGTAACGACCATAACAACTCCGGGAGGAGGGGGGCAAAATCATGAAAAAAATCTGGCATGACATCGACAACAAAACGGTCCTGGCCGCTCTGATCTGCGGCTATGTGATCATCAGCCTCGGGCTGGAGGTGTTGATCACGATTGGAAACAGTTAAAAAAATGCCATGTCGGCCCCCTTCCATGGTGGGGGAAACGGGCTGAACTGTATCTCCTCTCTCGTCAGAGAGGGCGAGGGACAGCATGACCGGACACCGACATGGCAAAACCTTATTTTCCGCAAAGGACATAATAAACCCTGACCGGAAAAGTATTTTCGTCCCTCGCCCTTTGAAATTCCTCCCCTTTTTGGCACACCCGGCCCGCAGAGTCAACACAAATTGTTTCCGCCGCCCTCGCCCCGGACATTAAAAATTTACGCCTCGCACTATCGCACCAATCCCCGAAACTAGAAAAATCAAAAAGCAGATCCCCAACTCTTACGGTTATCTCTTGCATCCCACACCCTCCGTATTTGATTTTTAAGCCACTTTCGCCCTGCCGCCGGCCAAGGCATTGCCTGGCACCTAAAAACGCCGTGGCGGTCAACGGTGATTGCGATTTGACGGCAAAGGGCATCTTGTCATCTTGTCCAGCCTGGTCCATTTTTCTGCCCCGTCAATTTTATTCTGCCCTCCGGTGCATCCTGGACCGACCAGTGGGACATAATCAAAAAATGGGCAGTCGCTACCTGCGCACCATGCCGACACCTTGATCAATTTTATGTCACTCATCCCCGCCACCCTCTGACAATCCAGCGATTCTTCCAAGATTTGATATTCTCCTCTGAGCAATCCCGAACTTCTTCACTGCGGTTTTCTTCTCCTGTATGGCGAGGTGCGCCTGGTGGCAATGCGAGCATACCCCGGCCAAATACCCATCTACATCGTCGTAATGGTTGACAAAATACGGCATTCCGTAGTATTCTTCCCCATCGCCTCGATATTCGATGGCGTAGGCGTCAATCAAATGTTGTGATCTGCCGTCATCCTGTAAATCTGGGCACCCAGCTAGTGCCTCACCTATTTTGTGTTTTATCCTGGACACCTCACCCCGGCACCTCGCGTATTCGATGCAGGCGTCACGGTATTTATTTATTTCACTCATCGATACAACCTCCCGGCCCCGCCAGTCGTCAACGCATGCCTGATGTGCGAAAATTCTCGTTTCGGCATTCATCCGGTGCGGCTTCGACACGTCCACCGGACGGCCGCAGAGGTCGCAGGTTTCGCGCTCTTCCGTGGTCGGCTCTTGGTACTCATTCATTTCTGGCATCGTCGCTAACCTCCTCAAGTCTGGTGTATTTCCCGCAAAATTGTAAAACCTGCTTTGCATGCGGCCCGTGCCTGTTCTTCCGCACATCAGCCATAATCATCGTTTTTTCATTTTTTGATCTTATCAAAAGTATTCCGAGGTCGCAAACTGCCGCCAACGTCCCTCCGCCTTTAAATTCCAGGCTGTTACCATCGTTGATATTTCGAGCAAAATCATTTGAGAGTTGAGAAAGAACAACAATATTCGTTTTGCATTGCTTCGCGATCCGCTGAAAAGCCTTAGCCGTGGTGTCGTGCTGCTCGTACTCCGATTTACAGCCTGGCACGGTGATATTTTGCATATAATCGACTACGACCATATCCACGCCCCCCTTGAGGTGTTCGCGTCGAATTATGCCCTCTATGTTCGTTAATTCGTAGGCATCATCAAATATCTTCAGCCGCTGACTTTTAATCCATTCCTCAACCTGATCTGCCCGTTCTTTTTCGTGGTCCCATAATTTCCCGCTCAGAATTGCCCATGTCGGCAGTTCTGAGCCTCGGCTTATCATCCTGGCAACGACTTGACTTTCGGTCATCTCCGTTGAGATGAGGCAAGACCTGGCCCCGGCTATCTTTTCGTGCATCCTGGTAATCATCTCAATGCTCAGGGCCGATTTGCCGACACTCGTAAAGGCGCCGATAGCCCAAACGTGGCCAGGGGAATGCATAGTGTGTGTCCGATCATCCAAAAAACTAAACCCGGAAGGCAGGCCGGCGCCGTTTCTTCTGGTGTCTAAAATTTGAGCGTTCACCCTGGCGACAACGTCAAGGATGTCCCCCGATGATTTGCTTTGATGCGTATGTTCGGCGACAAGGGCCGCTACCTCTGCAATGGTGTCGTCAGGATGCTCGTCGTCAACTTTTGTTATGATCCTGGTAAGCTCGGCCTTGATCTGACGGCATTGGTATGCTTTGCGGATCTCCTCGGCGTAATATTTCAGCCGCGCCTTGAGCGGACAGGTGCATTCCATCAATCTTGCCAGATAAACGGCTGTACCGCCTCCAGCCTTTAGGAGGGTTACGAGGTCAACCGGCTTATCTGCCCGGAACATATCGACCATCGTGGAGTATGCCAGGCGCAACGGCTCTGTGATAAGCATGTCCGGGCTGGCGATGTCGAGTACATCTGGAATGGTGTCGGGGTAGCGTATGATGGTGGCGACGAATGATTGCTCTATTTCTTTCACGAGTTAAAACTCCGGTTGTATTTTTCTGAACATATCGACATGGGCCGCATCCCGGCAGATTAACTCGATTCCGTCATATTTTTTCCTGTCTTTGTTCTCCCCTTGATGGAATGGCGAGTTTTTGCACCCCGTAACAGCTTCTTTTAGGTCTGCAACCGAATATCCATCTTTCAACCTGGCCCGGATCAATCTTTCCCTGGAAGAGTCCAGTTTTGATTTTTGGTGCTTCAACTCTTCTTTCCAAAAGTTGAAAACTTCTTCAACATCTTTCTTTTGTATAGTTTCTTTCTTTTCTTTTGTGTCCATCACTTTTGATAACAGTTTGTTATCACTTTTGATAACAACGGTTGCTTTTTTGATAACAGGTTGCTTTTTTGATAACAGCAACCATTCCGAATAATCCTTGTTAAATCGGTATGTTGGAATCTTTGTGTTATCACTTTTGATAACAAGTTGCTTTTCTGATAACCATTTTATGGCCCTGGAAACATTTCCCTTCTTTAATCCGGTCGCCGAACAGAACTGGCCGTTTGATATTTGATCTTCACTTTTTTTAAACCCATACGTTTTTCTGAGGATGTAATCGAGGCATTGCCTTTGCTCCCCAGGTATGCGGAATTTGCAAAGGGCATCCAGGATCTCGTTGGCAATCATCGTGTAACCATTTTCGAGCTGCGGCGTCATGTCAAGCCCTCAAACGCAAAAAACCGACCAGAAGGCACGGATGGAAGGGTAGATCCTGGAGACTCCGCTACTTGTTTTCTTTTTATTCTTGTTGACTTCATTCGTATTTTTTTTGGTCTTTTACTGGATACCCCTCGTTCCATCTTTTTACCGCCGTCACCAGCACCTGGTCGAGCTTCCCGTCTGGTATTTCGTCCTCCGGCCCCTGTTCACACGGCACCTGCGGGCCGGTACACCCGCATTTCCGGCAATGGACTTGAGCATAAAAAATTCCAACGCTTGCAGCCAGGGTGATGATCGTATGGCACCATGGGCACGGTCTGGTAATTTTCATTTTGCCAACCCGCAACGTCCCGTCCAGGCTTCTTTAGGCATCGGGAGAGGAGTCCCGTCAAATCTCGGCTCATCCTTAATAACCCGCACCCAGCAAGCGCAACCTGGGCCAAGGCACTTATCGGTATTTTCCCTACGATTTTCTTGATATACTCCGTCCGGCCCGATAGCAAGCCGGGCCATAGGGCACCATTTTTCTTGTGCTTCCTGTTCTGTCATCATATTCATGCCCCCTCGTCGGTTTCACCTGATTCATAATTTTTCTGGTAGTTAATTTCAGTAAACTTCTTCTCTGCGCCCTCTGGAGTCATGAAATGCCAGGCCCAAACGCCAAAAGCGCTGTCACCAGGCCATGATTCAGAGGCCTCACGGTGTACCGTCTCGCCGTTGAAAACCCGGTCTCCCTCTGGAGATATTCTCCGCTCGGAAACATCAAATCCGCCGTCCTCAATCACCTCGTACATAAAGGCAGATTCGCTCTTTTTGACCAGAGAATAGGCCTGCCCTTTTCGGCGCACTTCAGCCGGTAATAACTTCATTCGCAACCTCCTATTTTGATTTCATCCCCATGAATCCCCGCAAAAATTCAGGGATGTCAGCTCTAACCGGCTTGGAACACTCGGCGCAGATTAATTTTGTGTCTTTGCGGATTTTCAGCCGGCCGGTGAATGTGGCGATTATCCTGCCACACCAGGTACAATGTACCATGTTTTTAATTAGCTTTTTTGTGGCCGCTAAATCAATTTTCGCTATCTCCTCATCGTATTTTTTGCATCGTCTGCAATCGCACATTTAAAAACCTTTTCTGTTATAAATTTAAGCTTCATTCCAACGCCTACCATCCTCCGCCCTCATTCGGTATCGCAGCAGACCCGACAATATAGCCCTGGTCGATGTTCCCTCTTTTCCCCTCGGCCATTTTCCCGTTTGGCAGTAATTTGACGATTGCAATTTCGACTGATCCGCTGGCGTACAAACAAAGCGACTTCGGCCATCGAGAGGCCAAATCGTTTAATTCCTTTATTGCTTTTTTCTCTTTCTCGGTGCATTGTACCATTATTCATAATTCTCCGAGCCTCCTGCATGTTTCCTCGTGTAAAAATTTGTCAGGGTATTTTTCCTGGAATTCCTTCGAGCCTTGCCCATGGCGAGATATCGGCCCGTCCTTGTGGCACAAATTACACAACGGCGCCACTTCCGAGTGCCGCCTTTGCCCCGCGCCGCAGTTGTGTCGGCAATGGTGGATGTGGATATTGTAAGGCGATCCACAAGCCAGGCATCCTATGAGTTCAACGATTCGCGCAAATCTGCGCTTCTGGGATGCTGTCGGTCTCATCTGCCAACGTCCTCCGGATGAGGCAAATAAATTGCCATGCCGATGGCGAAACGGTTGACCTCGGTCATCAGTTCGGCCATCTGTTTGACTTTTAGCCTGGTGATCGATGTTTCACGGGCGACCCACCGTCTAAGCCTATCCTTCCTGCAATCATCCCACACCTGCTCCACGTCCCGCCACATCTCGGCGTATTCGGCGTCATCCCTGACCAGGATCGGGACCAAAAAAAGGCGCTTCATTTCTTCGTGGGCCTCGTCTTTTGAGTACCCAAGCTCCGCGCCGATGATGCCGCACCAGGTAAAATACAGGCCGTCTTGGTCCCTGGTGCGGCTCTTACCCTTTTCTTTGATCACAACCTCATGAACCGGATCTACCGGAAGGGCGGCGACGATTGCCCCGGCCCTGGCTATCAGTTCTGGAGTCCGGCAGATTATTTTGTGATTCATTTTTCTATATTTATTCCGTTATTTGTGTCTGTAACGGATATTCCGGAAGATTTTCCGGATAATAAGTTGTTGTGCCTCAAACTACTCGGAACGAAACAGCCCACACCCACGGGTCTGCATCCCATGAGCCAGGGCCGTTGATTGACTCCCACAGGGTTTTGAATCGTTCCTGCGCATAGCATGGGGTAATCGACGTTGTTCCGCCTACCCCCTCGGCTATCGCATCACCAACGGAGATAGCGGTCAGGCGTTCAAGGCGGACATCTACTACCTCAAGGGTAATTCTGCTGTCAGTTCGGCGCATGTGGATTGACGGCCGTTTCCGGTAATGCCTACGGTTGGTGTCCTCTGGGGTCTCGGTGGCCGAGTAGTAAATACGGTCGTTGTTGTCCACGCATTCCCACCAGGATTCGCGGACGTAGAGGTGGTCACCCTTGCGGCCGCATGGGCACTTTACCACCTTGTCCCAGTTTTTACCGTAAAGGGCTATGCCCCCGATATCGTCCACGTAATCAGGTTGAGGGGACAATATACGTCTGGTCTGCGTCTTGTCCCCGGCCAGGATAGCGCGGACCATCGGCCCCGAGAATAGAACGGGGTGGCTGGCACAACCAGGCGCTACACCTGAAAACGTGGTGCTGGCGATTTCGGCACTTGCCGCCTTGGGTGTTTCCGTCATTTCAATCATAGTTTCGTTTCCCATGTTTCAGGTGAGCTAAAACGTTAGCTGACCACCAATAACCATTGCGGGTTTATCCCAACCTCGCAATCAAAACCCATATCAACAGAGAAATGCGAATCATTGCCCGGAAGAGATGAATAGTCGGCGGTGACAATGCCTGACTTACCGTCAAGGCTATCCCCATAGCATTCGAGCCAGTAGTTACGCTTTTTCATCCAATCACTTGCCCCATGCAAACACAAAACACGATCTCCTATTTTCATGATATTCCTCCAAAAGAAGTAAAAGAATCAGCTAACAATAAAATCAAGCTGACGGGTTGACGCTCCCGGTTTTTGCTGCAAGGCTTTAGGCCCGCAGCTTATTTAGGCGTTAGCCCCCGCGTTCATCCCTTAATGTTCAGCAGTGGCTTGACGTGCGCAACAACCTCAACCATCTCGGTTTGTTGGCGCATCACATCAAAGATGCTCTTGTACGCAAAGGGCGATTCATCGAGCGTCTCTGCTGTTACCAGCGCAACCACTCCGCTCATTGTTCCGGTGAATTGCTCCATGTTCAAAGTGCGCTGCGCTTCCTTGCGCCCAAGCACACGGCCTGCGCCGTGTGAGCTTGACCACAAAGCGTCTGCATTGCCCTTGCCGCGTACGATAAAGCTGCCGTCCCGCATATTGCCGGGTATCACGCCCATCATCCCGGCCTCGGCGTGTGTAGCCCCCTTGCGGTGAATCCACAGCCCGTCTTTCAGTTCCGCGTGGTTGTGGTTTCGGTTTATCAGCGCATCCCAATCCCCAGCACCTGAACAGTTCGCTGAAAGCACGGTCTCAATTCGGCGCATGATTTCGCGCCGATTCTCAAGCGCCAGTTCAAGGCAAAAACCCAAGTCAGCGATGTAGTTAATCCCGTTTGTTTCGTTCACGTCAAAACCTAAATGACCCTCCCGCGCTTTCCCATCACCACTTGCCAACCGCATGTAGTGCGATGCAGCCGCGTGGCCTATGCCGCGTGATCCTGAATGAATCACAACCCAAACCTTTCCGGTTTCGTCTGCTCCAACTTCCGCGAAGTGGTTGCCCCCTCCCAAACTCCCTATCTGGCGTAGCCCGTTCTTGTCGAAAATCTCCTGCATCTTCGCAGTACGCGGCAAGCCGCTGTAATCCCATTCGGTGTTTTTCTGGTTGTGCGAAAACCCGACCGGAACGGCCTTATAAATCCCGTCGAAGATGGCCTTTGCTTTTTCCTTCACCTCGCCCGCCTCGAAGGTAGTTGGCAGGGCGCACATCCCGCACCCGATGTCATAGCCCACCCATGAAGGCAGTATCACTCCATCGGTTGCAACCACTGCGCCGATGGGCAACGAGTACCCCGCGTGCGCGTCAGGCATTAGCGCTCCACGAACAACAAAGTCCTGTTGCATGGCGCTTTCAAACTGGTTCAATGCCTCCTGTTCAAGCACTTCCGCAAATATCTTGTAAGGCTTGTCGGTATTGATGTTCATAGTTTTTTACTCCGTAGTTAAGATGGGGGCTAACCCATCATTCAAGAGGGACGCTGCAAAAGCGCAGCGCCCCTTAATTCAGACGTTGGAAAGCAGAGGCCCCATGGTCGGCATATCGGGCAAAGAACATGCCGACCATGGGGATTCAAAATCACGCGGTGGCTTTTATCCCGAAAACTTTTTCAAGCAAAAGGCATCCCATTTGCTTCAAGGTGGCAAATTTGTTGCCACACTTGAAGCCGCCCCAAAAGACGCCGATGGTGAATAAAATCAAGATCAAGTTTATCATTTTATTGGCCTCTTAATCATTGATGGCGGCAATAATCAAATCAGCCGTTGTCGGGAAGGCTTCGGCCTCTTCCATCGTTTTTGCGTCAACGATGTCGAACTTAGCTGCAGAGAGGTCATCATCCAGGCTCTTGAGATAGGCGGCAGCACCAGCGTCGCGGCCAACTTGGACGAAGAGGATGGTCAACGCATCATCGGTTTCCTGTTTGTGGGAGGCCTCAACAATAACTTTCGCAGCAGCAGCCTTGTCATCCGGCGTACCATCGGTGAAGACGATGATGAAGTCCTTCTTTTCTGACTTCCCGGCAAGTTTCAGCGCAGCCGTCAGAGCCTCGGCCAAAGGCGTTGACCCGCTGGGGCGGTTAGCGGCAAACACGTCTTTGATTTTTTGGACGTTTACACCATCTTCGGAGACGACACTTGTTCCGCTGAACAGCACCAGGCCAAGACCATCGCTATCAAACTTTTCAACGTCCCGGCAAAGGGCAACGGCGCTTTCCTGGACAGCATCCCATCTGGAGCGGCCACCAGGCATATCGGTTTCACCCATTGATCCGGACTTGTCGATAACAACAACGAAATCATACTCACTCAACAATGCTTCCTTTTGATTCTGTTCCATTTCCAATACCTCGTATTGAGATTTATCAAAGTTTATGGGCCAATCCCATAAACGTAGTGCGTTACTTTCGTGGTCTTGCTTTCCAACAAGCGCATACACTCGGAACGCCGGAACGTTCCGATTTTTCTCTGCTAATTCAGTGGCGGCGTCCGGTGATGCTTGGCGTTATATTACGCCAAATAATTTAAGAAATACCTGGACACGATTTAATTTAATGTTCATGCACTCAGGTCTTTATTCCAATTTGGGCAGGTTGATATCTGCTTGCATTGTTCGGCCAGGCATTCGGCAATAGACATCATCGTCCCTGCCCGTTCCTCGCCTTCTGGGCATGGGTGGCGGGGCGGTTCGGATAACGGCTCGGATAAGGCCTTTGCTGCAAGCCTCTTTTCTGTCGCCGTGAAGTGCTGGCGGCAGTCGATAAGGTTCTTACCGGCCAGCTTGTTCCATACCGGCGCTTTTTGGGCTTTCAGGGCGGCAAGGTCAGCGGAATTTTTGCAGGCGTCAATTTCCTTCTTTGCCGTGGCGAGGATGGTGGTTTCTTCCGGCGATTCGGCCTTGGTGGCCTTGGCAGGTGTCTTTTCAGGTTCTTTACCTTTGCCGCTGCCGGCATTGCCGTCATCATCCTCGGGGGCGATGCCTACAATAGCGGAAAGGGCATACCTCCTGAGATAAGTTATCGTTGACCCGATGGCCTGAACGTCTCCCTTGGCCGGTGTAGCTGATACTCTGTCGCTGATCCATTCCCCACTTGCGTGAGAAAGAAGAGTTTCGACGCTTACCATCCCATCGAAAACGGTGGGCGATTGGATGACAGCCAGGCCATTTTCAGACAACGGTGCCCGGCATGCGTCCCATACGGAGGAAAGGTCGGCATATTTTGACTTAAAAAAGGGGTTATCAGAATCCTTAACAGCCCCTTGTATCTGCCCTTGAGCCTTTGCCAGCGCCGCCGATAATTCTCCTATCCTTTCCGATTTGTCCATTTTTCACCTCGTTAATTTTTTTTGGGCATAGTAGTCTTTTTGACCCTAAAAAGATTTAAGCTTAATCCTTTGATTTTAAAACCCAACGCACTGGGAAGCGGTGAGATTATCAGGAGCAGATTCGGTTTGCCAAAAGTGAAAACAATCCAGGGTTGCGAGCCCTCTTAATCTTTTTTTGAATTCCCTGTTTATCCGTTGGCCGTGACGCCCGGTCTAGGCGCTCGCCGCTTTTTCTGCACAGGCTACTTGTTGTAATGTGGGAAGAACGCTGAATAAGAACCCACAGACAGCAACACCTGACTTTGCACCCTGGAAGGAAAAAGAAAAAAAATGCTGCTGCCTGCGGGAAAACTTGTTGATTTGTTTGGTGGTAAAAAGGATGCCGTTCCAGGGTGCGTCCTTGCTTGTCTGCCTCCAATTTACTATATCTGCCGGTGGTGTCAAGGATTATCTATAAAAGGTCCTGCCGCCAACAGCCTGCGGACAGTGCAAACTTTTTCTTTGTTATATTGTTCTTTATTGTACAAATCAGCCAGCCATCGGGCCTCTTCTTCATTTGTGCATACGGTAAATCTCCACCCTCCTCCCCCGGAAGTGTGACAAATATTTTCTCCTCGTTTAACAATTATCCACAAATCGGCCTTTCGCTCCAGTGCAATAAATTCTTGGCACATTGTCAAAGGCCCGGCCTCGCATTCAAAATTGTATCTTTTTATCCTGTCTATCAATGTCTCGCCCATGATTTACTCCTAGATTGTTCGGGAATTCCGAATTTCAAAAAATCAAATCTTGGCGTAATAAGCCAGCCCTTGCTCAAGATATTTTATCTCTTTCTTCAATTCTTGGCCCTCATCCTCGATCTTCCTATTTTCCACCCTCAACTTCCTGATCGTCTCGGCCATCGCCCCGACCTGCTCGTGGACGTTGGGCCGCTCGAACTCTTTTATGATCTCGTGCCATTCTTGGTCCGGCATGTCGTCACCTCCAGGTTAAAATTTGTTAAAAAGTAACAGAAATGCCGAATTTACCGGCTATCGAAATAAATAATTTCTTTTCGAGCACGTACTGCAGGGCGTAATCGTTTCTCTTCACGGCCTCAAGACAGACGGCCTCGGTCTGCTCCTTGACGTACTGCAGGGCGTAACCGTCACTCTTCACGGCCTCAAGACAGACGGCCTCGGTCTGCTCCTTGACGTACTGCAGGGCGTCACCGTTTCTCTTCACGGCCTCAAGACAGACGGCCTCGGTCTGCTCCTTGACGTACTGCAGGGCGTAACCGTTTCTCTTCACGGCCTCAAGACAGACGGCCTCGGTCTGCTCCTTGACGTACTGCAGGGCGTCACCGTTTCT
>Ga0209518_1000584_pt1 | contig 46166 bp, 68 predicted proteins | sample RifGroB1_FD_183993 | JGI IMG/M metagenome (GOLD analysis project Ga0209518, IMG submission 183993) | Groundwater microbial communities from Rifle, Colorado, USA - Groundwater B1 (SPAdes) (version 2) | ecosystem: Environmental > Aquatic > Deep subsurface > Groundwater | place: Rifle, Colorado...
GCTTCCGCCGTTCGACGTTGTGTAAGATCCGATGCCCCCCGCCCCTCGCCTCACTTCAACACCTTAACCTGGCCACAAGATGCGCAATGAAGGTATTCGATCTGCGCAAACTGATCTCGTCCAGCGCCACTGACCAACGCGCTTATCTTCTTAACCTGAAAGGACTTAACGAACTTTACGGACGTGCATTTAATACCATCGCCCAGCATCGCCCCGCATTGTACGGCCGGAACCATATCAAGGTTGATCGTGATCTGCTTAGTGTTCTGAATCATTGTCTATTCGCCTCCTCGTTAGCTGTTTTTATTGCATGGCATTTGATGCATAACAACTGCCGGTTATGGTCACTCTCAGCGCCGCCCAAATGCAGCGGCACGATGTGATCAATCTCGAACCGTACCGATACCAAGCCACATAAGCTACAAGTGAACCCATCCCGAAGGGCTATACGCTTCCTGATCCTTTGGGCCTCGCGCCCCTCGATGCGCCTGGTGGACGCAGGCCCAGCAATGTCCGTGCTGATGGTCGGAACCCTACGCTTTAGGCTTGATGGCTTCATATCTCGACCGCTCTTTTGCGATTCACGATCTTAGAAACGCTATCCCTATGAATTTTAAATATTCTTGCAACGGTAATAATCTTTTTATGCTGATCATAAAGCGCCCGCACAGCGCCCACAAACGACTCATACCACATCGATCTGGCCTTATCGATCTTGTCTTGGTAGTGCCGGAACGGGGCGTGCTCAAGGTCCTCCGGATGGTAATCGTTGTTGACCCGGCCATAGTGGATATTGTCGCACGTGACTTTGAGTGGATGGCTGTATTTAATCGTTTTTGGTGCGCACTCATGAAAGCATGTTCCGGTGTTATTACACTTCGCCAGTTTATGACCGCACCTCTTGCAATATCTGTGTTTGTGGTGCTCTGGCCTTTCCTGATCATACCAATTCGCCTGGAAAATGAAATCGATGTCAATTCCGCCATATTCCGTCGATGGTTGCATGTGTGGCATTGGTGTGTCCTTTCTCCTGGTCCTCGCGGCCCATCAAGCCGCCATCTGAATGTCCCGAAAAACCCTCAAAAACACCCCGGGGCAAGCCTTATCCACCGTGTACCAATGCCCGTTTACCTGGTACGGTACCGGTATCATGCACGCCATATTGTCGTCTTCGATCATGCCGTGGGCGACCAACAAATCTGAAACGATCTGACAGGCGTTATGAAAATCGAACTGCCGTCGTGAATCCCTCACGAAGTGAAAGCCGATGATTGCCGGATACCGGATGCCGTCAAAGAGCGTTCCGCAGGATTGCCGAAAGACGTTGACGCGCTGGCGGTACTCATCGACCGTGCGGTACCGCAGGTTGTAGCCCTTGACGCCCAGGTATTTGAGGTAGTGGGCCACGGTTTTAGAGTGGAAAATGCCTTTCGAGGTAGCCACCTTGGAATTTTTTGAGCTGGGCACATTGCCGGGGATAAAAACGAAGTCCATTCGATTCCTTTCCGACTCTCTGAGAGCCTCAAATTTCGACGATCTGAGTTCCACCTATACGACCATATCCACAAAACTAAAACGGTGCAGCCTGTGACCTGTCGCTTCGTTCTTTTGGTATAAACGCGGCGTTTCCCCACCCTTCGCCACGAACCCAAACGGCCATCCCCTGGTTTTCCAGTTCAAACCGCGTCGCCGGCTTCATGGCCTTCCAATGGCAATGCCGTTTCCAGTTCTCGCAAAGTTGGCACCGATAAGCCACCTCTTCGGTCACGGGGCCATCGGCACCCTCGAATGGCTTTCCGTCTATCAAGGCCGGACGCCTCACCCAAAGGATGCCCTCTCCGTGGCACTCATGGCAGTCGGTGCGCGGGTACTCCATCACCTTGCCGCTGCTGGATTGCCACTGATGATAAAAGTCGCGCATATTCTTGGGGATATTGCGAGGGATCGTGTCTCGCTCGTCGGTGATTCTGCCGAAGATGAACGGCAACGCTTCGGTGGGGATGTCCTTGGTTTTTTCAAGCCACTGGTCCATGCGCTTGCTGTCCACGAACTTTTCAAAGCCGTAATAGCTGCCAAGGTCTCCGATGAACTTTTTCAGGTCGTCGCGGTTCAAGTCATACCTCCCATTTGCGGTCGTCGGTCTTTGTCGCCGGCTTCGATGTCATTTTGATCCAAAGCTGATCGAACTTTTTGCGCAGCTTGTCAGGGCTCAAGATATTGGCTTTCCAGAAATCATCCTTCTGACTCCAATCGATCACGGCCTTGATGTCGTCCACGGCCCGCTTGTCGAGGCGAATCATAAAATCGAATTGGATTGCCCATGATTCGAACCTGGGCTCTTTGGCGTTCGGATTGTTGCGCTTGATGTGAGCGAACATGAAGCGAGCGAGGCGCATTTCATCCATATCGGACGAAAAGATCTTTCTTTCTTTTTTAATATCTGTATCTGTATCTGTATCTGTATCTGTATCTGGAGAAGTCACACCGCTGTTCTTGTGACGTTCTTGTGACGTTTTGTTTCCGTCACTTTTTTGGGCATTTTTTCGCTCTCTCCAGGTGCGCGTCCTTGGTGTTGAAGTGTCGGAATTATATTGCCTTTTATCCCAATGGAGCACACCCCATTGATCATCAATGAAGCCCTTCTTGACGAAAAGCTCTTTAGTTTTTAGCAGGTCGTCTTCGCCAATCCTGAGAGCTACCGCTATCTCAGAATCAGTCAATTGCTTAAGGCTACCGTCACACTGCAAACAGAGAACGATTAAGAAACGTCTCTGTGACGTTTCATCCATCGACTGCACCTTCGGGTCATATGCGAACTCTGAATACATACGGAACCAGCGCATTATTAATTCCTCACGAATAGGTATTTGTGCGAATTAAATTCGGGCCTGATCATTCTGATAAGAGAGCGCTCCAAGGATATGAAGTCGTCACACTGGTAAAACCAAAAGCCGACATGATAAAAAAATTCGGAAATCTTCTTAATTACTTCGTGGTTGTTGTATCTCTTTGATAGGTTGGACGAACTGCCTATGTAGGTTATCGACACTTTCGTAATCACCCCATCGGTGATCCGTGTCCCTACGAGGAAATAGACGCCAGGGGCCTCTGGTGGATAGCAATAATTAAATCCATGTGCGTTCGGTGATTTGAGTTTCTTGAAATTTATACCCTTGGAAGCAAACAAGTCCGTCATTGGCATTTTTACTGCTGGAATAATTTCCATCTATGTGCTCCTGTTCAGTAAGTCGATCCAGTAGATCCATAACCCCCATCACCACGCGCCGTTTCGCTCAACTCATCCACCTCGACGATCTCGGCGCGCTCCACCGGCACGATCACGCCCTGGGCGATCCGCATCCCGCGATCAATCGTGAGCGGTTGCGATCCGGTATTTTCCAGAATCACCCCGATCTCCCCACGGTAATCCGAATCGATCGTCCCGGGGGCGTTAGGCATCCGCAAAGAGGTTTTAAGGGATAGCCCGGACCTGGGCCGTATCTGCATCTCAAAGCCGCGCGGAAGTTCGACGGCAAGGCCGGTAGGCACAACCACGGTGTGTTTCTGGTAGATTATGACGTCTTCGGCCGCTGCCAGGTCGAACCCGCTCGCGCCGAACGTGGCGTATTTCGGGATGATGGCGCCTGGGCGTAGTTTCTTAAATTTGATTTGCATCTATTACCTCCTTAGCAGTCCGATCCACCCACAACTTGCACGAGCACACATAGCTCCCATCAAGCCTCTTTTCGTCCCACCGCGCCCTTGGGATAATGATTACCTTCATGTCGGGCCGTGGGGCTCGGCAGCAGTTCTCGGTGCCGAGAAAACCGTGATGTAGGCATGTCCCGCAGTGGGCGCTCATTTTCTGTGTCCCAATTCTCTTGCGGCAATCGCGTATTCAATGTCGTGGAAGTTCTCAAGACCCCATAGTTTATTCCCATAGCCCTTCTCGACTATATCGACACCATGAAACCAATTATTGGCCGCAGTTATGGCCTTGTTTTTGGCCTTTGAACCATTTTCAGCTTCGACACCCACGGCAACCGTAAAGTTTTTGGAGTGCTCTGCGCCAAGGTATGCCAGCCATCCGCGCCGGCATTCTGGATACCTGAAAAGGTAGACCGTATACTTCATTTAGATTCCCTCCCAGGCCCGCCCCGCTATGAGCCATGGCGGGCCGAAAGCATTTTATTAAATGCGCCGCGTCCGGCGCGTGGACATCATCTACACAGGCCGTCATCTTTAAACTTCTCGATCACTTCCCTTGCCCTTGATTCCCGTTCCTCTTTGGCCCTTGCCTTATCGGCAAGCCACTGATAACAGGCCGCCTCGCCATATTGCGAACCGCATGTGCACGGATCGCAGTTGGTGTATGTGACGCCGCTATCTACCTTGGGTATAAGGGTGTCTATAGCGTCAAGCAGCTCTTGTTTAGTCACACAAGATATCGACGTGGTGCTTACGCCATCTAATGACGGGAATATAGGGTTGGTACCCGGCATGAAATCCAATTCCCATTTTGAATCCTCTGCCGATACGGTCAACGGCAGGGTCAAGAGCAGGGCGAAAAATAGAGTGTAGCGTTTCATACCTTAAGCCTCCGATCACATCTTCTCGTCTTCGAGAAAGCCCGGAACATCATCCTCGACATCGATGGCGTCTTGCCGGACATTCTGCCCAGGGTCGTCCCAATCAACCGCTTTTCCCAAGATCGTCTTGGCGAATGTCTCGAAGTAATTCAGCCATGTTTGCAACTCGCTCACGGTTTCGGGATTTTTCCCGGTCTTTCGGATCGCATGGTTTGCGGCGGCCCCGAGCTTTGGCATGGTACGCGCCTGATTGTACTTTTCGAGCAGTTCCAGGCGCAGTTGTTCTCCGGCATCTACACCCTTACTCTCCGAAGTGGCCGGTGAATCCGGCTCGGTCGTCTGTCCACCAAGCTTGGCAACGTCCTCCATGGTGATCCCCTGGGCCGCCGCGCAAATCGCTTGATGCACTTCGCGGGGCAGTTTCCCCTTCACATCGATGCCCAGCTCTTCGGCTTTGGCTTTCAGGATCGAGGCCTTGTCGGCCGGGTAGCGCTGCTGGATGTCGGAGGTGAGCGGGTCCCATTGGGGTTCGTCCTTTTTCGGTTCGGCAGGGCCTCCAGGGGCTTCCTCGGTCGTGGAGGCGTCCGGTTGCATGGAGTTGTGGTTGCTGGTTTCGGGCGCAGCCTTGGCCTTCTCCGCTTCCCGGGCCACATGCTGCCGATAGGCGTCCTGGCACCGCTGGATGTCGTTGGAGCGCACGATCTCGGCCTTGCATTGCTCAAGGTTCAGGCCCTGGCGCTGGCCGATCATGATCTCAATCCATTGGTTCATGGCAGCATCGGGCTTGACATGCTCGTCAAACTGCGCGGCAAGGTCGGCATCGGTCAGCATGGGGTTGGTGTACTCGGTTATCTGCTGTCCAGCTTCAGTGCGCGTCCCGGTGGCCTGCATGTTTACGACCTGCACGGCATCGGCCATCTCCTCGGCGCTGTGCATGCCCTTAAGTTTGTCGGGCCAGCCGTCGCGCAGGGTGAAGGATCGGGCGCGCATCTTGAGCATGCGCTTAGGATTCGTGGCCCATGAAGATTGCTCCTTTTGCCACTGCTCTTTGCCCTTTCCGCCCCAAAGCCCGGCTTTCTTGGCGTCGGCGACCGAGTATTCGTTCACAAAAATGCCCTTACGACGCAGGGCGTTGAGGGTATCTTCGGGCTTGTATTCAAATCCGATGCCTGCGCGCTTGGCGATGCAGACGGCCGTGTAATCGTCATCGTAGGGCTTTCCATCATAGTATTCGATGAAGATTTCGAGCGTCCCGCTGTTGCGCACGATCCCAAGCATCGCATCGCCCCATAACGTGGGGTTGTTATTAATTACTGCGATATTTTGAAGGGCGGGCATCAGGGATAGTCCGAGTTCCGCGCCGAACTGCCCGGCCACAATGATCGCCGCGGGCTTGTTTTCATACTGCTTAGGCACCATGCCGCTCTGAGCGTAAATCGTGGCGATGCGCCACATGCCGTCGAAGTCGGCGGGCTTGATGATGCCGTCAACTATCGGCACCTGGGACTTGGTTGTCGTTAATGCTGTCTCGGTCATTTGCTTTCTTCCTCCTTTTTTCGTTCGTCCACAAAATTACCTTCTTCGAAATACAGAACGCGGCCCTGGCAGATTTCCAGGCGCGTGCCACCAGCGAAAGAGTTACAGGGTTCGCCGAACTGCGGGCACCAATCGCCGCACCACAACCTGCTTTCTCCAGTATGCGGGCAATCTTGTTGCTTCAGTTTGTCCCCGCGATGCAGTTTGAGAAAACCGTCCTTGCCGACCCTCCCCATCATGGCTCTACCTCCCCACCCGCGTCTGAGTCTTCGGTTGACGCGTCCAAATAATCCCCGGGTCGTTGTGGATGCCGGCTTTGCCCCGCGCCTTGATCCAGGGCATGACCGCCGCCGTGATCTCCTTGGCCCTGGCCTGCAAGCACTCGGCCGGCAGCAACCGGAAGTCAGCGATCTCCGGCACCATCTCATATTCGATCTTCATGCTGCCATCGGCCGTCGTGATCTTCGTTTCGGTCGGCGGCATGACCACGGCCGGAACGAATACCGGCTCAGGAACGAAGATCATTTGCGGTATAACCTTGCTCGGGTCGATGCCACTTTCTTCGGCGAGCCGGGCTTCATATTCCTTCTGCTTGCGCTCGGCCTCTGCCCGAGCCGCGGCTTCGGCTGCTATGCGGGCCTTACGGGCTTCTTCTTCGGCCTTTCGAGCGGCTTCGCGGCGTTTGGTATCTTCGGCCATGAGATAGGCCCTGTTGGCGCTCTCCAGGGCGCTGGTCATGGCTTCCAGGCGCTTTATTAGCTTGCCGGTAACGTCGGAGATGGCGTTTTTGTAGTCGTTGACCGGGCGGAAAGCGGAATCGACGGCCTTTTTGATCTCGTTGCGCAGCTTGCGGGTCTGGCCGGCCATGGAGACGGCGCGGGCGGCCGTTGGTTCGTTGGTGACCTTGACGGCCGCAACCTCTTCTTCCATTCCGGTGATCTGCGGTTCGTAGGCCGCAAAGGTCGCCAATAGTGGGTAAGGATCAAGCTGCGCCATGGCCGGGCCGAAGTTCGTTTTCATGGTAGGCAGCGGCGGGGGCGGGACATTCGCAGCGTCCCGGACGGCGGACCCGGCATCATTCAGTGGTGATATTGCATCCCAATTAATCATTTTTCTCCTCCTTATTTTCCGGCAAAGTGCCGGTGTAAGTTCAGCGCGCCCAGGAACAGATTAAAGTCGCGCTCAAAGTCCTCATAAAATTTGACCTTCGGTGGCCCGCCGTTTTCTTGGAGACGCACGGAGCAGCCCCACATGACCGGCAATGTCGTTTCATAGGCAACAAGCTTTCGGTAAGCCGCGATTTGCAGTGGCCAGGCCTTGCCAAGAGCTGCGCTGGTCTTGAAGTCCACCACGCCCAGGCCTAGCCGGGAAGCGATGTAGCCAGGGAAGTCTGGCTGGCCGCTGTAGCCGTAAGATGGGAAGGTGAGCCGCCGCTCCACCAGCGGGCCGAAGTCTCCCGCGATAGGCTTGGGTTTTTCCAGGTCGCACCAAATTTTGAAAGAATCGAAGTAGCCGCGCCACTTCCGGTCGATCCAGGCGAAGTCGCCGAGGAGATGGGCGGCGCATGCTTCGTGGACCGCTTGGCCGCGCTCGCGGGATTCGTCCGAAAAGAAATCGGAATTGATAAACGGCCTCAAAATATCGCTCGGACTCGGTAACCCTGATTCGTTCTTGTACGCCATTCAATGCTCCGATCTATTTTTTTGCCACCCGCCCCGGCTTTCACGAACCGGGGAGTCGCTGCAAGTTTCCCTATTACCAAGCTTCCACGCCTATGGCCGGGCGGCGTAACTGCTTAATCTCTTCCGTTCACTTCACGGCAAGACTTTTCGCGCTCTTCATCGCACCGACACTCGAAATCGCAAGCCGCCGATATTCGCATCAAGCACATAATTGCAACCGCGACTATGCCGCCGATAACGAAGCCCGGCGCGAACCCAACAAGCATATATATCCACCTTGCTTCCTCAATACCCATGGCCGTTTCCTCCCCCTATTTTCTGCCTAAAAGTAATCCACCTGCGGCGACCGAATACGCGGCCCATTCCGCGTAGCCGTTTCCGTCGTTGTCGCTTATCATCTCCAGGTCGTCGCCCTGCTGCCCGCCAATCTCGATCATGACCGGATAGGTAGCGATCTCGAAAGCCGTGCCGGTGTAGTATCCTCTGGCGAACGGACCATCGGCGCCTAAGGCTTTCATCGTCCACCCAACCGCGAGTTGGCCCACGAACCCAGCCCGGGCGAACCAGCGGGCCTCCGATGGCGATAGGTCGCCGTCCACGATCTCCGATAGACCTTCGTAGTGCCAGTGTTCCCCTGCGATCTCTGCGGCCACGATATGGCTTGCCGTATGAACAATGTAGGAAGTCCCGAAGCCAGCGGCTACCGATATAAAGTCTCCACTCTGAAAGTCTTCGCGGGTGATCCCGTTGTAGGTCCAGCCCGAGCACCCGAAGAGGAGAATGGCAACCATGAGCGAAATGACGAGGCGAGGGATACCGTTGCAAAACTTTTGCGGACAAATCAGGCGGCACTCATCCTCGCCCCAAACCTCGGTAACGGTGCAAATTTCGGTGCATCGCGGATATGGTACTGTGCGCCGTTCTTTTTGCAATTCTCGCTCTATGGCTTCTTTTCTTACTTCTTCTGGGTACATAAGCGCCTCCTATGCGGGCTTTCGACCGTCTAAAAAGGAAGGAACGTATTCTCGACGTAAATCTCCGAACCTTTCAGCGCGATCCTCAACGATTGCTGATGCCATCGCTTCGGGAGTTTTCGCGCATTTTCTAAGGTAATCCATGGTCTTTTCGCTGACTTCGATGGTGAGTTGCATTTTATCCTCCGGTGGGTTGTGCTTCAATTCGGCCCCGCCGGCACCGTGACGGGGCCTGGTTGACTCGCAACCAATCATCGCTTTTTCGTCCTAAACGCGCATTCCCATCCTCCATTCAGGGTGACGGCATCGGGCCGCCGGCCGGTCTTCCTCTATGCCGCTTTTATTCTGTCGCGTTTCCTTGTCAGCGTTACCGATCTTCCGGCGCCGGTAATGGTCATACTGTCGCCTTCTCCGAGCTCGTCTTGCAGGCCATCCAGCGGAAGCGGTAACTGCTTTTCGTCAACCAGGCACTCCGAGAAGTCCTTGACCTTGGACTCCGTGAAGTCGATTGAGCACTTCAAGGCGATCTTGTCTTTCGCCAGGGCAAAGTTGACCTTAAACCCCACGGCCAGCGCATTCTCTTGCTGGTCGAAGGCCCGGTTGATTTTGCCCTGGTAGGTCATTAACAACTCCTCGACCATCTTCAGCGTTTCCAGTATCGTCTTTGGTCCGATCCTTTCCACTTCGATCACCTCCTTTAAGCAATAAATTTGCAATCTACTTATTTTTACCAAAAGACTCTTGCCGCTTTCTGGATCTCTCTTCGGCGATGAACGTAAGCGGCACCTTGTCTTTGCTTTGCCTGTTGTAAATCTTTTCAATCTCCTCCATATAGCCGCCCATGTTTGGCTGCTTTTCGAAGAGAGCGGCGTGAGACGATATTTTTTCCTTAAACCGCCTTACCGAAAATTCTTCGAGCCACAACATTCTCGATAATGCCTGGACGAAATAAGAGCTCGAGGCAAAGGCAATGCCGCAAATTTTCATGTGAAAAATGATATTCTTGACCGCGTTAGCCCTGTTTTGGTCCCCGAGAGTGTACGTTCCGCTCTTGAACTGGCTTACCTTATTGTGCGAACCGGCAGACTCTCCACCAAGAAGTGATATCGCATCCTGCAAAGCTATTCCGGTTTCATCGACATATCGCTTCACAGCCGCATATGCCGGCAGACCGTTCCTGTAATATGATGCGAGATAATCAGATAGACTCCAGGGCCGAACGGTGCGCTGTTCCTCCTGAATAGTCATTTCGGATTTATCGGCCAGCGTGTACCAGACAGTGATCCCGAGCGATTCAGCTGCGGCCAGTCTGTGATGGCCATCGGTTACAACGAGCTTGCCGTTTCCGTTTTTAACGCATGATATCGACTTGTGCGGCAGAAAGCCGTATTTCTTCATTGAAGAAACGAGCGGCCCTATGTTCTTGACGTCTCGGTTGTGGCGATGTAGTTCGAAAAGATTGTAATTATTGGTTTGCTTCAACTCTGGCTTCATGGTATCAATCCTTTCATTCTGCAAGTTGTTTTTCTATCCACGCCTTGACCCGATTGAGGGCCTCAATCCTCATCGGGTCGCCTTTTTGTATTCTCTCAAGCTGGCTTATCGCTATACCGGCAAAATCAATGGCCCAGGTGGTTTGAGCGGGCTTTTGTTGTTTTGGTTCTGGCTTCGTCTCGGGCGCCGGTTTATCTGAAGACTTTCTGCATTTACCGCGCTCATGGTAATCTACCCGCATCCTGAGCGCGTCTTCGCTCACCCGATCCCCCGGCGCCGCACCGTCGTTGATCTTATCGGCAAGCACCCGCGCAACCGTCGCGGTTCCGGCGCCGGTCTGTGCTTCGGCTTGCTTGACGATATGAGTCAAGGTTTCGTTGCAGAGGGCGCATTTACTTCTCGCCTCTTCTGGAAGCGATGCTATGAAGGCGTTCAGTTTTTCAAGCGATCCTGGCGACATCCTGGACATGCTCGCTCAACTCCTTTTTATTGTTGCGCCGCAGCCAGCAGCGCCATCCACATGCATCCCCAAATCACCAGGGCCACGAAGCCCCAGGCGAAGATGTCGGTCAACATCTGGCCGTAGTCCACTGTCTTGAGGATCGCGGCCGCTTCTTGTGCGGTTTCTCTGATTTTTCTTATCATTTCGGCATCCTTTCGGTTTTGTATTACAAGACTGAGTACAACCTAAATACCTCTGTAATACAGACAGGCCAAAAAAAATTGGCTAAGGTAAGGCCAGAAGAACGGATTGAACTTGAGGATAATTTTTGAGCTTAAGGAGCATGTCACGATGAGCGATCAGCCAAGAAAGATCTTCCAAGGAAAAATGGATTCCGACTTCGGCGCACTGCTCGATAAAGGCATTGACGGAAACGCGCTCGGCGCGCGCCGCACGCTCAATGCCTTCTTGTTGCGTTGGAGTGAAACGGAAGGACTTCGGCGCCCCCTTGGACTCTTCGACCGGCTTAACGGGGCGCTGGCAATGGATGTTGATGGTGTCGATGCGGTTGCCCTTAAAGAGGTTCATCTGTTCAGCCACGTTTGCCCCCTTTTAAAAAACGTTTCCAATCGGTCACCTTCTGCCAGCGTTTCGATTCGGCTTCCTGCATCGTCGCCAGCTCCGCATCCAGCGCTTGGGATTCAGAGATCACGCGGGCCGTGAAGGCGGCCAGGCGCTGGCGGGCATGGGCGATCTTTTGTTCTGCCGTCATGCCGCCCTCCGCGCTGCTTCGATCATGGCGGCCTTGCGCTCGTCGGGCGTGCCGTAGAGCCAGATGGTGGCCTCAATGCCGGTGATAGCCTCAAGCTCCTTGGCCCTGGAGCTGCCGACAGGCTTGTGGCCGTTAGCGTAATCGGATAGAAGGCGCGGCTTGATGCCGGTCACGTCCGAAAGCTTTGTGAGAATTCCGTCAGGTAGTTTCGTCTGCATGTTTTTAATCCCCCATTTTTGGGGACTATGTACGAAGATTTAGGGGATGTCAAGGGCATTTTTTCCTAATTTTTTGGGGATTGCGCTACGGTTACCCCAATGTTAGGGGATTAATATGGAAAATCCGCAGGATGTGTTCCGCAAAAAATTATGGGAAATAATCAAGGAAAGGGGGTTGCGGCAGGGGTTTGCGGAAGGCGTGGGGGTCAATAATAAATGGATGAACGATTTTTTGGCAGGTCGAAAACCATTGAGCCAATCAAAGCAAGCCGATGTGGCGAGGGTGCTCGGCATCCAATATTATGAGATGTTCAAGCCAGATACGGAACCGCTTGAATTGAAAACAGACACAGGAGGCGACAACACGATGGATCTCGTGATGGCCATAGAGAGGCTGGCGAAAGAAAACGCACAACTCGAAATGGAAGTTGAGCGGCTAAGGGCAGAAATCGCAAGTTTCAAGTCAAGGGGGTCCAGCGGCTCCCATTAACCCGGAGAAGCGATCGTCCGGAACCGCTGGAGAGTTGCGTGGCTATAGCCATTCTCGACCACTCCGGGCGAATTAAAAGCATAACCTATGATCGATTGATGGCCCTCAATCCGTCGCGCCTAAAAACCATACGCGGGCGGCCATTCCACAGACTGCCGTGGTACGAAGAAAAGGACTCCAAAAAGATAGCCGGAGCGATACGAATGGCGGCGGCGGGAGAGGCGGTAACGATAGAGTTTCGGGCGATAGATATCAATAATGGAGAGGCCCACCATAGGCGGGCCATATTCGTCCCTCGCGGTGCATTTGTGGCGGTCAAAATTTTTGGGGAGTCAAACCATGGCGCGAATGCTTTTAGTGGTTCTGGTGCTCGTCGGGTGCGCGGGGTCTCCGATGGCTGTATCCATGATGAGCATTGACGAACTCGCTCGGCAAGACACCAATTCGATCTGCGCGGCCTACCATGTCAGCCCATCGGCAAAGATAGAAAGTGAAATCAGGCTGCGCCGGGTCGTGACCGAAGCCGAATGGAAGGAGATCGAGACGCGCAGCATCGTGATCGGCATGGGCGAGTGCGCCCTGCTCTGCTCGTGGGGAACTCCTGGGCCGTGGGGCCGCATTCACGATTATGTGCAGGCCGGCGCCAGTATTCGGCAATACGTTTATAGACCATGCACATCCTGCAGGACCAAATTCGTTTACGTCGAGCGCGGTCGCGTCACGGCGTGGAGCAATTAAATGGCAGTCGGCCAAAAGGATGACGGCCGCTGGTACGTCGCCGGCCGGAAAGGCTACTGGCCAGATGAGCCGAACCGAACCCGGGAATACTTTGGACGGGGCGCCGTGGCCGAGGCTCGGGCCCGGGCTCGAGACATGGAGCTCGGCGGCCGGCGGTCGCTTCGGCCAGCACCGGAGGGTCCCAGGTTCGCGGAGATTGCCAAGGATTACCTTGCGGCCAAGAACTTTAGGGAAAAGAGCCGCAAGGAGCTGGAAATCCGCCTGACGGCCATTATTCTGCCGTCCATCGGCAACCATGTGGCATCCAGCATAACGCCGGAGGATGTCGATCAGTTCGTGGAAAGTCGCCGCCGGCACATGACTAAAAAAGGTACGTTCGTTCGCGGGTCCACGATCCGGCGCGAGGTGACCGATATTAAGTCGATCTTGTCCTGGGCGGCGGATAAGAAACGCCGGCCTCCGCTGATCCCCATACACCCACTGGCCGGGTACGAGTTGCCCGAAGCGGATGATGATGTGATCATCCCGCCGACACCAGAAGAGGCTGAGGCGATCTATCAGGCCGCCGTGCCGCATCTGCGGCGGGCGATCATCCTATCTTGGTATCTGGGGTTGCGCCCCGGGGCCGTGGAGCTGCTTTCGCTCACCTGGGTGGACGTCAGCGAGGCCGCTGGGCTGATCCGCGTCACGTCGGCGCATAAGGGCGGCGCGCGGTTTCGAGATGTGCCGATCCATGCCGGCCTGCAAGTGCATCTCGATGCGTGGAAAAAAGAGGACGGGGGCAAGGGGCCTTTAATAAGGTATGGGCGCAGGGCTATTTTAAAGATCCAAACGTCCTGGGAAAACGCGCTACAGCGGGCAGGTATCCGGAGGAGATTGCGGCCCTATGATCTGCGGCATGCGTTCATCACGAGGGCGCTCTCGGAGGGCGCAGACATCGGGGCGGTTTCGAACCTGGTGGGGTCGTCGCCGGAGACGATCCGGAGACACTACCAGTATGTGTCCAGGGCTATGGAGCGGCGGACTGTGGGGATGATTGCGGCTTTGGATGTTGTGCCAAGTGTACCAAGGACCAAGGGCAAAAAAAAGAAATGATGGTAAGTTGTTGCAAAAACTAAGTATTGCCTTCACACGGTGGAAGTCGGGGGTCCGAATCCCTCACCGCCTACCAAGCGAAATTAAAGGGGATTCTGATAAAACGGAATCCCCTTCACTTTTCCGGTTTTGGTACATTTTCGTTTGTCAGGGAGCGTCAAACGAGTTGCAGCGTTATCGCTATGCCATTCCTTCGGCACTCTGTTTTGATGGATGCCGAAACCCTCTGTATGCCGGCCATTATCGCTTCTTATCCTCCTTCCGCCGGTGGTCCTCCAGTACTATCCGCGCATAATCAGACGCCGATCGGCGCTCCTTCTCGGCCCGATCCTCCAGCCACTTTTTAAGCTCAGGCTCGACCCTGATAAACATCGGCACCTTGGGCATAAATCCTCCTTGTCTGGCCCGGTTGCCCGGGCCTTGGGGTTAATCCGATTCACTGGCGCTCTTGAGCCGCTCCACTGCCGCCAAAGCCCTGGCGTGTGCCTTTGGCGATTGCGACAAAAACCGCATCATGTCCTCATGGTCTGCTCGCTCCGGGTCTATGTTGACGATGATGTAGGATGCAACCGGCAGGCCGTTGTAGATATCATCTGGCCCGTAGGCTTGACCGTCGATAATGGCTACCGGCAGCCCATGGCTTGATGATGGGTGATCGGTTGATAGGGTGATGTCAATCCGTTTCATGGGTCTTTCCTTTCTGGCCCGAGGGCCGGTTAATTCCCGAGTTCGTCGTTGATGTATTCGTTCACTGCGGCGCGGTCTGCCTCTGCCCTCTTGTCACAACGCCAACAATTCGCTGTTTTTTGATCTATTCGTCTTGCAGTGACTTCATGCCCACAATCAAGATGTGCGATTTTATGGAACTTGTTACCTACCATGATTTTCCCGAAGGTGACTTTCAGCACATTGCGTTTCATGTTCCCTCCCCCTGTTTGATTGTTTAGCCTCATAATACATACGAGCGCATACGATGTCAAGCACAAAAAGAGGCCCTGAAAAAATAATTTCAGAGCCCCTATCTACCTCGCCCGATAAGCCCGCCCATTCTCCCGGCAAACTTGGCACGAAATGCAAGTCCGGCACCCCGGCACCAACTCCCGACGCTCCTCGGGGATTTCATCCCCGCAATCGTCGCAGTGCGTAGCCGCGGGCCGCTCCAGCTCGCGGCGGGCCTCCTTGATTTTTAGGGCCACCCACTCTTCATCCGATTTGGTTGCATCGTCGCAGATGTCCATGGGTCACCCGCAATTATTGATGAGCGAAGGCGGCTCCTTGGCTATCGCTTCGGATTTCTTCGCCCGGTATTTGCTCCACAAAGATACGATTCCGCCCCAGGCCATGCCGGCCACCACGATCAGGTCGGCAAAGTTGTCGGCCACCTGCTGGATGGTTTCCGGCGCAATGTCAGTTTTGCACACCTGGGCGACAAGCCCGATAACCATGGCGATCACCACCGAATAGCGGCCGCGGGCCGCGCTCATCAAAACGCTGTCTTGTTGCATAGGACCTCCTTTATGGCGCTACCAGCACCGAATCCTTTTCCTCTGCCGCAAATCCGGCAAACCGATTTAAGCACCAGCGCCAAGCGTCGGCGCGCGGTTTGAGCATTCCATCCTCTATCCATATTTTGTGGGCCTCATCGTCGCAGGCGCACCGCATGTCTAACGGCAGTAGGCCCAAGCGTATCAATTGATACAAAGCGTCGTGCACCAGGGACCCGCGCAATGAGCTTTTTGTGTCGATGGTAGGGCCGCTCGGTCCGTCCCAGGCGTACCCCTCAGAGATAATGAGTAGGCCGGAACGCATCAGAGAAACATAGGGCGTGACGATATCGGCAGCGGACTTGATGCTGATTGTCGTGGAGTACTCTCCCGCGAGCTGATACTTATAGCCTGATCGGTACCTGATTGATTTCATTTTATCGCCTTGATGAAGTCGAGCACCTTTTGAAGTATCCCCGGCACCTTCTTTTCGATCCCGCACAGCGCCGTGCATACCGGGCAGACTTCGGCCTTAAAACGCAGCTTGCGTCCGCAGCATTTACAGGTGGGTTTTATCCAGAGCATGGCGGTCCTCCTGCCTGAATGCGAGTTCAAACCGATCTTTCAGGTGAATACAATCACCGCACCGATACAGGTAGTTTTCCGGCTTGTGGTGCCGGCCGGTGCAGTCGCGGCACTTGCCCTTCTCTCCGGATTCGTCTTTTTGGTAGTTGTCTTTCACTTCATCGCCTCACAATCTGCGCATACCAATTTCGCATTTCCTCCGCATCCTCCTCCAGTTCCGGGTAGATCACAGGGGCCTGGGAGGTCTGCGGCGAGGTAACAGCATACGGGCATCGCTCGCTTTTTTTGTCCGGGTGGTGGCACGTCCAGGGGCGCCCGGTCGGATCGAACGTCCACCCGTAATATTGGCAGTCTGGTTTTTCGCATCCGTTGCCCTGTGCCATTCACGGTCCACTCGGAAGCCTGATAGCCTCCACGATTTTAACAATGCCCATCTTTCCGATGTAGATTATGCCGCCCATAACCGACACAACCAGAAATGTTACGATGGCAAGGCCCAGCTTTTCCCCGCGCTTTTTATATCTGGAAATGAACCGATTATTCTCACGCAAGATCTCGATGCCGGCAGAATAACCAAGGTTGCCGCCCACGTCCTTGACCATGCCCATCAAGTGACCAAGCTCTTCCTGCGCCTCATGGGGAAGGTTGCAATGGCATTGGCCTTTTACTGCTGCCGCGATTCGTTCGATGTCCTGTTCTGTGAGCGCCATGAATTATCCCTTTGCTATTCAAAAATCCATCGGAATCCATTCGCCATGAATCCCTCACCGATTTTAAACTTTGCCCCCGATGGTGTCGGGGTAGGGGTTGGGGTTGGCGTCGGTGTCGGCGTTGGCGTGGGAGTCGGTGTCGGTTCACCGTCAACCGCTTCAAGAAGGAAATTATCGGTATATGATACGGCCAATGGAGACGGATCTCCGATGTTACTAGGGATGTAGAACAAATTATAAGCCGATCCCACCGAACAGCGCATGACGAGGTTATCCCGCGTCAACACCCTGGTACCGTCCATGTCGATGTGGAGATAACCGTTTGCCGAACCTATGTCGTTCAGCTTGTACGTGATGACGATCAGAACCCAATTGCCCCTATTGAACGTCTGCGCGGAACCGTATGAACCAGATGATGTCAGGGTGCAGCTGCCGTCCAAATCTGAATTATGGTAAACCACTCCGCGCACGGTGAGCGGTTCGCTGTTGACGCAAGCCAATCCTGAATCCCAAAAAGCCTCGATCTGTATGGCTTGGTCGGCCTGTCTGAGCCGAGCGAACTTGACTCCAGCTTCATAACACGATGACCCGCCATCCTGAGGCCACGTGGAGGCGATCTTAAAGCGATAGGATAGCCGGATGGGAACATTATTTTCAGCGGTCGCATACCCCTGCATGGTCGCCAGAGTGATGGCCTTATAAAGTACCACCGTACCCGAGTGCGTGCATTTAACGGCCCCGGCACTTCCGTCATAAGTGTCTTCAGAGCTGGCCACGCAGTTACCAACTGTCCAATCGGAGATGTCCAGGTCGTCAAAATTATCCGATGATATGGTTGTATCGGCGCTGGCCGCGCCAAACAGAGCGAAGCTAATCGCTATTGCTGCCAGTAGATTTCGCATGTGGGCCATCATTATCAGCACCCTTCGCTTGATATAAATACTCCGAGCTCGCGCGCAGTCGTCGAGGCGCCGTTGAACGGGTCCGACAATGTCGGATATGTGTCGCTGCAACTCCAGCGGGTATTCGTTCCGGCAGTATAGCCGTACCCGATGGAGGTTCCGCTATCGGCCAGCCAGCCAATGAAGTATGGAGTTCCGGAAACGATGCTCAACGATGCTGTCAGAGCGAGGCAGTTCCAGGCGTTCGCAACCGTGGTGCCCGTGGATGTCACCGCGAGACGCGCCCCTGGTTCCCCGGCATCATCGGCATAAACCCCGCCGATCCACGACCGGCTGCTGGCGGTAAAGTACGCCGAAAGCGACACAGCAGAAAAATTCGCCCCGGCCACAAAACGGGCGAACGATCCGACCGCTGTTCCGGTTGAGCCGGGCGTTGTTCCCGGGTCGTGCCCAAGGGTGCTGACCGCCGAGCCGCCAGAACCGCGCACGAAATCAGCGATGGCCCGTGGAGATAACCCGAAGCCGGCCAGAGCCGCGATACCACCAGCCGCGAAGGCCCGCCTTAAAAAGTCGCGCCGGTTCATCGCGTGCCCTCCACCTGGACAGTGACCGCCGTAACCGTGCCGCTGGGAGCGCCCAGGAGGATGCGCAGGGTGCCGTTGGCGGCGATGGCTGTATCAGATACCGTCCCGGCGTCCCAACCTCCATTGCAGGTTATGGCGCCGCTCAAAATGGTTGCGCAGTTGGCGCCGGCGCTGTCGCACTCCTGTAGGTCGGCCGTGATCGATGGCGTTGATCCTTCTGCGAAGCATTTAACCGCGGAGACCGTGATCGCTTCCGGGGCCTGGAACCAGTTGTAATCGTCGGCATCTGCCGGGTCGCTGATCGTGCGCGATTGCAGAACTGGGTAGGCCACGGACGGGGTAGGGTTGCCCGCCACTCCATCGCCGTTTGTAAAAGTGATGCCGTCGCCGTTGGCGATGGATCTGGCCAGGGGGGAGCCGGAATTGTTTACCACGATACCGCTTGATGACAGCGTTTGGTAGGCGTCGGGGATATTCAGGGCATACCATTGATCGGTGCCATAAACGAAGTCCAGCACTGTGCCCACAACGCAGGTATAATCCGTGCTCCGATTGGCCGCCGTGATTTCGGACGAGGTAAGGTCAAATACTGTCGCATAATCGCATCGCACCCGCAGGCGTCGTCCCGCGGTGATCGCACTGCCACCGTGGTCAAATCCGGTGATTGTGGTCGTGTCGGCAGTGGAATAATGTTCTGCCGCCGATACATCCGGGGTCGCGTCAGCGGCTCCGAAGGCCGTCCATGCCTGATATAAAAACGGAACGTCTCCCGAGTCGTCATCCAATATCCCCGTTATGTCGCCTGTCCCGCCGGTTGAATTGCATACGATGCCGACTCCAGCGGTATATGTGCAATAAAGGCCGTCGGTCATGGTTCCAGCGTTGAGCGCCGACAGGCTCCCGATAGAATAGGCCGCCTTAAACTCTGAGCCGGTCAGGGCCTTGAGCGTGTTGCTATCCGAAAAAACCGTGATCTCATCGGCGTTGATCGTCCCCGTAAGCCGCGCCACGGTCGCCGGAAGCATTTGGATCGGAAGGCCGACGAGGCGCCAGACGCCAGCGGTGGCGAAGTCATCCGGCCTGATAACCGTGAAATAAGTGGCATCCTCTGCCGTGGTGCCGTCGGCGTCGAAAACGTAGTCATAGCGGGTTCCGGTCGTTCCGCTCAAAACAGCAACCTGGGCCGTGTCTCCATCTGCGAGGTTGTTCGGATTGGGATCGCTCGCCCCGGTGATGTCGAGGGCATCCAGGTCTGTTCCTGATATGCCGCCCAGGTGGGAAGTGCATCCGTAGTGCCGGGCGTAGGCCGGGGATGCAAGGAGGATTAAAAGGATTACCGCTGATAAAAGTCTTTTCATGGCTTACACACTCCACATGGTTTGTATCCCTGGGCCAAAGCCTCTGCTGGCGTGGCGAATCGAACGGTGCAGGAAAGGCAATCGTGGTATCGGCAACCGGGCTTGTGGAACGCCTTGGTGAGGATGTTTCCGGAATAGGGCGCCCGGGATTCATCTGGCTGAACGGTCACGATCCAGAGTTTTCCTGCATCCTCGATTTTGTATTCCCCGGCGCCCATATCTATGACGCCGTGACCGGATGTGTTCAGCAGCGTAAAGCACTTTGGCGGCGCTGGTGTGGCCGTGGGTTCGGGAGTGGGCTCAACGGTAGGCTCCGAAACAGGCGTCGGCGTAGGCGTCGGTGTCGGAGTTGCGCTCACAAAAATCACCTCATTGCTGTTGCCGCTCACATTCGTCCCGGAATAGGCGCGCACCACGAAGTAATATTGAGTGTTGTCGGCCAGGTCGTAAATCGTGGCTGTGGTCCTCGTTCCGGTCCAGACCGGTGCGGAATAGTCGTAATTCCCGCCGTGAGTCCGCTGGTAGAGCCGATAGCCGTCAACAGGGGGTTTGTTCGCATCCCATTGCAGCGTGACCTGGGCGGCTTGCGCGACGGCGCAAAACGCGCACGTTATGAGCAAGGCGATCAAGAGGGCTTTCTTCATGCTTCAGTATCCTTTCGCGCTGGAGTACACTTTCCACTATGCCGGCGATGCGTTCGAGTTCTAATGTTTTGACGTACCCTATATAAATCGTTTCCGGCATTCTGCCTCCAGGGTGCGTTCACACGTTCATTCCCTACCTAATCGATAAGCCGCTCCCGCCGCCCCCGGACATTGTTGTTGGCCCGGGTGTCGGCGTCGGAGTGGGCGTTGGGGTCGGCTCTCCATCCACGTATTCATACGCCCCACGGTCCCACGTTCCGTCTGCCCCGCGAGTGCTTCCGAGCATGTCAGTGTTGTAGGTCGCGCCAATACTATCGTCTCCGCCAGCGGTAGCCGCCGCCAGGGTGAAATCATCCCCGGCATAATTTGTGAATGTAGAAGTACTTATGCTTTCCTGATCGTGCGTCTCGCCCAGGTCTGATGAGTAGGCGTTATAATCATGTTCGCCTCTCATGGACGGCGCAAATGTGCAAGCGTAAAAAATATTGTTGTACTCGCGCCAGCCTGTACTGCCACCCATTACATCAAACCTGCATTCGCTCCTGATTACTGTATTATTATAAAAATACATATTTGCCCAGGAGGATTCAGAATCACAAGCAATCAAGCCATTCGATTCTCCGGGGTAGTCGAGAAATACGTTTCCATAAATGTACCAGTTAATAGGCCCTGAAGGACTATCTAATGTGGCGATTACAGCGGTTCCCTCGACCGTATCAAACACATTGTATCTAACCGTTGTGTTGCTTGTTGTACCGCAAGACCATGACTCTGAGTGCTCTAATGGAACTGATTCGTTTCTTGCAAGATATGATTGCTCAAGTAGCCAATAATCCCCGCCCCTTGACAATATGTGGGTTCTTCCAGAGTCATGCAGATAGCAATAGGCTATAGTAATATAACTCGCGGCTGAAGCCGCATAAATTAGGTCATTATTTGGCCCATCTCCATCATCACCTCCACCCTGAAAATCTATGTACCTAAAGGTGATATAACTAAACCCTGTGACGGTTGCGCATTTTGTAGTTGAAGATATTCTGATACCATGTCCTGACGTGCTCGACGATCTCGTTTGTCCATCTACTTCCCAATAGTTTGATCCGAAAGTCAAACCGGAAGTAATATCAGCGACACCATCACCGTAATCATTATCCCAATCGCCTGCGGTTCCGTGGGCTGAGGCTGTTGCCTTTTTGATGTAGATATAAGTTGATCCTGATGCAGCAGTATTAAACGTCCCCCCAGTGTATGTCCCATCCCCAATCCAGATGGTATCACCACGACCAGCCCTGCCCTCTGCCGTAGTGATTTGATCGCAAGCATCCGACCATGAAGAGCACGTGGCGCTTGATCCACCGTCGAGCACGTATTGGTCTGCGGCTTTGGCATTAGAGCAGATAAGCAACAAACACAAACAAAAGGCTGTAAAGACACATTTCATCAGAACTCCATCCAAATAGCCAGTTCATAGTCTGTAACTGTCCCCACACCAGATAGATCTGCATCTGGCACAAAATCTGTTTCGGCGTAAAGATATGAAATCCCTGAGCTTGTGCTTCCTGATGTGCATACTCCGGTCGCTGAAGATTCTTTCAGTATTCCGGCCCAATATGTCCCGGCAGCCAGCGATTCATTGATAGCTGTATCAGATGCAGCGCCGCAATTATCATAGAGGTATTTTGCTGCGCCATTAGCTATCAATGTCGTTGGATGCCCCCCCGAGTCGTTATATAGTACAAATATTACTTCTCGCGTGTCATTTTCGGAATCCGTAATCAAAGCCTCTATACTGGCGGTTGTGCCAGCACAGCCGATTGTTATTTTGCGTAGTTGGTAAGTGAAGGCCGTAGCCTGAACAGACTCCGATGATCCTGTTTCATTTCCATACGATCCTGAACATGGTGTGGGTGTCGGTGTCGGTGTTGGTGTCGCGCCGCCAGAACTTCGTGCCTTGATAACCGCTGCTTGTCTCTCTTGCAGAAGCCCGGCAGAAACAGAGTACGCGAAAACCCCTATTACTACTAAAATAATCCATGGTATTCTTTTCATAAAATCCTCATGTTACGGAGGCGTTGCCTCAGCCCACCCGGTACAGGTTGCCATCCAAGAGTTTGCCGCACGATATTGGAAGACGCACATGGCACCAGAGGTTGACGAAGTAATGTTTTCATCCTGAGCGGCAGCAAGTCCGTTCATTACAATGGTGTCAGCGGTTCCTGTGGTAAGCGGGTCAATAATGTTCGCGTTCGCCACTTCCAGGACGTAAGTAAAATTCATACCCACGGCAGGGTCTAGAAGCGCGGCGGTCCCGGCAGCGTTGGCTATGAAGGTGCCGCCGTAAAGATTTCTTCCAGTGAAGTTCGTTGAAAAGTTGTCCGGGTCGTCGATTACGGGGGTTTGAGCGCCGCCCGTGACGATCCCGGTTGTAGCCGTCCCGATGGTTCCGAAGTCGAGCAGAGTGACTCCGGTTGAAGAAGATATGACAGCCGTGTTCGACGTATCGTCGAGGTTGATGTTGATATCCTCGTCAGAACCGTTGCCCTGTCCTAAGATGGTAACGGCTCCATCGTTATCCGTTGTGATTAAAACCCCTCCGACGCCCATGGTAAGCCCAGCCCCGCCTACCGTTATGTCTCCAGTGAAGGTCGTGTCGGGCGTAATTGTCACGCTCGCTGCACCGCTTGCGGCTATCTGAACTACCTCGTTGGAATCTACACCGATTACAGAGATGTCCGTTCCAGCCGCGTCAGCCTCAGAGTAGATATACCCGGCGTTAGGAAGCCTGATAGCCCCCGCATCGGCTGGATCGGCACCGATGGAGATATTCCCATCAATGATAACCGTCCCGCCGTCAGACACAAAGGTATGGTCGGTTACATCGGCAGAGCCATAATCCATATCTACCGCGCCGGTAGCATCGATTGAATCCACTCCGGTCAAAGCACCTACCGTCGCGCTTGGAGCGGATATGTTTTTGGTTGTCTCCCATTGGTCATCGGACTCGTCGAACTGAGCGATCAAGGTCTTTGCGCCGCCCTGGTTTGCGTAGATCAGAACATCGCTGTTCTCTGCGCCATCTGCTCCGTCAACGTAGGCGGCCTCGAAAGATGCACTCCATTTGTCGGTGCCGGGGTTGTCGGAGTCCCGGAGGTCAAAACCTGGGGCCGCCGAGGCAGCAAGGGTTAGGCTTTTGGCGGTCGTGTCGCCGTCAGCGTCTACCGCAAAACCTGCCGCGCCTGCGCTCAATGTCGTTGCTGTGATGGCAACCGGCGTGCCAGAACCGATAGCAGCACTCGGGGATGCCCATGAACCACCAATCAATTCGCCCTGAACGTAGGCGGTTGTGGCGACAGAGGTATCATTATCATCCGTTGCCGGCGTGGTGGCCGTTGCCGCACCGATGGCTCCACCAGCAAAAATCAATGCCCCGGTGCCGCTTTCATCTGTGACGAGCGTTCTAAGCTCTCCAGAGGTATCAATGTCGGTGGAGGCGAGGCCAGATGCCGCAGCGGTGTCAAGATCGCTCAGAACCCCGTCTTCGCACTTTTTCCACTGGCCCTCGCTGTCGTCGTAGAAAATGCCTCCGCCAGTAGCAGAGAAAGTCGAGCAATCGGTGAGCGTGTCGGTCGGCTGGCCCTCGATTCCGGTTTCATCGATGACGAGTTCCGATGTTAGGGTTCCGCCAGTAAATGATCCGGCGCCTTCCGCATCCGCACCGTCAGCAAATCCGGCCGGCACACCGAGAAGTTGGGACCAATGAACTTTTGCGCCGGTTCCGTTCGGCGCCCCGGCATTGATGGAGTCGTTCATCTCTTCCAGGGCCGGGCCTGCCTTGGTGGCCGTCCATAGATTGTCGGCATCGTCAAACGAAACGTAATCATCATCGACTCCATCTCCGACCTTGGAGCCTGTCAAACTTCCGTCCGCAAGGTCAGCCAAGTCCGCATCGGCAGCCTGTGCTCCGAGAGTTGACAGCGCTTCCGTGGCATTGTCGTCATCGGTAAGCGATAGACCGAAAGCCGTTATGCCCAGCTTGGTCTGGATGTAGGTTGCGATCTCTGAAAGTAAAATCTTGATTTTGGCGTAGCTGTTCTGCGCATCTTCACCGATGATCGCGTCGCCATCTTCCAGGGCCGATCCCTCTTGAGAAACCGCGCTGATCTCGCCGGCCTGGTTGTCGTGGATGGCCGCGGTGTCGGCCCCGCCGGTCGCGTCGCGGATCTCTTGCAGTGTGATCGGCAGGCCGTCTCCGTCATCAAGGGTCATGGTGTTGGTTTCTTCGGTGATTGATCCGGTGGCCCCGATAGTCGCCGAGTTTACCGACAAGTCAGTATTCGATCCGATAGGGGGCGGAGCGGGCGGACCGGCGGAAGCCGGAACAACGAGCGCCAGAATTAAAGAAGCGATAAATAGTCTTTTCATATCCACCTCTACCGTACCAGCTTTATGTAAATGTCGAATGTCGCGCTCACCGTGGCCTGGTTTGTAACCGTGACAGTCAAAACAGAATTGACGCCCCGGTATTTATCAACCGTGCCCTCGGTCGTTCCCGTGGCCTGTATCAAGCTATCCGCCCCATCGTCGTAAATCTCACTGCCGAGAGCATCCACGACATTAACATCGGCAGCGTCCGGGGCTGTAATCCCTGCCACCGACCAAATTTCGTAAAAGTAAAACCCGCTGGCCTGGTACTCTTTCGGCAGGCCGGCGCTGATCGCCGCCGTGTTGATCGTGGTCGCCGGCACCGAACCATCGTTCGCATCTCCGACGCAAGCCAGCTTGATAACGAGCTGGTTTTTATCAGCAGATAGCTGATACTGCGTGACCGTTACGGTTCCGGCCGCGAGAGCCGCCGGCACGATAGCCAGGAGCATGATAACCGTGAGAGGAAATATCTTTTTCATTTCACCAATCCCTTCTATTGTTTGCGCAAAAATACTGCGTGGATACCGCAAGTGTTGGCGCTGGCCGTTGAATCGCTTCCATCGCTGGTTGACCATAACCTCAGCCCGAACGAGCCGTCCCCGGTTATGACAAATATTCCTGTAACGTTAAGGTAAAACGTGGCGCCGGCCCCGACGCTTGGATGCGATGCTATGAAGTTTTCGGATGCGCTTGCCATCTGATAGGTGGCCGTACCGGTTCCGGCAAGATTGGTAGCCACATGCCCAGCAGTCCCGCCTTTTACTGCCTGAAGGTTTCCGACCGCCAAAATTATATCACCGACGACAACGTTCCCGACAACTAAGGCAGCTACTTCTTCCCCGGTAAACGGTATGGTTTCTACGCCAGAGTTTGTCGAAGAGAGCGCCGCATTCGTCGGCATGTTCGAATCGATCTGCGCGGCGCTCTTGGTGATCGCATGCAGCTTTGCAAAGTCAGCGGCCAGCGCGCCCTGGTTGTGCAATTGAGATACTTCGGCGGCCGTGGCTGTGGCGTCATCGCAAAGCCTGTCGATCTCTGTGGACGTCGATCCTAAAGCCACATCTTCATTAAGCCGTGGCCCCGTAAGGCGCTTATTGGTTGCGGTCTGCGAACTGTTGTTATCAAGGATGTCTCCAGCCGAAGTGCCGCCGATTGTGCGGCCACCAAACGAAAGAACGGCGCCGGTCGTGTCGTTGTAGGTGGCGAGCGTCACCCATCCGTAGGTGGCGGAGTAAATCCTTATCGATATGACCGGGCTCGCCGAGGTATCGTTCCAGCACATTCCGGCGAAAGGATTCGATGGCGCGCTGGTTCCGCGGTTCAGGCTGGCGACCGCCGCAAAGTCGTCTTCGAGCGTTTCGGCGAGGGTCGCCATGTCGAGCGGAGACCCTGGGATTTCGAAATTCGTTACCTGGCTCATGTTTCAAGTACTCCGTAACCCTTGGCGACGCCAGAAATGGTCCGCGCCACTCCCGCCCCGCCGTTTGTGAAAGCGATGTCAAACCCGGTTTCGTCCAGGTTGGTGATAGCGTAGTAATCCGCTTCTTCACCGTTAAAGACCGATATGCCGATCTCTGGTACTGCGAAGAAAGCCGGCGAAAATGCCACCCTGGAACCAGAAGACAGCACGTCCGCGCCGAATGGTAAAACCCTATCGGGCATGTCGATTGTCACGGTCACGGCCTCAAGTATGGGCGTGATGCTCGGGGCCGTACCCGAAAGGCGCGCCATGAACTTGTAGGCCCTGGCAGTATAATCTCCGACCAAGAACGGCTTCCATGCGCTCCATGTCGGTGTCCCAGCCGGATCGTCTTCGGTCGTTGCCACATAAAGCTCAACGTTGTATTGGCTCTCTTGGGCACCATAAAGGTTTTCGGCCTCGTAAAGGTCCGTCAGGTCGTAAAGATCGGAGGCGGTGTCTTGTCCGCTGATCGAAAGTGATGCCGTAAGGCGCGAAGTAAAAACGGCCTCAAGGTCAACGTAGCCGGTAAATTCAAATGTGCCTGTCTCGGTTTCCGGATCGGTGAGCACGAGCCCTCCCATGGCCACCGACGCGGAAACATTTGTTCCGGTACCACTCCACGATGGGTCGATCTGCGAAAACTCCTCGACAAAATTTAACCCGGCAATACCAGCAATATTGGTGCTGGCGGTCGATGCTGTTGCGCTCTCGCGGCCCGAGCGGTCAACCGCTTTGATCATGTAGGTGCCCACCATGGCAGCCACGGCAATGCTGGTTGTGGGTCCGGCATTGGCCACCACGTCAACCGAATTCGCCCAGGTCGCGCCGACCGTGAGCGGGCTCCATCGGATGCGGTAATGAGATAAATCAAGATCGGTATTTGCCGTCCAGGTCAGCCGCGCTTCGCTTCCGACGATGTTGCAACCGAAGTCTTCCACATCCGCCGGGTCCTCGCTCTGGCCCTCTACGGCATCAAAGACAGATGAGGACCAGTCCGAAGCCACCCCGTAGACACTCACCACCTGGGCGGCAATCTCGTAGGATTCACCCTCTATCACGCCATTGATGATGCCGGTCACACCGACATCTGCCGGCCATTCGACCTGGCTCCATCTCGTCGTTCCTGTGGCCCGGTAGCGCAGGCGATATTTTCCGATGCGGATTGTGCTGCTGGTGGCCGGGGCTACGGTCGCCAGAATCCGGGCTCGGATGAGTGCCCCGGTCACCTCAAGTGCCCTGGTCCCGCTCTCCACATTGCTGATCGATGGTGCTGGCGGCGCAAGGCGTGTGATGTCTACCGGGCCAGTGATTCGCGTGTTGAATGCCGGGATTGATTCCGTGTCGGCGTTGTAAATCGATGGCGCAAGATCCACACAGGTCAAAAGAGCGCAAAAGTCTTTCGTGCGGGTTATGCTTTTAACCAGCAGCCGGGCGGTCATCAATGTGGCCTCGCCGAACATGGCGAGATCGCCCACCGCCGGGCCGTAGGACGCCGGAACCGATCCATCAACGTAGAATGTCGATGTCACAGTGTCTTCGGTGACCGACGTGGCCGAAAGAACGACGCTGTCACCGTTTGCCTTGCGGAACCGGCAGGCGTAAGAGGTGCCGGCCAGCATGGCGAACTCTTCGTCGAGCGTGACACTGATTATGGTCCCGCCAACGGTGCCGCCATCGAATTCAACGCCGCCGGAGTCGTCGAAGGCCACGCCGCCGGAGTCGTCGAAAAACCCGTCCTCTGTCGTTTCTTCTGTTACCGAAATAGATTTGACGCGGCCCCAGGCCGTACCCCATTTAGGAACGTCGTGGCCGCAATGGATCATGGACCCGCGCCGACAGGCAAGGTGCTCGAAGTCGCAATAAAAGGAGTACGTCTCGGGCCGGAGGATCATCTGCGCCAGATGGTAGCGCGCAAATCGATAGATCAAATCCGGGTCCGTCACCCCTGGGAATTCGATGCTCTCGAAAAGCGTTGCATTCGCCTCGGTGTAGCCATCAGAATAAACTATGCGCTCGTCCCATTCGTAATCGGCGTCCGCGTTCACAAATTTTACCCGCAGGGCGTGCGGCATATCAAAAAGCATTTTCTCGGAAGAAAAGCCCCAGGAGTTGCGCGGGGTGAAATGCTGCGAAATGGGCCGGCCATCATAATCATTGATCACCATCCACAGGCCGTCGATGATCGATGGCGCGGCCCTGCCGGCAACGGCCACGTCCATCAGGGTGTCCCAAATCGATGCGCGGAAATCACGGTACATATTGAAGCTGTACCCGCGATCTTCGCACTCATCGAACCAGTCGGCCAACTGATCGTCATTTATCTGTGACGCCGTGCGCTTCAAGGCGTTGGCGTTGCCGGTCAAAACGTGGCGGAAAAGAGCTGCCGGATTACTACTATAACCCCACGTGCTCCAGGTCGATCCGTCCCAAACCGGAACGAATGAATCACAAACCGCGTTGACGTTGTCGATCACATTGGAAAGTTGTTCGGTGGCCTTGATTCGAAAAGCCGTTACCGTCAAGTGCTTTTCGAAGTTGATGGGGTTATCGTTGAGCGTGCCGCGCAAGTACTGCCAAGTCATTTCGTCAAAAATCATATCATCGACGGAATCTTCGGTCACGCGGCTGATGGCCACCTCATAGGCCTTCGTCCGGTCCACCTTCCAGCGTTGAGAGAATCGTTGCACTTCCGGGCTTTTTGCTGTCCATGCCGATTCTTCAATCGTTATGGTTCCAGCCGTGATATTGACCTGATCGCCGACCAGCGAGCACACCAGGCCCGTTCGATCTGTGTCGATGATATTGGTCACAGTATCATACCCCATCACTGGCCAAGCGATGTCGGTGCTGGTATCAACATAAAGCGTCCTGGTCGTGTATTCTCCAATTCGCACAGACAATGGGCGCTCTGTTCTGCCTCCGTATGCCCTGATAACCCCATCGTGGCAGGCGTAGATTGAAAATGTTTCCCCTGGCACGAGGTATCCTAATTCATCGTAATAACTTCCAGGGACCATGGGGCCGAGCGCATAGGTCGCTGATGATTGCTCGGCGAACGCCACCGTACCGTCTGTGTAGGTCCAGGCCGATGTGCCCACTTCACGATAGCGAATCTGCGCGGTCACGGTAGTTTCTGCCCGAAACGCTCCGCTCCGGCTGCTGTTACCGATTCTGACCAGGCCTCGGTTGAAATAAATGTCAACTGACAACTCATCTACGTTTTCCGGCGCCGTCCTGGTTATCCATCCAGAAGAGTACTCCACGAGTGCTCCGACCGGCGTTTGTTCTACCTGTGATGGAAAAAGGTCTATCGTGTCTTCGCCGTCATATCCCAGGTAGGTGCGAACCTCGACACCCTCGAAAGACGAAAGTGGGGTATCTCCGATCTTGATCGTTCCGACCCTTATGGGCGAATATCCCCAAACCAGCAGCAGGCGAAGATATTCGTCGCCGCCCTCTATTTCTGTGAATGTCTTTGCCCCCAGGCGCGGGTAAACCTTATGCCGTCCAAGAAGTTGAGGGATCGGCCCCCAGGGGTCGGCCACGTTGCGAGCACCGCTTATCGAATAGGTCGGGCTGTCGCTGTACGAAGTATTCCGAGCATCGGCCGGCCTCACAGGCGCTATGGCGTTGACCAAGAACATTCCGGCCGTGGATACAGCCGCCGCCGCGAAAGCCCCGGCCATTGGGCCATAGGCAGTTGCTGCGAGTCCTCCGGTATATGCTGCTGCCGCGATAACAACGATGGTCATAAGCACGTGCAGCGGGTTTTTCCCCTCGCCGCCGTGCAGCTTGGTATAAATCAGCAGATGATCGTCGGCCTTTGGCGCCACCAGCGCCCAAGACGAGGCCGGAACCGGGTATCCGTTCAGGTCCACGCAAACCGCATCGCTCACGCGCCCACGCATGGCCTCAGAGACAATGGCCGCTATGTCTCTGCCGGCCTGGATCTGACGGACGATGGGCGCCGATATTGCGAGCGGCCTCGTCGTTAGCGTGAGGCTATTTTGCGTAGCGGTAGATGCCATAGATCTTCGATTTCCAAACCGGTGCGTTGTAGGGCTCCACGGTGGAGTTGATGCCCTCCATGACGTGAAGCATTTGGCCGCGGCCACAAACGATTCCAACGTGCGTGTTTACCTGGCCGCGCCGAAAAATAACGATGTCAAAATCTTGTGGATCTCCTACGCGCTCCCAATCGTCCAGGCCGGCCTTGATCTCGCGTGATACGCGGGCCAGTGAGCCCAATGAGAGGTCCTTTAGGGCACCAGCTACCATGGGTAGTCCCCGACCTAAAACCTCTTCGTAAACGAGTCGGACAAGCCCCCAACAGTCGCAGCCGAAGCGGTCGCGGCCATCGAAGGCGAAGGGGATGCCGGCGTATAGGTCGGTCCAGTGTCTCAACTACCTATCCTTTTCCGCGTACTTCGATTTAAGCTGCGCGATTTTCCGTTGGACCATGGAAATCGTACCCTCCCCATAAATGCTCTCGGACATGCTGCAAGCAGATCCGCGCTCATAGCTTTTGCGCTCTTGCTCCAACCATTCTTCAAGCTCTTTCAATAAATCCATAAATCCTCCTCCTAAAATAGCCCCGGGAAAGCCCCCGGCGTAAAACTGCCGGCTGGGTATCCTTCTCTTTCGAGCATTTCCATGATCATCGTGGCCGTTATGATCACCGCGTCATATTTTACAGAGCGAAGCAAGTATTCAGGCCACTGCGCTTCTACCGTGTCCAGGTCGCTGGCCATGACCATTTCCACCAATACCGTGGGCGGCCCGACAATACTCCGTATGGTCTCAATGTAATCCTGATTGACGTTGTCGAACTCGAGCCGCATCTCTCCGGGGCCGTCGTCGGTGTCGTCAGGGAGTTTGAGAGAACATGGGAAAAAGTAAAAATCATTGCCCCTACTCTGCGTCCCATAAACGATGTCCGCAGCGGTCTCGACGAGTCGCGCCGTGGGGTCTGTGCTGATCCTGATCGGTGTCGTGAGGTCGGCATGGTCGATGGTCACCAAACAAATCGGAAAATCTCCGGTCTCTGCGGCGTAGGCGCTGCCTCTGAAATTTAAGGAAACATCGGTCAAGGCAAAATCTCCAATGCCATCGTGACCCGGTAAAGATCTCCGCCGAGCACTGTCCATGATGGCGGCGAAGTGAAACGCATTTCAACGGCAGTGGTGCCGTCGTCCGGGTCCACCCAATTGAAGCGCAGGGACCCGCCCAAGATGGTGGTGGCGTAAAACGTCTTGAATGTCGCAAGCTGCGTCTCATCCATAATGATCGTGCCGCCGACCGGCCGCGGCGCGCTGGTGGCCCTGCGGCGCACCTTGGCGGGTCCGGTGTCCATCGAAGTGCGCAGTAGGTTGTCGGCCGCGCTCTGCGAATAGCCGTCGGTAGTCAACTCCTGGGGCAAAGTGCTTTCCCAATCGATGGTTGTCGTCATTACTACCTCACCGTCAGGGGCGCAGCGCCGCCGTGCTGCCGGAGCGCCCGGTTGCTGGCCGTTCCGCGCTTGCTCATCTTTGAGGCCACGGCCTGGTCAATCAGCACGTCGATCTCTATGCCGCCGGCTGTCTCGCGCTCTTGTGCGGTTACTTCGGCGCCCACGTTGTTGATGATGTTGATCGTGGTCCCGCCCCCTGCGGCCGCCACGCCCAGCTTGCCATTGATGCGCTTCAGGGGCATGATCGCTTCTGGTCCGGCTTCACCGGCCCCGGCCCACGATCCGCCCGAAAGAGGAAATATGGTCGGGCGCCTTACGATGCCGCCGGATGCGTTCCATTTGATTTTTCCGGAATCCATTATGAGGCCGTCCGCGCCCCATGCCCCAGGGGTATATCCGGAGGTCGTCGCGGTGCTTGCGGTGGCCGATGATCCGCCGAATAGAGAGCCAAAGAGAGGTTCGACGATGGCCTTTTGGATCATCATCTGCGTGATCATCTTGCCGAAGGATTCGAGGATGTCGCCGAAGGATGCCTTTGAATTCCAAACCATCTCGTTGAGCGTCGAAGAAAAGCTCGATGCCCACCCGGACATGGCGTCACGCATATTGTCGGCCATGGTGTCGGTCGTGTCTCTGCTGGCCACTTCCAGCTTGTCCAGGTCGGCAAAATAGGTATCGAGTTCGAACGTTATCGCGTTATCGGCGGCCGTCTGCTTCATCTCCTTGTAGGCCGCTTCGGTGTCGGCATAGCCGTCAATTATGGCCTGATCGTAGGCGTTGAGGCCTTCGATTTGGATGGCGAGAAGGTCTTTTTGGAAATCTTCTTCTTCCTTCAGCCGCTTTTCGCGGGCCTTCTTTTCCTCTTTGGATTCTGATGTCACACCCGGGCGCGGTGGAGGGGGAGATGCGGCATCGCTGGTCGGGTATCCCGGCGTTTGCGGGCCTATCTTGAACCGCTGGTTGATCGCCGCTTGTTTGGCAAGGATGTCGTCAACCATCTTCTGGCGCTCAGTGAAGCTGAGTCTCGAAAACTCAACAAGGTCAAGCATTCCCTGCTTGCTCAATTCAACGGCCTGGCCGAATGTCCCGGTTATGCTTCGAAGGCCCGCGTATTTCGCAAGCTCGGCCATGCTGGCGACGATCTCGCCCATGTTCTTGGCGAAGTCGCGCATGCCCTGCTGGACGTTAGGATCTTTCAGGGCATCGGTAACCGATTTTATCGCCTGGGTGGCGGAATCCATGAAGCCGGATTGGGTCATGGATTTTTTTATGTCCGTCCAGGCCTCGGCAAGCTTGTTGCTGGCCCTGGTGGCGTCGTCTACGGCGCCGGTGTAGCGGCCCTCGAGCACGGCAGCCAACTTTGGCAGGGCTTCTTCAGACAGCACCTCGCCGTCTTTAAGCATTTTGTCGAGTTGGGCCGTAGAGACACCCATGGCTTCAGCCATGAGGTTGAAGGCGCCCGGGAGACGTTCGCCCAGCTGTCCGCGCAACTCCTCGGCGCTCACCTTGCCCTTGCTCATCATCTGTTGGATGGCCGTCAGGGCGCCCCGGGTATCGTCGGCCGTGAGCCCGAGCGAGGCGGATGCTTTGGTGATGGCCACGAAGATATCGCGGGTCTGCTGGCCTTCCAAGGTCGTGCCCTTGGATGCTGCGGCGATGCCCTTGTAAGCGTCGGCCAGGTCGTAGAAGTTCTGCCCGAGTTGATCGGATGTGTCACGCAGAAAAGCAAACTCTTTGTTCGCCGCCGACGTGCTGCCGGTTATCTCGGCAAAGGATTTTTCGAGGCGAGCGACGTATTTTCCGGTGTTGAAAATTTCGGTGCCGAAGGCTTTGATTTGCGAGACTCCGAAGTAGGCCACGACACCCTTAAAAGCGTTGCTGACCGCTGTAGCGGTCTCGGTAGACCGCTTGATGGTCATGCTTTTAGCGGTTGATAAATCTTTTTCGAGCTGGTCGAGGCGTGCTCTGATAGTTACGTAGGCCGTCGCCACTTTGGGCATTGATTCTTTCCTCTTCCCTTATCGCCCTCATGCGCTGCATGTACTTCCCGGCCATAACACTCACGCGCTCGGCGGTCTCTGCCCGATCACGCGCGCGGATGCCGTAAATCCGCATATTGGCTTCCAGGGCCTGCGGCGATATTCCATCTTCGCCGCCCGTGCGCTGGAACAAGAAAAGAGCCGCTTCGTTTGCCGGTTCGACGTCTGGCATTTTCCCCTTGACGCACGTTCCGCATGGCGGCCCTTTCTTTTTGGCTTCGAGCGTCGGGCCGTTGTCCCATTGCCCGATTTTGTATTTTTCCTTGCAGGCCTCGCAATCGAGCCGGCCGGCTTCGGCCAGCCACTCGGCCAGCTCGATCAGTTTTTTACTTCGGCCTTGACCTGCTTTTCGGCCTGCTTTTCCAACTGCGCCAAGCACTCGTCGATGAACTCGTGGAATCCGGTTTCCTGACACATCATCAGGATGTTGGCCCGGTTGCATTCCAGAGGCTTGTGCTCCATGTCGAAAAAGTTCTGCCAATCCTTGACGACTGCGACAGCGACCGCTTCACGATGCCCGCGCTGACGGAATACGGTCTCGGTCTCCCGAAACGCTTTCACGGCGTAGGTGGCCACTTCGCTGGTCTTTTCACGGATGGACTTCAATTCGCCGCCCTTGGGTAGCCGAATCAGGGCCTTGCCGCCGAACTCGTCGTCGGGGTAGTCGAACCAGGCTTGAGTCTCTTTTTGGATGATTGGCACTTGATCTCCTCCTCTACCGTCTCCCCCGTTATTTTATGAGAAGGCCGGCCCCGGGGCGGAGGCCGGGGCCGGCCGTTGGCGAGCAAGCAGGGCCTGGACTACTTGCCGCCGTGGAGCGTGAAAGATGTTCCGGCCGATTCGTCCGCGAGGTCCATGGCCGTGGTTAGCGTGATGGTGCCGGCGATCACAGTATCGATGAGATAAATACCATCATTGCTGGCGGTTCCCTCAACGATCAGGGTCATACCGGCGGTGAATCCAGCCGTCACGAATCCGCTGCCGGAATCGGTGATGGTGTCCGCGCCAGCGCCGCCTTCAACAAAAGCGATGGTTGCGGCAGTCTTGTGGACCGTGAAAAATGCATACCGACCGCCGACCGCGAGACCCGAAGTAAACGGGAAAATGCCTTCGGAATCCACGCTCGGGAAGTCGTAGGCCGTGACCTGATAGACCGATTCGGAGTCGTTCGCCGTATCCGGCGCCATGAAGTCAGACGAAAGCAGAGTAGAGGATGTGCCGTTCAGGTAGATCCGGCATTCCCCGTTGGCGTGACCGACCGGGCCAAACTTTGTGTTCGCGTCGAAGTAGGTCTTCAGTTGGAGTTGGCCCGGGTCATTGAAGACGGCCGCGCCGCCGAACTCCAGATTGGTTCGGCTGGCCTGTCCAGCGAACTGGCGAGAGGTCTCGCGGAATTGCTTGACTTCGATGATGTTTCGCTGGCCGCCGGGGAGTTTCAAGGTATTAAGGCCGGCCACGATAGCCTGGGTTCCGGCTCCGTAGTTTAGCACTACGGCGGCATTTGCAGCTTCTTGATAAGATAAAGCCATGGTTCACTCCTTTACGTGTGTTGCAGCCGACACCGAAATTCGATTGTGGCCTGCCAAAGATTGTCTTGCTCGTTCCAGATGGGCGGAACGACGTTTTCCTTATGGATCAAGACCGGATAGTGGCTCGTCACGGTCAGGGTTGCGTTGTCAAAAAGCGATGTGGCGTAGGACAGCAGGTCGAAGCACGTCTCGCGCACAGACGAAAATAGGTTGATCTGCCAGTAGGTTTCATCCATCGAAGTCCGAAAAGCATCGTCGGCGTTCGCGCTGTTGGCCTGGTAGGTCGCAAAGTTATCGGTCCACCCATCAACGCCCTTTCCGTACTCCAAGCGGCCAGCCGTGGCTGTCTTTAGGCTGTTGGTGCCGGTGGCGAAATGCGAATAGATGGATTCAATAAGTTCTTTCATCGGACCTCGCCGAATTTCTGCCGGAGCATGGCGCGCATGCGGAACTTGTTGCGGCGCAGGGCGTTGCGAAGGTATCGGAGACCTTCCATTTTGCTGGTCCCGAGTTCTACGAAGGAAGCATAAAACTTTGTATAGTTGCCGTGCCCCTGGGCCTCTACGAGCCATCCACCGTTCTTGTACTGGCTGGCTTTGACCGCGATCTGGCTTGCGAGCGTGCCGGTGCTGTCGGGGGCCATGCGCTCCAGGTTGCGCTTGGCGTCTTCTTCGGTGCGCAGGGCGCCTTCGCGGACCACTTCATTGAGAGCAGCCTCAACCTCGCGGGTGTAGGCCCGGGCATCCCAATTTATGGTTACGTTTGCGAGGCTCATATTTACCACTCCCAGCCGTGATGGCGGTTGTATGCCGGGACACAATCAAAATCTTTGTTTGCCCTGCGCCTTTCGGCCCTGTGCTTACTCTTTTTTTCGTATTTGTGTGACATGCGAGCGGCTCTCTTTTTGCCAGCAAGTATGGGGCTAAGTTTATTCTCTATCTTTTCGCCTAAACCGTATGCCATCTAAATCTTCTCTTCCGCCAAAATCTCAATTTCCCGGTTCTGCTGGTCAAGCGGGTTAACGGCCAGGATCTCCTGGTAGTGCGTGACTCCGGCGTTCACCCATTTAATCCGCATCGTCGGCACTATCGCGGCGTTGTGGCGGCAGTGCCAGCGGGCGATGCTGTTCTGTTTGGTGCGGGCGGATTCTACCCGCTCGGCACCGGAGACGTTCCAGCGTTCGGCCCACACGGTCATGATGTCGGACCATGTAATGGCCCCGCCTGGTCCCATACCGTCGGAGGTTTCGGATGCGCGCTGAAGCGTGATCCTATGTCGGAGATCTCCGGCCCTGATCATACGACCTCATCCCAAAGCCTGGCGCTCGCCAGTAAATCATTGACGGCCACATTCACGCGGTAGTCCGAGCCGGCACCGCCGAACTGCTTGCCTTCTCTGTTCTGCCAAAGGTCGGTGGCTATCAGCTTGCATGCCGCCCTGATCTTTCGCGGAAGACTTGACGCGGCCGTCCATCCGCAGATAAAGCGCACCGTGATCGGATTCGACGGGTAAGCCGTGAACGATGGCCAGGATTCGCCATACGGGAGCACGATCCGGCCGCACTGGTCGCCGTTGGTCTCGACGATGTAGTCGGTCGTGACAGCCATCGTGGTTATCGCCCCGGCGCTGTCGGTGTACTTCAAGTGCGTGACCGATTGCAGGTTGCCGAAGGGCAGCTTAATGCTGTTCGAGCGGGGCCAGCCATCAAGAAAAACATCCCAGGTCTGCGTAAGCAGGGCGCGCCTGGTGATGTCTTCGATGTGGTCGCGCGCCTCTTGGATGCAATCGGTAAGCTGGCTGTCCTCTTCTGAGGATGCGGCAAAACGGATGGCTGTGGTCCCGAATACGCACGCGCCGACAAGCACCTTCGATGCCGTTCGGACGTACCGCATGGACCCGGTGTATGCTTTTTCCTGGATGGCGTTGTCGTTCGCTTCCGTTACCTGCGTGAAGGCGCCGCCGGAAAAGTCGGTCCAGTCCGTTCCGTTTTCGCTCTCCTGAATCTTGGTATCGACCGTGCCGCCGGCGCCGTTCGTTCCAGAATTAAGGATAACCAAAACAGAGTATCCGAGCGTATCTATGGCGGTTCCGACGTGGGTCGTGTAGTTGTCGGCGATCGCGTGTGATCCGATGGCAAGGCATTGGAGCTCGCCGATATTATCGGCCGTACTACCAGAATCCAGCCGCAGGTGGAGCTTAAACTCCGCGAGCGAAATCGGCTCTATGACTGGTTCCGCGTATCGGATGGCGCGCATTGGCTTTCCTTAAAAACAGGGGCGGACGATCTTTCGGCCGCCCCTCTTGGTATCAACTATGGAGCAAAAAATTACAGAACTGCCGTCACATACGCCCCGTCGCTCATCGGTGTGTAGAAAATCGAGAAGCGAATGGAGCCGCTGGCCTGGTTCGCCACCGACGTCAGGATGCCGATGGTGCCCACGGCGTTCGCCCCGGCGGAGGTCACACTGCCGACAATCTGCGGGGTCGCATTGATGTCGCTGATTCCGGGGGTAGCCGTCAGTACCGCCGCGGTCGCAACAGCACCGCCCACCCACCAAACGCGCTCTGCGACGGCCAGTTGGGCCATGCTGCCGGACGCGCCGCAAAGGGGTTGCACGGCGATGGACGGGGTTGTACTGGTGTAGTTGAAGAGCAGCGCGGTGGCGTTGTTGGAGCACACCACACACACCTCACCGAAGAGACTATGGATCTTGACTCGGCCGACGACGTTGAAGATTTCAACCTGGGTACCGGCAAGATAGGTGGCGTTCGCAATCACGGAGGTGTCCACACGGATGCCGTTGACCAGATCTCCGATCCTTGCAATGGTGCTGGCGTTATAGTTGGGCATGGCTTTCTTCCTTTCTGTGGAAGTGGACGATCATCTTTCCAGACCGCCCGAAAGTGGCGCCGATATGGCCGCCGATTATAGGCTTACGCCAGGGCCGTCGCGATCCGGTTGTGGCTGTACCGCGGCTGGAGGATGGCGGTAATGGTCACATTGCCGGTGGCGCCAGTGCTCGGATCGGTGAAGTTGATGGTCAGCCAGTCTTCTTTGTTGGCCAGATCCATCGACGCTGCCGGGACTTCGATGATCAGCATGTAGTTGTCGTACGTTCCATGAGTGATGGTCAGCGCTGCGCTCGTGGCCCAGGCGGCGAGCACATCACAGTTGGCGGACAGGCACGCGGCGCCACCAAAGGCGTAGCTGAATGTCAGGGCAGAGGTCAGGGCGCCATCGGTGGCCCCGGAGTAGACATACAGAATCGGGGAGGCCGTTCCCAGCGCCGCGAACTGGACCAGGAAGGTGGCGTGGTGATAGTTTTTCATGTTGATGCTGTCCATGGTCATCAACGTATCGTGCGTGCTCAGGTCGTAGTTGCTGGCGACCGGCACAAACTTCTTTTCTTCTGCGAGAAACATATTTTTTCTCCTTTATCCTGGGGCTATGCGCCCCAGGCGGTTTTTAATTCACTGCTTACGCACGCTCGGCCAGGGTGATAAAATGGCTCTGCGTGTCGTTGGCGCCGCCCTTGTAGGGCGTCAGGGCGGATGCGCGAACCGGCTGGCCGTCAACCCGGAGCACGAAGCGGAACACAGACTCGTCATAGATGAACCGCACATGGATCGACATGTCGGCTTGGATTCCACCCTTTTCGGCCAGAACATAGCCGTTCTGGAAGTTCGCCAAGACGATGTCGCCGGCATCTCCCAAGGTGGAGGCTTGCTCGACCGCGATGGCCGGAAGGCCCATGAGCCTGCCATAGGGGGCATCGCTCAATCCGCCCGGGGGCATGTAGATCGGAACGCCGCCGGTGCCAACCGCCAGGGACATCGTGAAGAGTTGGGGCTCAATGTTCTGGTTGTAGATCCAGACATAGTTTCCGGTCTGCCCGGCAAAGCGCCGGGAGTACATCTTCACGATGTTTTCGGACATAATGGTATCGGCCGCCTGGCCCGATTCCTTGGCGACGGTCACCAGGCACCCGGCATTCATGATGCCCAGGGGCATCCCGGCTCCTGTCCCGTTCATGATGGCATCATCGAGCTGGAAGCCAAACTCTCCAGGGAAAGCTGTCTTGACGAAGCCTTCCAGGGCGGCGGCATCCTGAAGCAGTTCATCGGTGGCGTAGCACAAGCCGATCAGTTTTTTCAGGTTCAGCTCGATTTTGCGGAATTTGGGCTTGCTGGCGGTCTTTTCGCCCGCCTCGTCGGCCCAATAGGCCACGATGCCACCGTAGCGCGAAGACGCCCTGGAGGTTTCGTCCACGCCATTAATTTTGATGCCGTTGGCGTTTCCGGAAATGGGCTGGCGCCGACAGCGCGATGCCAGCACGCCGGTCTGGAATGCGTCTTCCATCAGGGACGTCACGAAGTCCTGTTGAACCAGGAAGCCGCCGTCACTCGGAACGCTTTCGCCCATTCCGGTGGCAGCGTTCAGAAGTCGCGGGTCTATGTGACCGCCAGGGCGACCGGCATTCACAACCGCGGCCATCTGCTCTCCAAGGCTACCGAAGCGGTCTTTGTCGCGCACCTCAATGCGATGGGAGGCCTGCGGTCTGCTTTCGGGCTCGTTGGCCGGGCCGTCCAGGGCCTTCTGAATGCGCTCCTGGCGCTCCATGGCGGCCACGATCTTTCGTGTGTCTTCCACGGCGTCGAGCATTTCGTTTTTCAGGGCCAACTCGGCCTCGGAGATGTCGCGGCTTTCGTTGACGCATTTGGCGTCGATGTCGGCCACCTTCTTCATGAGGTTTTTCATGTCCTCACGGTATTGGGTCAGGGTCTTAGCCATTTTGATTCTCTCCTTTTAATTGATTGATGGGGCCACAATCTCGGCCTTTGTCAAAAGCTCGGCGATCCGATCCCTTTTCTGCCTCGGCAGTTCAACATCGCGCTGAGATTCTACCGCTACCGATAGACTCTCCGCCGGACCGGCATCGCGCAGGCCTTCGGAAAGCCCTTTGGCAAGGATCGACTTTGCCTCTTTTCTAGAAAACCCGGCATTGCGCAGGGCTTTTTCTGCATCTTTTGCGGCAAAAGCGGGGATGTGTTTAAACCTGGCTTTTGCCATTATCGGGACGAACTTGGCGCACGCGGCCATATCCATCTTTTCCGTGACCTCATCGACGAAGCCAGCCTCTACGGCATCGTCTGCATCCATCCATGTTTCAGCGTCCATCAGGGAGTTGATTTCGCTCTCTTCTTTGCCCGTTTTGGCGGCGTAGGATTTTGATATCGCGCCACGGACCATATCCAGCTGATCTGCAAATTTTCGCATGTCAGCAGCCTCTCCACAAATGCTCCCCCATGGATTATGGATCATAAACAATGCATTTTCGGCCATGTAGATCTTGTCTCCGGAAAGGGCTATAACCGAAGCAATGGAGGCGGCTAATCCGTCGATGTATGTCGTGACCGTAGCTGCGTGCTGCTTGAGAAGATTATAAATGGCGATTCCGTCGAATACATCTCCACCGGGGCTGTTGATGTGCAGGTCGATTTGGCTTGCTTTGATCTCTGCAAGCTCTTTCTGGAAGTTTTTTGCTGTCACCCCCCCGCCGGACCAAAAGTCTTCGCCGATGAAATCATAGATCCATATTTCGGCCTTCTCCGATTTATTTTTTATTTCGTACCAATTCACTTAAGGCCTCCTCTGGAGAGCTGTAATTTTAGCTGTGGGTTGGGATGTCTGTAACTGGGCCGTGGCCTGGTCCCATTTGTTCAACGGAGTCATGTTGGCCTCGGTCCATAGTTCGTCAGCGAGCGGATCGCTATGCGGATTGAGATCTTCTTTTTCCCTGATCTCGTTGATGGTCATGATTCCGTTGCGCTTCATGATTTGGTAGAATTCCGCTCGGCTTTTGGCGTCGGCCCGAAGCAACCCTTCGACGATATGTTTAAAGTAAAGTTTTTCCTGGTATTTTTGGCGATCTGTGAGCAGTTGGAGCCGGTATTCTTGCTCAAAATCGATCAGCCACGGAAGAATGGAATCGGTCACAAAGCTGATTTGTTCCTGCTCAATGTTATTGAAAGACGACTTTGTCAGGTCCCGAAGTTTGTGGGGCGGAAGATTGAACCAGCGGGCGATCTCAGGAATTTGGAATTGTCTGCTTTCAAGGAATTGGCTGTCTTCGGGAGGGATTCCGACCTTCTCAAGCTCCATGCCGTCTTCAAGCAGCATAAGCCTGTGTGTGTTTCCTAGACCAGAATAAGACTCGGCCAATGCTTCGCGCATCGCCTTATGGTTTTTGACTTGCCCTGGGTGCTTTATGACAGCTCCAGGATGCGTGCCTTCACTGAAAAGTCTGCTGCCGAAGGTCTCCATGGCCATGGAAAGGCCAATGGACTTGCGGGCCATGGCCACGACCGAGTAGCCCATGAATCCGTCAAATCCCAGGCCGTGAAGGTGTAAAATACGCTTGCGAGGGATAAACTTTATCTGTCCATCGACCTGGATTTCGTAAACAAGATCGTTTTCTGCACGCTGGATGGAAGCCACCCGATTGGGAGGGATCGGCCAAAGCTCTATCACTTCACCGTAGCTGTTCAAAACCTTTTCAGCGTATCCGTTTCCCCAGGTCAGAAGGTGGGCCGTTATGGTCTGCCGGCCGACCTTGGCGGTCATGTAGGGGTTCCATCGCTCGTGCATGACGCGATAGGTCGGAAGTTCGTCTGCAACGCGCTTTCCGCGCTGCTGGCTTTGCATCAAATGGAGTGGGAGTGAACCAATGGTGCCGGAAATAAGAGAAACCGCGCACCAGAAAGCGGAATAGGTCAGCGCGGTCTCTTCTGTTACAGTTTCACCGGATAAGGATTGCGCCCCGTAGAGATTCCACAGGGAAGGGTTCCAGGCCTTGGGGTCTGAAAGGGAGAGATTAAAAAAGCCCTTTATTTTGCGAAAGAATCCCATATATATGTGGGATTCTTCGGATTGTTTCCAAAATAATCAATTAAAAATGCGTATAGGTGGCACTTAGTTTGAAATCTTGCGAAAACCGTGCGCTAATTTTCGGATATTTTGAACCGGCAATGCAAAATCGACTCCCGAGAGACCCTTACTGAGCCGACTATTTTTTCGGCCCTCAAATGGCCATGCTCGATCCAAAGTCGGACGCACCGCTCGGTCACGCCGAAGTAGCAGGCGACCTCATCGACGCGAAAAAGCGCCTTTTTCGGCAATCCGTGGGTGTCGGATGGCTCAAATGTATGCACAGGTGGAGTGGGAGTGGGCGCATCTGCTTGCTTATTTTCATTTTCCTGGGTATTGATTGGATTCTGCCGTTTTGCGTGTTTTCCCATTTAAATCTCCTTTTTCAACTACCTGTAGCGCATCGAATTTATGGCCTTGGCGGCGTTTATTCTTCTTTTGATATTATTGTACGCGTCTTTATTGAACTCAAACCTGATCGCTTCCTTAAATGTTCCGGCAAGTTGATCGGTTTGAATGGTTTTTGTTGTCTTATGTATTTTTTCTGAATTTGAAAAATTGAGCAAAGATCCCCAATTAAATATTATACTGTCCATAACCAACTTTGTATTATTGCAAATTGATGAGTATTCGAATGTATCGGGCTTGGTGCACCCCTCTGTCATTTTATTATAGTATTTTACAAACTTACCAATACCATCAATATCATTAATATCGTGAGCGTTTCTTGCGTAATTAATTATTTCAATCATTAAAATTCTATATAGCTGTAGCCCCCTATGTTTTGAAAGATCTACCATGAAGCGCCCAAATGCTTCCCTATAAAGCTTGTCTCTGCCGCGCAGCATATTGAAAGCAACCACAGCTTGGGGCGAAAAACCATCGCTAAAAATTACAGAATTCAACAAACTGAAGGTTGTGCGGCTTATGCCGCAACAAAGATCAGCGAATAGAAAATCAATTTTTTCTTTAATGTGCCACGCCATAACTACGTCGGCGAGATCTCCGTTAATGACGTTTATTTTGTTTTTTCTCAAATCCATAACCCGCTCTGCATTGTTTTCGACCGCATATAAATTCAAAGGCTTAAAACCCTTGTCGATGGCTACCAGCCCGTCTATGTTTTCTGGACCGGGCAAGTAAACCACGGTGCAATCAGATACTTTTTTACCTAATTTTTCGAGCCTATCTATGGCGTTATTCCATATTCTGCGCCGCCAGTTATTCTTTGCGCCAAATCTATAAGATTCCCTGCCCGTACCCATAATCTGTTTGCCTCCCTTAAAGTGACATTCTCTTTTTGATTTCTTCTGCCGTCATTCCGGCGTAAGCCGACCGCTTAATTCTCGAATCTGGATTCATCGCCATCAGTGCCACGGCGTTAAATGTCGCCATGAGCGGGTCAATTTTTCCGGTTCCGCTGGCCTGTTTTGTGATTAAAATGGCGTTGCCGCGGGGCTCCACCATGGCATTTCCGACACACCAGGCCATCAGGGGGCGGCCGCCGTGCGTCAGGGCCCCTTCGGCCAGCTTGCGCTCCGTGGTCTTTATGGCTCCACTAAGCCGCCAACCCTGCGGGATGCCCTTTACCCGGTCGTGCTTGATGTTTCGGATCAAAACTATATCTTCGACGATATCGCCTATGCCGACCGGATCAACTCCGATACGGTCAAGCAGCCCGGCCTCCTCTATCTGCTCTACAATTTTGCCGATCTGCTCAATGTCCTGCCCGACCTCATCGACTATCACCAGGTCGCCGTCTTTTTCGAAGTCGCGGTATTTCGACACTTCCGACTTGCGGCGCTCCAGGGCGATAGCCGAAGCCCATGCTCGATTCCACAAAAGCCAGTTACCGGTTTCGATCTCGCGCCCGAGCACGGCAAGGCCCAAGAGATCATCCAGGCCGCCGCCGTCGATTCCGACAACTACCACTTCGCATCTGGTCAAGATGTCTTCTATGGTGACCGCTCCGGCCGCCTGCATCCAGAAATCTGCGCCGCTCCAGCGCTTGGATCTGAGGGCGAGGCCCATTTCGACATTTAGGTGCTTGGCGAGAAAACCTTGCATGGACTCTTCGCCAGCCTCTTCGGCCTTCTTGTATTCGCGCTTTAAAAACTCTTCACCGACCGATGCGCCAAGGTTCGGGTTTGTGATGTAGAAGTTTTTCGGGTCCAGGTGCGCCTTGCCTTTCAAGATCGATTCAGGGAATTCGTACAGGACCGGCAAGAATCGATTGTCATCGATGCGACCGTCACGGACCCCGCGGGCATAGTCCAGCTTCTGCTTAAAAACTCCGGCCGGCGCTTCGTCGCTCTGCGTCGAAAGGTAGATCACGAACCCTTCGGGCCGGCTGGCGAGACCGCCGCAAGCCTCGCGCAGCATGTTTTCAGCATTGGCGCGCTTTCCGAAAAGCCAGAGCTCATCCACCAGTATGCCGGTCGCCTTCTTGCCGCCCACCGTCTCATTGTCTGCCGCCACGATCTTCAGTGTGGCACCATTCCCCCGGTGCGTGATCTGCCGATAGTGCTCTTGGATATGGAGCAGGGCGGACAACTCCTCGTCGGCCTTCACCATGTCGCGGGCGGGATAAAACGAGTTGTTGGCGATCTCCACGGTTGGGGCCAGAATCAAAAATTCGGCAGAGTCGCGCCAGTTGCGGATAAGGGCTGTCAGCATGATGCCCGCAGCGAGCGTCGATTTTGAGTTCTTCTTGCTCACAAATAGGAAAAATTCAGAGATCAGGCGCCGGCCCTCTTCCGGATCGTAAGCGCCGAAGATGGCCCCCACGAAGTCAAAAACCCACTGGCGGCCGATGGCGCCGAATGGTGGGCCACCCTGCTGGTCAACGATTCTGAGGGCCTTGAATACGTCAAGGGCCGAATCGGCTTCGGCCGGGAATAGCGGCGGAAGGGCGATCAAGCTCTCTTTGGCCAGGATGCGGCGCTCCCAATCGGGGCATGTGGTTTTACAGTTCAAGGTTTTATCTCCTGGTCGTTGCGTGGCTATTCCCACGGTGGAGTATCGGACGCGCTCAATCCCTCGGCAGGCGTAATAACAAACACACCACCAGGGTCTTGCGCAGCCGTAGTTGACGGAATCCACACTATTCTCTGAACAGGATGACCGTCCATCGCCATTTTCGTGGCTATTCTTACAGCCTTGTCTATTACCGCCTGATCCATAATCCGTTCTCCCTATCATTGCGGCCCTACTTCGCCGCCTTAAACCGTATTCTCGACCTCTGAAAGCGCGACATTGTTAGTAATATGTCGCATAATTCAGAACCTAATAAATCCCCTCTGGCAATACATGCTCTTTTGCAAAACATAACAGACTGATCGTCTGTGTTTCCGTCACACAAAACGATGTGAAGACATCCCCCTAATGGATTATCTTTGAGATAATGCTTAAATTTTTCAATCACTTCTGGTATTGTTGGCTTCATATATACCCCCGGCATCTATTATCTCAGCGGAACTACTTCACAGCCTTGAGTTGTGGTGGAGCCGATGGCGCAAACCTTCCCGAGCCGGCCGCCTTCGCCTTGTCGTTCTTTTCGTCCTTCTTGCCCTTTGGTGTCTCACCGGGCTTAACGTGCAGGTATGGGGCCGCGGCGATTGCCATCCTCGCCCGTAAATCCGCGTCGGCCATATCATCGTTGATCACGTCGAGCATGTAGGTCAGCGGGTCTTTTTTGGGAACCTCGGCGGGGGTCTCGACGATGGATCGGAGCTCCTTTTCGAGTTGGGCCACCTTGGCAAGCTCGGCCGATGTCAGGGGATCGCCGGAGGCGACCTTGGACACCAGGGCGTGGTAGAGTTTGGCCTTGACCAGTTCGCCAACGGCAAGCATCTCCTTGATCTTGGCTGCGTTTTTGGGATTGACGGCCTTTTTTGCCGGTTTTAATGCTGGCCGCTTGTTTTTTGAGCCTTTTTTGCGTCCGGCGCCCGGTCTGTATCCACCACTTGGCATCGTCGTAAACCCCTTTCAAAAACTTGATAATTTATCATAAAACCCAAAAATTTTATGGGAATGGG
>Ga0209518_1000587_pt1 | contig 45948 bp, 39 predicted proteins | sample RifGroB1_FD_183993 | JGI IMG/M metagenome (GOLD analysis project Ga0209518, IMG submission 183993) | Groundwater microbial communities from Rifle, Colorado, USA - Groundwater B1 (SPAdes) (version 2) | ecosystem: Environmental > Aquatic > Deep subsurface > Groundwater | place: Rifle, Colorado...
TAGCAAGAATAAGACAAGAGGATAATTCATTTTTTCGCGGGTTTGAAGCGCTGGCTCAAGATATATTAAAGGCCGAAGTTTATAAAAATAATTATTAATCCAAAGCTATGGGTAAAAAAACACCAAAGTGGAATCCTGGCGCAAAGCGGTATGTGAGCCCCAAGACAAAGAGGTTCGTTAAGACCGTGAAAAAAGGAACCGGGAAGAAAAAACAATAATAGCGAGAAGATGTTTTTGCCGTTGAAACGAGAAACGGCGCGACTCCTATTTTAGACAGCAACATTTTTACCGACAACGGCTACCCGGTTAGAATTGAAAGTTCATATCCATCAATAATTAATTCTCAACTCGCCAATTCCACTACCAGTCCCAATATCTTAAATGGCATCGCCATTGATGGTTATACTCATTTCAGAAAAAATTTCACTCTTAAAAAAGATTTGCCATACATCTTAGAAACCAACGGGCCGGCGCTTTCGCCATATGTTGATTCCGGTGCGATTTTAACCCTTGAACTGGGAACGATTTTAAAAACTAACAACACCAATTCAACACTTTTTGTTTATGGCAGTTTAATCGCTTCAACCACACCTGATAATCCGATTGTTTTCACTTCTTTAAAAGACGATGCGCGGGGCGGCGACACCAATGGCGACGGTTCGCTTACCTCACCGCAAGACAACGATTGGGCAAATATCAAATTTCTTTCCGGCAGTGTTGGAACTTTTGTAAACACGATTTTTAGCTATGGCGGATTTGGCTACGTTGGACCGGAAGTCAGCGCGACCTCAACGGCGCCCATGTTCTCTATTGACTCCGGCGCTATAGTTGTTATTCAATAATACTGTATGGATGATATTTTTAATACTGAACTTGGGAGGAAAATTTTGGCTTTGACGAAAGCCAGTTTTAAGGTATCTGATCTGATATCCGATCTTGTTTTTCGGGGAAAAATTAAAGAACAGGTTATTGAGGTTTATAAAACATTTTTAATGTTTAACGCGGAAAAAAATCACGGTGAACTTTTAAAAGAAATTAATGTTTTGGACCATTATTTTTATTTGGGAGGCCATCTGAATTTAATAAAAGAGGAACATTTGAAACAATTGCAAAACGGATTTTTGGTTTTCAAATCGCATATTATTTTGGCGATGAATGAAAACGATAAATCTGACACTGGTTCTCACAAAGGCGCCCGCCTGTCGGATGAGCGGGAACTAGCCTCTGGCGGAGAAAGTTTAAACGCGAAGCAGAAAAAAATTATGGAAAAATTTAGCAGTAAAGACACATTAAAATTAGCCGAGATATTAGAGCTTTTTCCCGACATTTCCGAAAGAACTATCCGCAACGAATTAACTTTTTTGATAGGCCTTGGGGAAATAACAAGAGACGGCCGGGGAAACGGAAGTTTCTACAGATTGTTAAAATAATGTTTCGGCAATATTGCGGCAATTCAGTTGCCGCAATATTGCCGTATTATTGCCTAAATATTGTCTAAAAATGCCGAAATATTTTTAAAAATTCTGTCTTGATTATTCTTTCAAAGCGGGTTATGAGCCCGAAGCGGGCAGGGTGGTCGCCGAAGGCGACCGAGCGAGGGCGAATCCTCTTGCGCGCCTCGCTGGGGGCGCGCAAGAAAAGCGTGAAAGAATGAGTGAGATAGAATTTTTATTAGATTGAGTTATCCACAATTGACCGGTTGTCTTGGTTTCAAAAGCGATATATAATGAAATTAAAGTTATCCACATTCAGACATAATAAAGGCAATATTGAGCATTTGCCTTTGATAAATTTAAGTGATATTATAGAGAATGTGGAAAAACTAAATAATGCTGTTTGCGCGTGAAAAAACCAAATGATATAATTTGCTATTGACCGCTGAATGGCCGTTTGTTATTATCTGAACTTCGGACTGAACCTTGACAATTTAACTCTAAAAATTCTCAAAAAACAATTATTGATGTTATTTAATGATTATAATTAATTAAATTAGAAAGCTCATAATTAAAAGGAAAAAAATTATGTTTATATTGAAACGGGAGGCATTGCCAATTAAACTGGCTCTCATAGCGGGAGCGGCGGCAATGGCTCTCAGTTTGACTTTAGTGGTGCCAAAAGCTGGTGCCGTAACCATCGCAGAGTTAATGGTCCAGATTCAGGCGTTGCAAGCTCAGCTTGTTCAATTGCAAGCTGGCAGCACCACAGCAACAACTGCCTGCACTTTCACTAAAAGTCTTTATTTGGGGGTCAGCGATCCTCAAGTGAAATGTTTACAGCAGTATCTTAACAGCGCCGGTTATCCGGTTTCGGCAAGCGGCGCGGGTTCAGTTGGTAATGAAACAAATTATTATGGTTCTCTAACCAAAGCGGCCGTTGCCAAGTGGCAAGCGGCTATGAATGTAAGCCCAGCCGCGGGTTACTTCGGTCCGATTTCACAGGCTAAGTATTCCTCAGTTGCCGGCACAACCGGCGGCACAACCGGCGGAGTTGTTACTTCTCCAGTTGGCGGCGGTTTGAGTGTTGGCTTATCGGCCACAACTCCGGCTGCAAGATCACATGTCGTTGGCGCGGCTAACATGCCGTTCGGCCGATGGACTTTCACGGCCGGTTCCGGCAATGTGACTGTCACCTCTTTGAAATTCACCCGCTCGGGCATCTCTGCCGACGCGGAAGTCAGCAATGCTGAACTTTATGATTTAGCTACGGGCGATTATATCGCTCAATATACCGGCTTAGGATCCGGCGTCTTGTCGTTCGCGAATACGGCCGGCGTGTTCACAGTTAACGCGGGCACAACTAAAGAAGTTGAAATGCGCATCAAGAACTCCGGTTCCAACAACCACACAATGGCTTGGGGTTTGAACGCGGCGGCTGATGTGGTTTCAAACGCTTCAAGCGTTTCCGGAACATTTCCGGCAACTTCAAACGCGATGACCTTCGTTTCGGTTACCGACCCGGCGATTGCCACTTTGACCTCTGCCGTCGTTACAACCGGCTCCTCGGTCAATGCCGGTACCACCGGATATCTTGCCGGTTCATTCACTTTAGTGGCGGCAAACAGCGCGGTTTTGCTTGACAGAATTGTTATCACCCAGAACGGTTCAATAATTTCAGGCACCGATGTTACTAATGTTAAATTGGTAACCACCGGTGGCCAGCAACTTGGCAGTGTTTTGCCGAACTTAAGCGCTGACGGCAAGGGCACGTTTGTAATGTCTCCGGCTTATGAAATTCCTTCGGGCCAGACCATTCAGGTTAACGTTTATGCCGATGTTGTCGGCGGCGTTAATAGGACATTAATATTCAATGTTCTTAACCTTCGCGACCTTCAGGCGCGCGACAAGACCTATAATGTAGGCGTTTCCCCGTCAGCAACTCTCGCTTTAACAACAACCACAGTTGAAGCCGGCACATTAACCTTGACTCTTGACCCGTCAAGCCCGACTGGCAATATCGCCCCGAGCCAGACCAACGTTACCGTATTAAAGGTGAAAGTGGTCGCTTACGGCGAACAGGTTAAGGTTTTGTATATTCCGTTTCAGATTGTAACTGGCGGAGGTACAACCGATTTCACCGGCCAGGTTGACAATATCTATATGGTTGACGATGCCGGAAATCAGATTGGCACGACAATTACTGCCGCTGACAGTTCGGTGGCCGCGGGCGGAACGTGGGACAATAATGACTCCACGGCTGCCACTTTCGGCACCTCATCTTCAAACATCAACTACCTGATTCCGGCCAACACGACCAGAATCTGGAGCTTAAAACTTGATGTCGTGTCAACGGCTTCGAGCACGATGACCACCAGCTTGGTGGCTGGCACCAACAATTACCAGGGCCAGATTTCCAACGTTTCAACCGGCGACACGACCGCGGTTGGCGGCAACCAACTAACCATCACTTCCAGTCCGTTCCAGGCCAAGCAGAACAGCGCGTTCGGCGCGGGCAATATAGTGAAAGGCCAGACGGCCGCGAAAATCGGTTCATTCGTCCTTTCGGCTTCATCGGCTGAAGGCATTAATGTATCAACTATTACCCTGACATCGTCTTCAACTTTCCCGTTTGCCAACCTTATGATTAAGGTAAACGGCGTCCAGTTTGGCGACAACAAGGGCTCGCTTCTGGCCGCAACTGACTACACCTTTGCTGGCACTTCCCCGGTATTAATTCCTGCCGGCGGCAGCGTTACGGTTGACGCGTATGTTGACGTCTTAACCAGCGCTACCGCTCTCGGCTCCTCAACTTATGTTAAGTTGGACAGCGCTTCGGCTGTCGGCGCGCTCACCGCTTCTTCACAGACCTTGAAGACAACTGGCGGTGATAATGTTGATAACAGCAACGACATTGCCGGCCAGAGCTTCACGGTTAACACAACCGGCGGCACAATGACGATTGCCAAAGACGCCGCTTCCCCGGCCTCTTATCAAGCGGTCATGGGCAAGACCGGTCAGTCGCTCGGTATCTGGAGGTTCACCGGCTCCGCGGTTTCAGACACCAACATCACCGATATGACAGTTACGGCCAGCACTTCGGTATCCGGAGCCGAATCCTCATTTGAGAATGCACAGTGGTACAAGGGCGGCGTAGCCGTGGGTCCTGTTGTTGTTTCCGGTACCGCTTCCGGCACTGCCGGCGCGGAAACCGGTTACTCTTACACCTACCACTTCACCAGTCCGCTTGTCATTCCGATGAACACCGGCGTTTCTATGGAACTTCGCGGCAATGTGGCTTCGTTCCTTTCTGGCGGTTCCACTTCAAACGGGCAGTACATATTTAGAATTGAGAGTCCGGATGATGTAACGGCGTTATCTTCAGGCGGGTCGCTTTCCGTGACTGTTTCCGGTCCTAACGGCGGCTCCGGCATGGATGTCAACGCGATTACGGTTGTAAGGACAAAGTTGTCCGTAGCTTCGTCTGCCACTTATGGCGGCGGCGCTAACACTATAGCAACAACCGGCCACGCGCCGAGCGCGGCAGATGTCGTCGCGGCGTTTGTCTTTACCGCTGATTCGGCCAACGATGTTGTGATTAACACCGTTTCACTAAAGCTTGCCGGTTCAACTCTTGTTACTTTGACGGTTAAACTTATTGACGACGAAACCGGTTCGGCGTGGGGTTCAACTCCTGCCGCTGGTTTGCAGCATGGTATTCCGACTAACGTCGGCGCGATTTCAACCGCTGCCGGAACCTCCACGGTTATCTTTAGGCCGGCCTACACCCTGTCGGGTAGCGCGACTAAGAAAGTTCGCGTTCAGGTTGACTCAACCGGTTTGACCACTACTTCAGGCACCACGAATGGTTCATTAGTCCAGTTCTATCTGGATAACACCACGAGTGGTAGCGCGGAAGCCGGCAATGACGGTAACATTATTCAATGTTCAATAGTCACTTGTAATGCAACCGGCTGGAACGATGGCGACACCGGCGGTCTCAACCTTGAGGCCAAGGTCTTACCGATCTATGCTCCGGCAGTTCGTTACTAATCTGAATTTTCCCCCGTTTCTCTTGCTTGTGACTTGAGAATCGGATTAAAACCAAAAACGCCCTTCGGGGCGTTTTTGGTTTGTCTAAATTTAAATCTTGAAATATAGAAATATTTAAATATTAATGTTATAATATTTCGGTTATTATGGCTAATAAATTAGAAAACATTCTCTCAAAAATAATAAAATATGGCCTTTACGCTATTTTATTGACGCCTTTAGCTTTTTGGCCCAGAGCGCTTTTTCCGTTTTTAACGCCAAAATTTATTTTATTCCAGATTTTAGTTGAAATCGTTTTCGCCGCCTGGCTCATTCTTCTTTTTAGAAGCGGATTAACGCGGATTTTAGCGGATTTACGCAGAAATTATGTTGCAATAGCATTATTTATATTTTTACTGGCATCATTTGTTTCGGCGTTATTTGGTGTTGATTTTTCAAGAAGTTTTTGGGGTATCGGGCCGAGAATGACCGGATTGTTTGCGGAATTGCATTTTCTGGCGTGGTTTCTGATGCTTGCCAGCGTATCGAAGTCCGACTTCGATATGGTGCGATATTTAAATTTTTCATTTTTTGTTTCTTTGGTGGTGGCGGCTACGGCTTTTTACCAAAATTCAGAGTGGGGACTATCGTTCGGTTACGGCATATTTAACAATCCTACATTTGTCGCACCGTATTTAATTTTTCATTTTTTCTGGAGCCTTTACCAAATGCTAAGCTCCAAGAAATGGTTTTTTGGCGCTGGCACGGCACTTCTTTTGTTTGTAATTATATTCGCCCAGATCCGTGGCGCTGTTTTAGGGTTTTTTATTGGAATTTTTGCCCTTGGCATCGGCCTGATTTTCAGTGACATCTTAAACCGGCGTTCAAGGATTCTACTTTCTACTTTCTACTTTCTACTTTCTATAAGTTTAATTGGCCTTTGGTATTTGCGCGATAATCCGGCCGTTCAAAAATTCAGTCCGATAAAGCGCGTAACCGGTATCTCCCTGCGGGAGACCACCGTCCAAACGCGAATTTTGGCCTGGCAAGTTGCCTTAAAGGGTTTTCCAGCCATGATTTTACTTGGTACCGGACCTGAAAACTTCAATTTTCTTTTTAACGCCCATTATAATCCTGAATTTTTGAAATTTGGAGGCGGGGGATTCGGCGAAACATGGTTTGATAAGCCGCATAATGTATTTTTGGAAGTTCTGGCGGAAACCGGAATTACGGGAATACTGGCCTATTTTTTCATCTGGCTTGCCGCTGTTTTTGCTTTATATAAATTATTCAAAAGTGGAGAGAAACTGCTCCCAATGATTTTAACAGGCGCTTTTATTTCTTATTTTGTTTCCGTCTTTTTTTCATTCGACAGTTTTGGTTCGTGGTTCGGACTTTATTTATTTTTATCGTTTTTAGCGTCGCTTAGTAATAATGCTAATCAAAATTTGGGATTGCGAATATCGCAAATTGCTAATACTGTTTATTTGCAATTAGCATTATTCGCAATTGTTATGATTTCATTGGCATTATTATATATAAATTACTCAATCTGGCGCGCCAATGTAGCCGATGCCGACGCACTGCGGATTTTTTCCAAAAGTCCCGCTCAAAGCATTGTTTTATTTAAAAAATCTTTAACTTATTTTTCTCCGTATAAACCGGAATACCAATTTGACCTAATCGCTTCAGTTTCCGGAGCGGTAGAAAAAGGAATACCGCTTCCGAATTTGGAAGATATGATTAATTTTTCTCTAAGCGAGGCCGACAAAGCGGTCGCGGCTCATCCTAAAGACGCGGCCAAATATACCGATATGGCCAGGATTTATAATATTTTAGGGACAAAAGGGCGCGACCCAGAAATTTTGGCGCAGGCCGAAAGTTTCGGTAAAAAATCACTGGAACTGAGTCCGAACCGGCAGGAGACCTTTTATTACTTGGCACGGACGGCGCTTCTTAAAAATGACGCTAAATTGGCGATAAAATGGACAAACCAGGCGGTTGAAGCCGATCCGACCATCGGCCAGAGCCACTGGTATTTCGGCTTAACTTATATCGCTGATGGCCAAAAAGCAGCCGGCGTCGCCGAAATTAAAAAAGCTATGGAGTTGGGTTATAGTCCGCAAAATAAAAACGAAACCGATTTTATTAGAAATTTGGGATTGTAAGCTCTCTGTAGGTTGGATGGTTTTTAAAATAGTTTTTCATTTTTTTCCATCATTTCGGTGATATTGAATTTTTCTTTAACGACAATGGAGGCATTCTTAATGCATTCTTGCGCCAAGCTCGGATGCGCCAGCATTTTTTCTATGGCGTTTGCCAAGGCGGCGGGATCAGCCGGCTCCACCAGAAGGCCGGATTTTCCATTTTCTATCATTTCCGGAATGCCGGCAATATTGGTCGCCACAATCGGCACTTCGGCTGCCATGGCTTCCAAAATAACCCAGGGCTGGCCCTCTTTGATTGATGGCAGGACAAACAAATCAAGGGCCTTTAAGTATTTGTATGCGTCGGGAATGGCGCCCAAAAGAAAAACATTATTTTTCAATTTGTATTTTTTAATCAGTTTTTCTAAGTTTTTTCTTTCGGGGCCGTCACCGATAATCATGAGCGTAACATTTGACATTTGACCCTTGATAACCGACATTGTTTTTACTAAAAATTCTAAACCCTTGTTTTTATAAAGATTGGCAATAGTGCCAATCAGGATAGAATTTAGAATATAGAATTTAGAATATAGAATTTTTGAATTTATGAATTTTTTGGCTTCTTCTGTGAGGAAAAATTTTATTTCATTTAAAGATATGCCGTTATAGATTGTTGTTATTTTGTTTGGTTTGGTGATTTTATTTTTTATCGCCAATTGCCTGTCAAATTCAGAATTGACGATAATAATATCTTTTAAAACAGATGAAAATTTTTCGCTCCACAAATAAATTTTTTTTATAAAAATATTATGTGGCTCTTTAAAAGCCCAGCCGCCTATCCGGTAGATGATTTTTAAATTTTCTCGCCAAAATAGCAGACTGTAAAAACTGCCCGCCAAAGAACCTATAAAACCAGCTTCGGAACTCAAGAGGTAAAGAATATCCGGCCGGAATTTTCTTAACAGATTGAAAATTTCTATAAATGCCAGAAAGTTTTTAATGCCTGGAATGTTGGAAAAATTTCTTATCCGCGCTGTTTTTATGTCTTTTTTAAACAGTTTCTCAAACAACTCTCCATTTCTGCCGGCGGCAACTAAAATAACATACATTTGAGCGTCCAAATGCGTTACAAGTTCATATAAAAATCGCTGGGCGCCACCCATTTCCGATTTTGTTATTATGAATAATATCTTCTTCATTGTATTTATTTTTGGCTTATTTAAGCCCAAAATATAGTTTGACTCAAAATAATATTTATTATATAGTATATTATACAAGTGAAAGAATTACAAAAAAAACTGATTTTAATAATTACTCCTCATTTAAAAGGAGGACCATGGCAATGGGGGAGGGATCTTGTCGAAAAGATTAATGAAGCCGGGCAATTTCAAACCGAACATATTTTTAATGCCGGAGATAAGTTTTTAAGCCCGTTTCGCTTCGGAGCCAATGTTATCCATACAACGAATCCTTTGGCCTGGTCGGTTCTTTTCCAGCCGTTGATTTTAACCGTTCACGGCCGGCCCGGTAACCGGCTCTGGAGTTTTTTTTACTGTTTTAGCTATTATTGCGCTTCAATCGTGACCGTGCCATCGGAATTTTTAAAAACAACTCTTAAATTTAAAAAGGCTCTTGTTATTCCGAACGCTATTAATATTTCAAAATTTCCCGAAGTTAAGTTAACGGCGCGCGATTTTTTTAATATTTTAACAGTCACTAAATTCTGGTTTCCGGAAAAAACCCGTGGCTTATTTGAATTAGCGCGGGTAATTTTCGATCTTTCCAAAGATTTTGATAAGAGAATAAATTGGCGGATCATCGGTTATGGGCCGCTTTTAGAAGATATTAAAAAATCGATTGGGACTCTTGAAAAACCGGCGAATTTAAGCGTGCAATGGTTTGGGTTCGATATGCCTCAAAAATATTTTTCCGATTCCGACATCTTTGCTTATTTTTCTTATGAGGATAATATGCCGATTGCGATTATGGAGGCCATGGCTTCGGGGCTTCCCATTGTGACCAATCAGGTCGGGGCAGTCGGAGAATTAATAGACAATAACAAAGACGGATTTATAGCTGTAAAACACCGGGATTACCAAAATATTTTATTAAAACTAATGGGCGATTTTAATTTAAGAAAAGAAATTGGTCGAGCTGCACGGGATAAAATCAAGAATAAATTCAGCTGGGAAGTAATTTTGCCAAAATGGGTTGAATTATATAATAAATTGATTAAATAAGTGGCAAAAATTTTTTTCAGATTGGACGACATTGCGCCTAATGTGGATCGGGATAAATTTAACTTTATTGTTTCGGTTTTAAGGCGGCATAATATAAAACCTCTTTTGGCTGTTATTCCAGATAATAAAGACCCGGAACTTTTGAAATATCCGGCTAATTCCGATTTCTGGCGGACCATTAAAGAATTAAGCCGAGACGGATGGACAATTGCCCAGCACGGTTTTGAGCATCTTTATAAAACCGGAAACGGCGGCGTTTTAAAAATCAATAAAAAAAGCGAATTCTCGGGATTGGATTTTAAAACCCAAAAGGCGATGATTGCCGGCGGGACTCGCATAATGGAAGATCGGTTATCGTCGGCGCCCAGAATTTTTGTCGCGCCCGGCCATTCTTTTGACAGAAACACAATTAAAGCGCTTAAAGAAAACGGCTTTAATTACATAAGCGACGGCATCGCTTTATATCCGTTTAAAAAACGGGGATTAATCTGGCTGCCTCAGGTTTTGTGGTGGCCGAGGAAAATTTGGCTTGGCCGAATAACTGTTTGTCTTCATATAAACACAGAAAAGCGAGCGGATCTCGCCGAATTGGAAGAATTTATCGGTAAAAACCGGAAAATAATAGGAGATTTTTCAGAACTTATGGCGTGGTATGATAGGCAAAACATTTTAACAAAATCCTTAACATTTTTAATTAATCAACCGTTCAAAATTTTTTGGTATTTAGCATTTAAATTGAAAAATGTTTTATCAAAATAAAAATTTTGAATATACCGATGCCCGGGCCTACGACCGCAGGGGTGAATTATCAATTCTGGAAAATTATGTTTTAAAGTTATGGCAGCCGTTTTTAAAAAATAAAATTGCCGGATTAAGCGGCGGCAAAGTCGTCGCCGATCTCGGTTGCGGTACCGGCGAGTATGCCCAAGGCGCGAAAAATGCCAAAAAAATTTATGCCGTTGATATTTCGGCGCCTATGTTAAAATTATGCCGAGAAAAGCTAAAAGATTTTCCTCAAGCCGAAATCATTCAGTTGTCGGTATTTGAAGCAAATCTGCCCCAAGCGGATTTAATAATAACAATCGGGGTTTGGGAATATGTTAATCCGAAATTATTGTTTAAAACTATTGAAAAAATGAGCCAAAAAGGCAGTAAAATAATCGTTGTTTTTCCCAATATTTATAACGATCTTAATTTGGTTCGCAGTGTTTTTAAGATGAAGCGCGTCGCTTTAAGGCCGGGTTTCATTAAAAAGCTTTTCAAAGCGGATTTTAGGCTTATAGAGTCGGCAAATTTCGGAATGGTTTCATGGGTTCCAAAAAAATTGCAGTTTTTAGCTCTTCCGGTATGGAAATTCTGTGACTTTATATGGAGACCTTTCCAAAAATTTTTACCGCTCGGAATCAATATTTATTATTTATTTGAAAGAAAATGAACGTTTGTTTTATAGGAAAACATAAATATCCAAAAGACATATTTTCAAACGAGCAAGACATGAAAACTTGGCGCTCTATGGGTGCGTATTTTGGCAAACTTTTTATTATTGCTGAGTCGCCGAATTTATTTTTTTATAGCGTTAAAGAAAATAATATCCGAATTTATTTAATACCGCGACTCGGTTATCCGGGTTTTGTGTTTTTTTCCGTTATTTTGGGATTTTATTTAAATTTAAAATACAAAATTAATGTTTTTGACGCTTCGGAAATTGCCGGAGGCGGCACCGCCGTTGCGGTGTTAAAATTTTTTACCGGAAAGCCGACAGTTATTGAAGTGCAGGGAGAGGTCTTCAGAAAGCCCGGAAACGGGCAAAATCTGAAAAGCCGGCTGCTTAAATGGATTGGTTGCTTTGCAATGAAGCATGCGGCAAGAATCCGCGTTATAAGCCGTGCGATATTCAATCAGGTTCGGGAGCAGGGGATTCCGGAATCCAAAATCCGTCTCGTTTCTCTCCGTGTCGACCTCTATCTCTTTAATCCAAATTTATGGAAGTCCGACTTCTATACTTTTGGGGATAAAATGGGGATAACCATTGGATATATTGGAAGATTAATAGATGGCAAGGGGCTGGAAGATTTATTTGAAGCGATTTCCAAATTAAAGTTCCAAATTTTAATTTTTGGAAACGGGCCGCTGGAAGCGAAACTGAAAAAGATGGCGGAAGATTTGAATATCGCCGATAAAGTAGAATGGCGCGGATTTATGCCATACAGCAAAGTATCGGAAGCACTGGCACAGATTGATATTTTTGTTTATCCTTCGTGGCACGAGGGCTTTGGCCGTTCTATTATGGAAGCAATGGCTATGGAAAAGCCGGTTGTTGCGACGAATGTCGGCGGCATCCCCGATTTGGTAAAAGACGGAGAAAACGGATTTTTAGTTGAACCGCATAAACCGGAAGAATTGGCGAAAAAAATAAAAATTCTTACAGAAGATAAAGAACTGCGGGAAAAATTTGGCAAAGCCGGTCGCAAATGGGTTGCTAAAAATTTTGAATGGAACGAAGGAATTAAAAAATTCGCTCAGCTCTTCTTGGAGCTTAAATAATTCAAATCTACTATGCGCATTGCAAGAATAATTGAATATTTTCCGCCGCATTTAGGAGGTATGGAGCGGCACGGGTTAATCCTTTCGCAAGAACAGGTTAAATTGGGCCATGATGTAGAAGTATTTATTGGGGTAGGCGAGCCGTCTTTATTTGAAAAAACTTTCAAGGCATCAATGCAGTTTCTGCCGCTTTACAGTAAAGCGCGCCGTTTTTGGTTTAATTTTTGGGCTGCGCGGCAGGTGAAAAATAACCACGGGAAACATCCCTATGATATAATTCATTTTCACGGCGATTTTATTGAGGCGTATTTTGGCGGCAGACTTTCTAAAAAGTTAAATATTCCGGCTGTTTTGACCATTCACGCCGGCCTTAACAAAAAATTATTAAAACCGGAAAACGCCGGATATTTTTCGGGTATTAAAAAAATTATCTGCGTCAGCAAGGAAATCGCCGGGAATTTAAAAAGCATCGGCGTTCCGGAAAATAAAATCACAGTAATTTCAAGCGGAATTTATCTGAATGAATTTAATAAAAAAGATGGTGGGATAGATGCCACAAAGAACCAATATTCAAAACCGATTATAATTTCCGTCGGCGTTTTAAGGATTAATAAGGGGTTTGACTATTTAATCGGCGCCTTCAAAAAAGTTCTGGAAAAATTCAATTCGACGACATTTTTCATAATCGGCGATGGATCGGAAAAAACCAATCTGATGAAACAAGCGCAGGAAATTGGCCAAATTAAATTTTTAGGCAGGCAAGACCATGATAAGGTTATAGAGTATCTTAAAGCCGCCGATATTTTTGCATTAGCTTCGGTTTCAACCGAAGGCGACAGGGAGGGAACTCCGATTTCGATAATGGAAGCGATGGCTGCCGGCCTTCCGATTGTTGCCACAAAAGTCGGCGGCAATCCTTATTTGATAAAAGAGGGCGAGAACGGGCTGTTAGTTGAAGAAAAAAATAGTGAATTGCTGGCTAAAGCTATGATAAAATTAATAGGCGATGAAAATTTAAGACAAAATATGCGGGAAAAAAATATTGAAGAGATAAAACAAAAAGATTGGCCGCTTATAGCCAAACAGATAACTGATCTATATATAAATGACCGAAAATAAAAAAGTATTTTTTAAATGGTGGTTAGCGGCGGCGCTTTTATACCTGATATTTGCGGGGGTTATTACTTATTTCTATGGTACCGGATTTTTAATGCCGCTTGGTGACGACACGGGACACCACATTCGGTTGGCGAAAAATCTTATTGATTATGGTGTTTTTTCTTTAGACGGCCTTGACAGCAAACATTCCACAATACCGCTGCGGCCGACTAATTTTTTGACTCCGGGGTATGCTTTCTGGCTGGCATTTATTTATATTATTTTCAAATCTTTCACACCCGCAATTTTTATAGGTGTTTTAATTTTCGCCCTTTCTGTTCCTCTAACATATTTTCTGGCAGAGAAAATTATAAATAACAAAAAAATCGCTTTTTGGGCGACCCTGATTTTTATGTTTGAACCCCTCTCGATATATCACTCGGGACTTCTTTTTACCGAGCAATTATTTGTGCCGATATTTTTAGTGGCTGTCTATTTTTTTATAGCGCATCTAAGGCGCGACAATAAAAAGTTTTTGGCGGCCTCGCTATTATTATTTTCGGTTTCAGTTCTGATTCGCCCGATCATTTTTTATTTTTTACCCGTTTTAATTTTAATCAATATTTTTAAAGAAGCGAAAACCTCCTGGTGCAAGGCGTTGATTATGGGGATTGTATTGGCAGTTTTGGCGTATTCGGTGGCTGGGGTCTGGGTAATTCGCAATAAAATTATCCTTAACACATGGCAGATTTCGAGCAATCAGGGAGCGATTTTAGTGTCTCATTACGGACTGGTGGCAAGGAAATTGGAAAAAAGCAGTTTTGATCTTCCGTCTTTCGCGTACGAATCAAATAATTTTTTAACAGAATATAATAATAATCTGGGCAAAGCGGCGTTAAAGGAATTGGCCAAAAATAAACTGGCATATTTGGAGGTCAAATTTAGTTATCTGCCCGTTTTTTTTCTGACTAATGGCTATAACAACCTATTTAGCCGTTTAACCGGTCGTTCGGAAAATTTTGTTTTTTTAATCGGAGTGCTGATCTGGGTGGTGATAAGCCTCCTTGGTTTAATTGGTCTGTGGCGCTTATTTATGTCGGACCGAAAAACGCAAGTGATTTTTGCAGTATTTTTAATTTTATATTTTGCGCTTATTGCTTCACCGATAGTAACGTCGCGCTATCGTTTGCCGCTTAATCCATTTATTTTTATTTTTGCTGTAAGCGGATTTTATTTTTTGCGCGATAAAATAAAACAATGGATATAAGCAGAAAAACATTTATTTTGACAATCCTCGGGTTAATTCTTTTGAGAATCCTTCTTGTTGTTCTCGTTATGAACAATATTCCGTTTACCGGGATGACGGCTGGTGGGTTCAGACCGACTTTCACCGAATCATATCAACCGGATGAGTTGCAATATTTTAAATTAACTGAAGGGTTGATAGCCGGTCGCTCGGAAAAATTAGTTCCCAATATTGGCGCCTCGCTGATTTTTGCGCCGTTTATTTATTTCACCGGCGCTTCTTTGCCGGATGAACTCGCCAAATCCGTTTTTATTTTTGAAGCATTTGTACTGTTTTCTCTCGCATTAATATTGGTTGTCCTGATTGCTGAAAAATTATTTAATTCGCGAAAGTTGGCGGTTATAAGCGTTGCGCTATTTTCCGTCTATCCCTGGGTGTTACTCCTGATTTTCAATCTTGCGGGGTATAAAAATGCGATTCCGGCATTTCATTATCAGCTTTGGATTTTTATATTGTCCGACTATCTTTCGGCTTTTTTAGTCTATCTTGGCTTTTTCCTGATTTTTAAATGGTTTAAGAATATTTTTGAAAGCTTGGCAATAAATTGGCAAGAATTAATAATTATCGCGGTTGTTAGCGGGGCGGCGATTTTAACGCGGATGGGCAATTTTTGGCTGATTTTAATTATTTTTTCTACATTCTTATATTTCAGCCAATTCAAAAAAGCCGCCCTATATGGATTTTTCTTAGGGTTGGCTTATTTGCCTCAATTAATATTTAATATAGCGGCGTTTGGCGCGCCTTGGGCCTTTGGTTACAGAGATCCCCTGGTTGGCGCGTCGACATCGTCTATTCCGCTCGCGCAATGGTTTAATCCCGAAAATTTGTGGCTTAATTTTTCGAAATTTGCGCCGCAGCATTATTTTTCATTATTTTTGCTTGCTGCGGCGTTTTTTATCCTGATTTTCTGTTTCGGTTATAAATATCTTTCGAAAATGAATAAAAAATTTGCTTTGATAACGGGGGCGTGGTTTTGGTCTTATTTAATTTTTTATGGCTTATTTGACGAGTCGTTGAGCCAACTTAGATACTTTCTTCCGGCCATTCCGGTCTTTATTTACTTTTTTATAGGATGTCTGCTATATTTATGGAATAAAATTAAACTAAAATAATTATGTATAATGGCAAATTGGTTTCGGTGGTTTTTGCTACCTATAAAGAAAAGGGCTCGGTCAGGGAAGTGATTGAGGATTTTTTTAACGCTACGCCGTTTGTTGATGAAATCGTCGTGGTTAACAATAATGCCGAGCCGGGCACGGTTGAGGAGGTGCAAAAGACAAAAGCCCGGATGGTGTATGAAAAAAGGCAAGGTTACGGCTACGCTTTCCAGCGGGGAATGAAGGAGGCGAGAGGCGATTATGTGTTTTTATGCGAACCGGACGGCACCTACAAGGGGAAGGACGTTGAGAGATTTTTGGTTTATGCTAAAACCGGTGGTTTTGATGTTGTTTTGGGTTCTCGCACCGGCCAAAATACGCCGCTTTCCGCCGCTGATATGACTCTAGTGAGAAAATTTGCCAATGTTTTTGAAGCTAAGACAATGGAGGTTTTGTTTAACACTAACGCCTTAACCGATGTCGGGTGCACCTATAAACTTTTCACCAAAGAAGCAATCAGAAAAATCGCGCCTTTTTGGCGGACCCGGAACTCGCTTTTTGCCACCGAACTGGTACTTTTGACCGTCAGTAGAAAATTGCATTTTATTGAAATCCCCGTGACTTTTAAAAAAAGAATCGGCATTTCCACCTTTGTGGGCACTTTTCCTAAGCAAGCCAAATGGGCAATAAAAATTTACGCCCACATTTGGGCATTTTGGTTGCGCTGGATTTTATTCAACAATAAATCCAATCCCGATAATTTTAAAGAAGAAAATAAAATAATCTGATGCTTGAATGTCCGATATGCGGAAATAATCGCGATGGATTCATAACGTCTTCGTTTTTGCCCAAATGCCTCCGTTGCGGAAATTGTGGAGGCAATTTTGTCACCAGTCTGGAAAAGGATATTTATAACGAGGAGTATTTTAGTGAAAAAACAAATCCGTCTATAATTGCCAAAATATCATCGCCTCTTTTGGATTTTTTTTATATTTTAAGAGTGAATAAAATTAAAGAATTAATAAGCGATAAAAAATCCCCGAAGGTTTTAGATTATGGCTGCGGCACGGGGAAACTAGTTGACGCATTGATTAAAAATGGCATTGATGCGGTTGGTTTTGAACCCTCGGAAGGAGCGCGGCAAATAGCCGCAAGAAAAAATCTGCCGGTTTACGGCGAAATAAAACCAATGAAAGGCGATTGTGATTTGATTATGTTTTGGCACAGCTTGGAGCACACGGAAACGCCGCTTGAAACGCTGAATTCAATTAAAAACAATCTGGCCGATGACGGAAAAATTTTAATTGCCGTGCCCAATGCCGATAGCTTTGAAGCCAGGGTTTTTAAAGAAAATTGGTTTCATTACTCTTACCCATTTCATCTGATTCATTTTACGCCGAAATCAGCCAAAATTATGTTGCAAAAAGCCGGTTTTAAGCCAAGTTCAATTGATTTTTGGAATCCGGAATATACAATATCGGGACTGATCCAATCGTTTTTAAACTGGTTTTTGCCGAAAGACACGCTTTACAGCGTTATAAGCCACAGAAGACAGACGATGCCGCTTTATAAAGCGGTTTTAATCTCTTTTATATCTGTTTTAATAATTTTAATTTTTTCGCCGTTTTTAGCCCTGTTTTTTATTTTCCAATTGATTTTAAAAAAAACCGGTGCTATAGTCATCATTGCGCAAAAAGAGGTCTAAATATATGAAAACTAACGCAAATTGCAGGATGTGCAATAGCAGGAATCTAAAACCGTTTTTTGATCTGGGTGAAACGGCGCTTGCCAATTCTTTCTTAAAAAAAGAAGCGCTTGACAAGCCCGAACCCAAATATCCTCTGAAGGTGTTTTTCTGCGAGGATTGCGGATTAAGCCAGCTTGTCCACGTTGTTGAGCCGGAAATTCTGTTCCGCGATTATGTTTATTTTTCTTCCGGAATGCCGACTTTGCCGGAGCACTTCAAAAAATACGCCAAAGAAGCGGTTAATGATTTTGTGTCGTCAAAAGACGATTTGGTCGTGGAAATCGGCAGCAACGATGGGCTTCTTTTGGGCGCGATTAAAAATCTGGGCGCGAAAGTTTTGGGCGTTGACCCGGCAAAAAATATTGCCAAGGTTGCCAATGAAAGAGGAGTAGAAACCTTGCCGGAATTTTTCAGCGAAAAATTGGCCGGAGAAATTGCCGCGAAATATGGGAAAGCCAAGGTTATGATCGGCAATAATGTGGTGGCGCATATAGATAATCATCACGATCTGGTAAAAGGAGTTTCTGCGCTGCTTGCCAATGATGGCGTTTTTATGTTTGAAGCTCCTTATATTGTGGATATGTTTGAAAATTACACTTTTGACACCATTTATCACGAGCATCTTTCTTATTTGTCAGTCCGGCCCCTAGTAAATCTGTTTAAGCAATTCGGCATGGAGCTTTTTGATGTTAAGGTTTTTCCGGTCCAGGGCAATTCAATAAGGGGTTACGCCGGTAAATCGGGGCAGCACGAAATTTCGCCGCGGGTTGCGGAGCTGCTCCAAAAAGAAAAATTGATGAAGCTCGATAAATTGGAAACTTATTTGAAACTTGCGAGCGATATAAAGGAAATGAATCAGAAGGTAATTACCGTCTTGCGTGAACTTAAGGCGAAAGGAAAAAGAATCGCTGGCTACGGCGCTCCCGCCAAGGGCAACACTCTTTTAAGTTATTTTGGAATCGGCCCGGATATTCTGGATTATGCCACCGAAGCCCTGCCTTCCAAAATCGGGTTTTATACTCCGGGAACTCATATTCCGGTGGTAAACATCGAGGATGCGCGGAAAAATCCGCCCGATTATTTCCTGCTTTTGGCTTGGAATTATAAGGATGTGATTTTAAATAAAGAAGAATCTCTTCGGCAAAAAGGAGTAAAATTTATAATGCCGGTCGGAAAAATAGAAATATTATAAAATTTATTATGACTGAGTATAATAAAAACATCTTAATTTGCGGCGGCAGTGGTTTTATCGGATCAAACTTTGTCCGTTTTATTTACAATAAATATCCCAATTATCGGATATTTAATTTGGATTTATTAACTTATGCCGGAAATCCGGAGAATCTTTCGGATATTGAAGCAATGGAAGTTAAAAAAGACGTCAGTCAGAAAAGATACCATTTTATCCGCGGCGATATTTGCGACAATACGCTCTTGGCGAATATTTTCAATAAAAATAATTTTGACACAGTTATCAATTTTGCCGCCGAAAGTCACGTTGACCGGTCGTTCGTCAATGTTTTTGATTTTATCAGGACAAACATTGAGGGCGTTCGTTCTTTAATCGAGGCGGTCAGGAGCCATAAGATTGCTAGGTTTATTCAAATTTCAACCGACGAGATTTATGGCTCGGTGTCAAACGGTTTTTCAACCGAGGAAGCGCCTTTTAGGCCGTCTAACCCTTATGCCGCGTCCAAAGCCGCGGCCGATCTACTGGTTCAGTCATATATCAAGACGCATCGCGTGGCGGCGCTTATTATCCGAGGTTCTAACAATTACGGCCCGTTCCAATATCCCGAAAAATTTATTCCCTTGGCGGTATCAAATATTATTGAAGACAAAAAAGTGCCGCTTCACGGTTCGGGCGAGCACCGGCGAAGTTGGCTTCATGTTGATGATTTTTGCAGCGCGATTGACGTTATAATCCATAAAGCGCCCAATTACAGCATTTTCAACGTTTCGGGAGAAGAAAAAACCAATCTGGAAATTTTGGAAATTATATCAAAAAATCTCGGAAGGGATTTACGGGATTTTAAAGCGCACACCAATGACAGGCCGGGCGCGGATCTGCGTTACGCTCCCGATTCCTCAAAATTGAAATCGGAACTGGGGTGGCTTCGGCAACACCGCGTTGAAGAAAACTTAAAAGACGTGGTTAGTTGGTATCAAAATAATCAGGACTGGTGGCGGAAAATTAAATCCACGAAGGAATACATGGACCATTACGAACGGCAAGTTAAGTCGGAATATTATTAATTTTTTATGGCTCAAACAGCAAAAAAGATATTAGTCACTGGCGGCGCTGGTTATATCGGGGCCGTGTTGGTGCCGAAACTTTTGGAGCGGGGTTATGGTGTGCGCATTTTGGACACTTTGATTTTTGGTAAAGAGCCAATCAAAGAATTTGAAGATAAAATTGAATTAGTCATGGGAGATACGCGTACCGCCAGGCCGGAAATTATGGACGGCATTTATGCCGTAATTCATCTTGCGGGATTTTCCACCGATCCGACCTCGCAATACGATCCGCGACTCACCGACATGGTGAATCATATTGCCACCGAACATTTGGCAAAATTAGCCAGAGCCAAAGGCATTAAAAGATTTATTTACGCTTCAAGCTGTTCGGTTTATTTTACTCTGAACACGCCTCTTGAACCGCCGCTTTACAGTGAAACCGATCCTATTAATCCGATATCGGCATATGCCTTGAGCAAGTGTTGTTCGGAACAGGTTTTGTGGGGCATGACCAATGAAGATTTTCAGCCGACGATGTTTCGCAAGGGCACTCTTTACGGCTGGTCGCCCAGAATGCGCTATGATCTGGTTTTTAACGCTTTTGTAAAAGACGCGTATCATAAGAGGCTTTTAATGGTTGATGCCGGGGGCGAAATATGGCGTCCAATGATAGACATACGGGATGCGGTGGATGCTTATATCAATGCCATAGAATTGCCACTTGAAAAAGTCGGCGGGAAGATTTTTAATGTCGCTCACGAAAATTGGAGCATTGGGAATTTAGCCAAGGAAATTCAAAAAATTCTAAGTGTGAAAAAAGGAATAAATATTGAACTTGACATCAAGCCAATCAGTTTAACGAGAAATTATAAAGCTAACACTTCGGCTTTTTGCAACACTTTCAATTTTAAACCAAGCCGCAGCATAGAAGACGCGGTTTTTGAAATTTGGGACCATCTGGAAAACGATAAAAATCACGATCCGCATCATATAAGACATTACGGAGACAAATGGTACAAGCAATATTTTGAAACGCCGGAAGGAATAGAGTTTAAAAAACATATTTAATTTGCGAATGAAAAAAATACTTATCATTGGTTCAACCGGAATGTTAGCTTTTGATTTAACGCGGGTTTTTAAGGAGGATTATGAAGTAATCGGCGTTAGCCGCGCCGATTTTGATATTACGGACAAATCGGCGGTTGAAAATTTTACTAAAAATCATATGCCCGACATTGTGATAAACACCGCGGCTTACCATAAAACCGAAGAGTGCGAATTAAATCCTGAAAAAAGTTTCAGCGTTAATGCCATCGGCGCTTTTAATGCGGCAAAAGCTGCTAAAGAAATCGGCGCTAAAATAATTTTTATAAGCACCGATTATGTTTTTGACGGGCGCAAAGAACATTACTCAGAATCCGACGCTCCCAATCCGCTCAATGTTTACGGCGCGTCAAAACTTGCCGGAGAAATTCTTACAAAAATTGCCAATGATAATTTTTATATAATCAGAACCAGCTGGCTTTTTGGGATTCACAAATCGGGCAAGGGGCATAATTTTGTTTCTTTAATGCTTGAGAAAGCAAAAAATGGCGAAAATATAAAAGTAGTTGACGACCAGTTCGGCTCCCCGACTTATACTTATGATTTAGCGGCAAAAATAAAAGAACTGATTGAGAAAAACGCGCCGGCTGACATTTATCACATCACCAATACAAGCTCCTGTTCTTGGCATGAACTCGCCGAAAAAATTTTTGAGCTGGTGAAATTAAATCCGAAAATTGAAAAAATAAAATCAAGCGATCGGCCGTCAAGCGTCAAAAGGCCGAAATACTCGGTTTTAATAAGCGAAAATCTAAAAAAGCAGGGGATAGACAATTTGCGTCCTTGGCCGGAAGCCCTATCCGCCTATCTTGACGAAATAAAAAAAGCGTGTAAAATGCTCATTACCGTAAAGTAGTTCGTTTTTAACTCAATATTACATCAGGGTGGAGGAGAGAAATGGCCGAACGACGGGTTGTAGATACAAAGACGGCTTACAATCTTGCCGTTAGAGTTCTTTGCGACACAGAATCTCTTGTGAAACCTCGAATTGCCTATTTATTTGGGGAAACAGAATTCAATCAAAAATCCGTTTTGGATGGGGCATATGAACTTTACAGGAAATTAAATAGCGCGATTTTTATTAGCATGATGGGTGGCGATCCTATAGTCGGCTATCCAGGTTTTAATAAATGGGAATTGGAGTTACGTTCTCGTGGAATTGCAAGATCAAATATATTTTCAGTTGAACCGTTGCCAAAACCGAATAGTTTCACCGAAGCTCAAGGAATAGTGCGTTTGGCTAAAAATAAGGGTTGGCCGAGCTTATACATTATTGCTCCGCCATTCCACCAAGCCAGATTTTTTATTTCGGCAGTAACAGTCGCTCTTTCCGAATATCCGGAATTGAAGATTTATAATAAAGTTGGTGTAACTTTGGATTGGAATGAATGGGGAGTTCATTCACAAGGCGTTCTTACGGGGGCGCGGAAAGATTTTATAGACAGCGAATGGGACAGAATTGAAAAATATATGAATCTCGTTTCTCCGGAAGAAGCTCTTAGGTATTTGGAAAATCGTGACAAATCTTAATTAGTATGATGAGCTCTATGGCAAATTGCCATGGAGTTTTATTTTGCTTGAAAATATTCGGTTTAAGAGTTATTATTCAATTATTAAGATTTATTTTAAATACATGCTTCAATTTTACGAATACAGGACCCATAGCGATCACAGAAGAAGCGGTTCTTATGATATTATTCCCGGAGTGGAAGGCGATTTTAATTTTACCAAGCATCCGGCCGGCGTCATTCCTGAAGAGCTTCACATGCACAAAAGGCAGACCGACCATTTTGCCGTGGTTTCCGGCAAGGTGATGTTCCGGCTTGTTTCCGAAGATGGAAAGGAAGAAAAATTCGTAATGACCGATAAGGACAATAAAACCTTAATTATTCCGCCCGGCGTTTGGCATAGTTATATGGCGCTCGAACCGTCAATAATGGCTTTTTACTTAAGTCATAAATATGACGCGTCCGATGAATTTAAAAAGAAAACCGACCCGTCAGAATGGGCCTTGCCTAAATGATGATTGAAAAAATAAAGAAGCATAAAATGGAAATTTTCGGCCTTATAGCTATTTTATTAATGGCCGGTTTTTTCTATTTTTACAATATTACCCAAAAAGGACTCTTTGGATACGATGAGGCGTTCCAACTGTTAACGGGTAATTCTTACGCCCAAATACCTAAAATAGGCGTTAATTACTTGCTCGGCAGGGGCGCTCTCGGTGACTTAACCGCGAAATATTTGCCGGGGAATGTATTTTTCCAAATGAGCACGCGGCCGCCATTCGCGTTTTTAAACGCCCTTGGCATAATGATTTTCGGCTATCATGATTATTCAATATTCGTTATGGACGGCATCTTGGGCCTCGGGTCAATTATTGTTTTGTATTTTATCGCCCAAAAAATAACCAAAAATTATAAATTGGCGCTTCTTTCCGCGTTTTTATTTGGAATTTCCGGCTACCAAATTTATGCCGCGAGAGGCGCTTTCTCAACGATACTGGCCGGTTTTTTCGCGCTTTGCGGCTCCTTTTTTTATATCCGGAATATAGACGATAAAAGTTATAAAGAGGGACTGAACTTAAAATCCGATCTTATGATTGCCGGATTTTTCTGGGGGTTGATGTTCGCGTCTCATTATAGCAGCCTTTTCTTTTTGATGTCGGTCGGTATTTTTGAAATTCTGATGTTTTATCTTTCGGCGCCGGGATCTTTTAAGATTTTTTTCAAGCGCCTTGCGTTTTTAGCCATTTCGTTTCTGGGCGTTGTATTTTTTATTGAAATCCTGCTCCAATTAATATCCTATCTTTTAATGAAAGTGGGCTATCCGCATCGTGTTGTTTCATATTTCTACGAGCTTCGGAGATTTTTCAGAGGCGATTTGGTCGGCGATATGTACAATATCAAGCCGCAGGATTTGTGGTTTTATGGCCGGATGATTAACATTTTGAACGGCTTGCCGTACCTTATTTTATTTTTAATCAGCCCCGTCGTGTTTTTTTGGAAAAAATATCGGCATAATTTATCTTTAGTATTTGTTTTTTTTGTCGCAATGGGCATGTTTCTGTTTGCGAGTTTAAACGGGTTTGCGGTTCCAAGGGCCATGGTCCAGATAAATGGGCTTGTCAGTTTACTGGCAGCTTTGGTTTTTTGGGAAATTTTCCATCTCTTGAAAAAGAATTATAAGGGTTTTGCTTATTTTCTTTTTATAATACTGTTGATTTTTCAAATGCGGATAAATTGGGGGATTTTAAATCTTAAAAGCGGCTACAAAGAAGTGGCCGAGTTTTTATCTAAAGAAAATATTCCCGCGGAAGATATTTATACCGAGACCTGGCCCATTTTTTCATTTTACCTAAATAAAAAAACCCAAATTTTCAACAATAACGCTCGGACAATTTATTATGTGGCCGAGTATCACGAAAACAAGTCTGTTGATTCTTATGATTTCAATATAATCAGCCAGGGAGAACTGCTGGCGACGTTTGACAATCCGATAGGCAGATTTTCGCCGGTAAGGGCGGAAGTGTGGGTCCCGAGGCCCCCCACCAAATGGCCGGCGGCGGAACTGGATAAAATTAAAATCTATAAAGTGCATAGGTGAAACTTTTAATTATTACCCAAAAATACGACACCAACGATTCGGTTTTAGGAGTCTTTAATGACTGGTGGGATAAATTGGCCGGAAAATTGGACGGGGTGCGCATTTTAGCGCTTGAAAAAAAATCCGAGCCGATATCGCCGAACATTGAAGTTGTCAGTATGGGCAAAGAAAGAGGCGTTGGATTTTTTGGAAAAATTATTGGTTTTTATGTCGGTCTTTTTAAAACCGTCGGTAAAATTGACGCTATATTGGTTTCTATGATTCCCAAATACGTTATTTTAGCGGCACCCATTGCCTGGCTTTGCGGGAAACCTATTTATCTGTGGTACACGGGAGTTTCTGTTCATTGGCAGTTGCGGCTGGCAGTTTTATTTTGCAAAAAAGTTTTTACCGCCCATGAGGCGGCGATGAGAATTGATACGCCGAAGAGGATTATTACCGGCCATGGAATTAACGTTGATAGATTTAAGATTCATGATTTAAGATTTAAGAATGAAGATATCATTACAATTTTGTCGGTAGGAAGAATTACGCCAAGTAAGGGGCACGATTTAATCATTCGGGCCGTTTCGGATTTGATAAAATCCGGTTATGATTTGAAACTTAAAATTATCGGTGGCAGTATTCAAGAATATCACCGGATTTACGAACAATCTCTTAAAAAAATGGCTCATGATTTTAGCATCGGAGAAAAAGTGGAATTTTCTGGCGCGATTTCTTACGATAAAATGCCCGATATTTTTGAAAAATCCCAAGTTTTGATAAACGCTGTTCCTTACGGCGGGCTTGATAAAGTTGTTTTAGAAGCGATGGCTTCGGGTATTGTGCCTTTAACTTCCAACAACGCTTTTCATTCAGTTTTTCCCGGAGATTTCGCCGCCCAATTTGTTTTTAAAGAAAATGATTCAGAAGATTTAAAAATGAAATTAAAAAATATTTTAGATAAAAAACTTTACCAAAATGACGAATTGCGCGACACGCTCAGAAATATTGTTGTTAAAAATCACAATCTGTATAATCTAATAAAGAGAATAGTAAAGGAGATGGCTTAAATGGATTATTTTTCCACAAATTACAACGATGAAAAAAGATGGATGAGTTATTGGCATCAAATTAGAGAAGTTGCGGCCTTCAATCCTCAAAACGTTTTAATCATTGGAAAGGGCAATGGATTGGTTTTAGAATATCTTAAATTAGCCGGTATCAAAACCGCATCCTTGGATATTGATGAATCTTTGAAACCCGATGTTGTAGCCTCTGTTTTAAACATGCCGTTTGGCGAAAGTCAGTTTGATGTTGTGCTTTGCGCCCAAGTGCTGGAACACTTGCCTTACGAAGACTTCGGCAAATCGCTTGCAGAAATTAGAAGAACGGCAAAATTCGGCACTGTGATATCCCTGCCCCATTTCGGGCCGGTAATCAAATTTTTCCTGAAAATTCCTTTTTTGCCGCCTTTAAGATTTATGGTCAAGCTGCCTTACCCAAAAAAACATGTGTTTAAAGGAGAGCATTATTGGGAAATAGGCAAAAAAAATTATCCGCTTAAAAAAATAAAGGCCGAAATCAAAAAATCCGGATTTTTAATCGAAAAAGATTATATCGTTTTTGAGAATCCGCTACATCACTTTTTCGTTTTAAAGAAGTGAAAATCATATACATAACCAACAATCGGATGCCGAGCGAAAAGGCTCACAGTTTTCAAGTGATAAAGATGTGCGAATCATTTTTTAATGCCGGCATAAAAATAGAATTATGGGTTCCAAAACGTTTTAATGCTATAAAAGAGGATCCTTTTATTTATTATAATATCCGCCCCGTTTTTAAAATCATAAAAATTCCGGTTATCGACCCGATTCCGCTTGAAATAATTTTTGGCCATGTTGCTAATTTGATAGAATCGTTAACATTTGCCCTGTCTGGTTATTGGCGACTAAGAAAGAATAAAGAATGCTCGGTTTATTCTCGAGACCAATTTATTCTATGGTTTTTAAGTTTTTCTAAAAATCGGTTTATCTATGAGATCCACAGTTTTCCCGGCAAGCCGTTTTTTTACGATCGGATTTGGAAGAAAGCAGATAAAATTATCGCCATTACCGCCGCGCTTAAACAAAAAATTGTTGAACGAGGTATTGATGGCGGAAAAATTTTAGTCGCTCCCGACGCGGTTGATTTGGCAGCGTTTGATGCCGTAAAGACAGATAAAGAGGAGTTGAAAATGGAACTCGGATTGCCGAAAGAATTTTTAGTCGGCTATGTCGGGCGATTCAAAACTTTGGGGATGGAAAAAGGAATAAAAAATATGATTGAGGTATTACCAATGCTCGGTAGCGACATAAAAATGGTTTTTGTCGGCGGAGAAGAACAGGAGATTAAAGAATATAAAATGCTTGCCGGACGGCTTAATGTTTTGCCCCAATGCGTATTTATCGGTTATCAGTCGTATTCAAAAATTATAAAATACACCAAAGCAATGGACGCTGTAGTAATCCCTTTTCCTAATAAGTTACATTACGCCTATTACGCTTCGCCGCTCAAGCTTTTTGAATACATGGCCAGCGGCCGGCCGATTATCTCGTCGGATTTGCCGGCTCTTCGGGAGGTTTTAAATGATAAAAACGCTTTATTTTTTAAGCCCGAAGACGCGGCCGGACTGGCTAGGGCAATAAAAATGATAAAATCCAGCCAGATGCTCGGCTATCATTTGAGCCGTCAGGCGCTGGCTGATGTTAAAGAATATACCTGGGACAACCGCGCAAAAAATATTCTTAATTTTATTCAACAATAATGAAATACAAGTTAGTTTTAATTATCGGCTCCACTGGTTTATTGGCATTTGATTTAATAAGAATTTTTAAGGAAGACGATAGTTATAAAGTAATTGGATCAAACCATGATGATTTTGATGTTGCAGACAAACAAGCGACGGAAAAATTCATAGCGCTGATCAATCCGGATATTGTCATTAATACTGCCGGCTTTATCAAGGTTGACGAATGTGAACGGGATCCAAAAAAAAGTTTTAAAGTAAATGCCATTGGGGCCCACAATGTTGCTGCGGCGGCGAAAGCCATTAGTGCTATAAATATTTACATCAGCACCAGTTATATTTTTGATGGGAATAAAAAATCTTTTTCTGAAAATAGCGTCCCAAACCCAGTAAACATTTACGGCGCTTCCAAATTAGCCGGAGAAATTCTCACCAAAATTATTGGCGGAAAGTATTACATAATTAGAACCAGTTGGCTTTATGGAATTCGACGTCAAGATTCTGATTTTATTGCGCAGGTTATTGAACCGGCAAAAAAAGGCGAAGCAATAAAAGTTATTATTGATCAATTCGGCACGTTGACATACACTTTGGATTTGGCGCTGAAAATCAAAGAACTTATTGATAAAAAAGCGTCAAGCGGCGTCTATCATATTACTAATTCTGGTTCTTCTTCTTGGCGTGGATTTGCCGAAAAAATTATTAAATCGTGTAAAATCCATGCGAAACTTATTTCCGTAAAGCTTGCCGAAAGAAGTCCAATTATTAAAAAACCAAAATATTCAGTTTTAACAAGTGTAAATCTTAAAAAAGCCGGAATTCAAAAATTAAGGCCTTGGGAAGAAGCCCTAAAAGATTATTTGACTGAAATTCGCGACTCATTAATACTATAATTAATTTATGAAATTTTTAATCACCGGAGGGTGTGGTTTTCTTGGGACGAATATTTCGGAAGCCCTTCTTAAGCAAAATAAAAAACTGATTATTTTTGATAATTTATCTCGGATTGGATCGGAGCAAAATTTAGATTGGTTGAAACATAGAGGAGAATTCAGATTTATAAATGGCGATATTCGCAACCAGAATGATATTGAGGCGGCTATTATTGCCGAACAGCCGGATGTTGTGATTCACTTAGCGGGTCAGGTTGCTATGACTACTTCAATTGAAAATCCAAGAAAAGATTTTGAAATAAACACCTTAGGATCATTTAATCTTCTCGATTCAGTTCGGAAATATTCGCCTCGCTCAATAATTATTTATTCGTCTACTAATAAGGTTTATGGCGACCTGGAGTGGGTCAGATATGAAGAAAAAGAAAAAAGATATATTGCTCCGGACTTTCTCTTGGGTTTTGGGGAAGATACTCCGCTTCAATTTTCTTCCCCGTATGGTTGTTCAAAAGGAAGCGCTGATCAATATTTTATTGATGCATATCGGATATTTGGCATTAAAACCGTAGTTTTGCGGCATTCTTCTATGTTTGGCGAAAGACAATTTTCAACATTTGATCAAGGATGGATTGGTTGGTTTTGCGAAAAAGCTCTCGAAACCAAAAAGGACATCCTTAACATACCGTTCACAATATCCGGCAATGGGAAACAAGTTCGGGACGTCTTATTTGCCGGTGATATGGTTAATTTATATTTTTTATTAATTGATAATATTGAAAAGGTTAAGGGTCAATGTTTTAATATTGGCGGGGGAATGAATAATAGCCTCTCTCTGTTGGAACTATTTGATATTTTAGAAAAGGAATTAAAAATTAAACTAAAATACACCCGCCTTGAAGCCAGGAAAAGCGATCAGAAAATATTTGTAGCCGATCTTACAAAAATAAAAAACATGACCAGTTGGGAGCCAAAAGTGGATAAAGTTGAGGGTATTAAAAAAATACTTGAGTGGATTCAAAATAAATAATACGCACCATGGTAGTATTAAGCGTTGCCATTCCTTCTTACCAAGAAGAAAAAAACCTAAAAGTTATTTTACCTAAATTACTTTCAGTGTTGGATAAAATTGAACCATCATACGAGGTTCTTATTGTTGATACCATGGAGCCAATGGATAAAACTAAAATTTTATGTTCTACTTTTGGTCTTCGTCTTAGATACTTAAATCGAAAAAAAGGAAATAGTTTTGGTAATGGCGTTAGAACCGGCATCGCAGAAGCTCAAGGAAAATATATTATTTTTATGGATGCTGACGGTTCTCATGATCCGGAATTTATTAGTGAACTTTATAAATATAAGGATGAATTTGACGTTGTCATTGCTTCTCGTTATATTACCGGTGGTGCAACAAAGAATAGTAAAATATTAATTTTCATGAGTCGAGTGGTTAATTTAATTTATTCTTTTGTCTTAAATTTAAATTGCTACGACGTTTCTAATAGTTTCAAATTGTACAAAACCGGAGATTTAAAAAAACTTAAACTTTCATGTAGCAATTTTGACATTGTAGAGGAAATTCTTTTTAAGCTGAAAAGAGATAATAAAAATCTGACAATAAAAGAAGTACCATTCACATTTGATAAAAGAATGTTCGGCAAGACAAAGAGAAATTTATTTATCTTTACACTAACCTATATATATACGTTGATTAAATTGAGATTTAGTAAATAGGGTTGATCAGCATCAATCCTTTGCCCACCCCGCAGATATCAGTTTAGCATCATGTATATAATCATATAAATCATTTTCACTTAGAATTTTTTTATTATCATAATAATTTTTGTACCAGTTTATTGTTTTTTCAAGAGTCTTGTCTTGATTCCACACATTTTTCCACTTGAGTTTTGTGCGCGCCTTTGTCGAATCCAGCTTGAGAAAATTTGCTTCGTGAAAACAACTAGCATTTTTTTCTATTTTATATTTCACGGCGTCCCAATGTTTTTTGGTCCGTTCAACAATCTCGCTTACAGCCAAGGAAGAATCGTCTTTTGGTCCAAAATTCCAATTGTCTGAAAATTCTTTTTTTCCCTCTAATAATTTCCAACCCAATTGCAAATAACCGCTTAACGGTTCTAATACGTGTTGCCAAGGCCTTATTGCGTGGGGATTTCTTACAATTACACATTTACCCACATTTGCCAATTTAACTATGTCCGGAATTAATCTGTCTTTCGCCCAGTCACCGCCACCAACAACATTCCCGGCCCTTACATTGGCAAGCAAAACATTATGGGTATTGCCATATTCGTTGCGATTAAAAAAAGAATTTCTATATGAGTGGGCTATTAATTCCGCACATCCTTTTGAGGCGCTGTATGGATCATATCCCCCCATTGGATCATCTTCTTTATAACCCCGGGCCCACTCTTGGTTTTTATAGCATTTATCACTGGTGATGTTAATTATCGCTTTAACCGCTTTTGTTTTTCTGCAACTTTCTAATACATTGAGGGTTCCTATAATATTTGTTTCCAATGTTTTTGCGGGGGTTGCATATGACTCTATTACCAATGGTTGGGCGGCCAAATGAAAAACAATATCGGGTTTCTCCGTTTCAATTGTTTTTAATAGTCTTTCTTTGTTTAAAATATCATCGAAAACAGAAATTATATTGAGATGTAATAATTCAAAATGACTTGGATTTGTTGGTATACCCATTGAATAACCGATAACTCGTGCGCCCAATTTGGAAAGCCACAATGAAAGCCAAGATCCTTTAAATCCCGTATGGCCGGTAATCAAGACCTTTTTCCCTTTATAAATATTATTAAATAATTTATTCACTATTTTATTCCCAGATTTTCCAGAAAGGTTTTCCCTCGCTCCACAATTTATTTAAATGTTTTAGGTCGCGTTCTGTATCTACGCATTCCCATTCGCCAATATGTTTATAAACCATAATTTCTCCCGATTTTGCTAATTCCCCAAAAACACCACTTTCCAGATCGCAATTTTCGTCTTCAGTTAAATAATTTAATAATCTTTTATCAAAGACAAAAAAACCACCATTAATTAGACCGGCTGATGTTTGCGGTTTTTCGTGAAATGAAACTAATTTTAAATTATCCTCAATTATTTCTCCAAAACGAGAAGGCGGATGCACGCCCGTGATGGTAAGTATTTTACCGTGAGATTTGTGGAATTTTATAAGTTCGTCAATATTAATATTTGCGACGCCATCGCCATACGTAAGCATGTTTAAACCGTCATCTAAATATTTTTCTAATTTTTTTAGTCGCGCTCCTTTTAATGTATTTAATCCGGTATCCACAAGTGATATTTTCCAATCCATTTCATCGTGGGAATTAAGAGTTTTTATTTCTCTTGGGCCCAAATGAATATTAAAATCATTATTATAAATATGATAATTATGAAAATATTCTTTTATTACCTCCTGTTTATATCCCAAGCCTATAATAAAATCCTTGTGGTTATAATGCGAGTAAAGTTTCATTATATGCCAAATAATAGGCCTATGACCCACCATTGTCATCGGCTTTGGTATCGTTTCTGTTATGTTGCCTAGACGAGTTCCGTAACCCCCCGCCATAATAATTACCTTCATGTTCTTTGTTTTTATTTATAATTGGATAAAAATTCTATAAATTTTGTCTTTAGATATGCAATTTGGTTTGGCGCTAAACCTTGGTGGCAGCCAACCACAAGGGCGTTGCGCATTATTCGTTCGGCGTTCGGATAATTTTTCTGCGCTAAGCGGTGTGTAATTTTTTTAAAACCCGGCTGTTTTAAGACATTGCCGGTAAATATTGGCCGAGTTTGGATATTGTTTTTTTCTAAAAAGGTTATTAGTTCCAAACGCGTAAAAGGAGCGTTTTCCCTGATGGTTAGAGGAAAAGCCAACCACACCGTTTCAGTCTGCGGAGTTTGGGCTGCAAGGGTAAAATATTTATTATATTTACTGAAAAACTTATATAATTCGGAAAAATTTCTTTTTCTAATCTCTTTAAATGCTGGAAATTTTTTTAATTGTTCCAAAGCGAAAGCGGAGGAAAGTTCTAATGGTAAAAAATTATAGCCCACCTCACTAAATATGAATTTATTGTCATATGGTATACCCGCGAGGTTTTGTGTAAATCGATTTTTCAAAAGTTCAGAATTTGTTTTTTCACCGAATAGGGAAGATTGCCTTCCCCATCCGCGCATAACCACCAGGCGATCTACCCAATTTGGATTGTTGACGCAAATCATTCCACCTCCGCCGGCGCCGTTTATAACATGAGAACCATAAAAACTTGTTGTTGAAATATGCGAATATACGCCGGTCGGTTTTTTATTGTATTTTCCCCCTAAAGTGTCGCAAGAATCTTCAATAAACCACAATTTATATTTTTTAGAAAGTTTCGCCAATTTTTCCATATTGGGAATATTCCCCATCAAAGAAGGAATCATAAGCACTTTCGTTTTTTTGGTAATCGCTTTTTCTACTTGTTTTATATTTACCAGATATGCGCCTTCATCAACATCTACAAAGACGGGCACTAATCTTTTTTGGACAATTGGCGCAAGAGTAGTGGCAAAAGTTAAAATAGGAGTAATCACCTCACTACCCTCAGGTAAGTTTAAAAGTTCAAATGCGAGTAAATTTGCCGAAGATCCGGAATTGACCATTACCCCATATTTTTTTCCGAACATTTTTGCTATTTTATTTTCAAATTCTTTAGTATGGTCACCAAGAGCAGTATTATTTTTGAGTACTTTTACCACAGCACCAATTTCTTCCTTGCCGTGGCAGGAATGGCCATATGGTACTCTGATCTTGGATTGAGCTTGTTTATTCATTGATAAAATTTATCATATAGTATAAATTAATTAAAGACAAGCTAACGTGTTTTTCTTGAAAAAAATTAAAACATTAATAAAAAAACATTATTCAGCAATTATTTTGACGCTGCTTTTAGGGGCCTTGATGGTTTTGCCATTTTTTTATTTTCAAATAAACCTCGGAAATAATTTCAAGGGGATTCTGCCGGCAGTTGTGAATGACGAGGATTTTTATTACGCGCGCGTAAAAGACGTTTTGGATGGACACCCCTTTTTAAGTAATGCCTACCTTTTTGAGCATAAAGACGGATTGCCGCAGCAATTATTTTTAGCCGAATGGCTTTTGGCCCAACCGGTAAAGCTTTTAAACATCGGTATTAATACGGCGCATTTGGTTTATAACTTTTTATTGCCGGCCATTGCCTTTATTTTAACTTATCTCGCGCTGTATTTAGTATCAAAATCCCGATTTTGGTCTATTATTACTTCGGTATTTCTGTTTTTTGGTTTATATCTCACAAGTTTTATCCGTCCGGTAAGCCCCCAATTTAATTTCATTTTCTGGCTCTCGCAGCTTATTTTTTTATGGCGTCTTTTGGAAAAGCCGGAATCTAAGAAATTATTATTTTTAAACATTTTTAATTTTGGACTTCTATTTTATATCTACCCATATTATTGGACGTTTTATTTAATATTTTTTGGTCTTTTGATTGTTGGTTATTTTTGGGAAAACAGAGAAATTGCTTTTAAAATCGCCGCTATTGCTGGCGGCGGTTTAATTCTAGCTATTCCTTATTTTTATCTTAATTATTTGGCCGCTAAACTGCCCTATTATGAAGAAACTCTCACGCGGTTGTTCATGATTTATACGCGGTTTCCTTCCGGATTCTGGATAGTTTTTTGGAGTTTTTTTGGGCTGGTTTTTTTGGGCTGGTTTTTATGGAAAAAAATTATAAATTTGGATATTAAGTCGCTCTTTTTCATTTCCGGCGTTTTGGCAAACGTTGTCGCGGTCAACCAGCATTTGATAACCGGCAAAAATTTTGAATTTTCCAGCCACTATGATATGGCCGCAATGTTTTTTTTGGTTTTTACCGTTGCTTACTTGATTGGAAATTATTTGAAGAAATTATCAAATACTGCAATACATCGCTGTATTGCAGTATTTGCAGTTTTAATATTAGCAGTCACGGTGTTTTATGGAATATTTGATTATTCAAAAAGAGCTTTTGTCATTGATGAAAATGCGGTATATCGGCAAAATTATACACCGGTTTTTGAATGGCTGAATAAAAATACCGAAAAAGACTCGGTTGTTTATGCCAATTCGGATTTGTCGCGGCTGATCCCGGTTTATACGGCCAATAATGTCTTTTACGTCCGCGAGGCCAATTTATTTTTCATTTCCGATAAGGAAGTTTTGGACAGGTTTATTTTGAATAATTTTTTTTCCGCCTTCGGCAAAGATTTTATTATTGAAAACGATCGTTCGGTTTATGGCGTTAGATATATTGATGCTTATGGCCACACTGTTCAAGCAAATAAACTGCGCCGGCTTTTGGGGCTAAAAACCGAGCCGGAAGTTTATTTGCCCGAAGAGGCAATTCAGAAAGTTATCGGCCGAGCCGCGGAATTACAAAAAGGGAATTTTGTGGAAGAAATAAAAAATTACCGTATTGATTATTTAATTTGGGATAAAAATAAAAATCCGGATTGGGAAGTAAATTCTAAAAATTTTAAACCCATTTTTTTAAGCGGCGATTTGATTATTTTTAAATCTGCGTATTTAAGTCTATGAGCCGAAATAAAGGGATTATTGTTTTGATATTTTTTATCGCTATTTTGTCGGGGATTTTTTGGAATCAAAAAATATTCGGCCAGCCGATAAGTTCCGATCAATTGGGCTATGACGGCATTGCCATGGACATATTAAGCAGCGGCCGGTTTACCAGTCAAGGCCAGTCGACATTCAGAGAACCGGGCTATCCTTTGTTTTTGGCGGCAGTTTATAAGATTTTTGGCCATAATTTTGATACTGTCAGATATATTCAGATTATAATTTTTGGACTATTGGTGGTTATTATTTATCTTTTGGCTGAAAATATTTTTGGCCGAAATGTCGCGATTTTTTCAAGTTTAAGCGTGGCATTTTTTTACGGCCTTGCCAATCAATCCGGTTTAATTACGACAGAACTTTTATTCGCGTTTTTACTTAGTCTTTTTGCGTACTCTATTTATAAAGCGTCGGCGGAAGACGGTAATAACTGGCTGGTTTTTTCTGCGCTGGTTTTGGGAGGCGCGACTCTGGTTAGGGGTGTGGCCGAATTTTTGTTTTTTTTAGTTATTGTTAATCTTTTTATAATTTATAAAAACAAAATTTCGTATAAGAAGATTTTTTACAAAATCGCGATTTTTACTATTTGTTTTTTTATGGTTTTAACGCCCTGGCTTGTAAAAAATAAATTTAAAAACGGCATTTCCGTTTCATCGTTTACCGGCTATTATCTATTGTTGCAAACCGAACGAATAAAAGAATTGTATCCGCATTATTCCGGTCATTTTATAGGTTACTTTCTTGGTTATTATGTTTCGGAGCGGTTAAATTTTGATACCGGCCCCGGCGATAATAAATATTTTTCTTATTTTGAGAGCCCGATTCAGTCAAGGATAGCGCAGCTTATTGCCGCGGGCTATGATTACGGCGATATCAGCAATGTTTTTACCAAAGAAGCCCTGCCCCAAATTGTTAAGCACCCCGTGCAATTTTTATCGGTGTCGGCGCTGAATTTTTTCAGTTTCAATGGTCCGATTTTAATACGGGGGCCGCTTTGGCAAAACGGGGCCGATCTCTCTCCCCAGTTTGCCGACGGTCGCCATCCAGAAATTCCTGATTATCTGAAACTGATTATCATTCTGACCCCGCGCCTGCTGTGGTTTTTATTTTTCTTTTTTACAATAAAATCAATAGTAAAAAATCTTTGCGACTGGGAAAAAGTCGGTTGGCTTGTTTTAATAATCATTTATTTTAATATTATATACAGCGCGTCTTCAGGACTCAATCGCTATGCTCTGCCGATTTATCCCTTTTATATGATTTTTGCCGTTGCCGGAATGCAGGATTTTTTAAGCCGGCGGATTGTCGTGAAATTAAAAAACGCATCAATTTTGGCGCTTGCGGTCGCTAAGTTTGTTTTTAAAGGCAGAGCCGATAAAAAAATAATCCCCAAAAAAATTTTAATAGTTCAGGAGGCTAGAATGGGAGATATGGTTTGTACAACTCCGATGTTTCGGGCTGTAAAGGAGAAATATTCAGAAATTCGGCTTTACGTGATGGGGAATGAAATAAATAGAGAATTATTATCTAGCAATCCCGACGTTGATGTTTATTTAATCTATCCTAAAAATCTTTATGGACTTTTTAAAATAATCAAAAAAGAAAAGTTTGATTTTGCCTGCATTACAGCTCCTAATTTTACGGCTTTGGCCGCCTTATATTTAGCGGATATTCCTTTGATTGCCGCGCCCGTTATTGAAAATGGTTTCAGCCCGTATGAAACCCGTCCCTATAAAATTTCACGCAGTTTTGTAACCACAAGGCCTCATCGAATGGGTAATTATGCTGCCCGCGAATATTTACGATTACTCGAGCCGATTGGTATTTTTAGTAAAGACACGGAAAAATATCTTTATTTCTCCGAGATGGCAATGAAATTCGCAGAGGCATTTTTGGCAAAAAACGGCATAAACTTCGATTCAGATTTTATTGTTGGCATAACTCCGTCGGCCGGAAGTAAAATTAAAGAATGGCCTTGCGACAGGTTCGCCAAGCTTGCTGACTATATTTATAGTAAATATCAGGCTAAAATCATAATTATCGGCGGACCCGGCGATGTTGAGGTTGATGAAATGATAAGTTTTTTGGCGGAGAATACGAAGTTTGTCAACGCCAAGGGGCTTTTTGATATTGAAGAGTTGAAAGCATTGGTGTCAAAACTGCATCTTTTCATCAGTGTTGACACCGGTCCAATTTATATCGCCGAGGCCTTTAATGTTCCGACCATTGATATTATCGGGCCTATGGATGAAAATGAACAGCCGCCTATGGGCAAATTCCACAAGATTGTCGTTGCTCAAAGGTTAAAACCAGCGTTACATATAATGAACGCCCGCGTTTATGACGCCAAGGAAGTCCGTCGGCAGGCCGAATCAATCACGGTGGAGATGGTCATAAAAGAATTGGATAATTTAATGGATAAAATCTCAATTTCATGAAAATATCTGATAAGGGATATTTGAAATTTGAGAAATAATACACCAATGTTATATAATAAACATTATGTTATAAACTACTTCAATACAGCGCTGTATTGAAGTAAAATAAAAATTATGCCGCATGTATCGCAAAATCCAATAGACAAAAATACGCTATATAAAATAAGCGAAAAATTATTTAAGGCAATTAAACATTTAAAGCGAGAAAAAGAAGCGGCGCAATTTTTATCAGATTTATTGACAAAAACAGAACGCATCATGCTTGCCAAGCGGTTGGCGATTATTATCATGCTGGACGCAAACTATCCATTTAAAGTTATAAGCAATGCTTTAAGAGTGAGCGAAGCCACAATTAGTGTTATGAGAGACAGATTTGATCGCGGTGGAGGCGGTTATAATTTAGTTATCGGCCGTCTTAAAAGGGAAGCAATGTGGCGGGAATTTTTTAAATCTTTAGAAAAAATACTGCAACCGGATTTTTTACCGCCGATAACTGGCAGGGGTCGCTGGCGCCACGTTAAGAAAATTTGAAAACAAATACTTCAATACAGCGCTGTATTGAAGTAAAGCGTTTTTATCTAATTTATCCAAGTTTTGGTTTTAAAATTAAGTAAGGTTAAGTTATGAAAATTTGTTATCTGACAGATAATATAGATTCAAGTCACGGCGAAGGAAGATATGCCGGCGATTTAATTTCTTCTGTAAAAAAATCTGGCCACGAAGTTGTCATTCTAAAAGAAAGAAACGACGGTCTTGAGGGCCATTCAATTTTAAAGTCGGAGTTGGGATTATTTATTGCCGCGTTTAAAGCCAGAAAATATATTAAAAATTGCGATGTTATCCACGCTTTAGATGGCTATCCTTATGGGATTATTGCTGCGTTGGCCAATCTCGGACTTAAAAAAAGATTAATAATAACCATGCAAGGTACCCATACCATTGCGTCGCTTTATAGTTTTCCAATTAATATTTTAATTAAGTGGGCCTATAAAAAAGCTGATAAGATTATTTCTATAAGCCGCTATACGCGAGAGGAATTTAAAAAAAAATTCGACATAAAAAATATCGAAATTATCAATCACGGTATTGATTTTGAAAAATTTTACAAAACACCCATTAATTCACAGAATGATTTTATTTTAAGCGTCGGCGCTTTGAAATTCCGGAAGGGATACCATATTTCTATTCCAGCCTTTGCGCAGGCGAAAAAAGAACTACCTGATTTGAAATATAAAATAATCGGCAGCCAAAAAGACATATCCTATTTTGATGAATTAAAAAATTTAGCCGCGCAACACGGAGTTAATAAAGATATTGAATTTTTAACGGGTTTAAGCGACAAGAAACTCTCTGACTTTTATGGGCGCGCTAAATTATTTATTTTAACTTCGGTCAATGAAAACCATCATTTTGAGGGTTTTGGTCTTGTGTTTTTAGAAGCAGCAGCGGCGGGATTGCCGGTTATTGGAACGCTGAATAACGGCATTGAAGATGCCGTGAAAAACGGTTTTAACGGTATTTTAATTCCCCAAAGTGATATTAAAGCGACAACCGAAGCGTTATTAAAGATATTGTGGGATGAACAATTACGCAAGAAATTATCATTTAACTCATTTTCTTGGGCGAAAGATCATGATTGGAACAAAATATGCCCCAGATATATTAGGGCTTATCAAAGCCCCGCTTAGTTTTATGCTAAAAAAATTAACAGAGCGTTTTCAAAAAATAAAGTGGGACATATTGGCAAAAATTAATCCGAACTATTTTATTTATTCGCGGATAAAAGACAACGATGAAAATAAATACGCGGACAGCGGCCGTGAAGATGTTCAAGAGCTGATAATTAACGATGACATTTTGAAATCAAAAATGAATTTTAGCGACGCTTGCACGGCGGAAATAGGATGCGGCAACGGCAGAATGACCCGGTTTATCGCAGAGAGTTTCAAAAAAGTTTATGCCCTTGACATCTCTTCCCGAATGATTAATCTGGCGTGGGAAAGATTGAAAAATTTTAATAACATAGAATTTTTTGTTACTAACGGCAACCGGCTTAGGGTTCAAGACAATACCGTTGATTTAGTTTTTTCTTATATTGTTTTCCAGCATTTCCCGACCAGAAGCATGATTGAAGATAATTTAAGAGAAATAAGAAGAATTTTAAAAAATAACGGTATTGCCAAAATCCAGTTTCGTGGCAAGGTTTCTTCCGGCGGGATATTCAGGATATTTAAGTATTACTACGGCGTATTTTTTTCCGAAAACGAATTAAGCGATGTTTTGATAAAAAACGGCTTTAAACCTTTGAAAATTTATAAAACAAATGAAAAAGAATTGTGGGCGATATTTGAAAAATAAGTTGACAAATAATAACCATTATGTCAAGCTATTAACATGTTAATCGTCGGTTCTCTGACAAAATAAAAGGATAAAAGAGGAGGAGAAAAGAAATGAAGTCGGTTGCCATTCCTATTGTTGTTAAGGTAGATGATGAGGGCGCTGTATGGGTTCACACCCAGACTCGTCAGGTTATCGATAAAGATTATGATTCAATGTATCATGGGACTCAAGAAACGTGCGGCGAAACTGTCAATGATTACGAAAATATCATCACGGCAGCAATTCGGGGCTGTAGAGAAGAACTTGGCTGTCCGAATTTAATTCCGGAAAAAGTCATTGGCGCCGATGGAAAATTTTTCTCAACAAGATTGGAAGATGAAATTTTAGGACTAAAACCGTATTATCTGGTACAGCAACTCAAGGGGCCCCAGCCTTGGATGGGATTAGGATTTATAGTTATTGTCTCTTCTGACATTGAATTTCATCCCGATAGTGATGGTGAAGTATCTGCTCATCGTTGGTGGAAACCAGAAGATTTATTGAAAGACCTGTGGGAAAATCCAGCTTGTTTTATGGGTCTTCATTATCCAATTTTAATAAAAGTTTGTCAGGATTTTATAGAAGGAAAAATTCATGTTTTTTAAATAATAACATGTATAACCTCCGCGGCGTGACCCCGGAGGTTGTTTCATAAGTGTAAAACAATTGAATATTGTAATTCGTTATAAAATATGGTATTCTGGCCGTTGTTTGAATTATTATAGTAGGTGATAAAAATGGCATCGATTAGAAGAATATGAAGAATTCGAAAAATAAAAAAAATAACAAAGTTGTTTATGTGGCGATGTCTGCCGATCTATTGCATCCGGGTCATCTTAATATTATCAATAAGGCACAAAAACTCGGACGGGTTGTGGTTGGTCTTCTGACAGATAGGGCAATAGCAAGCTACAAACGTGTTCCGCTTATGACATATGAACAGCGCAAAACTCTAATCGAAAACGTTAAAGGTGTTGACGCCGTTATTCCGCAAATAACTCTTGATTACACAATGAATTTACGCCGGCTTAAACCCGATTACGTGGTGCATGGCGACGACTGGAAAACGGGAGTTCAAAAAGAAACAAGGGATCGGGTAGTTCAAGTATTGAAAGAATGGGGAGGCAAACTAGTTGAGCCAAAATATACCACAGGCATGTCTTCTACCAAACTTATTGAAGCGATATCTCACATCGGAATTACTCCGGAAAAACGGATGCGTATGATCAGACGATTATTTGACGCCAAGTATTTGGTTAGATTTTTAGAAGTTCATAGCGGACTTGCCGGTAAAATTGTGGAAAAAACAAAGATTATTAAAGACGGACAAAATCATGAATTTGACGGAATGTGGCTAAGCAGTTTGACCGACTCAGCGGCTAAGGGTAAGACAGATACGGGAATTGTTGATTTTACGTCCCGCCTTAACACTATAAATGAGATTTTTGACGTTACCACCAAGCCATTAATAATGGACGGCGATAATGGCGGTTCAATTGAACATTTTGAATCCATGGTAAAAAGATTAGAGCGTCTTGGCGTTTCGGGCGTTATCATTGAAGATAAAACCGGCTTAAAACGCAATTCATTATACGGAACCGATGTTGTTCAAGACCAGGATAGTATTGAAAATTTTTCCGCCAAAATATCAGCAGGTAAAAGAGCCCAAGTGACGGATGATTTTATAATAGTTGCCAGAATTGAAAGCTTAATATTGAAAAAGGGGCTTAAAGATGCCCTGGTAAGAGCCAAGGCGTATATAAGCGCCGGAGCCGACGGCATTATGATTCATAGTAAAGAAAAAGAACCTTCGGAGATTTTGGCTTTCTGCGGGGAATATCAAAAATTTACCGACAAAGTTCCTCTGGTGGCCGTGCCGACGACTTATAGTTCGATGACCGAAGAAGAAATGATCAAGGCGGGAGTGCGTATGGTTATCTACGCCAACCATCTTTTGAGAAGCTCCTATCCGGCCATGGTAAAAACCGCCACGTCTATTTTGGAAAATAAAAGATGCCTGGAATCGGAGGAATTTTGCATACCCATCGCGGAACTTTTGGATTTGAATTCATGATTTCGCCAAAAATATTTTATGATTTATTAATAAAAAATGGAGTCGGCTTTTTTTCAGGAGTTCCCGATTCGCTGTTGAAAGATTTTTCCGCCTATATCGCCGATAACGCGAAACCAAATTATCATGTCATTGCTGCGAATGAAGGCGGCGCCGTTGCTTTGGCGGCCGGCTATCATTTGGCTACCGGAAAAATCGGGCTTGTTTACATGCAAAATTCCGGGGAGGGTAATGCCGTCAATCCCTTAGTTTCGCTGGCTGATCCGGAGGTCTACGGCATTCCGATGCTTTTACTGATAGGATGGAGGGGCGAACCGGGCGTTCATGACGAGCCCCAGCATATCAAACAAGGAAAGATAACGCTCAAAATTCTAAAAACATTAGGAATTCCCTTTGAAATATTGCCTGATTCCGCGACTGCCGTAAAAAAAGCTATAAAAAGGGCTATTGATCACATTAAGACATCGTGTGCCCCTTTCACGTTTGTCGTCAGAAGGGGGACGTTTGAGCTATATATAAACCGCAAAACCGTTCAAAAGGTGAAAAACCAGCTTTCGCGGGAAAAAGCCATAGAAATAATTACTGACGAATTGAATGATGGCGAAATTTTAATATCCACGACGGGCAAAACCTCGCGGGAACTTTTTGAGGTGAGGGAAAGCGCCGATTACGGCCATGAAAAGGACTTTTTGACGGTCGGGTCAATGGGACATTCCTCCCAGATTGCTTTGGGTGTGGCCTTGGCTAAGCCGGAAAGGCAGGTTTATTGTTTGGATGGCGATGGCGCCTTGATTATGCATATGGGCGCGCTGGCAATTATAGGAAATATGGCGCCTAAAAATTTCAAGCATATAGTTTTAAATAATCACGCCCATGAGTCGGTAGGCGGCCAATCAACAGCGGCGTTTTCTATGAATATTCCCGCTATTGCTCAATTCTGCAGCTATAAGAGAATTTTTCGGGCATCCGGCGCCGATGAATTAAAGCAAGTGTTGAAAAATTTTAAAAAAGCATCAGGACCGGCACTGCTTGAGATAACGATAAAACAGGGTTCACGGAGCGATCTCGGCCGTCCGGCTCTAAGTCCTAAAGAAAATAAAAATTTATTTATGGATTTTATAAATCATGGCTCGCAGACTCTTTTAGCGGCGGAAAAATTAAAAAATTTTTTTGAAGATAAAAAAGTTCGGCGGATTTTTTTAGTTACCGGGGGAAAATCATACATTACATCGGGCGCGGAACAAATGTTTCGAAAAATTTTATTGTCTTATGAAGTCACAAAATTCAGCGGCTTTAACCCTAATCCGAAACTGGATGACGTGGAGCGGGGGATTAATATTTTTAAAAAGAAAAAATACGACGCCGTCGTGGCAATTGGCGGAGGCAGTGCCATTGACATGGCGAAACTGATAAACATTTTTTCAGCCCAACATGGCGCGCCCATTGATTACGTCACCCTAAAAAAAGTTATAAAAAATACCGGTAAACCGCTCGCCGCCGTACCTACTACCGCGGGTTCAGGAAGCGAAGCGACACACTTCGCAGTTGTGTATGTTGGCGGGAAAAAATATTCAGTGGCTCACGAATCCATGCTTCCGGCCGAGGCGATAGTCGAGCCGATATTAACTATGAATATGCCGCCGTATCTCGCGGCGGTCTCGGGAATAGACGCTTTGTCGCAGGCGATAGAATCATATTGGTGTGTTAGTGCTACTAATACTTCTAAGAGATTTGCCGAAAGAGCTATCCGACTGATATTGGATAACTTGGTCAGATCCGTAAAAAAACCTACACTCGAGTCGCGCTCGGCAATGGCGCGGGCTTCGCATCTGGCCGGCAAAGCCATTAATATCACCAAGACCACCGCGCCTCACGCCATTTCTTACTTTTTTACTTCTCGATTCAACATTCCGCATGGGCATGCCGTAGCTCTGACCTTGGGGAAAATGTTTATTTATAATAACCGCGCCAATCGCGCGATGACTGATTTATTACGCCTCTTGGGAGTTTCTAATGCCGGCGCGGCATCACGGAAAATTGCCGGCATTATGAAACAAATCGGTCTTGAAACCAAGCTTCATAAATTGGGCGTTAGCCGGAGCGATATTGATTTGGCGGTAAAAAGCGTAAACGTTGAACGCCTTAAAAATAATCCAAAAAAAATGACTGAGCGGGACATTCGGAAAATATTGATATCAATTTTATGAATTTTAAGAATCAAAAAACAATAGAAGTAGACGGCTGGCGCGCGTATGATTTTCCGATTGAGTGCAAAGAAGCGGATTATGACGAGGCGCGGGTTGAAATAATCAACCAAATCCGCAATACTCTCGGGCTTGTCGCCCTGTTTGAATACGGCTATATTCCGTATCCCGGCATATCAGATATGGATTTTTGGGCGGTATTTTCGGATGACGCGGAAAAAATGGGCCTTCCCGCACGGCCGGCGCTTTCTCCAAAAACCAGATATCTGATGAGCCATCAGATTACGCTTTTTACGGAAAAACATTACCGAAAAATGCTTTATTTTGACCCTTGGACAACAAATATATGGCCCAATGGCCAGAGATTATTATATAAACAGGATGGCATTGAAAGGGATGTAAATTTTGAAAATATAAAATTTGCCAAAGACGTACTGGATGTTTTAAGCTTGGTTCGCGTTGAAGAGGACTTAACAGCAATAAGCCCAACCATCCTCCTTTATGCCAAAAAAGAGTTGCCGGTGAGGCATATTTTAGAAACGATTAAAACTTACGTTTATATTATCCGCGAGGTTAATAATATTACCGATAGAAAAATTAATTCTACTTTTCCCGAAGACCTCCAGGATTTAAGAGCCAACTGGTTTAAAATTGACGAGCGGCAAGCCGTCCGGAGATTGATAAAATTATTCTACGAAGGCCTGCTCATTGGTTTTGAAGCCGCTTTTTCCTTGAGCGACTGGGCCGGCAGGCATTCTCGCTTGAAACGCGTTGGGGACTTGGGGATAAAAAAAACTAATTTTTTAAGCAGTTCTTTTTTGGATAAAAAATCAAAGAACATTTATCTCAATTCTTTTGGAGACCGGCGCGTTTTTACCGATTTTGTCAAAACTCCATCGCAGGCTCTAAAATTATCAATTGATTCTTGCCAAGAATTTAAAGTAGGATTCGGTTGGTATTCCAGAACTGTTGATTTTTATGTTGTTTTCGAGCCGCTGGGATTGGCTGCCTTTTTATTGGGCCTCATTTCCGAGCACGGCTTGTTAAGCGATAATATGCGGAAAAACACTTTCAGCAATTTAGAAGAAATGCCAGTTTTTCAGCCTAAAATCTTTCAGGAAAAAGTGAAAATGATAAATGAGATTACAGAAATTTATAATAACAAACGAGCTTCTGATACCAGCGGAAAAGGATGGCATTTTGGAAACAGCAGTTTTCAGAATTCTTTTGAACATAAAAAATTAAAGAAAAAAATCGCGGTTCTTTGGCTGAAACGTAAGTTTTGGCGCGCCATAAACTCGGCGGTGAAAAATTCGGAATTATGAAAAAAATATTTGTAACAACAAGCTGGGACGATGGCGACGCGCTGGATAAACGCATTATTTCTCTTCTGGATAAATACGGCTTTAAGGGGACTTTTTATGTAGCGATAAATCAGGACAGTCGCCTTAGCGATGATGATATTAGAGAAATTTCAAAAAGACACGAGATTGGAGCCCATACCATAAATCATCCGCGCTTGGGTACTATAGACATTGGCGCTGCTACAGAAGAGATCAGAAATTCCAAAGCGATGTTGGAAAAAATTATCAATAAACAGATAGAAATGTTTGCTTATCCTTTCGGGGATTATAATGAAGAAATTAAGCGGATTGTCAGCTCCTGCGGTTTTCTCGGCGCGCGAACAACCAAGGATTGGTCTTGGGATTTGACGGAAGATACTTTTGAAATGCCAACTTCTTTGCATGTTTATCCATATCCTTTTAGGCCCGGCGCTTCAAGCGCAATGGCGTGGCTAAAACCGCTGTTTTATAATTTTCCTAAAATTATTAGCCGCCGACTGCGGCCGGCGGCAGTATTTTCCTGGCAGAATCTCGCTTTGGCGATGTTTGACCGCGCTTGCGCCGAAGGCGGCGTTTTTCATATCT
>Ga0209518_1000588_pt1 | contig 45922 bp, 74 predicted proteins | sample RifGroB1_FD_183993 | JGI IMG/M metagenome (GOLD analysis project Ga0209518, IMG submission 183993) | Groundwater microbial communities from Rifle, Colorado, USA - Groundwater B1 (SPAdes) (version 2) | ecosystem: Environmental > Aquatic > Deep subsurface > Groundwater | place: Rifle, Colorado...
TCTGGACGCTTATCCAATATCTGTGGACATAAAAAATTATGCACAAAAAGATTTATAAAAAATTTAATAAATCTGGCATAAAGTCTAGCAAACTTTATGTCAGAAAAAAGTTCTTTGCAAATTTAATTTGTGGCGCAAATGCGCTAATGCCCAGATTTGGTCACCAGACCATTTTTTGTCAAGGGAAAATTTTTCCCTGCCATTTTGACAGTGACCAAATCTGGTCTGATCAATCCACTTACTGAGCTATTAGGCTTTTTTAAAAATTTTAAATTTTTAGTTATTAGAAGTTCAAAAAATTTTATAATTTACAATTTTTAGCTTATTGGGTTACCTTAAAAATTTTTATTAGGAAAAAATAGTAAAATGGGGAATAAATCAATGAAAGCTAAATCTAAATCTAACCAAAATTTAAAAAAAGTTAATATTTCAAACAAATTAGTTTGGGCATATGTTAAAAACCTTAAACCTTTTCAAGGATCAAATTTGTTTGCTGAATTTAATTGTTATGGCACGTACATAGTCTATAGTTATGGATACCATTTTCCTATATTAGCCTGTATAGATAATAAATGGTTTAGTCATTTAACAAAAAGATCATGTTCAACCTCTAAACACTTAAATCTAATTTGTTTTGGCTTAACAAACATAATCAAAATCGAAAATATCTCTAAATTTAAAAAATTTTTATCTAATGGAGGTAAAATTTGAGCAGAAAAGAAAACTTAGCTTTACATATTAAAAACTTAGAATTTAGGGAAAATTTAGTATTAACAGAATTAACCGAAGCTTATTCAAACTATAGATTCAAAGTTTTAAGTTCTGAATACAAAGACATACGCAAAATATTAGAATTGTTACGATTAGATTTTTTAAAAGAATTTATAAGTGACTCAAATCAGACTTAAACCATATTTATAAAAAATTTTATTTTTTAAAACTTTTTCGAGGATCTAACCCAATGCTAAATAAAAGTATAGATTCAAAATATTTAGATGAGATTGTATCTCATCTTACCTTAGACTTAATCGAAGTCCAAGATTCTGTCGACTTAGACTATTATTATGAGGATCTATTAATCATAAAACTTCCCAATGATTTTAAGAAATTTTATGTGACTAAAGCCACTCCGACAAAATCAACTCGAAATGGACAAAAGCTTGAAATGTCTACTAAAAACCTAATCTATTGTCTTGAGGTAGCAATAGAAGCCTCAAATCATAAAGTAGCCATCAAACACCTGACTGAAATATTAGCTATATTTGATAAAAATTTTAATCTAAAAACTTATTTCTGGGATAGATTGCAAAAAAGTATTTTGTTATTGCAAAAATTAATTTGAACTTTATTCAAAGTTTTATAAATTATTTATATATCTTTTATTAGGAGTTTTCCCAATGATTTTAGAATCAACAATTAAAAATTTATTAGAAACACATGGTTACTATCCTGTTACTAATATAGGACAAGATACTGTGTTGCTTATAAATAGTGTATATCAATCAAACGATTATCAAGAAACAAAAGAGTTTGTTTTATCGGTAATTATAACGTTCGATTGGCAAAATACAACCTATCAATGTGAAACTTTAGAGGGAAAATTTTTATTTTGGGAAGTTTAATAAAGTTTAATTAAAAAAGGGGATTAAAAATGATTTCTAAACCAGCTTTAAGGTTCAAATTATTAGAATTAGTTAATGATATTGACTACATAAAAAATGTTATTGAGACTAAAACAAAACATAGCAAATCAATGTCCTTAATTAAATTAGCTCAATGTAAAAATGAACTACTGTTAATATTGGCACACTTAACAGACTTTGCAGTTTGTGACAGATGCAATAAAAGAGTTAATTCAAATGAATTAATTTTTGATCCTAATTCATCTGATATAATATGCAAAGAGTGCATAGGTTTTTTAGTATAAATTTTTTATTAGGAGATCTCTTAATGATTACCAAACAAAATGAGTTAAATTTATTAGAAGAACTTATTAAAAACATTGATAGCATAAAATTTTTAATTGTGTAAGAGATATTGAAAAATATATAAAGGAAGGAGATTTTGATATTTTACCCAGCCTTATAGGAATATGGGCTAATTCACATGACTTAATTTATATCGTAGGAATTTTTATTCCTACAGGCCGTTGGCAAGCAATGTTTCCTAGACAATGTGTTAGATGGAAAAGTACAGCTACTTCAGGAAAAGGAATTTTTGATAAGGTTATAGCAGGATATACTGGAGATCCTATAAATCCTACCAGATTAAAAAATTAAAAATTGTTAAATAGACAAAAGGAGCTTAATAAATGGACGCAATGACTGTTTTACAACATAAAAGCAAAAATCAAATTAATCACAAATTAGAAGCAAATTTAATAGAAAAATACCATCCTTTAGTCTCAAAATTATCCTTCAAGTTTGCTAAATCCTGTAATCTTTTCCAACAAGAAGATTTTTACCAAGAGGGTATAATAGCTTTGCTTGAAGCAAATAAAAAATTTGACAAATTTTTAAATACAAAGTTTTTAACATTTGCTTATATTTGTATAGAAAACTCTATGTTAAGCTTAATTCGTAATAATAAAAACAAACTTTTGGCTAAAAATGAATCTGATATTTGTAAATTAGACTTTGGTTTGGAAACACAATTTTTTTATGCTAATTGTGAAAGTTTATTAGATTGCTCAAGGATATTAGATTCTTTAGATCTCGAAGAAAAAGATTTATTAACTAAAAGATTCATCGAATCTTATACATTAAGTAATATAGCTCAAGAATTCAATCTATCCATTGAAGCAATTTCTAGAAAACTTGACAAAATTTTAGAAAAACTAAGGAGAAAATATGGCGCAAGATTGGACGGGTAATAACAAAACAGTTTTTTCTATTCTTGGAGCAAATAGTCATTCTACAACTGAAAGAGCTAAAAGAGATTTTTATGCTACTTCGCCTATAGCAATACAAGAACTGTACTCTAAATATTGGCAAGAAATAGGTTTTAGTAACAATATCTGGGAGTGTGCTTGTGGTAACGGACATTTAGTTAAAGAATTGTATAGATTAAATCCTAATCTAAACATTAAAAGTTCTGATATTATTAAAAGGGATTTTGAATGTGAAGAGATTGATTTTTTAAAAGAAAAAGCGGTTTATCCTAATATAGATATAATAACTAACCCTCCCTATATCTATGCTTTAGAATTTTGTAAAAAAGCCTTATCTTTGCTTGAACCTGGGCATAAATTAGCTTTGTTTTTAAAATTAACTTTTTTAGAAAGTTTAGGTCGCAGAAAATTTTTTGATCTTTATCCACCTAAATATGTTCTAGTTTTTAGTAAACGCATAATAGTGGCTAAAAATGGTGACGAGAAAGAATTTGCAAAATCTAGCGCTGTGGCTTATGCTTGGTTTATTTGGGAAAAAAATTGTAACGATACTACTAAAATCAAATGGATTTAATTAGAGGAAAAAATATGTTAAATAAGTTAATAGATTTTTTGATAGATTTTTATTATTTTATTAGAGTTGCAATATTTTTAGCTTGTATATACCCAAGTTGCCTTCTTGTGTATTTAGTTATTAGATTTATCGGCAGTGATAAAAAAACAGCTGATTTATTTTGGCGTCAGAATTTAGGTTAGGAAAGGATAATTAATGACATTAGCTAAATGTATACGAAAAGTTATGTTATTCATAGCAACATTTTTTGTTAAATTATATTGTTATGTAAGATATGCAATTTTAGGTTAAAATTTTGTAATTTTTACAAAACAAGAACATTAAAATATTTTTTATTTTGTGGTTTAAATTTTTTGATTTTTTGCGTATAATGATACATCGAAACAATGATTGATATATTCATTAAACATACCAATAATAAAGGAGACCAACATGTGCCAAACGAATTGATAAATTCACCAAGCAACACAATGAAGTTTTTACAATTTAGAGTTAATAATTCTTTACATTTAGATTTAATAATTTATCAAAAAACCAAAGGTTTCAAAACAAAACAAGATTTACTTACGTATATAGTAGAAAAATTTTTAAGGGAGACTAAATAACAATGGCTAAGAAAATTAGTTTTAAGAATGACGGGAATATTTTAGATATTACAATTGGAGACCAGACTTTAGTTTGTGATATTGACTCTTTTCCAGAATCAGTAAAACAAAAAGCTGTAATTTTTGGCGTAAAACGAAAAATAGGTAATTCTATTATAGGTTGCGAAGATAACGAAACTATGCTTGATTCAATTCAGTCTTGTATAGAATCATTACGCTCTGGAGCATGGGTAGAGAAAACCGCAAAAACTCCGACCTTGACAAAAGCAAAGATTCAAATGGCTTTAGAATCACTCAGTGCAGAAGAAAGAGCAGCATTACTTCCATTACTTGGGAAGATAGGATTGTAAAAATTTAGAATCTAAGGCAAAAGGGGTAATTAATCTGATTAGCCTTAGATTAGCCACGCTAACCCTAGTCTGAATAACGGCATAGGATTAAATATTAATCTTAAAACCTAATAGTAAGCTAGGGTTAGATTTTTTAAAATATCTTCAATTTTATCGGGGGGTAAAATGAATACTCAAACCAAAAAGCCAACTCATATTTCACTAAGCCATTCCAGTTTTACGGCTTACAAAACATGCCCTAGATTGTTTTATAACAAATATATTCTTAATCTTTATCCTAAAACACTCAACACAGATATAATTTTCGGAAGCACTGTTCATAAAATGCTTGAAGTTTATTATAATACTCACAGTGCTAAAGAATCTATTGAAGCTGGTACAATCGAATGGAATTCTTATTTCGATAATGCTGATAAAAATAACATTACCATTACAGGCAAAAAATTTAAAACTCCCACTACAGCAATAGAATTATTTTTGTATTATTTAAGCGATGTTACAAAAGAAACTAAAGATAATTTTACTACTATAAAATCTGAATTTAAATTAGAGGTAGATTTAACAAATGAAATATCGCTTTTAGCTATCATAGACGGAATCTGGTCTATTCAAGGAATAAATTATATTATCGAACACAAAACTACATCTTGGATAGCCTCAAAATTATTAGAATCCCAAAAGCATAGCTATCAACCTTATACTTATCTATTAGCTTTAGACATAGATAAAGCTAACACTTGGGACGTAGACAATGTTTTAGTTAATGTTTTGTCTTATTCGGCTAGAGAAAAAAAAGATTTATCTTTTGGTGTTCCTACTATAGATTGTACACGAGGAGTTATTACAGGCAATGAGCATTTATTAAAAAATACTTATAATCAATACGTAAACTGTGGAAACGCTATTTTAGAATCTTCACATATAGATAATTTTATTCAAGATTTTTCAAATTGCATAAACAAATTTAACCGCAAATGTGACTATTTTGATTTATGCTGGTATAATTTTAGGCATGATTTACATGAAATAGATCCACACAGAGACATTTTTAAGGAGAAATTTACCAATGAGTAACGAAGTTACAGAAACAAGAGTTCAATTTAAATCTACACGTAGTACAGCATCAGATTTAACACAAATAAATTTTTTAGTATTAGGAGCATCTGGTTCAGGTAAATCGGTTTTTGCTACATCTTTTCCTACACCAGCTTTTGTGTTCGATTTTGATCGTCAAATTGCAGTGTATCGTAATACAGATTTCGAATACGAACAGTTTGATAATACTTTAACCGGAGCTAAAAAATATAAAGAAGTTTTAAAAACAGTTTGTAAAGACAAACATTTCAAGTCGGTTATTTTTGATAGTTTAACAACATTACAAGATTTAATGATGACATTGGCTCTGGGAACTTACTTAAAGCGTACTGACGAAACAAATCTACCTTTATGGCAAAGTCATTATCCTATGTGTAGAGCTTACATGGATGCAGATTTAAATTTGTTAAGATCTCGACCAGGCTATAACTTAGCTACAGGTCATATTGAAACCATAAAAGATGAAATCACTGGACAAATGAGAGTCCAGCCTAGTTTAGTCGGCAAACTTGCTACAGGTATAACTAAATACTTCGGTGAATGTTATCAAACTAAACGAAGTTTAGATAAAGAAAATAAACCAAAATTTATGCTTTTAACTCGTTCGTCAGGAATTTATGATGCCAGGTCAAACCTATCTGGAAAGGAGGGAAAAATACCACAATTAGTAGAAAATGATTTTAGTATAATAATGAATTATTTAAAAATTTAATTTAAGGAGTAATTTTTATGCAAGATGAAATGAATGATGAAGTAGCATCACAAATGCCTGATATGGATTTTGATTCTGAAGCTGTACCACAATTACTTGTGCCAGAAGGAAAATATAAAGGAGTTATTGCTTCTACATTTTTTAATTCTAAAATAAATGCTTTGGTTATAGCGGTAACTTTAGCTGACAATGATGACAGATTTGCTTCAGACAATGAAACACCTGTAAATGGTATGCAAATAGATTTTCTGGCATGGTTTCCTAAACCAGGCGATGAACTTAAGCAAGCCAAAACAAAACAAAAAATGACTGTGAGGCAGCAAAAAATAACAGCATTGAAAACTTTGTTCGGGGAGTTTGGTATAATTATAAACAAAACTGCGGATATTCAAGATAAAGTTTTAACTAATTGTGAATTAATAGGCAAAGAAGTTAGGATAGGTGTAGGTATAGATACTTACAAAGGTAAACTAGATAACAAAACTAATTCTATTGTACCTTTTTCACATCCTGGGATAGTTTAATTTAAACCTAGTTTTAGTATTATAACCCCCCTCAATAATACTAAACTAGTTAACGTAGCTGAGAGTATAGGAAAGTAGAGAAAGTAAGAATACTTTTATAAACTTTTTTATACTTCTCAGTTACATAAATTTTTTATATTACTTTGATAAAAATGTTAACTTTTATACTTGACCCTAAAATTTTCAATTATATTATAATGATATTATACACTTTAAACGCTTTGCGTTGGCTTTATGAAGGCAAAATCAACGGAGTTTGTTATTGGTTATCTGCTTTGGCTATAACAGCCACAGTAACTTTTTTATATAAACATTAAGGAGATTGTTGATGGAAAAACTAAGAAAAGAGCCCAGTGAAGCTCAAAAGAGGGCTAGGGTTTTAAATTATACTATCTTTAGACTTAAGGGTATACAAGCACACTTAAGTAGCATTGATAAAGTTTTACGCACCATTAATTTAAATTCCTATGAAAGAATATACTGTGATATAGATGATGTTTATGAGGAAGTTGCTACATTTTTATCTAGTATACAAGCTCTTAACAAAAAGGAGAAACTATGACTATTCTAGAATTGAAAACTAGTATAGAACGCAGGCTAGGCTTATTAACAAATCTAGATTCTGAGGCTTTTCAAATTGCAAATGTTAATATTTTAGCTAAATGTATTAGAGAGTTAGAAAATTTTTTATATGATGAATATGGTTATAATATAGATGATTTAATATAAGGAGATAAAAATGACTGATTTCGTAAAAGTAAATAAATTAATTGAGCTGTATGCACATGATTATAGGGATATGAAATTATCTCAAAAAGAAATGGCTTCATTACTTGAAGATTTTGTAAAATCTTTGCGAGATGATATTATAAGAACTAATATAGCATGTTTGCAAAATTGTTCTGAGGAATTTAAATTAGGTTATTTATCTTGCTTTAAACACATAACCAATAATTTAAAACTTAAAAACAAGGAAATTTGTTAACCATGAAAAAATTAAGAATTTGTATTGTTTGTGTTAAAGCTTTTTTATCAAAATCTATTGGGCATAGACAATGTCCTAAATGTAAAGATAAAATAAACCAAAATGATTATTTTGTAAAACCTAGGAACAAAATCTGCCCTGAACTTAAAAGTCGTAACAAGGAGTCTATATGATAGAAGTTGATTTAGATAACATAGAAGATTTGGCTTTAATCTTAGAAGAAGCTATAAAAGAATTAAACACAGTTCCTGAAGGTCATTTGTATGCTATACTAATGTCTTATTTTGATTTGGGTAATTTTCTAATTCTGCTAGGCTATTTACAACAGCAAAATAAAATTAAAATTTCTAATAATTTAATTACGTATATAAACCATGATAAATAGATTTCTAAAAAATTATTTCTCTTTAGAAGATTTTAAAACCTTTTTTTTTCAACGAGATTTTGCTATAAAACAAGATTATGTTTATTGTGAGCAAAAGAAAAAAATAAAAGAAAAAAAGATTACATCAACTAACTCTGTAAAAGAATTAGAAAATTTAACAAAGTTAAGCAATATTGCGCTAATTTTAAAAAAAGCTAAATTAAACCCTAATGATTTGAAAAAATTTTACAAGGAGAATTTAAAAAATGGGAGTTGAGATAGAATCAAACTCAGAAATAATTTTACATCTTGACCCTAAGATTATTTTGGTTAGAGAAGGCTTAGAAAGATATAGAATAGACTTAACACAACTCGAAGAACTGTACAATTCAATAAAAAAATTTGGTCAATTAGCTCCTATAATTATAACAGAAAATTATGAGCTTATAGCTGGTGGTAGACGTTTAGCGTCTTGTTTACAATATAAAGCTACCACAATAGCCTGTGTGATAAAAAAAGCTGTGTCTAACGACATACTTAGAGAAATCGAACTGGAAGAAAATATCCAAAGGCAAGGCTTTACTCCAGCCGAGTATGCTTTAGCAATCTATGACTTACACCATTTAAAATGTTCAATTTATGGCACTATCAAACCAGGACAAAAAAAATCAACAGGCTGGACAATGGAAAAAACAGCAGCGTTGATTAACAAAACCCAAGCTCATGTAACTCAACAACTTCAAATCGCTGAACGAATTAAAGAATTTCCTGCGTTGGCTAAATGTGTAACAGCTACTGAAATAAACGCTAAAGTAAAATCTTTAGGTATTCAAATAGATAGAGCCAAAGGCTTAGTCAAATTTGAAAAAGATCATTCTGATATTTTGGACAAAATAGATAATTTTTTGTTTTGTAAAGATTTTTCTAATTTAGATTTAGAAAATCAATCTGTTGATTTTATTTTAACAGATCCACCATACAGTATAGACATAAGTGATAAAATTATATCTTCTACAGGTAAAACAGGAGATGATTTAGCCAGAGTTTCTTTTGTAGATAATATGCCCAGTATTATAAGAGATAAACTAGTATATAAAGCTTCGAAATTATTAAAACCTACAGGACATTTTGTAGCTTTTTGTTCTATAGAACAATTTGAAGGTTATAAATCTACATTACAATTTCATAATTTTTTAGTTTATCCTAGGCCTTTGATTTTTACAAAAACACTTGGAACATCAAACAATCCTGATTTATACCCTTTACCTAGATATGAAATAGCAATTTTTGCTCGTATGCCACAAGCTAGACTTGTAGAAAGTTTTATAGACATTATGTCATTGGGTCATGTTAGCAACAAACAGCATATCAACGAAAAACCTGCTGCAATTGCTAAACACCTTTGTCAAAAAATAGCCTTGCCCAATAGTTTAGTTTTGGATTTCTGCATGGGCTCAGGAAATTTACTTATTGGAGCTTTGCAAGCCAAAATGCGTATTGTAGGGTGCGACAATTCTAAACAATCTTTTGATTTAGCTCGAACAAACATAATTAATTATCTGAAAAGTTTAGTATAAGGGAGTAATTATGGCAGTTTTAATAGCGTGTGAAGAATCTCAAGTGGTAACAAAAGCTTTTAGAAAACTAGGTATAGAAGCCTACTCCTGTGATATAGAAGCTTGTTCTGGGGGGCATCCTGAATGGCATTTGCAACAAGATGTAATTCCTTTATTAAAAGAAAACTGGGATATAATTATTGCCTTTCCACCTTGTACCCACTTAGCCGTATCTGGAGCAGCTTCTTTTGCACAAAAACGAAAAGACGGAAGGCAACAGCAAGGTATTGATTTTTTTCTAAATTTTACAAAGGCCTGTTGTAAAAGAATCGCGATTGAAAATCCTATATCTATTATGTCAACTATCTATCGTAAACCTGATCAGATTATACAGCCTTATCAATTTGGACATCCAGAAAAGAAAGCAACTTGTTTGTGGTTGAAAGGTTTACCAAAATTAAAAGAGATCCATAATGTTTATGTGGAAATGTTGTTATTACCTAAGAATCAAAGAGAACGGATTTACTATATGCCACCGGACAAAAATAGATCGAAGAATCGAAGTAAAACTTTTCCTGGAATTGCAGAAGCTATGGCTTCACAATGGTCTAAATTTATACTATAAGAAGGAGTTTTTATGCCAAAACAAAAAACAATATCTACAATAACAATTATAGAAGAATACGATTCCTGGACATTACGTGTTCAGGATAAAGAATTTGCTCAAGCACATAAGCACAAATATACTGAAGACAATGTGGTTTACTTACACAAATTTAAATCTATAGAAACTGCACTTCGCTATATATTAACTTTTCCTTATCTGTGCAAAATAATTAAAAAACATCCTATAACTTTTAACCTAAAAGGTGTGTCTAATGAATGTACTAAGTAGAATAGAAAACGCTACAATAGCTATTATATCCGATTTACACGATCAAACAGGTTTATGGTTCACAAAAACCAACCTACATAATGCTAACATAAATAAAACTATATTTTTATCAGATAGAATGACTTTTGAAAGCTTGTTTTTACTACTTGAATCTTTAAAAATTAAAAAAGTTTTGTTTTGCACAAGTAATTATATAGAAGAAATATACGGTAGTATTGAAAAACTAACTGCAATACGCGGATGCTTAATAGAATATAACAACCTTCTTTGTATGTTTACATACAGCGGAAATTTATTCAATAAACAATATGATTTAAAATCTTACCAGTATATGGACATAGTTAAATTTGGTAAGATTGAAGTTGAAAATCATAAACCTTTTAATCCTGACTTAATTTTAAATCCCAGCTATGATTATATTCTAAACTATTTAAACAATATTTTAAATTATAATTTACCTGTAGCTTTTGATTTGGAAACCTTAGCTAAAACAAAATATCCTTTTATGCTAGGATTGAGTACAAATTTAAATCAAGCTATGGTAATACAATTCTTAAAACAAAACAAGCCTGTTTTTACAAAATTCCAAGAAGCTAATATTTTGTTATTACTTCAACAAATTTTCAAGGATTCAGCTATTATAAAGATAGCTCATAATATGTGTTATGATTATGGAATCATGTTAGATAAATATGGATTTAGAATAAACAATTTGTTTGATACTATGATAGCATGGCATACATTAGAACCTGAAATGAAAAAGTCTTTAGGTATGGTTTCAAGTTTATTACTCAACAGGCCATCTTGGAAACATACAGCTAAAGACAATATGGCTGTTTATAATGCTTTAGATACTTTAAATACTTATGCTTTGTTTGAAGTAATGAAATTACAATTATATGATAAATATGAAAAAACCTTTAATTTACAAATGCAATCTGTAGAGCCTGTTGTTTACATGGGTTTAAAAGGTTTACTTGTAGATACTAAAAAACAACTTAAATATCAAAAACATTTGACTAGATTAGTAGGCTTAATAAAAACAAAATTATTAGTTTTAACCAACAATCCTAAATTCAATCCCTCAAGCCCTAAACAAGTAAATGAATTATTATATAAACAATTAAATTTACCTGAACAATATAATATTAACACCAAAGGCAAAGAAGTTGTAACTTCAGACGAAAAAGCTTTGCGTAAATTACTCAAAACACATAATTTAGAGGTTTTGAAACTTTTACTTAAACATAGAAAATATTCTAAATTATTGTCAACTTATTTTAGTATAGATGTAGATTCTAACAACAGAGTTTACACTTCGTACAATATTACTGGTACGACTAGTGGGAGGTGGAGTAGTTCCGAATCTTTGATTAAACCATATGGTTCAGGTAATCTACAAAATATACCGCCTATAGCCAGAAATATTTATATAGCTTCACCAGGAAAGTATATCATTCAAGCAGATTATTCTCAAGCCGAAGCTGTTATAGTAGCATATTTAACCCAAGACGCAGACCTAATCAATGCTTTTAATAGAAGAAAAACCGATCCTCACAATCCTAACAATGATATACATAAATTAGCAGCTAATATGATTTTTGGCACAGATATTGACAAAATAACCTATGAGCAACGTCAAGTAGCTAAAAAAGTTCGCCATGCTGTAAATTATCAAATGGGAGTGAAACTTTTAGCTTCACAACTTGATTGTCAACAATCACAGGCTAAAAAATATTGGTTAGCATTTTATGCAAACAATCCAAATTTAGCACAATGGCACAAAGACACAATTGCAATTGCGTTATCGGGTAAACCATTGATAACACCAATGGGACGTGTGAGGTATTTTAAAATAGGTCGTGAGTATGATATCAAAAAAGCATGTGTGGCGTTTATACCGCAATCAACGGTTGGTGACATGTTAAATCAAGCAGTAAACACAATGTATTGGCAATACAATCTTGATTTATTAATGCAATTGCATGACGCCGCACATGTAGAATGTGTTTATAACAATATTGACGCGACCATACATGCAATGAAACAAGCAATGCAATTTAACGTTAATGTCAATAACCATAAAGTAATTTTGGACGTAGATTTTAAAATTGGTAAATGCTGGGGTAAAATGGAGGATTATAAACAATGAAGTGTTTAAAACACAAATTTAAAACAAAACAAGAAGCCGGTAATTTTATTATACAATTTGGAAGGTCATCTAAATGTAAAGGTAATTATTGTAGGATTTATTTTTGTAATAAGTGTTTATTTTGGCATTTTACTAGAAAAGAGGAGATAATTTATGGAAGATAATAGAAAATGTAGTTGCTGTGGTTGGGTAAGTACTGATTTTTATAGTGAGGATGATTTTATTTTATGTGGTATATGCTATAAAACACAAAGTAGTAATATTTTTAAGAATAATTATGTCGGTATAGATACATTAAGTTTAGCAAAAAAACTAGCTAGTCAAATTTCTTATTGTACAAATTTAATTTTAGGGGAATTAAGGCAAAAAGGGGGTGAGCATCGTTATGGAAAATAAAGATTTTGTAAAAGAAACTAACGAAAATATAAATGATATTTTAGTCAATGATGTCGCTATGCATAAAACTAACATTATTAATGTTCTTAATGAATCTACATTATTACAGCATTTTTTAAATACTATGGTAATTCAAGAATTACAAAATAGATTATTAGTTTTTATAAAGAATAATAACTTAACACAAGCTGAAATATTATTAAATCAATGGATAAATTCATGGAAAATATCTATAGATCAATTAGCTGTAGACATGGATTTATTACCAGACGTTAAAAATCATCTTTTTGATGTTAGTAAAAAAACGTCAGTTTTGATTAGAAATTTGTTAATAGGCGAATAAAATGAAAAAATCTAAATGGTTAGTTAGTTATGTAGATAATTCAAAAAGTAGAATCAGTGCTTTTCCTATACCGGAAACCTGTACTGTTATATTTACAGAATCTTTAGAAGAAGCCAAAAGTTATTATGATAAGATTAAACAATCAGAATACTGTGAAAAAGCTTTTTTAACTTATATAATGGATGAGTACAATAAAGATGACTAATATGATTAAACTTAAACTTAAGCTTGTTATAATTTTTACTTGTTTTTTGCTTAGTTGGTTAATGTATTATAAAATAGAAAAATCAAGGCCTAAAACAAATAATTTACAATGGGGGACTATTTTAAATAGTCCACTTGATAATGGTAGTCCCAAATTAATACTTGACCCACCTAGATACTACAAAGCTACAATAATTAAGCCCGGCAAAGAATATAAACTAACCCAACAACTCAATTAATCATTTTATTTTAGGCTTTTCTATGGCAAGAAAACTTAGTAATTGGCTTGAGTCCTTTGAAAAATGGTTCGAAGGAACAGAAATACCGGAAATTTATGCAAAAGCTGTGGGGTTATCAACTTTGGCTTCAGCTTTAGAAAAAAAAGTCTGGTTTATATTAGGGCGTTACAAAATTTATTGTAATCTTTATTGTGTTTTGATAGGTAAGCCAGGAATAGGCAAAAATCAAGCTATAAATTTTGGGCATAAGTTATTACTTGCAGCAGCGCCCGATGTTAAGTTTTCTGCAGACAGTGTTTCGACTAGAGCTTTTTATTCTGATTTAGAAGGAGCAAGTAAAATATTACATTGGAAAGACAAACAACAAGTTCACTGTTCTTTGACTGTGCTTAGTAGAGAGTTTGAAGTTTTCATAGGGGATAAAAAATCCAACAGCCAATTATTAATTAATTTAACTAACTTTTTTGATTGTGCAGATGATTCTTTTACTCATAAAACTCAACATAGCGGAAGCAATAAAGTAGAAAATTTGTGGTTAAATATTTTAGGAGCTACTACGCCATCATCTTTAGCTAATTGTTTAAGTATAGCTGCAACAGAAGGTGGATTGACTTCACGAATTTTATTTGTTTTTGCAGAGAAAAAACGTCAAAATATTGCTATTCCTGTATTAACACCAGAACAAAAAGATATAGAGAATAAACTTGTCCATGATTTGTTTTTGATAAATCAGATAATAAATGAGTACACTATGTCTGATGAGGCCAGAGATAATTATATCGAATATTACAAAACTTATTTAGATAATAAAATTTGTACTGATTTGAGATTTGAAGGTTGGTATTCTCGAAAAGCTTTGTTTATCAACAAATTGGCTATGATTTTTAGCATAGCAGAATCCAATAACTCTTTAATAGAATGGAGGTATTACGAACAAGCTATAAGTTATTTGGAAACTTTAGAGTTAAAAATGCATTTAGCATTTAAAGGTCTCGGTAAAACTGATATCACAGCAGATATTGATTTTGTTTTAGAATATATCAAAACAGAAAAAACTGTTACAAAAGCTACTTTATCAGCTCAAATATGGCGAAATGTAGACTCTTCAAAAATAGACCAAGTTTTAGAGTTATTAGTGCAATCTAAAGCTATTGCTGTAGACAATTCTAAAATTAGTCAAAATATTGTTACATATAAATTTCTTAAAATGATTTGATAGTTTTATAAAAAATTTATATTACTGGGGGTAGATAGAAGGGAAAAAGATGCTAACACTATGAAAAAATCGAACGAATTAAAAATACAGGGCATGAGGAAAAGACTGGTTGACTTATTGTACGAAGCCATCGAACACGGAAACAATGGCGAGACCATTTTGGCGGAGATAAGATGGCGTTTGGAAGACCTAATGACAGAGAGAAGGAGTGAGGCATGAATATTATATATACTGCGCAAGATTGTCGCAAATGCGATGAGCAGAAGGCCAGATGGGACAAAATCAACACAGAGTACGAAGAACGTCCAGGAGGTAGGCTGAAGAAATGGGTAGTACGTAATTTCCGATTATGGTGGAATGGGAGGAGGAAGCAAAGTGAATGCTGAATTTTGGGGACTGGAAAGCGACAACTATCTTACATGGACAAGTATTGAGGATAGGGTCTCGGATTATCTCGAATTATGCTTGCTTGATGAAGTAGAACCTGAAAAAACATTGGTGTTGATTGGGTATGTCAGGGCTACTCCTGACATACAGAGAATAGCAGAATATACTCTGTATAAAACGACTGAGATGATGGACGAAAAATACACTGAAAATATATCAAACGAGATGCTGGAAAAAGATTTGGGATTGCTTAAAGCGGCAGAGAAGTTCGTGAAAGCAATTGTAGAGAAGTATGAAGTAGAAAAACTCACACGTCTTTGCGAGAAGATTGTTCTCACGCAGGATTATATTTAATTAATACCTGTATGAGGCATGGCGTTTGCCAATGGGTTCGAGTTGTTCATTCAAAACCTTATACAGGTGAGTTTACAGAAGATTCGGGTAGGCGCACTCCTACCCGAATCTGTTTAAGATAGAACATTAACTAATAAATTTTTTAAGATATAGCATAACCATAGCATTAACTGCCGTTATACTTAGACCAAAAACAATCAATTCCTTCTTCCTCATTTTGTCAAAATTCTGCTGCATCTTTCTGTAGTCGTCAACGTCACTATCCCGCCTAAAAAGATTATAGGCATGACAAAGCTGCTTGGACGCCTCGTCTCTGCGACTACATTCCTCAATGATTTTAGGGATATGTTTTTCAAAACTTTTATTAACGGCTATTTCTGTGACCATTTTGAAATGCTCAATCAATTCTTCATCATTCAATCTTAGTCCCCTTTTGTAAATAGGCTTAGCCGTTTGTTTAAAATAGCAAGATATTTTTTCATGCTATGAAATTGAGACACCAAAAGGTTTTGCTCATCGTCTGATAATTTTTCAAAGAGTTCGTTATCATCTATAAAGATGGATAATTTAAGCACTTTTTCTTCCAGTTCAGTTTTTTCAACTGTAATCCTATTTTTATGCTCTAACATTTTAGGCTCCTTTTGTAGGATATGAAGTCTTTACAATCTTATTAAGATAAGGCTCAACTCCCAATGTCCCGGCTATGTTCTTAATCTGCTCTTTTGTTTTAGGATCTCCGACAATTTCAACTCCTTTGATAACGGCAGACAAAGCATTACCGTTTTTCTTTGCCTTAACGATTGCGGTAGTTGTACTACCAAGTAACCCAAGCAACAAAACTACACCACCTATAATTATTCCAGCGCCAGGCACAAAGGTATTAACTACCGGAGCAAGCGGCATAATATATTCAGTTGATTTAGTAGTGATATCCTCCAGCACTGTTACCTCTTGCTGCGTAATAGGGTCTGTTTTCAAATCAGCCAGATTACAGCCAACAACAGATACACAAAATACAAACATTAGCATTAAAAAATACCGCATTCTCATATCCTCCTTAAAAAGTACTCATTCGATTAATAAATCGTAAAATAGCAGTCATTTTTTCTCCTTGTCTAACCACCACTGCAAAACATTCTGTCCCAATCCCAAACTCAGCACACATAGCAAAGCAGTTGTAGTAATGCTTTTCCCTGTCTCCATTAGCTCCTGCCCCAAGTTATAGTAAATCTTGCAGATAATCACTACAGCCATGATTGCCCACATAGACAAAATCATCTTGCGCGAACCTATACGATTTAAAATAGGGTGTTTATCATCGTCAACCACTTTTCACCTCCTTTTCTCTATATCTAAACAAGGGACAGGTCTTGCAAAATTCTTCCCTACGCAAATATTTACCAACAGGATAACTGCAATCAATGCACTTTGCAGTTATAGCAGTTTGCATCATGCCTACCATTTGCTTCAGATTATTAATCTCAATAGTTAATTCTATATCCCTGATTTTCATGGCGTGCTCCCTTATCTCTACTGGCATATTATTTTAACTCCAATGCCGCAACCCTAGTCTTTAAGTTCTCAATTTCAGTTTGTTGTTTCTGGACAGCCGACCATAAAATTCCTATCAAAGCCATAGGTGAAACCCCTTGCAAATTCCCATCTTTATCATATACTTGCGCCTCTGGAGGAGCATTTTCAGCAACAATCGCATAATTGTTTTTTTGGAATTTATGAAGTTTTAACAATTCGGCTTTTTCGGCATCAACTTTTGTTGCAATTAAAACTGCCTTGTCAGGCTTGGTATCCCACAAATTGTCAATAAGCTCGTCCAGGTTTTCATCATTATTTCCTGCTACCCCCGTATTGGCTCTGTAATCCCTCATATCTTTTTCAGATATTTTTCTAACCTGTTCACGATATTGTGCCTTTAGACCTTCTTCTATTTTTATTTCTGACACAAAAGGTTTGCGCTTAAAAATAGACACAGGCGAATTTCTAACTATGTCGGCAGATTGTGATTGTATTATTTCTGTAGTTTCCGTGCCAAACTCTTTGTAGTCAGAAAGACAATGCACTGTCCATGCGTCTGCAATCGGGTCTGTGGCAGAGGCTATAGGAAGGGTTAAAATGTTGCTTGGCGTAGTAGTTCCGATGCCTACGTTGCCAGATGTATCAACTGTGACCTTATATCCTTCTTCCCCTCCTCCTGCTTCTTCGTAAATATAAAATTTGTTTGTTAAACCATCTACGCAACCAATAGACCATAATAAACTATTACTTGCATTTGCGAACCTAAATTGGGGAGTATTTGTTTGTGAAAGAACATGTCCCGCAATATGTAATTTGCTATTTGGCGTAGTAGTTCCGATGCCTACGTTGCCATTATTCATAATAATCATTTTTGTTATTGGCACAGCAAAGAGTGACCCATCGGCTGTTCTAAATTCCAATCGAGAATCGTAAGAACCTACACCGTCCGTCATCACTATTTGTGCTCTAATATCAGAAGTTCTAAATTCCTGAACAACTCCACTATTATCGCCGGCAGCTTCTGCCTCCAGGCGAAACAATTCAGCCTCTATACCAGATGTACTCTCAGGTTTTTTAATGTGCAAATTTACAGTTTGTAATCCAGCACCGGTAAAATTAAATTTCAAAGTGCTGGCATTGTATTCTAATTTGGGAAAACTTGTACTTGATCCTGTTATATAGCCTGTAGTTCCGCCTCCAGTTACACTTTGTGTCCCAAAATAAAATGTGTATTTATCCTCAAAAGGCTGATAAAACATAAAATCAGTAACTCTTGATCCTCTACGCAAATCTAACAAAGTGCCGCTTTGTGTTCCGTAAGCAAATACATTGCCTATCCAGCAAATTATCATTAAGATAAAGGTCAGAAAAATCAAAGTCAGTGTTGCTGATATTTTTAATACTTTATTTGTCTCACCCATTTTAATCTCCCTTATTCAATCCTATAAGAATATAATAATATATGCATATTTTGAGGCGGTATTGTAGCTGTTGAAATTACCTTAATACTACAATACTCCGTTGTCTCGTAATCTGTTTGGGCTATTTCCTCATAGTGATTTTGCGTCCCTTCGGGAATAGTAATTATTACAGGCGTTCCCAAACTTGTGTTATCTAAATACAATTCTACAACCGTATCTCCCCCTTCGCCCGTAAAATCATCCATTGTTATAATTACTGCAAAAACTTTTGATTTGACAGGAAATTTGAAATATTTTCCTATTTCTTGCCCTGCTGATAAAACACCCAAAACAGTTTTGTTAAAATCATGGCGTATTAAGTATGAACTTGTGCTGTGATAAATTATATCTATAAAGTAATTATTGCCCGCCGGTAAAACTACGTTGTTCCATTTTAATTTTATATAGTCGCCAGATTCGCATAGAGTGGTTAATGCGCTACTTTCTGCATTGTCATTTCCTGATGTTAGATTCAAGGCTAAGGCCTGGTCTACATCATTAATGCTAAAATCCAGAGTTAAACTTCCGTCTATTGTTCCATTGTCAGTATAAATTCTTATTTTATCTAATTGAACATTACTATTAAATTTAAAATATCCCCATTCGGCTAAATCTATAGGCTCGCCAACCCATTGCCTTGACATGATAAAACTATGTTCGTCAGGCGCACCGGCAGCAATAAGTTGATTGATTAGTTTTCTAAAAATCTCGTTCAGAATATAAAAACTACCTGTCATATTAGGATCAAGCAAAGGGATATCGTAGCTTAGAAAACTTGTGTATAACTCAAAAGTTTTTGCTCCGGTTGTTCCGCCATAAGGCTGTTTTAGTTTTAGTGTAGTTTCCGTGGAAGCATCTAAAACAATGTCATATATTGTAACCTCATCATCAACCTTTATCCAATGGCCAGCTTTAACCGTTCCTATTATTGCTTGATTCAATCCTGTAATGCTTGCAATACTGGTACTGTCTTGTGTAAATGTACCAGTACCAGTTATGATTGCCATAGGTTATTCTCCTTTAAAATCACTAAATAAACCAAAAAATAACGCACATGCTTTTGCTTGACAGTCTGAACATAGTTTGGCAAATTCTGCAGTTCTCTCTTTTGCTGTTGCACCCAGGGAAAACATTGCACCGCAATTAGTGCAGATTTTATCTTCGCACTGAGTAGCCTTTACTGCACTGCCAGCTTTAAATTTTACAGGGACGTTTTCCATAGGCTAAATCCCCTTTATAGTTATATAAAATTTTTATGTTACTGTTATTCTTTCAATTTAGATTTTAAAATTTCTATTTCTTCTTTAAGTAGGGAATTCTCCTTGCTTAAAGAAAAAATTGCATTATTACGCTCGTACATTATTTCAATAAAAATCTGGTCTCTGTTGATTTGCTTCATTGTTATTGTTGTATTATTTTCCATTATAGAGATAATACCTCCTTCCATTGATCCCCATTATGGTCATAAAAATTTTGTGTTAAATCGCTAAAATATATACAGCCTTTAAATGACTCTGCCGAAAAATGTTGAGACGCTTTGCCAATTATTGGTTCAGATTGTGATTTTATTGTTGTATTGTTTTCCATATTATCACCTTTATACAAAAGCTATAATTTTCCATACTGTCCCATTGTGGAAATGCAAACTATTACTGGCGCTATTTACATAAATACCACCTAAACTTCCCAATGCTGGTGCACCTCCTTGTCCATCTATAAACAAAGGCGCGTTTGTTGCATTACCTGTTGCCCTTACACCATACCCAGAACCACCATCCGATGAACCATGAACCCCTACACCCTCTGCATGTGTGTGACCATAAATAGCTGCCGTTGCACCATAATTATCTACGCTTAAACTGGGAAAGGAATCTGATTCTGTAATTATTTCTATGGCTCGATGAGGTAATCGACCACTGTCAAAATGTTTGATGATTATTACAGCATCTGGCGAAGGTTCTGAAAATCCAATGCGGCAAACTTTCTGAATGATGCCCGAGTCATAATAAAATGAGGCCTCTTTATTTGTCGTATCCACTACAAATCTCTGCCCGCTTGCCGCAGTCTGCAAAGTACTCCCTGTAATCACACCAGCTGTAATGTTTTCAGCCGCCACACTATCGGCAACAACGCCTGTAACAGTTAAATTTCCTGCTGTATCCCAATATAATTTATCGCTTGCCCCCAACCATCCTGACCCATCAGCTAAAATATTTACCCTTTGTACTGCGTAGGAATCATAAGCTTTTATACCATCCGGAGTTAATTCTACCCTATTATTACCGATACCTGTTCTTATTGTTGAGCCTACAATTAACTGCCCATTCAAAGCCCCGACCTGTATATGTGCTGCTTCAAGGAAATTAGTAGACAGCATGGAAGATGTTATGCTGTAGTTATCGCCTTCATAATCCACAATTGTTGCGTTTTGCGAAGTATCAGCATTTGCTGATACCCTTGCAATAGCAATAGCAGATTCATAGGCGGTGTCTGTAAAATAATCTCCATAATCAACAAGACTAAATTGCGTAGTGGCGGAACTCAACCAGCATAAAATCATGCTTCCCGTAACTGTTTGATAAGTTACATTGCTTATTTGATAGGATTCTACAGCATTACTTTTAATTTTTAAAGTTCCATATCCATCTCCAGGATGGTCGACAGAGTGATTTTTCCATCGAACTTGATTATATGTATTAGATTTTATTTCACCATCGAATTTAAACTTTTTGTGAGAATAGCCAAGGCTTGCATTTGTTATTCCAGTTACTTGATAACCGCTTCCAGCATCTAGCCATGAAACAACTCCTCCAAGCTTGGCTTCATTTTTACTATTATCCAATGGCATAGCCGAAACATAATAGGTTTCTCCTGTATCACCCGCAAAATAGTAAATTATCTTTCCCTCTTTAGCAGCAATCTCAGCAGTTTTGTATAATGCCCTATCGGCTTTTCCTGTTGAATCGCTTGCTGTTCCTAAAAAAGCAGATGATTTTACCGCAAACTTACAACCCCATAAATCACTTGGGGGGGTAGTAATATTTACCTCAATTTTTAGCATTTCGCTAAGTGGTGCCACATCTATCGTCGACGGCGATACGCTATCCATTACAATGCCTTCAATATCGCCTTGAATGGCTAGTGTTGTGTTTGCCGCTATCGCTGTCCAAGCACTTTCCAAACCTGATGTGTTATAAGCTTTTACCCTTGCAAAATAGGTATAACCGGTTTCAACATTAAGCAAATATTGATTCGTTGCAGTACCCGAAGCCTCGGCAGGAAATTCATCCTTGGATGTTACATAATAATTATCCCCACCAATATTTTTCACACCTGCTTGGATTTCGTAATCACTTGGGAAATCTGTATATACCAAATCAGCTTTTCCTATTCCCACAAATTGCACTTGATAATACTCAATATCTGTTTCGCCATATTGAGTATTATTGTTGTACCACTTAAACATTAATCTGTTTAGGGTTGAACCATCATTTATATCTATCGCAGCATCTACAAGTGGCAAACTATCTAATGCGGGAGTAGATGGAGCTTCAATCTCGTTTTCGTCATCATCATCAGTCAAACCTGGTTGCGCCCATCCCCAAGCATAGTTTGATACTGCCTCAGTTTTCCCGAAAACATCAAGAGGGATAACGCCAATTAAGTATTTATATTTAGGATCAAGCTGCTTAATTTCCTTGGTGTAATAAGCATTTGCAACATCATCATCGGTAGAATTTACATTAACCAACGACATTATCATTTCAGTATTGTTTTGTATTTCCGCCGAAATGGTAATCCTTGTTAATGTTTTGATCTTGCTTTGATATGTAGTATCAGGCTGAGACAAAGCAAATATGGCCGTTATATAGCTTGACCCATGCGCCCATTTGCATGTATTATCTGTGATAATATAATCTTCGCCTAATTCAGCCGCTATATCCGCCGGTATTGTTGCTCCGCTTGTACCAGACTGGTAACATACGTATACAGTATTGCCATGCAAAATAACATCATTTGCAAGATATGCCTCATTTGCTAACCAATCACCAATCCTAAAATATTTTAAATAGAAATGTGTTACATCGTACTCCTTATCAGGATGTTGAAAGCTAACCTCTGCTCCTGATTTAGTATTAAGAATTGATAAAGGAATTAATGCTCTATCACTACCCAACATTAAAGGTCTAGGATTGGTAAAAATAACCTCTTCACTAGTTCCAGATAATTGACTAAACTCATCCATAACACTGACTTTTACCCTAATACTTGAAAAAGCCTTACCCCAGTATTGATCATAATAAGTCTGGGCATTTTTTACTTTTGTGTATACAGAATACGTTTTAGTGTTCCAGGATATTGTTCCAGCAGAATCTTCTATCAAAATTCCCTCAAACAATACTTTTGAATTTTCAATATTATCAGCAAAAGTATATGTAGCTAAAGTCTCTTTAGTATAAAAAGAATGTGCCAAATCTGTAGATTTATTAATTTGGTTTATAATTACATTACTAGAATAATCATGCCAAATTTGAACATAGTATATAAAATTTTCTGTAGTTGTATTACCTAAACTATTATCATTAGCACTAAATTGACTACCAGCTACACCAGCATAAGGTTTCCATCTAAATACAAAATTAGCTCCATACGCTTCATTACTATTACCATTTTTACTCACTAATTCTATTCCTTGATTAGTCCAAACAGGAACTGCTTTTGTTGTTGTGTATTTCCAAATTGTAGTTGAGTTTTGATCTGGATCATCTATACCTTCAGAATACATAGGTTGTGAGACATTTAGTGTTGAAACACTCAGTACTTGAAAATAATAAGTGGTAAAATATTCTATAGGGTATATATAGAATACACCATCATTGTCTTTGGCTATAGTTTGATAATAGTCAAACTCTGCATCATCTCCTCGTTTTAAGTAAATTTTACTATGATCCCAATAAGGACTTTCGGGATTAGTAAAAGGAACTTTGATCCTCCAGTTTGCAGTATAATTATCTTGAAACATTTCTTCTATTATTAAATTTGAATCTATTTCTATCTCAGCAGGAGCTTCTGTCGGATCTTGTAAATCTGTATCAGCAATATCAACAATACTTAAATCTTGACCTAAATTTATTTCATCATAAGCTTCTTCAACGTACTGGTCTAATATAGGTTGCAAAGTACAGTTATGATTTAAACCCATGCCTATAACCCAGAATAATTTTTCATTCCAGCCCATACTTTCCAAAGTAACTTTAATAACTGAGCCTATTTTAACACTAGACAAATCCTCCATAGTCTGCACAGTAACAGGTAAATTAAATCTAGCTTCGTCACGTAGAACTTTACAAAGTCTTTTAGCTCTGTCTTTATCTATAACAAAATTAAACGTAACTTCTTTTACATTCTCGAAACCATTATCTTCAGCTAAATATAAATTCTTATATTTTCTTGGGGGGTAACTTACCCAATTCGGCTGATCATTAGCATCGTTATCAAAAAACTCTCCTCTGATTATATTAGCGGTATTGTCAACCCCATTAATAACTACTCTATAATCACCTATAACATTGTCATCAGTTATAGCAATATCTTCAGCAATAGACGGTTTTCTAATTAAAAATCGATATTTTCCACCTTGAAAGTAGACCAACAATCTACCGCAAAAAAGAAGGGATTCTAAATTGTCAAGTACATCTACAGAAGTGTCTACAATACCATCACAAGTATATCTAGCATGTTGTCCAGAAACAGCTGTGTTTATTGTAGGTAAAGAATCTGTAAGACTAGCTGTAGGCAAAGAATCTAAAAAATAATCTGCATTTAAAGCTAACGTAGCACAGAGTTTATATGGATAAGTAGTTGAATCATCCAAATCAGATTTTTTAGTTGGCATAGGAGGTGTTCTGTAGACTTTAATACCGTCTACTGTACTATCTTCTGAAACAGGAAAATCTGTTAACTCTACAATTCTTTGCCCCTTTGTAATTTTTATAGCTTTAGATCTAGGAGAAGCTGTTGTGATATTACTACCTTGAGTATAAACATATTTGTATCTGTAATAAGCTTTTTTAGTAGAACCATAATAATCTAATTTTGTAGTTATTGAATTGAATACTACTTGGCTCGCAGATAATGTTGGAGCACTAGGAACATCATCGCCAGTCCAAGTATCATCATCCGACAGTAAAGATTCATCCGTTAATTCTTGAGAAGCTTTATTATCTACCCATATTACAGTAGCACCTAAATCATCATCTTTGCTATCATACTCCATTTCTTGAACTAAATAATAATTTGTACCTTCATCTATCGAAGCATATAAGGAAACATAATCTATTTGATCAATATTACTTCCTGTAGGCAAAGTTATAGTTATTTCCATGTAACCTAATACAGTTGTAGCTGATTTAGCTATAGCTGTAGATAAAATAATCCTACGTATTGTTTCACTAACTCTACCATCGTATGTAGTATTAACAGATTTAAAACCTACTTTGTAATATCTAGTTTCTCCTACTGTCAAAGGTGTTCTACCATCTACAGCATTTACAGTAATTCTTGTCTTTGGATTTTTTACATAGTCTGTTCCTACTATCTCATCACAATAATTAGCTTCTGCTGCTAAAGAGGTATAATCCATTAAATTATTCTCAATACCTATTCCAGCTAATTTATTCTGCATATAATCAGCAGCACAAAGTGCTAAATTATTTGTATAGCCTGAAGAATTTGTTCTAGGATCATAAATATCATTCGAGCCAGTTAATTTTAAAGTAATAGTAGGCAAACCATTAGGAAATAAATCAGTGTCATATTTAAGCATAAACATTATAGAAACTATGTTTTTGCCCATACATTTATTTGTCCAATAAGTAAACTTTTTAACTACAGTATTGTAAGCAGTATTGTTAGCTTTTCCTTTACGTTGTTCTATATAAATATTACTTTTATACTTACCTTTATAAGACCATGTTTTTTTATTATTATTCCATGTAGCTACTACCTCGTCATCAAAATAGACTTTATTAAAATGCTTAATCGAACCGATTCCTAAAGCACCAATAATATAAATTCTGTCTTTATCATCGGGGTCAGTATCCACAAAAATTCTGTTTATACCAATTCTACATTTGCCGTAAAGTTTAGGCAAATAAGTTTCTGTTGAACTGCCGTTAGCTTGGAATTTCCTGCTTTGACCTACACCTCCAGCACCACCTTGCCTAGCTGCTATAGCCAAGCCTATCATAACAGCAGCTAAAGCTAAAGACAACCCCATTGTTACTGGAGCAAATAAAGCTCCTTTAGTTGCTGGAGCAGCCCCCATACCAGCAGTAGCTGCTGTACCAATACCAGTAGTAGCTATACCAGCACCCATAGCTGTTCCAGCACCTAAACCACCAGAACCTAGTATAGCTGCTGAACCTATAATTGGAGCTGCTGAACCAGCTATAGAACCTATAGCAGTACCAGATGCAGCCATTCCAACTCCAGATGCCCCAGCACCTAAACCCGCTGCTGTACTTGCACCAACAGAGCTTAATCCAGGAGTCGCAGTTCCTACTGGAACTATAGAAGCTATTGTGCTTGCGCCCTGACCAGGCATTGCAAAAGCTGATATTGCCTGACCAGGCATAGTCATTGAAGGAGCAACTGAAGCAGCCGAAGTAGTCTGACCTGCTAATATAGTATTGGCAAACTTTGCTGCCTGTAATCCAAATTTACCAGATTGCGCAGCTGTTTGCAAAGCCCTCATTTTGGCTTCATCTTCTTGCTTCTTCCAGCCAGTATTAAACTCAACCTGAGCATTATTAATCATTCATTTTCCTCAATATAACAAAATCAGATTTTAACTCTGAAATCAATTTTAAAGTCAGTCCTTTATCTTTGTCTATATAAAAAAACTTATCATACAAAATCATTCCTATTGTATGAGGTTTTTTGTCTTTGATTATAATTAAATCTTGTGTATAGGCTAAACCAGAATCAATTTTAACATAACCAAAAGGGAGTAAAAAATTCTCTATTGTTTTAATATTTCTAAATAATTTATATGCCGTTTTATAATCAATCCATTGTGGCGGGGTTATATGCACATTACACACGTCCAAACATTGTAACGTATATATGGCGCAATCGAATTGCCCATACACCAATTTAGTGCCTTTATGACGTGCATATAAATCAATTAACAATTGTGTATGCGATTTCATATTTTAATGGTAAAACAATACCGTAATACAAATTAATAGCTTTTAAATAATCTTTATTAATTATAGCTACAATAGCTTGTAATACTAAATCATAAATAAAATTATATATACCCATTTTATCTGAACAAGATTCTATATAATCAACATAGGATTGTTTATTTAAATTATAGCTTTTTATTAATAATTGACCGCCCTCAGTTAAACTTAAAACATTATCCCTAAAATCTCTTAGAATTTTCAACTCACTACAATCATCTAAACCTCCAACAACTTTAAAAACTGTTGTAGCCAATAAACACATTCCACCACCACTATCTGTTTTAGTATCACCCCAAACTATAGCTTTATGTACCAAATTAGGAACTTCTTTAAAAAAATTATCATCAGGATGGATTAAATTTAAACTTTCACTGTTTGTTTGAATGCCAACTATTTTGCGCCGAGCAGATAAAATATCCTGAATTCTGCCAGACAAAGTATCTGTTTTAGATCTGTCATCTTCGCTATACTCAGAATTAAACTCAAACCCTCCGTGCATGTAGCCTATATGCAAAACCACAGGTTTTGAAACTATTTGTCCTTCGTCTAAATATAATTTATAAGCTCTGAATAATCTACCTATGTAATTATTAGTTAAAATTAATTGCAGCACACTTTGATCACAGGCTGAAAGTTTAATCTCTACATAATTACCTTTTAAATCTGTAGATTCATTTATAGAATCAAAGCCAAAATACCCACCTATACCTGACCAATTTCTGTGCAATTGCGAATTATTACTAGGACTAGCTACAGCAGGACTTAGTGTAACCACAGCATTGCCAGAAGAATCTGAAACTATGTTGTTTTTAGTTGTTTTTATAGTCTTTAACCATATTTGTGTATTTGCTAACAATGTAGTATTTAACAATATACCCAAGGATTTTATTTCTGTCATTACAGAACTGTTTTTAAAAGGTAAAACATAGTCAACACTTGACCAAGTATTTATTTCTAATTCTGGTATAGGAAAATAATCTAATATATAATTACAATTTTTACGAGATGATAAAACTAACATAAAATCGCCTGATTTTAAAGCTATATTAGATTTTATCTGAAATTTAAGGTTATCAAAAGAGCTTAAATCTTTTGTAGAACTAAAATTATTCCATGCTACAATATAACCATCTTTAATACTACTATCTACAGTAATTTTAATATTAGTATCTAATTCTTTAAGTACATCGGCAATAGTATACCAATTGTCTGTAGTTTCTGTTATATCTATAGCTGTATCTAAAATAGTAGTATCAACTGTATATTGTTGTGTAATATCACTTATATAAAAACTTTCTCCATGCCTAAAAATAACACTGTCTTTTTCACAATTTTTTATATTTAAGCTTGTTCCAGTTTGGCCAGAAACGTTCACAGCAGGAGTTCCTAACTCAGGATTAAAAAATCTTAAATCTTGCGGAGAATCATTTATGCAAACAGTTTGACCACTAAACTCAAACTGCATAGCATACGCAAATTTAGCTACTTGGGCTTGTGTATGTGTTTTGACAGCAGAAGTTAAATCTCTAGGCGATTGTAAAAGTAATGGCAAGTCTGTTGCGATTGCTATGGTTAAAGTAGGAGTAAAAGCTAACGTAGCCTCACCAGCACTATCAGAATCAACAGTACTCGCAATAGTATATTCTGTACTATCAGATTCAAATTTAAACTTTGTTCCTGAGATAATTACAGCATCAACACTAGGCAGCAATCCAGTCACAATAATTGAGCTTGCACCTATGCTATATCCGGGGTCTTTTATATATACCCTATAATCCATTAATTAGCTTCCCTATATTTAATAATTAAACCATTATAAATATCTGACATGTATTGTTTAGCTGAAGCCATAGGAAATTGAGGCTCATCTGCAATTACTGCTCGTATTGTAACATTGTTAGCTGTAATAACAGCAGAAGCACCAGGTGATTTACCTGCAATTATATCAGGAAATATTGTTAATGTAGACAATCCTGTGCCATCACTATTTGCATCAGTCAAAATATGAAAAACATTGTGCAAGCCTGCTATTCTTATAATATCACCAGCTTTAAGAATTCCTGTTATATTAAAAGTCCAGCCTGAAGTATTTAAACTCGAACCAGTTTGAGAAGCTGTTGTAACTATAGGCGAACCTGTAGCAATGCCCTTGGGCGTAGACCTATGGGGATGCGTTATCTCAAACACAGTTTGAGTCATCCATAAATAATTTACATAGTCAAAAAATTCCCTAACTTCTTGCTCATCTCCATCATGATGGTCGTAGACTTCAGTCCAAATCAATCCTCTGTCTATGGATGTACGAGCTTGAAGTTTACCTGTTCTACCCCAGCTTAAATAACCCGAAGGCTGCTTTGGAAAACTAGCTTCTGTTGGATCTAATCTATTAAAAGTAGTCATTTAACCCCGTCTTATTCTATCAGAAAGGTGTTTAGATTTGTTGATCTCATCTACTAATTGCGAAGCAATAACTTTTGAGTTCCTGGACAATACTTTAGTAGCATCTGCTCCGTCTAACGCACTTACTTTAGTATTTACGTTTATATTATATGTGTTTGAGGACATAGAACCAAGAGAAGAGCCACCTCCTGAGCCCATTTTAGATATAGCATTGGTTAAATCACTACCCCCACTTGTAGTACCTAAAGTACTCCCCTTACCTATATTAGCTTTGCTTGCACCTAAACCACCTAGGGAACTCACAATACTGTCTAAACCCTTAGTTAAGGATTTACCTAAAGATGACTCTATTAAAGCTGTAGCTATAGCATTACCTAAAATATCTGTAATACTTCGTCCTATGCCCCTGAAAAAATTCAAAACTAACTCAGACAAACTTTTAGCTTGATCTCCTGCAAAGACATTGTATAAAGCATCTGAAATGCTAGAACTCATTCCATGAGTTAATTTACTTTGAATTGCTTCGATTTGTTTTTCTGCATCTTTATCAACTTCAGGTTTAACTACATCAGGTGGTTTTGTACCTATGCTGCCAGCTTTAATTTGGGATATTAATGTAGTCATAGACTTACCAAATCCTTCATATAAACCTTCTATTGCAGCCGCATCTGCATAATGTTGTTCCATAACCTGAACAGGGGATTTTCCTGCTTCTGGAAATACTAACTTACCGGTAGCTGGATCATAATAAGTTCCCCATATAGGATTTGATTGTTTTCCTATAGCTTTTAATAACTCAGACCAAGTTTTAAACCCTAAAATAGTTAGTGCTATCTGCTCTAACAATTTAGCAAACATTGCTAAAACAGTAGGCAATAGATCAATAATGGCTTCTAAAGGTTCTGCTAATCCAGCACCTAACTCAATTTTAAAATTTGTCCAGAGAATATTTAATTTTTCTAATTTCCTACTTGTGTCATTTTCTAATTGTGCTAGTGCTTTTATATAAGGCTGACCTTCACTAACTACCCAGTCATGTAAAGCTAATCTTCGCTGAGCATTATTTAATTTATCTACTGTTGTGTTATATTTAGTAGCAAATTTTTCTAAGGAAATACCAAAATTCTGCGTAGCTCCCATATTATCTAATAACTGATTACGCATAAATCGTAACCCTTCTGCAGTACCACTAACAGCTTGACCTATAGTCAAACCACTCTGCCTTATTACAGATGACATAACTTCTATAGCTTCTGCCATCTTATCTATCTGAGTTGTATTATATTCAGCAGCATATAAGTCTTTTATTACAGCAGCAGAATCTACAGCTGCAATTAAAGCTCTTTTTTGTGATCTTTCTATCAAAGCATTAGCTTGGGCTACACTAGCTCCTGCTTGAATTGCGGCTATCTGTGCTCCATGCACAGCTCGTTCAAATTCAGCAAAAGATTTTATCGCAGATCCTGGTAAAGACATTAACTTAAACAAAGCTTGCATTTTCATAGAACCTATGAAATACAAATCAATTAATTCTGCTTTAAATGATAATATACCAAATTTTAAACTATTCAAACTATTCAATGCTGTAAGTGTGGTACCTGACCATACAGTAAACATTTGAGCAGCTTGTGCAGCTGGCCTACTTAAACCAGACATTGATCCACCAAGTCTACTTACGCCAGTATCAAATCCAGCAAAGCTTTCTTTAGACTTTTTAGCTGTAAAACCTAAAGCCTCTAACTGAGATTTTAATTTCTGCAACTCAGCCGAATCTTTAAGTTTGACTTGAATATCTAAAATATGTTTACTTGTACTATCCGCCAAATTATTTACCCTCAGTTAATACTGATTTATTACACTCAAAGCAAAAACCCTGTCCTATTTTTAAACATGCCATACATGATTCTATCTCGGTACGTTTTTGAGCTAATTCTGAATGCTCACCCTGAATAATCTGCGAAATTATTTGATTATTTATATAATCTTTATAACAAAAAGGGATAAATTTAAAACTGTCAAAAATGTCAATAGTAGTTAAAACCAACTCTCGTTTTGTTATATCACCTTTAGTAAGTAAATATATAATCAAATCAAACTCAGTACTAAAAACTCTATCTAACAAAAATATCAAATAACGTTTTTCATAGGCTATTCTTGCTTTGTTCCTGTTAGGGATATCAACTGCATTATCTTTTGAAGCAGGCCTGAATTGGTTGTAAAAAAATTTTGGAAAATATCATAGCCTTGTTCAAAAGTCAAATCTTCTTCCAATGCTAACATTAACTCAGCATACTCAGTTTCGTTTAAAGCTTTTCCTTGAAAAGTAGCCAAATTAGCAATCAAAAACAAGCCTTGATCTTGACACATTGATATTAAAATTTCGTCTGCTGTGTCAGGGTTATCTATACAGGCTTTAACTATTTTTTTCACAGTGGGAAAAATATTCAAAGCTTGTTTCCAGGTCAATTTGTCAAAATTGTAAAGCTTTTCTCGTAATGATAAATTCATAATCAGTAATATAAAAATTTTATATTACTACTCCTTTCTCTATAATCTCGGAGGCTCATTTCGAGCCAGAATAACTTTAAATGTGCTTGCTTCAGAACTAGAAGAATAAAAACCTGTAAAGTTGTAAGTAACATAAATCCCTGTTGGTCGGGTTACTTGTGGTGAATTCCTAGCAAACATTAATTCAGGTAATTGAAAAGTTATATATTCATCTCCAGGAGTACCATCACCTGCACCCCGAATAAACTTAAACTGCATAGCTTTTACAGTTCCAGATGAAATATCCGCTGCTAAACTTAACGTATCTGCAGTAAACATAAACGTAGCCGATCCATCTACCATAACAACACCTTCAGGCAAGGATTTGCGAATACCAGCTCCTCCTAGAACTCGCACATCTTCGTCCATAGGATTTGATATCGTAAAAGACAATTCACTTATCAAAGCATTTGCAGACGCAGTTCCTATTGTAGCACCAAGCAATACCTGTGCCGGTAACAACTCAAAACTATCCCAAGCTTCATGCGCAAAAGCTTTGTCATAAAGTACGTTAGTATTCATACTTGTAGCAGCAGGTGTTTCGTTTGCGCAAAGAATATCTGCTGTAGCCAACACTGCGCCTTCCCTAGGCACTGTTATAGCTAATTTAGAAATTCTACACCCTGTATATTGCCAGTATTTGTTACCAGAACTAAACGAACCAAATCGTTTTTCCAGTGAAAAACTTGTGGGCAAATCACCAACACTAAACGTATGTACATATGGAGCTGTTCCAACTGTAGCACTATTTTCAGCTATAGAAGCAGCTATTGAATCTACAGTAGCTCTTACTCCCAAAGCATTTGCCCATAGCCAATATTGATGAGGATTTATTTCTAAAACTAAGTTACCTCCAGCGTTAATATTCCCTCTAGTAGGCTTACGAGCATTTCTGCTTGATGTAATAACTTCAGAACTAATTAAATTCTGTTCTGCTTTGAGCGATTCTGATCTATAAGGAACTTCAATAGCTAACCTATCAGCACCAAACGCTGTTCCTGAAGGGCTAGTCGTACCAGCTAACTGATTAAAATTATCCTCCATAGCCACATAAATACTTGTTCTTGATCCTGTAGCTTGTGTCATGTTGACCTCTCCTTAACTGTCAAAGTTAATACAATATGATTACATACTCTATTACCAAAAGCTTCTATATCAATACTGTCTACTTGAATAAAATCATGGTAAAAGCATGTTGAATTTAAATCTGGTTTTGCTGCAAAAGCTGATTCAATGGCAGTAATTAATGTTGAGGCTTGAGTTTCAGAACTGTCTGTTAAACCTAACCAACCTTCAAGTTTATATTTGTAAGTTTTTTCTCGTTGATTGCCTATTCCCAAAACGACCTGTTCTGTAGTCTGGCTCTCCATATAAATAAACCAAACTCGTGATATACTTACACCACTAATAACAGTCTTGACCAAATCAGTATATTTGGATTCTGATCTTATCTCTCTAGCATAGTCATAAACATTGCCTATGTTTGTCACATCAGACAATATTGTTTTAATCTCTGCTCTTATAGTCAATTCAGCCATTATCCCATCATCCTCCTATGAAATTCTTTCATAGCTAAAGTTATTGCTAATTGTATTTTAGGCAAGGCTTCAGCTTCTGCTTTTTCTGTAATACCTAATCCTGGTTTTGAAGTCGAAGCTATATAATTTGCAAGCTTACTTACACTTGCTTTAGATGTAACTTTTCCTTTGCGTCTCATCCAAGCAATTAGTTTATCTCTAGGATAAACAGTCCTTTGCATTCCTGCAACTCGACCCTTATCTAAAACATGAAAATATTTCTTGGCTGTTCCTGTGGAAAATACTTTAATATTAAAACTATCTGTTCCTCGAATTAAACTTCCTTGAATAGAGTCTCTTGTAGCTCCAGATGATTTAGGTGTAAATTTTTTAACTGAATCTGTAGCTGTTTTTACAGACTTTTGCATTGTTTTACGAACTTCTCCTATAAGTTTTTCTTTAACACTCGTAACCCAATTTTTAGAAATCTTAAACTCTATATCAATTATAGCCATTAGCGTGTTCTGTTATATAATCTACTATGAGTTAATCTTCCTTGACCTAAAGGATAATCTCGGTTTTTATTTATTACTGTAAAATAACTACTTGCTCCGTTGTCTGCAATACCCAGAAATCTATTATATTTGCGTTCGAGTTCCATAGCTCTGTCTTTGATTATTTTAGCTGAATCCTGTGACTCAAACGTTACATTTGAAATACTACTATCATAGCCTTTAGACACTATAATAGCTAATTGGTACAACGCAATCGAAGCTACTTTATATATAAAAATCTCTTCATAACGAAGCGGTATTTCTAAAATTGAACGAGCTACTGTGTATTCTACATTATAATATTCTGTTGTAGGCAAAGTTAAATTTATTAATCTTAAATATGTACCTACACTGTTTGTATAAATATCAAACAAATCCCTAGCCAAATAACAAGCTGGAACTTTATCAATAGGATACTCTAAATTTTCTATAACTGAAAAATCTGTGTCAAAAGTAGATAATGTTGTTGAAATTAAATAATCTTTTGCAGCATTGCCTGTAACTTTACTCACAACTATCTTAGGCACATGATAGCTAAAATCTGTCAAAGCTATCAAAATAGCCCTGTCAACATCATCTGAATCCTCAGTCCAAGTTACTGTACCATCAACTACAGTTGAGCCTGCTTGTGTAGGAAACGTAGGAGCTGTTCCACCGGATGTTCCTGCTGTAGTACATTTATACGTTCTACCTAACATAGACGTAGGTTTTACATAGTCATTTAGAGAATATGCTGTTGTAACTGCCCATATTGTAGGAACATACAAGCTCAACAAACTCGTATCATCTCTAATCCATCGCAAAGCCCTTGTTCTTATATCTAAATGTGTAGAAGCCATTGTTTAAATTCTTCATAAAAATTATGCAGAAGGAAGTTATTTTCCTCCCTTCTGCATAGATTAATTTTAATTAAAAAGCGTAATTACCTGTATGTCTGTCTTTTAACTCAGATACTTTGCTTTTATTCCAATTTGAAACTCTACTATAATAACCAACAATTCGAGTAATTCCTTCAAGATTGATACTTTTTCTTGTCACCAAACTTTTAACTACGTCTTCAACAGGATTAGTCAAAATAGTATTTATCTCAATTAAACTTGCATCTTGGTATCTGTCATCCAAAACCTTAATACAATCTGATTCTATTTCCTTACCTTCATAAAAACTTCCTGCAAGTATCACACCATCTATAGTTAAAAAATCATTTTTTGCCAATTCAATCTCAAAATCACTTAACTTTACACTGATTTTTTCTTCTATTTCCAAATCTAAGAGCATTCACTACCCCCTATGATAAATTTAAAATTTAAAAATCTTATTTTTTCTTAAACTTAGAATCAGGCTTTGGTTTTTCCTTTGACTGTTTTTGTTTATTACTGTTATCAAAATTCTTTTTATCTTTGGGCATTGTTATAACTCCTTAAACTATTTTCTTTGAACTTGCAAAGCAATTTGTAAATTTCTCCAGCCAGTGCTTTCTGCTGCTGTCATACTACCGTAGCGATTAATTACTAGTGTACTAGATTTATCTAAAACCTTATCTGTAAACGCAAATGTATAAGGCGAAGAAGCTGTGCCCATAGCCAATACTGAAGTTAGCATTGAAGTCAATGTAGTTGTACCTGTGGGACTTTCTAGTAAATCCACAATAACTGTATCACTGACAGCTCCAAAAGTTTCAGTTCCTATCCTAGCAGTACCAGATAAAATTCTATATCCTCCAGGAGCTACAAAACCACCTACATATTTTTCTGCTGTAGTACTACCTGTAACTGTAAGATTTATACCAGTCATATCATAATTCAAAACAATAGTCTCAATTCCAGGCAAAGTCTGAGCGTATGTACTTGGAGCAGAATATCCCGAATCAACTACCTCACCAAAAGCGGTACTGCAACTAATTAAAGCTGCAGTACCTAAAACCAATAATTTTTTAAACATTGTTTTATACTCCTTTATAGTAATATAAATTTTTTATAAATCTTTAAAAGCCTTAACCAGCCACAGTCTCACGATAGAAAGGTCTGTAATCTGTAATTACCCCACCATAAACATGACGCAATTTCCAAGTAATAATATCATTGCTAAACACAGAACCAACTGTAGGTGCTGACTGTAACCACATTTCAGGCTCGATTTTACCATCCAAGAAACCTATTTCCAAACCAGGCCACATGCTTGGATCTGCTACCGCATACCAATCTGTAGCATCAGTCCAATGCATAACAGTAATGTTCGAATATGACTGATCTCTTACAAAATCAGGAGATTGCGGAGTAAAATCACCCCTACCTGATGCTACAATAGCAGCCCATACTGTTGCTTCCAAATCAATAGGATTAAGAATTATCTTAGGAAATATACCAAGAACCTCACTTGTATCTTTCTCAGTCTGCTTCATCATAGCAGTTCTAACCACAGCTAACTCTGCGGCTGAAAACGCCGTTGTTCCTAAATTACTATGTGTAGCAGCATGAAACAAAACTACATTGTCATAAATAGCAGCATTTGTAGTAAAAAAATCAAACACAAATTTATAAAGCGTTCTGGCTGCTGCAACACCCATACGCTTAGGAATTCTACGAATAGCATTAATATCATCATTCTTTATCATTTCAAACGTGACATTCTCAGTGTAACCACGTTTGCTTACACTAAATGTAGCTTCTTCGTCTGTAGGGCTTGTAGCTGCTGTATAAGGTGCAGATTCTAACACAGTTGGTAAATCTCCATAGCCGCCAAATCTAACTCTATGCTGAGTCTTAAAATCTGGAACTGTGGTAATTTCACAAACTTTATTCCAGTCTCTATTCCAATGACTCTGTGACCATTCTTTAAGCATTTTGCGATTTAAAGTCTCGCCCAAAACATTAGCAAAACTTGTTGAATCCAACGAAGCTGTCAATCTAGAACAATTTTTAACCAATCCAGTAATAGCATTATCACCTGTAAAGTTTACATAAGCTGCTTTAATGCTATGAATCTTACCATCCATCAAATCATCAAACATTTTTATTCTATTATCCATATCATCAGCTAAAATTCGTACACTTCCTAAATCCTTAACTGTCTGGGCTTGAATAATATCTAAATATTGTTTTTCAATCTGAATAGCTTGATCCAATATTTTCTCATCAATAGCTTTTCCTGCAAACTGGGCTTTTAATTTTGCATTTGCAACTTCAGGTAATTTTGCAGCTTGTAATTTTGTTTCTAACAATAACTGCGTATTACCTATTTTAGCTTTTTCAAGTTCTATTGCAAAAGAAGCGTGTAAAGTAGCTAAATCTGTTTCACGCTGAACTTTTTCCTTCTCTGCTCTTATATATGCAGTAGCATCTGTATTAGCACTAGCTACCAGTTTCATAAACTTACCATCAGCAGCCGGAGTATGTACTATATCCACAGCAGCTTTAACAATACTCAAAACTTTTCTAGTGCCATCAGGCAAAATTTCTTCCTGGCCTAAACAATCGACAGACAAACCTATTAATTCAGGATTATCTTTAAACGAGGATTGTAAAATATCTCGAATTACATTACCTGATCCAGACTGAACCAAGTTTAACTTACCTACCAAAGCATCTTCAGTAGCCTGAACATTGCTTAACCATCCTGCAATTTGTTTCACAGATTTATCACTCTGCGTATGCTGCGAATCATCCAGCAAAAACACTTTTGCCCCTTCAAACAATTTCAAAGCACTTTGCAAAACTTCCTTAGTCCAAACACGCTTGTTTTTATCCTGACCATATTTAATTATTCTAACATCCCAAACATAGCCTTTTTTATCTACCTCTGCAGATTGCAAAATACAATCTATTTTTAAATTCTCACCATTTATAACTTCATTAGCTTGAAGTCTACTAAACAATCTTTTGGACATTATCAGCTCCTTTCGGTAAAATAGTTCCAACACCAATTTTAGCATCCTTTACTTCAATAACATGTTTTTTGGCATCTTTAGTTACTACAACAATATAAGTTTTTTCGTTTTCAGTTTTAACTATAGCATTTAAAATATCATTTTTGGTTAGCTGCCTAGTTTCCATTCTGAATCTTATTTTACCAGATTCTTCATCTAAATCTTGCTTTACATCTTTATACTTCAGACCATTTAACATTACCTCACTTACAAAATCAAACTTATCCTTCATTACTAAATCTCCTAAAAATTTATTCAACTCCTAATTGTTTAAAAATATTATTAAATAATACAGACAATTTACTATCATCTATCCAATCTTGTTGCGATATTACAGCCAAACCATCAGCTATATTTTTTATAACTGCTCCCAGCGTAGCTATATCTTTCATAGTAGCAAAATTTGTTATGTCCGAGTTTTTAAGAACTTCTGGATTATATTTCAATACACCAGCTAAATGAATAGAAGCTAAATCAAACAATATTTTCTTAACCAATTTTTGCCTACGATTAAACAACTTAAACGCTGGTAAAGTCATTTCTTGACTTGTAGCTTTGTTTATATCTCCAGCACTGCCATACCAATGTGCAGGATAACCAAAGCTTCCTAAAATATGATTTCGCAACACTAAAGCAATCTTTTCTAAATCCGGAGCATTAACATCAGGCGAATGTGCTTTAACTTCTATATTATCACTATGACCATAAGCACCGTTAGATTGTCTTACTGAACCTACAAACTTTCTTGTTTCTGCTTCAATTATTGAAGCATTTGTACCTTTAAAAACTAAATCCCAAACTATTAAATTAACCTCAATCCATTTTTCAGCATGGTTATAAATTAATTCCTCATAAATATCTATCCAGTCAGCAACAGTTAAAAAATCTGATCTTCCCCGAGGAGAATTTGTAACTGAGTTAATATTATAATATAAACATTCTCCAGAATTAAAAGAATTTCTTAAATTCTGCGCTTTTGTAGAAATAACTGCTTTTGGATCTAAATATAGTTTATATTTTTTAGGCTGTTTTCCGGGTTCAGATTTTAAAATTATACCTATTTTAATGCGACAATTATCTGGATCGGTAATTACATCAGCTACAATTTGCGGATCAATATAACCTAATCTCAAAGTACCTGTGTTTTCAGATATAAACACAGGCAAATACAATTCACCGAAAATTCCTAATTCTTCAATAAATTGCTCAAAATCTAATTCTAAATTATTTACAGGATCATTCCAGAAACTTTTCAAAGAAGCTAAAATATTTTCGTCTTTACTTACATAAGGAAATTCGGTAGGAATAACAAAACTTGTTCTTAAATTTGACAACCATTTAGTCAAAGGCGATCTTTCCCAAAGAAAAAATGCTATCTTAAACATTCGTTCTTGAGAGATCTCATCTAAATTTCTACTTGGGGTAGAACTAGTTAATTTACTAAACCCTTCTACCTCAGCATAGTATGAATCGAGTTCCGTCGATGCCTGAAGTTTCTTGGTTGTTGTAACGAGAATCTTTTTGGTTTTTCCTGACATAATGCAAAACTCGAAGCTAAAGTTTCGTCAAGCTTACTTGACTGAGATAATTCTGTTAATTTTAATATTTTATCGCGAATTACTTCATCTGCTGTAGTGTTTTGGTCGTTTAAATTTGAGCCTTTGGCAAAATAACTAGCTGTATTTCCGTTTAACATATAACTATAAACTGCATAACGCAAAGCATCACAGCAATGATCATTTTCTTTTAAAGGTGCATCAATTCCTAACATTTGTTTGCCTTCGTCCCAAATATAAGACGAAGTTAATTCTTCTCTTAGCGTGACACATCTATTTAAAATCTTTAATCTACCAGTCATAAACAAACTAGCAACTGATCGAATACCATTTATAACATCATTGTTAGCTTCTCTTATAGTACAAACACAAGAATTAACTAATTCTTGCTTAAGCGAAACTGCCGATTTATCTAAATAAACTCCATTAATATGAATATTTCTAGTAAAAATTTTATACTCATTTACAAATTCATAATCTGTTTTTTGTACCTGTGTTGATCTAGCATCATAAACGTATTCGTCAACTACATATAAACAATCTTTATAAACATAAATCAATAAAAACGTAGTTACAGAAGCTGTACCATAATCTGCTCCTATGATTATATTCATAGGTCTTTCTTTAGGCAACTCATCAACGAAATTATCCTCGTTGACCATATCATAGATTAAACCATCAGCCAACACCCACTCACCTAAAAACATTCTTCTAAAAAACAATCCTGTCAAAGACATTTTTAAATTTTCTTTAAACTCATTTGTCAATGATGGGTTATCTTCTATAGTAAATCTTTGCACATAAGCATTACGGGGTGTATTTTTTATAAAAGTTTTATATATATAATGAAACGGTGAATCCGGATTTGTTGTAGCAAACCATTTAGCTCCCGGAACAGACAATCTTGTAGGAATCATATCCAAAGTTGTTTTAGGATGTAAAGTTAACTCATCACTATAACAACCACCAAACGTAGCACCACGAATTTTTCGCTCTGCTTTGGCATCTGTAGCTCCTACAGTGTAGATAACTTTACCACCGGGGATTTTTAATTCCCCGTCTGTAGAATTATACTTACAATAATTTATACCAATTAAATCTATAACATCATCCAAAACATTACGCTTTAATGTAGCTTTACTATGCCCAGTCATTAAAAATTTGTCATAATCTGTTGTATATACATGATTTATCCAGATTTGATTTGCGATCCAGGTTTTCCCTGACCTTACCGCACCATGCAATAAATTAAAAAATTTATTACAATTTCTAATCGCTTTCGACTGAGCTGGAGCATATTCCGGTAGAAACATTTTCTATTGTCATATCCTTAAATTTTGCCAACATAAAGTTTAATTTTTCAGAAACATTATTTTCTGTATCAGACTTTGTACTAAACTTTCCCTTACTATAAACATTTAACAACTTCCATAATAAATTATTATCCCCAGCCATTGCTTCGGCAAAGACTTTATTTTCTAAAGCTTCTGTCAATAACTCAGATTTAACAGTTTGGATTTTATTCAACAAATCAATTAAATTTTTATCGGCTTCTACATAATCTTTTAAAATAACATAGCTTACTTGCAAAAATTTTGCTGTTGCAGCTAACATACCACTGTTTTGCCATAAAGCTTCTATAACAATCTTGTCACTTAAGTCAATTTTATTGCCACTGTGGAAATTCTCAACTATATTTACTATATTCGCAATACTCATAGATATATAAAATTTTTATATAATTCAACAAACTTATTTTTCAACGAAAAAACTTTTTTTACCTTATACATTATATGGGAAATACCCAAACTATTCAACCTAATAAAAATAAAATTTCTAAATGGTTTATATATCTTAAAAATGTGCTTTGTATAGATTTATAAAAATTTTTATGATTTGCGAAGGCGGGTAAATTTTTAGTTTACATTTTTATGCAAATACAAATACAACTACAACTGCATTTGCAATAGATATATAAAGGTTTTTATATAAGTAATTAAAATAAGTTAGAGTGAGATAGCTTAATATTAATCCCTCTTGCAGATAATTTGCTAGGGGTATTGCAAATGCTATTGCAAATGCTATTGTATTTAATTTGCATATGCAAATGGTTTGTATATGCGTAGCATATATTTTGCATATATTTTGCACATGCAAATTACCTTGCAAGTGGCTTAGAATAAGGGTTAGGCTTCGCATATAAGGCAAGGTGTCCCTAATATGCATTGTATATACATTGTGTATACAGATAACTAGGGACACCTATGCTTACGCATATACATATGCTTACGCATATACATTAACTAGGGATTTTGTATATGCATATGTATATGTATGAAGCATGGTATATGCTACGCATATGCGTAAGCATAAGCATAAGCATTGCATCCAAAATTGACCCATACGCCTTGTGTATTGCTTGCAATGGTAGTTGAATATGCTTTGCATATCAAAGCCTTAAATGGGTCGGTTTTAGATGCTTACGCAAGGTGTATAGATTAAATAGGTTATAATAAAGTATATGCCCAAGCATACAGCAAAGCATGTGCCAGAAAAGTGTATAAAAAATCCCCTTATTCAAGTATTCTTATTCAGTCTTATTTAGTCAGATTCTATTTTTTAAAAATATTTTTTATTTTTTTGATTCTGTTTGATTCAATAACGTTTTTGTGTCCTAAACACAGATAACTCCAATACTTATGATTTTTTCATATAGGTTTATTCAGTCTTATTCAGTTTTATTCAATCTTATTCTATTTTGCTTTTTTTGTACTTATATATGTATATATATATATTAAATATAACAGAATAAGAAAAGGGATTTTAGTACGAAAAACTGAATCTGACGAAATAAGACTAAATCTGACGAAATAAAACTGAATCTGGTTAAATCATACTAAATCATACTAAATCATACTGAATCATACTAAATAAGTCAGCATTAATTATTACTAAAATTAACTGAATTTAACTAAATCTAATTTTATCGATTGAAATTTAACCATTTTCTGCATATAATGATGTACTGAATCTGACAGAATGCGGAAGAATTTGACTAAATCTACTTATACGAAAAAAGTCATAAGTAGTGTTTTTCGGCCACATGTCTAATTAAGTTAACCCTAATTTAGGAGAAAAAACCATGTCGCAAACACCTGATCAGCGCAAATGCAAAAAAAGTATATACGCAAAATATTACTATGCTCAAAACAAAGATAAAATCCAAGCACGCAATCGTAAGCGCTATGCACAAAATCCAGAAAAAGTTAAAGAAATTGCAAAAAAATCTTATGCTAAATGCATGGGCAAAGCAGTGCCGAAGGCATGTAATAAACAAATAAAATTATCCTGGAATGACATTTGTCCTAATGGCATGGGCATGAATATATACAAAACTTGGATCGATTGCAAAATGGCAGGTAAACATTTAAAGGGCAAAGGATGTGATAATTGTAACAAAGATTTGAGAAGTTTTCTGGATGAGACAAATCCTTTACCGCCATTTTATGGCTATTTGCCTAAAGATGCTTCACCTGGTGAAGGTTCTTTGCTTTGCAAAGAATGCTTGGATAAAATAATCGAAACAGAACAAAAAGATTTATCGCCTTTTGAAAAAATCAAAGCAAATTTAGACAAAGAAAAGTCATTACAAAGTAATGATGAAATATGGGAAAGGTCGAATAAAACTCACAAAGAATTTTTAGGACAACCACCTGAACTGCAAGACGTTTTGGACTATACAGAAACTCAAATAAATGAGATGTCTGTAAAGGAATATATAGCATATGTGACACCTATTGTAACATTACGCTATACTGATCCTGAGATGCCTAGCGAGATAAAAAATAAATTTATCGCTAGTGAAATTAAACTACTTTGCCAGACAAAATATCCTGATTGATAAATCAATCAACAAAAAATTCTTGCAGATGTAAATAAATCACATCTGCAAGAATAATTTTTTGTAAAACTCAATTCCAGTCTTTTTTTAAAAGTTTGAAAAATATATTTTCTAATTCACTAAGATCCTTCTTATCTAAAAATTTAAATATATTCGGAAAATTATCTACGAATTTTCTCACATTGCTGATTTTCCAATGCGCAACCAATTCGCAACTCCATAAAGCGATATTCCGTAATTCTTTTTTAGTCATTTTGCTAATCCTTTATTTAAAAAATAAAATTTATTTTTACAAACTTTTGGCTTTTGCAAGCAGTGCTAAAAGAGCATTTTTGTCAATCCCACTGGATTCGGCAACAAGCAAAAGCTTTGCTTCAAGTCCCGAACTAGATTTTTTTTGCTTTTCTAAGGTTAAAGATCCCATTTTGAAATCGGCAATCAAACTTTCTATGCCGGACAAATTTTTACCATTATCGGCTAAATACTGTTTGACTCCATACCAGAGTAAAAATCTCTGTGTGTCGACATGTATATCGGAAAGTAATCCTGTCGCAAATTCACCTGTGTTTATAAAATGAATTTCGTATCTACCTTGTGCAGACGTCGAATCAATCTCAAATTTACGAGATCTAGGACGCTTTGATTCTGTTTCATTTACTTCAAGATCTTCTTTTAAAATAGTCATTTTTTCAATCCTTTATAAAAAATTTTAAATAAAATAAATTTTATAGTATTCTAGTGTATCTATGCAGCCATTATCTTTTTGATATTGTATAACAATACAATTATCTGATTCCCATATACAAATTAATTTTGCAAATTGTATTGTTTTGACCATATCACCTGATATAGTTTTTTGTGCAATTCCATTTTTTGTAGCATTTTTAACCCCCTTTTAACGGAAAAAAACTAAACACATTACCTATACACCACAGACATAATCCTATGGCTAAACAAATTCCTAATTCGACCAAAAGTTTTTTTGGAAAAATGCTTTGACTTCTTCGTAACCCCAATTCTTATCCCCCTATTGAAAAATTTGAAAAATATCCACAGTAATAAATTTTATCCCAAAAATTAAAATTACAATTACAATAATCATTGATAATAAAAATTTGAAAATTTGAGTTACATACAGTCCGGACTTGTCTGATTTGCCATCTTTATCACTATTTACTATTTTCATTTTCGATTTCCTTTTCTTTCCAAGATTTAATTTTATGCAAAAATAAAATAAGGTCTAATATTTTATCGGTAGTGCTTATTTCACAGAACCAATAGATACTTAAAAATAAGTCCCACTCTAAGTTTTTTTCTTGCGCCAGTTTAAAAAGTTCTTTTCTTTGCATTTTATATACCTTTGTCAAAATTTTTTATAATTTCATCAAATAAATTTAAATAATTTATTTCTTTTTGTAGTATTAAGTAATCGCTATGCCATTGGCAAAGTGAATCTTTGCATACTCCATCAAATAAATCCAATTCGCAAAGCGAATCTAATTTTATACCATCTTTTTTACAATTTGTAATTTTTAATTTCATTTTATAATCTTCCTTTCTTCGCTGATTTTAAAAGAGCCTGATGCTCTAAATTTCCGGCAGATTGATAGTTTACGCACGAACTATCTACGCATATATTGCCCAAATGGGTAAACAGGCAATATCGATTTTGCGCCACCGGTTTTTGGCAATTTACAATTATCAAAAACCTGTCTTTAATCAATTCTTTTAATTCTTTCATTTTTTACTCCTTTTTTTAAAATTTTTATTTTCTAATTTTCGCTGGGATAGACTCAACTAAATCTATCCCAATACACTCATTTTTTCTATGCCATGCCCATTCTCGGGCAATTGCAGACTTTGACACTTCCCCATCGCTGTCTATAACATTAATGTTACAGACTTTACATTTTTCTACTCTATCCATTTTTTCCCCTTTTCTAAAAATTTAAATTACTAAACTAAACTTATATACACATTATACTGCATTTTTAGCTAATTACAAGTAAATAATAAAATAATTTTTTAATTAATTTTTTATAGGTAAATTCACTAATTTACAGCTAAAACCATAGCGTGTGCTATGAGTACAATAATGAAGCAAATTTTTGCTCGCCTTGTCGAACACTACTTTTGCAAAAATACAGTCTTTGTAAAGACTGACACTATACAAATCACACCCCTTTTTTAAACTCATTTTCTTTTCTTCTTCCTTTTCAAAAATTTTAATATCATCTATCACTTTGCAAAGCAAAGTATAATCAACATGTCAATAGTATAACACATTTTTTTAATTTGTCAAGGATTTTTTAATAAAAAAATAAAATAATTTTTTACCTGTTTTACTTATAGTTATATAATTTAATTTTCGGCGCAAGCCGTAATGTTTGAGTCTGTGTCTGGTAATATGCGTATATATATATATATATAATAATG
>Ga0209518_1000591_pt1 | contig 45765 bp, 53 predicted proteins | sample RifGroB1_FD_183993 | JGI IMG/M metagenome (GOLD analysis project Ga0209518, IMG submission 183993) | Groundwater microbial communities from Rifle, Colorado, USA - Groundwater B1 (SPAdes) (version 2) | ecosystem: Environmental > Aquatic > Deep subsurface > Groundwater | place: Rifle, Colorado...
TAGCGGTGCTGCCGGATACCCCTATCACGTTGGTCAGCACTCCGCGCTTGTATCCAGCCACGTATTCGCTGCCAGCGGTCAATCGGATCATGTCACCAGCGGCGAGCGTGACCCCGCCTGGAATGGCGAACGTGCTACTTCCTTTGGTGATAGCGATGCTTTGCCCGGTGTAACTTGCTGCCCATCCGCCAACAGTAAGGGAGGTTGCATCACTCACGGCGCACTTGATAGTTGCACCGTTGCCGTGCAGTTTGATAGCGGTCGGATACCCTGCGGTAAGTGCTGCCGTCAAGTTGTAGGTTTTTGACCCGTTGAAATGGACATGCTTGTATGCGCTCGCCTCAAGGATAGCGCGAAGTGGCACTTGATCTGCCGTGGCACCATCCCCCGCCGCGTCCACCCAATCGACATAGACCTGGCCAACCATCTTGCCAAAGACAAGGTTGGGGTATTCGAAATTGTCCAGCCACATCTGCCCCGGTGCATCAAGTGGGCCATTGATAGTGAGCACCCCCGCCGTATGGTCGATGATCGCCCCCGGCTGCACCCTCAGTGTGATGTTGGCGGGGACGGTGACATGGTTGCTCATGGGGTACGTGCCGGGAGTGACCACCAGCGTTTTGACCGCGCTGCCTATATCCGTGATCGCCTGATTGATGGCGACATGGGACAGCACCCCACCGTTGTAGTCAGAGGTGTAAACCTCGTTGTCCACGTCTCCCGGCTGCAACGCCGTATCCGCCTTCGACCCCTGCGCTGCTGTAGCATAGGAACTAGACGCGGTATATGCTGCGGTGCCTAGGGAGGAGGTGGAAGCCTTGGTCGCTATCTCTGCGTCCTGCGCGGCGTCCTGAATGCCCTTTGCGGTGGAGTAGTCGTCGAAGGCGGTGAGGGATTTGAACGGCCCACCCCACACCATGTCGTAATCGGTCGGGCTATTTTTGGTGAGAGACTGCCCGGTAGACCCGCCAGCGATAACTCCGGTGCCGGTGTCCCCCTTATCACCCTTCACGCCTTGCGGTCCCTGTGGGCCAGTCGAACCTGTTGCACCGGTGGCGCCTGTGGCGCCTGCCGGACCTTGTGGCCCCTGGACACCCTGGACACCCTGGGGACCAGTTGCGCCGGTTGCGCCGGTATCACCTTTCGGCCCTTGGGGGCCCGTTGCACCAGCAGGACCTTGCGGGCCTGTCGCTCCGGTTGAACCCTTCATTGCCACAGGGAACCAGTATTGGTAAAGAAGGTCTGTTGACGGGTCCACGTTGGAAGAGAAGGCAACGGCACGGTAGGATGCCCCGAGCCGGTAGATTGCATCATCCTTGACGTATCCGGTCGGGCTCCCCTGCCAGTCCCCGCGCCAGTTGAGAGAAAGGCCGGGATTGCCTTGTACACCTTGAGGGCCGGTTGGTCCTGTCGCGCCGGGGGGACCTTCAGGACCTGTTGGACCGGCAGGACCAGCGATTTGCGGGATGGTAACGTTGATCGACTTGCCGGATTTGGTGACCGTCGCGCCGCTGAAATCGAAGTTGAAGGTGTCGCCCGGCTTGGATGCCTTCAGTTTCCCGCCCGCAGTGGACATGGCGCCAAAGGAGGAGGCGGTGAGATCCACGGCGAAGGCCGGCACAGCGGCAAAGAGGACGCAAAGGAGGATAAGCAGTCTGATTTTCATAAAAAGCTCCTGGCGGGTGTTCTCCCGCAAAGGAAATGGGTTGCTATTGCACGCCTACAACTGCGACACTCCAATCATCATCGCCGGGGCCTACCCAGATGTGGCGATACGTGCACATCCTGCCGGTCCCGCCTGTATCGACGTAAATATTGCTTCCGCCACCACCCCCGCCGCCAGTTCCCGCCCATGCCATCCATTGGGTGGGGTGAGCATCGGGGGATGATCCGGTGCTGGCAACCAAGGCCAGGTAGATGATGCCGCCGTAGAGCACCAGGTCGTAGGGCAGGTAATCTGCAGTCTCCGAGTAACCGCCCCGCCAACGAAGAAAGATGTTGGGCGTCTGCGGCACGAACGCGGCGAATGGGTCTTTGCCGATCACCAGCAGGCTCACCACGCGGGAGCTCCCCAGGGAGCCGTGCACCGTGAGCCTTACCGGTTTCTGCACGCCGTTTGCCGGGCCTGCCACGTCGATAAGGACGTCACCATCTGCCGCGGTAGCGGCGATCACCGTCTGCGTGTCGTCAGCCTGGGCAGAGCTGACGGTTTCGCTCTTGGCAAGGATTTGGCGCACGGAGATGATGATGTTTTGAGCAGTGTCTCCGGGCTGTACGTAGATCGGGTAAACCTGAACGGGCGACGGTATGACGCGGATCGGTAGCACTAGGCGCCTCCTTCAAGGGCAGCAAGGCGTGTTTCGAGTACTTCTATCCGCGCCATGGCCAGCTGTAGTGCGACTTCCGCCTCCAGGCTCACGATCGAGTACTTGACGCCTTTGGAAGTCTCCCCGGTCGGCTGCTGCTCGATTACCGTCTCGCCTTCTTCGTTCACCACCTCGACGTTCATAAGGTCCTGCGTTTCCTCTACAAGCGAAGGCGAGACGAGCTCAACTTCCTGGGCGATCATGCCGAGCAGCTTCTTCTTATCGGGGTCGGCTTTGAGGTTGTAGCTGACGAACCGGTACCGCTTGAACTTTTCCCAGATGGCGGCCGGGTCGACGTCGGTGATGTTTTCCTTGTACTTGATGTCCGAAATGGCTCCGTAGGAGTTGTTGACGTTCTGTACGTTGCCGTTGCCGAGAACCAGGAGCCTGGAGGCGTTGTCTGCACAAACGAGCAGATAGGGTGCCGCACCGCCGGTGATTCCCGACATGTACACGTTGAGCCCGTAGGGATTGGTAGCGGAACTGTTCTCCACCATCAGCCCGTAGTTGCTCGGCGCGTTTTTTACCATCCTGTGCGTTGTGCCGCTTGCTGCCCCCGCCAGGAAATTGCCGGAAGCATCACACTTCGGGACCAGGTTGGCCCCGCCGCCGACGGCGACGTCAGAGGACAGTAGCCGCCTGTCCACCGCCGCACGCAGGTTCACCAGGTTCTGGGCAAATTCGACGGCGTTGAGCGGTGCGTCCTTGTTGTAATCTGCACCACTGGACTCGGCCGGAACCGATGCCGTTGCGAGCGGGGTGATTATCTTAGTGGTCATGTGAGTCTCCTATGGGTTGCTGTGCCACCTTCAGTTGTTCATTCTCGGCCGTGAGCCTGTCGATCTCGGCTCGCTGCACGTTCAGCTGCTGGTTGGCGTTGAGGACGATGCGGCCAAGCTCGGCGATGCGCTCGGTGTAGTAGGTTTCGCGTTGCAGGTCTCTGAGATCCATTACTTAGTGCCACTCATTGCGCGCCTACCTTTTCCCATGTGTATGCCCCTTTGTTGATATAGAGAATGCCCGCCGATGTTACCCAAAGTGCACCGATGTCGGCCAAATGGGTGGGGGCGCTGGATGAATCGCTTGGCTGCAGTCTCAACGGGGCCTTATTGTCAGCTTGCCCTGCTCCCCATTTCCTGCCGTTATATGCGTTTATCGAATACCCTGAGGTTGAACATGCCAAGACTCCGTCACCTGTGCTAGAAAACCCGCCTACCGCTGGCATAGAATCTGATGTGCCGAGAACCGCAGTGGCGCCAGTTCGAACGGCTGTGTTTTTGCCCTCAACCGCCCCGTACTGGAAGGGGTTGGGATTGGTGCCCTTTGGACCATAGCTGACCTGGGCGTAGACGCCTCTCCTGTCTCCACCCGATGTTGCCGCACCAATGGTTGCGATCTCCTCGATGGTGCCATCGCCGCGATCTCCCCAGAAGTGGGCCAGATTGTCGGTGGCGGAGACCACAAACCGCTCGCCGGACTCTGCAGTCTGGAAAGTGTTGCCTGTAAAGGTTTCCCCGCTGAAGTTTCCCCCGACAAAGACGTCTGCGGCCATCATGCGGGCCGACACCGTGCCATCAACAACCAGGTTGCCGTTGATGCCGACCTGCTCCACGCCGTCGACCTCCCCGATTAAAACGATGCTGACGGGGCCGGTTCCGTCCGGCTTGGCAAATCTGAAGGTGTCGGCATAGGCGGTGATGTTGCTCCGGGTGTGGGTCTCGTCGGTCCAGCTGATGGCCAGGCCGGCGCTGATCGGCCCCGCGTCCAGCTTCAGCCCGATCATGTCGCTGAGAACGTCGACCTCCGCACTGAGTGCTGCGCTGGTGGCCCGGAGGGCAATAGCGGCATTGGCGCCGTCGATGGCGACCTCTGCGGTGGACACCCTGCCGTCCATGGCGTCGATCTCTCCCGCCTGCAGTAAGATCGAGGCGTTAGCGCCGTCAATCTCTATCTCTGCGGCGCTCATCCTGCCGGCGAGGGAGTCCAGACGGCTCGCACCCAGGGTTATCGCTGCGTTGGCGCTGTCGAGGTCGATGCGGGTCCTGCTGACCTGGACCTCCAGGCCGGTTACGTCCGCTACTCCCTCGACCTGAACACCGGGTTCGACCACTGCGCCGGCGACAAAGGCCAGAGGCCCGGTGATGGCAGTTCCGGTCAGGGTGATGTTGGCGGCGTTTTGCTCTATCTCGGTTTCCGCAATGGTGACCCGTCCGGTCCCTGCTCCGTCCAGAGCGCGCAGATCGGCGGTGAGCTGCTGCGCGGTGCTGGTCCAGGTTGCGGTGGCGGCGTCAAGATCTTGCTGGATCTCGTTGACCATGCTGACCAGATCGGAGGTCAGCAGCCAGTAGGTGGCGTTGGGCGGTGCGTGCCCGGTGGTCTCCAGGATGCACTGGTAGGTGTTGCCGTCAGCGGCTTTGACGAACTGCCCGACGGTGTAGGTGGTGGTATCGCTGTACTCGCTGGTGATGAGTCCGGAGACCATGCTGTTCAGGCTCTGCAGCAGGTTCTTGTTCAGATTCATCTCGCTGGCTGCCTGGGACAGTGCCTCGGTGTAGGTTGCAGCGACCCCGGGGCCTACCACCCCGAGCTCGAAAAGCATGTTGCGGGTGTCGAGGATGCTGATCAGTGAAGTCTTGCCGGCGAAGTAATCGTCGATCATTTCGCTGGTGGCTTCGGTATTCAGCATCTGCAGCGTCTGCGAGGAAATCTCCGCAACGCTGCCGGCGGTGGCTGTGGCCGCAGGGGCGTCCTGGAACGCGGGGCGCGCGCCGGAACCGGCGATGGTGACCACGGAGACGGTATAGTCGGCGCCGGCGGTCACCGGGATGGTCAGGTAGACGGTGGAACCGGCTTGCGCGGCGGGAATCGCCGTATAGACCGTGGGGGTGCCTCCGCCTGCGGAAACCCAGACCTCGTAGGCGCCTGCGGTGTACCCCGCCGGAGGCACAAAGGAAACTGCAAGCCCCGGGCGGGATATCCCGTCGGCGCCGAAAATCACGGTGGCGGCCAGGCTGAGCCCGGTGACCGGGGGAAAGAGATCGAGCCGGCTGTAGGTGCTCCAGGTCGGGTTCTGGTTGTACTCTAGGGAGGTGATCTGGAACAGGTCGAGGGTCAGGGTGTAGTTTTTCTGGTCCACGACCCATCCCAGCACCAGGAACTTGACCTGATCGCTGAACCCGCCCCATGAGGACGTCGGACAGGGGAGGCGCAGGTTGTCGACGTAGACGGTTTTGCCCGGGGTGACCTCGGAGTAGTAGCGCAGCGGCACGTTCTCGGCGCGCACGGTCACCTTGGTGGTGGCGACCTGTTTGCCGTTGACGGTGGCGATGGGGGTGTACCAGCTTTCCAGCCGGTCCGCGAGCCGGGTGAGCGGGTTGGGGACGCCGTTGGCCACGCCGGCGGCAAGGCCCCAGTTGTCGAACCACTCGCCGGTGATCACCTCCTCGCGGTCGCGCTCGGCTATCACGCTGTTGGTGCTGCCTACGGTGGTGTAGACATGGGAGTAGTCGCTGGGGGTGCCGCCGGATCTCCGGCCCTGGCTGTCCTCGATGAGGTTGAAGAAGATGTTGTGGCGCGTCACGGTCTCGGCCATGTCGGGCACGAGGTTGCTGAACTTTATCTGCGCGGCGTCAAGGGTAACGGTCGGCACCGCGGCCGCTACGGTGTCGTAGTGGTACGGGGTGAGTTTGCCGTTGGGTGCGGGGACCAGGAAGATGCCGGCGGTGACGGCCAGCTCCTTGAGCAGATCGTCGCTGTCCTTTTGGTCGGTGAGCACGCGGTAGACGTTCCACTCGGCCCCGGTGTAGTGGGCGGCCTTGAGCGCGGAGAAGGCGGCGCGGTCTATGAAGCGGTCCGGGGCCTTGGCCATGTCCGCCACCTGGACCATGGCGTCGATGATGTTGAGCGGGTCCCCTGTGCCGGAAGGAGCTTCGCCAAACTGGTGATAGGTGTTGACCTGGACGCCTGCGTTGTTCTGCAGATCGGGGATTTTCTTTTTGAACCGCTTCCAGACGTCCCGCAGCTTGACGGTGAAGGTGCGCTTCTCCTGGTCGGCGGTGTAGCTCTCCCATACGCCGGTGAAGTAGGGCTCGTAGTCGGCAAGGGGGAGCCCGACGAACCCGAGGTAGACGGTGACGCTGCGCCGCTTGCCGGTGCTCTGCACCAGGTCGGAGGTGAGCGGCATCCAGGCCAGGTCGAGGGTCAGGTCGCCGACGGTCGGCTTGTCGCGGAGGGCGATCTTGCTGCTGATGTTGGAGACCTTCTGCAGGTACGGGGCCACTTCGCCGGAGCTGAGCGCGGGCTCGCCGCGGTGCGTGCCGATGTGGACTACCTGCTTGTCGCCGCCGACCACCCGGATGGAGTAGAGCTCCGGCGTGTCGTAGCCGGTGGAGACGAAGGTGATCTGGAAGCGGTAGTAGCGGTAGGGTGCTATTTCACGGCCGTCCGTGATGGTACCGAGGGATACCCACCCGTCGGTTCCGGTGGTGCTCCCCTCCGCTACGTAGATGATGGAGGACGCGCCGGTGACCATGTCGTCAATCAGCACGCGGCTGTTGACGTTGGGGACTATGCCGAGGTCGAACGCCTTGGTGGTGATCGTGCCGGTCTTGGCGCGGAATTCAACACTGAAATTGGCGTCGTCAACAGGATAAACATTGGCGGTGACACCGCCGTACGTCACCGAACCGTATCCATTGTACGCCGACAGTATGTCTGTGCCGGCAGGAACGGGTGAAGCAGCGGCGAAAAGCCCCAGCCCGAGCATCCGTTTAATCTGGGGTACCGGTGTGGTGGCTGACCACCAGACGTAACCGGACCCGTCTGTGACGGAGCCGCTCCAGCCAAGCGCGGTCTCGACTGCAGCAAGAATACCGAGGGTTGCCCGCGGGAACACGATCCGCCACAACGCCGTAATGGATTCCGCGTAACCGTCAGTCGGCGCTGAAAACCACGGCGATGAGGCCGAGTTCAGGTGCACGTCCAGATCATGCCAGGTCACCTGCGTGTGATTGTAGGTGTAGAGCTTGTTGCGCACGCCCACTACGCCATCCTCGCGGGTAAACACGTCCAGGTTGTCAATGGTCCCCGCGTTCCAGTCGCTGGCGAGCTTCTGCTCGACGTTGATGGCTTCGACCGACTCGCAGGCGGCGTAAAACACCGGCTGCATGGGGGTCTTTTTGGAAGCAGCTATCCAGGCGGCGCTGGGCATCAGGCAAACCTCGAGGTGAAGGGAATGACGGAGATGTCACGCAGCCCCTTTTTCATGGGCGCGGAAAACTTGAATTTCGGGTCGGTGTAGCCGAACATGCAGGTGGAGACGGCGCTGTCAGGGATGAAGAAAAACCCCTGAGGGCGGTAGACACAGGCGAGGGCCCAGGCCCAGAACAGCAAGTATTCGTTGTCGTCCACCTGGCCCCAGTTGAGAGAGAGCGTGCGCTCGGTCTTGACCAGCTGGATATCCAGGAGGTGCCCCTGGGGGCTCACCACCTGGTTTGTGGTGGCAGTGAAGCAGTCGAGGTCGGCGCCGTCCTCCATGAAGGGGAGGAGATAAAGCGGCGAAAGGGCCACGTGGTAGACGCGGGTTGCCGTGGTGGCCTCGGTGACGACGAGGCGCCAGTAGCGGTAGCTGGCGGCGTTGAACGGGCGCCAGGCGGCGGTGTTGCCGGTGATGGCGGCGGCCGCGGAGACCGTGACGTTGGATGCCGCAAAGTTGTCGGTGCTGGCAAGCAGCGCGACGGTGATCCCGTTGAGATTTTCTCCGGCCAGGGCGAAGACGCCGCAGGAGACCGGGGCGAGCATGTCAACGGTGATGGTGAGCGTGGTCGTCGCCGGGGAGACGTAGGTGTCCTCGTTGGCCTGCAGCACGTCGGCGCCGGTCTGGTTCGCTGCGGAGTTTGCCAGCGTGACGGTGGCATTATCCGCGTAGTCGCCGTAGATGAAGAGAGGCTGGTTCAAAGGCGGCTCCTTATCCGTTTTCCAGATCGGTGAGGATTGTCCTGAGGGTGATGATGTCGAGCATGGCAGACCTCATCATCTCGACAACCAGGCGCGCGTGCGAGTGCACGGCCACCTTTATCGCCTGAACCTGATCGTCGGTAAAAGGCTGGCCAGATGGGGCCTGCAGCTGAAATGAGGGCATGTGCCCGTATTTATCCAGAACCGCCATCGCATCAGAGATCTTCTTGGACCGGGTCGCGGGATCGTGCGTTTCGTATGCCCACCTTACAATGGCTTCGAGCCGTGCCCTGTGGCTTCTGTCGGGAAAGTTTATGATCTCGGCCATGCGTGCCTCCGCCACCCTAGGGATCTTCTCTAGGGATAAAAATTACATTTCTGCCTGTGAGGTCTCGCATCAGGGGCGCCATCGACTCTTCCATCCACCTCGACAAGTTTGCCGAGTCGGTCATGACCCCGCTGAAGTTGAAGTAGACAGTCAGCGGTTGCTGATTTCCGGTGCCGTACTGAGGCTGGGTGACGACGGGAGAGGCCGGGCTGCCAGCGCCGTACCCGGCGGCCGAAGTGCTTCCGCTGGTGCCCCCTTCTATCGAGGTTGCACCTGCCTCTCCCAAAGCCCCAACAGCTATGCCGCCGGCACCCCATGCGGCCGCCATACCCAACTCTGACGCGATACCACCGGCCCCGGTTGCAGCTATAGTCCCGGTAGCCACGCCAAAACCCGCCGCGGCTGCCGTCATTGCTGTTGCCGCGGGGACAAAGGCTTGTCCCCCGTAGGGGTTCATGCTCATGGCGGAGAAGTAGGCTGCCCATGCCGTGGCTTGCTCTGCACCTATCGCCATCTCCGTTTCGGCCTGTGTCACTTTAGTGGTGATCGCTCCAGCCATCCCAGCAGCGTTCAACACATGTTCTTTGGCCTTTCCCATCATGTACTGCTGGAGTCCTTGGGTGACAAACCGGAGGGATGTCGCCAGCATGCGGCGACCGATCTGGTTTTTCTGGTCTTCGTCGAACAGGAGCATCTGAATGCCCATGGTGGTCATGTTCTCAGCAAAGCCAATGTACTTTTGCGAGTCATTCCACCAGATTTCGCCCAGTCTAAGGGATTTTTCCTGCTCGGCTTGGATCCTTTTGGCGTTGTACTCCCCAATGATTTGTGCCTTCTGCTCTTCATCGAGGGCTGTGTGGTCAAGGGTCCATTGAAGCTGTAGAGCGGCCTGCTGTTGCTCAAAATTGAAGTGCGACAGGAGGGCTTCTTCTTGCCTGCCAAGCGACATAAGCTTTGCCTGCTCCGACGATTCGGTGATGCTGGCGAGCACGCGGTTGTGATCGAAGGCGGCCTGCTCTTCTTTGCGGTCGTAGTCGGCCTGGGCGACCATCCACTTGTTCCGCATGGCGGACTTGTCGAACTGCTCCTGCTGGCCTTCGGACATCTGCCCTAAGACGTTCAGGTACGAGGCGCTGTTTTCGTCCTGGGAATAGGGGAGGATGGCGTTGTTCTTGCGGTCCTCGTCCTGCATGATGGCAAGCTTCGTTTGTGCGGCGGCATCCTTCAGGGAGGCGATGTATTTCTGCACCCCAGGGTTACCCTCGAAGCCGGTGAATTTTTCCAGTTGGCTGGCAAGCTGCTCGTCGATGGCGGCCATCTTGCGGTCGAACTCATCCAGGTTGGGGTTCAGCGCGCGGAGCTGCTTGTTGTAACCGTCCAGGGCGGTGCTGTAGGCGTTGTAGAGCTCCTGGGTCTTGTCGCCTTTGTCGTTGCCAGTGATGCCCCCAGGGGCACCCCCGCCTTTTTTCCCCTTGGGCGGGACGGGAGACGATGCCCCATCGAAGCGCTCGTTTAGTTTCTGGAGCGAATAGACGGTCATTTGCTCTTGAGCTTCCATCTCCGCAGCTATTTCGGCGCGACCTTTAGAAGTGAGCCAGTTAGTGCCAAGCGGCCCACCTTTCATCATGATGCCGAATTCTTTGGCCCATCCTGTCCAAATGATTTTTGCTTCAGCGATTTTTCTGATTACCAATTCAACGGAATTGACGGCACCGGTCGACCAATCTACAAATGCAGGGAGAATTGATTCGCCCAAAAGAGTTTTCATTTCGCGGATTTCGTTGTTCATCCGGTTTATTGCGGCTTGGCCCTTTGTTGCCGCCTCGGATGCAGCGTCGCCATAGGTTTTCTGTAACATGCTGGCAAGTTTTGGAAGAAGATCCTCAGCCAAGATGTTCCCTTGAGCCATTTGCTTATCGAATTCACGTGTTGTCATACCCATAGCCTCGGCGGCCAATCTGGCTGCACCAGGCAGGCGTTCACCAAGTTGCTGACGCAGCTCTTCGGCGCTGACTTTTCCCTTGCTCATCATCTGGTTCAACGCATAAAAGATGCCGTTTGCATCATCGGTCGAGAGACTTAGCGCAGTCACGGCCGCAGACACCCCCTCGAAAACACGTCTGGCTGGTTCACCCTCTATGGCCGTGTTCTTGGTCGCTGCTAAAAACTTGCTGTAAGATTGCGCTGTTGATTGGAAGTCGAGGCCAAGCTTCTGGGCTAGATCACGAATGTAGGACAGTTCAGCACCAGCCAGTGCGACACTGCCAGTAGATGCCTTAAATTGCATGTTCAGCCGTTCGGCAGCAAGAGCGGCACCCACGAGCTCTCTTCCGAAGCCGCCCATGACAGCACCGCTTATACCTGTAGCCACAGCCAGACTTCCCAGTGAACGGCCCACGGACATGACCCCCCCGTCCACCCTTGAGAAATCGGATGCCATGGCCCGCGTGTGCCGCTCGGTCTCTACCTCGGCTTGCTTCAGCGTCGAGGAGAGGCTGTCCATCCTCCCTTCGAGGGATACGCTTATCTTTTTCTCGCTCATGCGCCTCTCCTTATTTCTGGTTCTGCTTCAGCTTGTCGAACTCGCGTGCTTTGTGCTCGGCGTGCTCCTGGCGTACGATCCGGACGGCTTCCCGCCAACGGGGGGGCTGGTCCAGGATGGTGCCCGGCTCGGGGTAGTGCAGCTGTTCCATGTGCTCGCCCAGGGCGGTTTCGTTGACCAGTCGCATCAGACCCCAGGTGCGGGGCTTGATGGCGCTGACGGGGCACTCGAAAAACTTGGTGTCGCCTATCTTCAGCACGTGCGGGATGCTGGCGGATACCTGTCGCCACTCGTCACGCCCCTTGAGAATCACGTGCTTATAGCCTCTGCGGTTGCGACAGTTGCGGATCTGCCTCAGCTTTTCACTGCAACTGCCGCACTCCCACTCTCCGCTTTTGCCGGCCGAGATCAGGCAGGAGAAACTGACCCCGGCATGAAGTTTTTTCTTTCGGCGGCGCTCAGGGTGATCTGGCTGTGCACAGCGTCGCAGACCCAGCGCACCAGGACCTTGTCGGCCAGTGCATAGAAGGTGTCGAAGTCGGTGACGGGCTGCCCGTCGAGCTCCAGGTTGTTGATGCTGACGACGTGCTTCTTGACCAGCTCGATGCGCTTCTGGATGTCCAGCTCGCTGGCTTTCTCGCGGTTGTGGTCGTTGTAGAGCATGGCGACCGCGCGATCCAAGGCATCGGTCTCGGGCATGGAGACGCCGGTAAGGCCGAACCACATCATGCCGCACTTTTCATCCGCCTCGGCCGCCGCTTTGGACCACAACTCCTGGTCGGGCATGTCGGGGTTGGCTTTTCTTTCACGGGCGATAATCTCGCCCGCCATGATGAGGGCCAGCTCGCGGTTTTTTTGGTACGGCGGGACGGCCTGGTAGATGTGGTTGACGCTGTTGATGTTCATCAGTGATCCTTTTCTCGGGAGACCGGCGGGCGGTCTCCCGGATGAGAGGTTAGTAGGATGCGGCGCGGTCGACGGTGATCATGGCGATGGGGTAGCCGATGGCCGGGTCGATCAGGCTCTTGTAGGCGAGCTTCTGGCTCGGGGTCTTTCCCTCGTTGTCGGGCTCGGCGCGCTCGGCATTCAGCTGCATGAGCGGCACGTCGATGATGGTCTGGTAGCGCTCGGTGGCGGCGCCGGCCAGGTCGGCGTGCGTCATCACGATGAGCAGGCTGTTGGTGGCCGGGCCGCTGAACAGGCGCTTGTACTCGTCGGCGCTGGAGAAACCGCTGGAGGGGTCCTCGTAGTCGCATTCGGCGTTGACTTCCACCGAGAACTGCGCCGAGCGCGTGGTCTTGCTCGGCCCCTTGATGCCGTTGCCGACCACCTTGTCGGTGAGGCCGGTGGTGATCTTCAGGGTCAGGCTGTCCGGCTTGAACTCCTTCATAGTGCCGGCGGCGATCGCTGTGAAGTCGGGAGCGACGCCGGTGCGGCTGATGCCGGAGCCCAGGTAGTAGCGGACCTCGGAACAGTTGAAGGGCTCGATGGCGGGGAGCGAGACGCCGCCAATCGCCGCCTGATCGACCGCGCCAACCCATCCGCCGGCGCCCTGGCCTTCGATGGTAACGACCACGTCGTCGGTCCCCTTGAATTCGAAGGTTGCGGAGGCGGGGCGGAAGCCGCCGTAGACCTGGCTCTTGGTGGTCCCGGCTTCGTCCAGGTTGGGTACCAGCCCGAGGGCCTCATCTTCCAGCGGGAGCCCGGAACCGTAGGGCATGGCGGTGTTGGCGTACAGGATCCCCGTCTTGCCGCTGGTGTCGACGGTAGTGCGGGTGCCGGCAAAGCCCAGGAGCTGGCGCAGGAAGGTGCCGGTCTCCGCGCCGGGACGGTAGTAAAACTTCGGGGCTGCGGTGTACTGGCTTTCCTTGCGGCGCACGGTGCGGTCACCCAGGGCGGTATTCACCCCGGCGAACTCCTTGCGCGGCTCGTCGCTCGGCTTGAATTTGGGCCAGCCGTCGATGATCTGCAGGAACTTGTAGGAGGGGCCCCCGGGGGCTGTGCCTCGTTCGGTCTCCTTGTAAAATGCGAGGTACTGTTCTCCGGCCATGGCCTAATCCTCCTGTTGCTTGTTTTTTTTCCCGGTAAGGGGGGTGGCCGGTTCTTCGTCGGCAAACCCGTACTGCACCTGCAGCCCGGCGTACTCTTCCGGGAGGTCGCTGCGGGACTCCCCCGCTGCCACCATTCCGTACGGCCCGAGGTCGCGGGCTTCTTTAAAGGTGATCGTCTTCTGAGCCACTTGGGGCCTCCTTCTTTTCCGGCGAAGCCGGGTCTTGGTCGTGGTCTGCGCACGGCAGGCCGCATGGGCAGCAGTCGCGTCAGATGGGCTGGCCGGTCTGTATGCAAAGGTTACGGGCCACGGTCGCATCCTTACCCTGTGTACTGCGTCAGCTTGGCAAGGTCTTCAGCTGGCACCTCGCCTTTCACCGCAATAACAAGAAGGATCCCCTTGATGATTGCGATTTCTCCGGTGAGTCTAGTCATGGCGACGTTGTCCCTGCTGCTGCAGTCCTCGCACGCTTTTTTGGTCACGAAATCGTTGCTGGTCAGGCGTTTGAAAACCAGCGCGACCAACAACTCGACCGCTTTGTAGAGCGCGATCCCCAGGATGATGTGTTGTGCGGATTCGGGCATAGCGGGCCTTTTTTTGGGTTACAGCCGCCAAAGCGGCGTGCGGTAGCGGACGGTGAATAGGATCTGGGCGCCGGCGATGACGTCGCCGGCCTTTTCGATCATGAGGCCATGGCCGGTGATGTCGGTCCAGCTGGCCAGGTTACCCCAGCGCGGGTCGGAACCGATGGCGGCCACAATGTCCTCCATGAGGGTCCTGGCCACGGAGGCGGGCTGGCTACCCGCCGTCGACACCTGCAGCACGATGGGGAGCTGGTGCTCGTGCTGGCCGGACGCGCCCGGGGAGTCGTCCGAGCTGGCGTCCCAGAACTCGATGGCCGGGAGTTCGTTGGGGTTGAACGGGGTCTTGCGCCAGGGATAGACCCCGTTGATGTTGTTCTGGCAGACGTAGGCGCCGTCGGGGAGGTTGAACACCACTCCGTTGGCGATGTCCTTCAGGCGCGCCTCGATGGCATCTACCAGCTGTTGACGTCTGCTCATGCGTTGGTCAGGGTGACTACCGCCAGCCCCGCTCCGTCAGGCGCTACGTTGGTGACAGCGTAGTCCTGGTTGTTGATGGTGATCAGGGTGCCGTTCTCGACGAAGTTGGCGTCGATGTCGGACTGCCGGCTCAGGAAGAATGGCGCCGTGCTGTTGACTTCGCGGTCGAACAGTGCCAGGTTCTTGCTGCCATCGGAAAAGAGGACGGTAAAGGGTTCGCTGCCTGCTGCTTGGGCGATATCGCCCGAATCCTGAAAAAAAATGTGAAGATCGGCATCGAGGTCCAGCGGCATTCATTCCCTCCCGTCGTTTACCGCTGGCGGCTTCTGCTCAAGCCGCCAGCGGTAACTCTCTTCTTACTTCACCAGGGCGCTTACGAATGCGTCCGGCTGGTTGAGCGCCGGCAGCGAAGCCGACTGCAGCATCAGCCACTGGACGGAGGGGTCCTCGGTGATCCATGTCTTGGGGTAAAAGGGCGCGGCGATCAGGGTGCCGCCGAGCTCCTGCAGAGCCTTCATGTCCTGGATTGCGCCGTAAAGCTTGGTGTTCTGCGCGCGCGGGTTCCCGCAGATGACGGTCCCGGAGGGGAGGATCGGCTTTTCGGTGTCGTTGTCCTGGTCGTCGATGTACCACTCGGCGTAGACGTAGATGTCGGCGAAAACTATGCCGTCGTTGATCGTGCCGCAGAAGGCAATGCCGTCGTCCATCTGCTGCGGGTCGATCTGGCCGGTCTGGATCTTGAAACGGCTCAGCAGGTCGGTGTTGCCCTTGACCTTGAGATGGTTGATGAAGAGCTTCCAGGCATCGGGATCCATGACGATGGTGTTGCAGGAGAAACCGGCGTCTTTCAGGGTGAGCAAGCACCAGGCCTGCAAATCGGCAACCGGGTCCGAGGTTTCGGTGGCGCTCCAGAGGGCGTTTCCGTCCAGGTCCACCAGGTGGGTTGCCGCCATCTGGAAGTCGATCAGGTCGTTCACGCCGTCGCCCACGACGTTGATCTTGCCGGTGGTGAGGGCACTGGCCGCCATCCATTCCTCGCGCCGGGTGATGCCGTCCATGAGCTCCGTCAGGTCCTTGGTGAGCAACGCGGCGGCGCGGTCGCCTGCGGTCTGTGCGCCGGGATAGACCACGGTGCCGGCCGGACGGTTCAGCAGGTCCCCTGCCTGGGTCGGGCGCTTGGGCTTGATGTACGGCGGTGTGTAGCTGTTGGTGGAGTAGCCGAGGCGCTCCATGACCTTTCCTTCCAGGACCGGGGACACGAAGGGGGCCATCCGGCGCTTCCCTTTGTAGATGTCGATGTCGACGGTTTTGGTGTCGAACTGCTTGAAGCCGCGGAAAAACATGTCCAACAGGAAGCGCTTGGGACGCTTGAACTGGTTCACGGTGTCCAGGAGGAACCTGGTGCCGAAGAGATCGATGCTCATGTTTATTCTCCTTTCGCTGCCGCATGTAGCGGCGCGGTTTCTAGTTGGTTTGTGCTAGGCTTTGACGGAGTCCCTCAGCAAGATGCCGAGATCGCGCAGGGCTTCCTTGTGGGTCGCTGCCGTGTCGCCGGCGCCGAAGGTGAGGACGTTGGAGTTGAACTCGCCGCACTTGTAAAGCGGGCAGACCTTGTCGGCGGCACTGGCGTCGGTGTCGGCGGCCAGGATGGCGTAGGGGGCGTTGGAGCCGTCAACGTTGTCGCTGTCGACGATCTTCAGCTTTCCGGAGCCGGCGGCGACCGCGATGGTGAAGGTGTCGCCGACTGCATAGTCGGTGGCGCCGTCGGCGATGGTGAATGCGAGGTGATCGTTGGCGTAGGCAACGCCGACCGAAGCATCGGCAAGCCGGGTGCCGTCGGGTGCCACCACCGAGAAGGTGCCGCCGTTGGCCGCTGCGGCGGTGCAGGTGAGCAGGTAGTTGCCAACCTGGGTGGATTTTTTCAGGGCCTCGCCGGTGACGTCGCCGTTACCAGTGTTGCCCCCGCCGGGGGTGGTGGCGCCAAGCGCACGGGTGATCTTGCCCAGGACCGCGCCGCGTTTGCGGTTTTCGCCGGAAAGCAGGGTGCCGGTGTCGGAACCGCAGGGTCCGCAGCCAGCCAGAAGGTTGTCGTACTTGAATTCTTCAGCCATGGTAAATCCTCCTGAAATGGGTTGAAGGGATTACTTTCCCTCGTTGGCCTGGGCGATCATCTTTGCGGACAGAGACTGGGCTTCGGCGGTCTGCTTTGCCTCCACCTCGCCGCCGCCTTCGGCGGAGGCAACCGGGGCCGGCCTTGCCGCCTCGGCTTGCATGTCGTCAGCAGCCTGGACCCGCATGCGGTCCTCTGCCAAGAGCACCTGGTGAGCCGCTTCGGGCGCGGTGGTTTTGCCGTCAAAGGCAAGCCCGTGCACCAGATCCTTGTGGGCCATGGCGGCAGCGCCAGGCAGCGTCAGGACCCCCTGGATCCTCGTCCGCTCGGCGGTTGCGCCGGACTCGAACACTTCCGAGTAAAGGGCGGGATACTGCTCCTTGAGTTCTTCGAGCTTCATGTTTTTTTCCTCCTGTGGTATTTCCGCTGAGGCTTTCCCGCCCGTTACGGATAGCGTTGTATGTTTTTTTTGCGCCTTTTGGCGCATGTGGTTGACCATATCGTCAAAACTCATCATGCCGTCGGCGAGACCGATCTCGATAGCCTGCCTGCCGGTGAAGATGCGTCCGTCGGCCATGGTCTGCAGCACCTCTTCAGGGCTCCGTCCGCGGTACTCTGCGATGGCGTTGACGAAGGCGCTGTACAGGTAGTCAAGCCGTTCCTGCATAACGCCCTGGTGCTCGGCGCTGAGGGCAGCGTAGGGGTGACCTACCCCTTTGTAGCGGCCGGCGGTAAGGACGGTGGTTTTGACGCCTTCCAGCTCCTGCATCTTGGAGACATCCACGTGTCTGGAGATGACACCGATAGAGCCGAGCTCGGTGGTGTCGTTGGCGATGCGAACGTCGCCAGTGGCCGCCCCGAGCCACATGCCGGCAGAGGTCATTATGCCGTCCGTCCAGGCACCGATGGGCTTCACCTGGGCAAAGCGGCGAATCTCGGCGGCGGCTGTGGCGGTGCCGTTGGCGGTGCCGCCGGGTGTGTCCATGTTCAGCAGGGCGGCCAGAACCTGCGGGTCTCTCTCGGCCTCACGCAGATTCTGCTGGATCGCCTCGTACGAGGTGAGTCCGGAGACGTTGCTGAAAAAGCTGCCACGCTTGGCGATGGAACCCATGACGGGGATGATGGCGACGCCTTCTATTACCTGGTAGGGTTTCTCCGCGTTGTTGTTCAGGGGCTTCCCGATGGCGAGTTCTACGTCTTTGAGCTCGCTGGCGCTGAGGCGCCGCTCTTTCCTCTCCACGTAGAGCTGTTGCAGGAGTTCCAGGTGGTTGGGCTTGATTGCCCATGCGTCGCCGAGAAGTTCTAAAAGGTTCATGCAGCCTCCGGCTTGTCGGGAGCGTCGGCGGCGTCCGGGTTTTCGTCTACCGACTGGGTGATGGTTTTTTTGATCTGGGTGGGGACGTCCGCGAGACCGCCTTCTTTGCGCATCTGCTCTTCTTTCACCCGCTGCCGGTGCTTGGTCTCCCAATCGCCGCCGTTCATCTGCGCGGTTTCTTCGGCCCTGGTGGTGAATCCTTCGTCCACCCGGATCTTGGCGGCCTCGACCTCGTCCTTTGGGTTGATCTGCTTCATGGCGGGGCCGTTCCACTGGGCGCCGAGCCAGGCAGCGCGCACCAGGGGGGAAGCAAAAAAACCGGGAGCCGCAATGGTCCCCTGGGCGACTTCCTGGGCCATCCAGACGGCGTAGACGATGGCGCAGACGTTGTCGACCAGGTCGGCACGCATGGTCTGGAAAAAGGCCCAGGCGTCTAGTAGGGCGGCGCGTGCTGCGGAGTAAGACGCGGTGTAGTGCTTGATCAGCACCTCGTACGGGATGCCGATGGCGATGCCGATCTGTCTCACCATGGCCAGGAAAAAGGGATCGAAGCCGCTGTTTGGGCGCTTGGGATCGGCGAAGGCGACATCCTCGCCCGGCATCAGGTCCAGGATGAGGCCGTTCCCAAGTTGCAGATCGGGTTTGCCTTGGGAGGTGTCCTGCGCCTGGGTGACCACGGGACGAGCGCCGGGGGCGGGCGTGAGATTGCCCATACCTTGCCCTGTGGGGGTCTTGACGAAAACGGTGAACATGGCGGAGACCACGGCGGCCATGAGTTCCGCCTGGGTGTAGCGGGTCAACATGCGCAGCGGCTCGAGCACCGGGGCAAGCATGGGGACGCCGCGGGTTTCCCCGCGACGGGAGCGGTAGTAGTGGATCACGTTGCGCATACCGGTGCGCGTGTTGAAAGCGGGGTAGCGATCCCACTCCCATCGCGACTGGTCCAGGTAGCGGAGATTGCCGGGATGGCCGCGCAGTATGTGGTATGCCGTCGGGGCGCCATACCGATCTTTTTCAACGCCGGCCACGAGTCCGGTCCGGTCCACTTGCAGGTCGGGGTTGCCGACGCGGTCGGCCTCGACCAGCTGCAAACGCAGCGGATTGGAAAGCCCCTTGAGCGGTACTATGGGGAGCAGCACAAAGCTCTCGCCGTTGACCAGGCGCTGGAACAGGATCGCGTCCAGGCTGGCGGCAAAGTTGCGGGTGCGCTCGAGGTCGCAGTCCTTGGAGTTGGCCCAGAGGTTCCAGCGGCGCTCGGTGTCCCGCTGCCAGGCGGCTGCCTCATTGTCGCCAAGGCCGAGGACTTCGGCGTCGATCATGGACTGCAGCTTCAGGCCGTTACCCACCACGTTCATGCAGGTGGTGCCGATGGCTCCGGTGGCTATGGGCTGGTTTCGCTCGGCGTCCCGGGAGCGGGAGCGGAGGGCGGAGAGGTCGTAGAGAGAGGCGCTGTCCGCGTCGGAGGGGAAAGGGGACCAGGTGTTGGTCTCGCGGCGGGTTGCGGATGCCCCTTCGTAACCGCCACCGGAAAAAAAGCTGGCGGCAAGCTCCATGCGCATGCGTGTTTCCATGCGGCGCGCACCTGCGCTAGGGGCTACGGCGGTGATAAACCTGTCCAGCAGGTTGCCGCGCAGGTCGACGTTGGCGTGTTTCTTCACGACACGGCTCATGGCGCGAAGGTGACCCCCCGCACCGTGATGCCGCCGGAGCGGCCGAGCTGCTTGCACTTCTGGTCCCAATAGTCGATGTTGCGCTGCACCTGCGCGGCATCGGCCTTGGTGACAAGACGGGAGGTGCCGGGAGCGGTCTCTATCCGGTACGACTGGGCGCCGCCGGCAAGGGCTGCATCGGCTGCAAGCCACAGGCTCAGTTGCGTTTCAGCATGTTCAAGTGTGAGACCGGCCATACACTCTCCGCGTTTTTCATGAATGCTGAGAGTGTATGGCCAAAAGGCAGGTGAAAGTAAGTGGGCTTTTGTGGGCTTTTGTGGGCTTTTGCGCGAGAAATGCAAAAGAAGAAATTATTTTCCGAAATTTTCCGGCGGGACGATGATGGAACTGCGGTAGGTTTCGAGTGACTCAGCTGTGATGCGATAGCCGCAGGACATCTTGCGGCCTCGGGAAGCGGAATCGTCGGCAGCCACAAGCTTGCCGTCCTTGACCAGTTCCTGAATTGTGCGCTCGGACTTGCCGAGGATCTGGCCTGCCTCGGCGGGAGTGTAGAGTAAATTTTTGAGAATATGGTGGCGCTTCACCTCTGAAATTTCGGCGGCGGTTATTCTTACCCTATGTGCACTTGGCTCCCCGGTTTGTACCGCATCGTTTACTTTCACAATCTACCCTCCATTGAATGATGCAGCTATGCTTGTACGCCTTGGCTTCTGACTCTTCGGCCACTGTGGCTTTGTAGGTTTTCCTCGGGCTGTTGCCATATCTTGACTTGGGCTATTTCTACCAGGGCCATTTCCATCTGGCTGCAGTCAAAGTAGTGGTTGGCCTTTCCTTTGGGACACTCGTAATAACCCTCATCATTTTTGTACTCCGCACACATCTGTTTGGCGAAATCCTCGTCAATGTCTTTATGTAGGTGCCAGGCTCCCGGGTCTGACGGTGAGACAAGGAGCTTGCCGGCAAGCTTATCCTTGAAAAATGTGGTGTGGATAGTGTAGAGCTTTGCCGACCCGGGAAGCGGCTTGTTGGTGCCGGGGATCCGGTCCAGATCGGTAACGTTGTACTGCCGCGACATGCGGCGGCGGCCCTTGAAGAGGACGACACCGGGATTTGCGGCGGCAAAGAGGTATGCCTCGGCCGTGCGGGAGAGGTCCTGGTGTTCCTCACCTTCGCCGCCGCCGGAGTCCATCCCTCGCAGGGTGATTATGTACTTGTTGCCATGCACGTCCTCGAACTGAGATTCGAACATAATCTGCTTGAGCCCTTCCCACGTGTCGATAAACCCCGTCTTCAGTGTCCAGCTCTCTTGCTCGAGACCGTACCCCCAGGCTGTGACCTTATACCAGAAGCCGCGTTTTTGCATATCTGCCACGCAGGTGATGGCAGCGATGGGCACGGAAGGAACGAGGCCTTCGGGACGGTCGTCGCGCAATGCAAGAATTTGTGAATGTGGGCGTTCTTTTTTCTCTTTCTTGACCGGCTCAGCTGCTCGGTTGTTGAGCCAGTGGTTCATCTTGGCTTTGTCGCCCGATTTTTCTGCTTCTTCGGCTTCAAGGTGTTCGGCGACGACGGCGGAGATGCTGACGAAGCGGCTGAGCCAGGAAGGAAGGAGCAAACCGACTTTGGCGGGACGGTCAACTTGGTCGCGGGGGATCCACCCCTTTATGGCGCCGTTGTCGTTGTTCTCGGCTCCTCGGGAGACTGCCGTGTTCCGCTTGTTGTCATCCCAGTGGCTGTCGCAGTGGGGGCACTGGTAATAGGCAAGTTTCAGTCGACGGATGTGCTTATAGTCAAGGGCGCCGTCATCACCAACCAGGGCCAGCTGCTTGGGGTAGCGGAAAAATTCCCACATCATGATCTGGCGGACACCGCAGTCCGGACACTCGACGTGGAAGTCGTAGATGACGTCGCAGGTTCCCAACTCCTGATAGATGGGACCAGACTCCTCGCCTGGGGTGGAAAGGGCGAAGATCTTGGAGGTATCGGGGTACGTGCTGGCGCGGTCTTTGGCCTCTTCGATGTTCTCCCGGGAGGAATACTTGTCGATCTCATCCAGAACGACAACCCGGCAGGGGTCGGAGGCCAGGGAAGCAACAGAGGTGCCCCAGCCGGTCTTGATGTTGAAGCCGGTCTTGAGCTGAATGCCGTAGATACCGGTGTCGTCGGGATCGTCGGATAGCAGTTCGGAGAGGGGGTCGCTGTCCCGGTACATGGGGATGACAAAGTTTTTCATGCGCCCCTTGACGGTTTTCTCGTCGGCCATGGCCAGCAAAGCTGTATCGCTGGAGGTGGCTGACTCGCGCGCCAGGCAGTTGTAGGCGGCGGTGGTGCCGCCAGTCTGGACTCCTTTGCAGAGATCGACTTCGCGCACCCAGGGAAGCCCGAAGATATCCATGATGCCGGCAAGGTAGGGCTGCACCTTGTTACGGAAGGGGCCGGGCATGGAGGTCTTTTTTAGGACGATATTCTGCTCGCTCCATTCCGAGTTCGGAATGTCGGGGCGCTTGCGCAGGACAAGGCGCTCTGAGGAGCGAAGCTCAACGCGCATCAGGGACCTCAATGAAGCCGTCAGCGGAGAACTTGTCAAAAAGATTGGCAGCCTGGGTGCGATAGCGGGCCAGGAGCTCGGGGGTGATCCGGCCAAGTTTGGCAATGGATTCTTCGCCGAGTTCGGAGGCGGCCAGGGAGACGAGATCCTCTATAATGAAAGGGCCCCAGTTTTCCACCGCCGTCTTAAGGCCGTAGAGAACCAGCGCGTCGCGCTGTTCTTCTTCGCTTCTGAAAAGGTAACGTCCTTCCTTGATGTCGTTGTCGAGTTTCAGCTTCCGGGCGGTCTCTCGCTTGACGTCGTCCTGGTAGTCGTTGCTGCGCTCTTCGGCCGGCTTGCTGGGATTCTCCCAGGTGGACTGGGCGTAGCATGAGAGGTCGGACTTGAGGTAGCTGCCGTCGGTTTGCCGGCGAGGAAACCCGGGGGCCCGGTCGGCGTGGTTGCGAATGGTCCTGGAGCTGACGATGTAGCCCTCGGAAATGATCCAGGCGGCGGCCTGCTCGATGTTCTTAAACCGCTGTGCGGTGGCGCCCTGTTCCTGTTCTTCGTGGAACTTTTTGAGAGCTGCTTTGGCGGCGTTCCATTCGCGCAGTGTTGCCGTCCCTGGCTGAGCGCTGTAGGCCTGCGCGGTCTTCTGTTCGGCATCTATGAGGATCTGCTCTTCGGTGATGCTCACTATTCCTCCTCGATGTCGGGTTCGGACGGGATGCCGGCGGGGTACTCGTCCAGCACGCGTTGACGGCAACGCTCGACAATCTCAGCAGTAAGGCGCTGATCGCGCTCCTTCAGGATGACCAGGGTGACGACGATCACACCGGGGATCCGGCCGCGGCCGCTCTCCCAGTCCTGGTAGGTCCTGAGCGGGGTCTGCAGCACCATCGCCATTTCGCTCTGGCTGTAGCGCCATGATTTCCGCACGGTTTTTAAGTGGTCGCTGGTCATAGTCTCACGGTTTCCGCGTAGCGGCCCACGGGGTGACGGCGCTGTAGCTGCCCTGGCCACAGAGGGCTGTGTTGAATCCGCTGGTGCGGTGAGTGTGATCAAGGCCGCAGTAGGGGCATTCAACGGTGATGCCGCTTTCGTCGCGGTGCTTGATGTCGACAATTGCTAGTTCTCTTGGGGTGGTGGTCACTTTGCGTCTCCTTCCGTTCAAAATAGAGATAACTGCGTCCCCGCTGCCGGGAGCAGTGGCAGAGGTTGGCACACCTGAGACAGGTTTGGCGGCGGCGCTCCCGGTTCGCGGGTGACGTGCTCACCGGCCCAGTCCCCCTGCCACCTAGCGCGGAGTATCGGGCACCGGTCCAGGTCGCCGCAGCGCTCGACGCATCCCTGACAGACCTTGCCGATCATGGCGAAGACGCGGCGGTCGGTGTCGGGGCTCCAGGGCTCGTGCTTCGCTGTGGGCCGGACTGCCAGTACCATGGGCTGCACGCGCACTGCGGCGCGGACCCGTGGACCATGCCGGTGGCAGAGGTCCCCCTGCAGCGTGCCACCGCATTTACGGCAGAGGGACATAGTAGTCGCGCCTCTTGTTGTTGGAGATCACCTTGTCCCGGCCGGCGGCGATGTCCACACCGTAGCCCTCCAGGATGCGGTGCAGGGTCTCCGCGCTGTGTTTGACATCCCAGACCTCAGCGCCGGCATGGTGGATATGACCGGACAGCAGCGCGCGACCCACCTCCAGTACCTCGGAGAGGAGGTGCCACCACTGGCGCCAGAGGGTGTTGCGGGTGAAGCGGGTTCTGGGAAACTGATACGGATTCATGGGCACTCCCTTGCGCAGGTATTCGTCTTAGTGGCTTTCTTCGCCGGCATTGCACTCCTCCACCGTGTCATATTCACATCCACAGAACACGCACCGGAAACGGATTCCTTTCATGGTCGCACCGCCCCTGCCGATCCCTTCTGTTCTTCCATCTGGATCGCACGGGTAATCGCAACGCCTTGCCTCGGCCAGATCCTGCAAGGCGTTGCCTTTACCACGGATACCCGTGCACAACAGCTTCTTGATTGCGGGCTGTCTTGCTGGGCATACAACGGCGAAAGCATCAAGTACGGCGTAAACGTCTACTTTCCCCTGAATATTGCAGGGCACTTCGCGCAGGTACTTTGACCCGCTGGCATTGAAACTTCCTTCACTCATCATTCCTCCCAGGGTTTAGCCCCTTGCTGGTGGCCATGCGGCCGCAGTGCAAAACCGTTATAGCGTCAGTAAAACCGGGATGTATCTGGCCTTGTCTTTCAGCCACGGGTTGTATTCCTCGAAGCGACAAGCCTTGTGGAACCGGCCATTGACCCATTCTTCAAAGGTAGTATTGAAGCCGACTAGGGTAAAACAAAGGTGCCTCCAGGCACTCACGTGCGGCGTACGCCATCAGCCCGCTCTATGGGACCGTCGTACGGAAAAGGATCCTTCACACCGCCCCCTCTAATCGGCACGATGAACGGTGCCGGGTTGTCAATGACGTACCGCTGTATGCCGCGCGCGATCCGGCGCAGGGTATTGTCGGCGAGGGGCTTCTTGCGGGTGAAAATCGACGGGCAAGGGATGCTCCAGTCGATGCACTCGGCGGCGGTCCGCCAGGGGAGGAGCTGCCCGCCCTTCACGCCATCCTTCCCGGGGTCTCCGTGCGTCGGTTCCGGCCAAACGATAGCCTCCCCATCACAGCGCGCCACCAGAAAGAGACGCTTACGGATCGTCGGTGCCCCGTAATCGCAGGCGCGCATGGTCCGCCACTCCACCGCGTAGCCGAGTCGCTGCAGCTCGCGCACGAAGGTGCGAAAGGTTCGGCCCGATCTCTTCTTGCAGGGGTGCATGTTGCCGTTGATTCGGACCAGCGGTCCCCAGGTGGTAAACTCCTCCACGTTCTCCAGGAAGATCACTCTGGGGCGGACCGTCGCCGCCCAGCGCTTACCGACCCACGCGAGTCCGCGCACGCGCTTGGAGACCGGCTTGCTCCCCTTGGCCTTGGAGAAGTGGGTACAGTCGGGCGACATCCAGAGGTGGCCAACCGGGCGGCCGGCGCACACTTCCTGCGGCACCACGTCGAAAACGCTCTCACAGTAGTGCTTGGTGTGCGGATGGTTGATCTGGTGCATCAGTACCGCCTTCTTGTTGTGGTTCACGGCGATGTCGGGTGAGCGGCCAAGGGCCCATTCGATCCCGGTGGAGGCACCGCCCCCGCCAGCAAACAGGTCCACGATGAGCTCCCCGTTGAAATCAAGACCCGGTTGCGGGTCGACGCGGTAGGGACCGGAATAAGTGCGCCGCCTCATGCCGCTTTTCTCCCAACCGGTTCCAGGCCGCGCTGGATCACCATCATGGTCCTGTTCCAGCAACCAACCACGTAGTCGACCATGTCATCATCAAGCGGCTTTCCGTGACCGGCGGCGAGATTGTAGATGGCATCCTCAACAGCCTTGATCTTGCGGGCGTTTCGCGCGTGCTCGGGCAGTTTCTTGCGGAGAATCATCAGCTGGGTCATCCCGATACTGACGGCCCAGGTGAGAATCTCGGCATCGTCGAACTCTTCAGCCTGGAGAGCATTGGTCGCCGCGGGCTGAAACTCTCTGTAGGTGACTTTCCCTCCATGGGAAATTATCTTTTCGTAAAGCGTGATGCTGCTTCCGCTCATGCGTGACTCCTTTTCCTGAAAACCTTGGTGAACCCTCCGTCGACGCAGTGACCTTTGCGAAGCGCTATTCGCGCCACCCTGGCGCGGGCCTTGTGGCTGTGGTCAGATTGGCGCAGCAGGCCAAGGTAGCTGTTAGCGCTTCTCATCAGATCTTCGCCGCTCTTGGCGGAGACGGCCGCCAGGGCATTGTCATAAGTGGTGCGCCGCAGCACCCTCCGCCAGGGCTTAATGATCTGCCCAACGAAGTCCACGCCACGCTCGATGGGCTGAAGGATAGTCTTGCGCGGGTTCAGCGCCAGGCCGAGTCGCTCGGTCACGAAGGCACCGATCTCCGCTGCAGCCTGGTTCAACCATTCATGCGACTCGTGCAGCAACACCATGTCATCGACGTAGCGGACGTAATGCCGGGCGCCGATACGGTGTTTCACGTGCTGGTCGATCGGGTTCATGTAGACGTTGGCAAAGAACTGGCTGCTCAGGTTGCCAATGGGGAGTCCCAGGTGGCCCGGCTGGTTGAACAGGCTTTTGTGCGGCGGGATAAGGTCCAGCAGTTTCGCCGCACCCTTGATATGCACGTTCTCGCGCGGGTCATGGAGCAGGATGGTCTCGGCCAGCCACAGGGTCCAGGGCTCGGCGATCTTTAGCGCCAGCAGGCCGTGCAGGATGTTCTTGTTGATACTGACGAAGAAATTGGCCATGTCCAGCTTCAGATAGAAAGCGCGCTTCGACCAGTTCTGGGTGATGCTGCGCACCTTGTGCTCCAGCCGGGTGGCGCCGTAGAGCGTGCCGCGTCCCGGGATGCAGGCACAACTGTCGGCAATGAAGGAACGGTGGAAGCGATCGGCGATGCGGTTGTACAGCAGGTGGTGCACCACCCGATCGCGGAAGTCCGCCGCCCAAACCTCCCAGGGCTTCGGCCTGGTGACGACAAAGCAAATGGAAGTTCCCGGACGGTAGCTCCCGTCGATCAGCTCGTAGTAGAGGGACATGATATTGCGCTCGAGGTCGGCCTCGAAACGCAGCGCGTTGATGGTATTGCGCTTGCGCCTACGGCAGTCGTAGTAGGCGCACAGCAGCTCGTTCACCGACAAATCGGCATCGTTGTAATCTGCGGACCGCCCTGACTCCCGCACCGTTGTTCTTATTGTTGTTGTTCTGGTTGCCGTCATTGAAGTTCACGTTCCATGCGTTGTTGGAGTAAGAGGCGTAAAGTCGTGCTGTTCACGTCGCAAGGCAGAAGGCTGAGCCGATCCGTCCTGAAACTGCGCGCGACCTTGCGGGACCTTGCCCGCTGGTTTCGCTGTTGGCGCCTTACCGTGGGGACTATCCCCAGGGGCATAACCAGATTAATTCGCACGGGCATAGCCGCCGTAACGGCTATGCAGCAGGCGACGATGCGTACTTGCGCCACGCGGTTGACTGTCTGCCGATCTGGTCAGTCAGCTCAACCGTTTGCGCGAACTGCCCGGTGCTGATCAGCTTCATGTCGCTGGACAGCCGAAGCATCAGCATCACCACCTGGAGACGTTCCTGCAGCTCCTCCAGGTGGCGCCGCTTGTCTTTGGAGCAGTTCGCGCGGTAGATCAGGACCGTCAGCTCAACACATTCTTCGCGCACCTTGTTGCCTAAGGACTGCTTGAAGTCCCGTGGCATATCCTTGGTGATGCGGGTGACCACCTGCAGTAGGTTATAGGTGACGCGATAGATGGGAAGAGTTGAAGCGATGGCCACGTGCTACCTCAAATAGATGAATGGTTAAATTTTAAATCTGCGGACCGCCCTGACTCCCGCACCGAAGCTCTTACTGCCGTTGTTCTGGAAGCCGCCATTGAAGCTCACGCCCCACGCGTAGTTGGAGTAAGAGGCGTGCTCTGTGCTGCTCCAGTACCAGCGATTCTCGAAGGCCTCGGCGGCGCCGGCGCGGAAGAGTTCCGGGGTGCCCTTCTTGTTCGGTCCGAGCGCCAGCCAGATCCGCATCAGCTCGTCGCGGCTCGGCAGGTACCAATCGTCATGGTCGCCAATCCGCAGCGAGCGGCAGAACTCGACGGCGGGGTGATTCTTGTCTTTGACCTTGTCGCTGTTGGCCAGCCCGTCGTCTTCACTGTCGGTGCCGTCGACAATACCAAGGCTTTTCTTCTTGTACTCGAGGCCGAGCTTCTCCCCGGTGGCTTTGGGCGAAACCACCAAAGCGTAGCGCTGGCCATCGAGGATAATCTCGCCGGCATAGAAGCCGCCGACAAGCGGCTGCCCGATGGCGGGGATCTCGATCGGGCCTATCATTTCTGCTGCCTGTGTATGATTCATGGTTTTCCTCCTGAAAATTGATAAATGGTTAAATTTTAAATCTGCGGCCCGCCCTGACTCCCGCACCGTAGCTCTTACCGCTGCCGTCCTGGTAGCCGCCACTGAAGTTCACGCTCCACGCGTGGAAGGAGTAAGAGGCGTGCTCCGTGCTGCTCCAGTACCAGCGATTCTCGAAGGCCTCGGCGGCGCCGGCGCGGAAGAGTTCCGGGGTGCCCTTCTTGTTCGGTCCGAGGTTGCGGTACATCATCGCGAGCTCGTCGCGGGACGGCAGGTACCAGTCGTTATGCTCGCCGATCTGCAAGGAACGGCAGAAGTCCGTCGCGGGATGGTTACCGTCGGCGAGGGTCTCGCTGTTCAGTGCGCCATCGTCATCACTGGTCGCGCCGTCGGCATCGCGCCAGTCTTTCTGCTTGTACTCCAGCTCCAGTTTCTCCCCCAGAGCCTTCGGTGCGGCGACCAGGGCGTAGTTGACGCCGTCGATGGTCATCTCGCCCGCAAAAAATCCGCCGCCGAGCGGAGAGCCCAACTGCGCGTAGGGCTCGGCCAGGTAGATCGGGGTGCCGATCGGCAGAGTGGTGTGCGGCGGCGTCTCGATGATGTTTTGCCCGTCGGGCTGGTTGTTGTTTATTACGGTGCCGATCAGCTTCATAGTTGTTCCTCCGTTTAAAAAAGGCGGGGGAGAGTTCGGCTCACGCCGTCGAGGTCCGTTGCGTCCCTCTCCTGGTCTACTATCCGCCAGCGTTCCCAACTGGCCCGCCAAAAATGGCGCTACTCTTCTTCGCTTTCCCGACAGTTTCCGCAGCAGACACAATCGCCGCCTTCCATCTTGCAGCGGGCTATGACCGGCGGGCGCTCCTCGTAAATCTTCCAGGCCTTTTTGTATGCCGCCTCCAGAACTTGAAGCTCCCAAGTAAGGCCTTGTTCGTCTTCTGCCGTAAAGAAAGCTTCGATACCATCTTCCTTGGCCTTGATGAACTGGATCACCTGGGGACGATTCTGCTGTAGCCATTGCCAACCTTCGGACTTGAACTCGGCTCCAATGCGCCCCTGGCTGTGCTGCACCAGATGATGAGCGCGATCGCTGTTGAATGTCACTTTAGCTTTCTCCTTTTTGCCGCCGGAGATGTGGAAGATAGGTGGCAGGTTTTCTTTTATCCATTCCCTGATGCTGCACCCGGCCTTGTAGGCATCACCGGGATCTTTTCCAACAGGGACCGGCCACCTCTCGGCCTGGGGGAAGTGTTCTCTCCACCAGAGCCAGCTGCTGCCGCCCGGATTTTTGTTGTTGCCCGCCTCGAGGTCGTAGTCCAGTGCGACAGATATGTGCAGGGCTGCATCGAGCAGGGCATAGGCCTTATCGGTGGGTTTGGCGGAATTATTGCCCATGGCCATGGCGCCGATGTTGAGCCCTTCGATTTCCTGCGCCACCAGGATGGAATCCAGTTCCGCCTCTACGATGACAAACGCTTTCGCCCCAGGTGCTATGACATAGGTGTCTGAGCCGGACCCCGGTACAACATAGTAGGGCGTGCTAAAGTCGGGTGTCCGGCGCTCGTTGGGGATCCTGATCCTGACGCGGCGAAGGGCGCCGTCGACGTAGTTGGGAATGACAAGGCCAATCGGGAGCCACAGCTTTTTCTTCTTGTTGTCCTTGAGGATGGTTTCCAGCCCCCAGGCTTCCCGGGCGCGGTAAGCATCCTTGTCTTTCTCTCCGGCGTTCCAGCCAAGGCGCGCAGCCACAGCCGACTCTTTTTTGATACCGCGGCCGGCAAGGTAGTGCAGCGGCGAGCCGGGTTCTTCTCCTCTGGCCAGCAGTTGCTGATGGCAATTCTCGACAAACTTCTCGGCGTGCTCTCTCCAGAGGTCGGCTGGAGCCGCGGGGATAGATGGTCGCCAGTTGTCGCCTGCTGGGCGCTTAACTTGAGGGGTTTTGCCCTCCTGTTGTTCGGGAAGGTCGCGGCCTACCGCCTTGCACGCTTCAGGAAACGTCATGCCTTCGACATCGATAAGCCACTGGATCAAGTCCCCGCCCTTATTGCAGCCGCGGCACCACCAACCACCAGTCCCATTCTCTTCCGGCCAGATATGAAAACGATCGTTTCCACCGCACATCGGACAAGGACCGTGATATTCACCACCCTTTCTGGAGGATACCTTCTTGTAATGGCCGTGTTTTTCAGCGGATTCGAGTACGTTCACTTCTATTTTCCTTTTGGCTTTTTACACTCATTACATCAGGACGATTCAGGACGATTCAGGACTGTCTTTTTTTGATCGTCCTGCTATATAAGTCTTTAGATTCTTTATTTTTTTTATACATACAGGACGATAAGGACAATTAAGTAAGGAATTATCGTCCTGTTGAGAAGGTTGTATTTTCCCTATAAAGTTTTTTACAACTTGGTCCTAATCGTCCTGTATGCGTAAAAATGCTTTCTATGCCGCAGGGTTAAAGGTAGGACTTTTATTCTGTGTCGGTCCTGCTATGGTCCTAATCGTCCTGCCCCGCCCCCTGTCTCCGGACTCCCTGCCAATGATCCTCCGGCCCGAGCTTAAATCTCTGACTGGTGCTCGCCTCTGAGTTCAAGACCGAAGTACTTGACCACTCCGCCCACCTTCTCCCGCCTGAACTGCTTGCCCAGCATGGCACCAAACTTCTTCTGCTTGGGCACCCGATCGCCGATCTGCCCCTCGTACCAGGTCGAGAAGGCGCGGTAGAGGTCGCTGGCCTTAATCTCAGACCCGGAGGTCTGAATGCAGCACTCCTCCACAAATTGGGTGATGGTGTCCTCGTTGGCCCGATAGTCCTCGGTGGCCATAGTGACGCACTCGGGAGGACACAGGCCCTGCTGCTGCCATTCAAGGCAACCCCTCACCAGCCAGGCAAGGATGCCGGAGGCCTCGTCCTTCAGGCTCTCTCGCAGCCCCCCGTCGCGCTTCTTCTGCTCCGGCTTCGCGGGATCAGGCTCGGCCACGAAGCTGTAGAGGAACGGGATCAGTTTCAGCCGGTTCCAGAAGGCAAAGTCGTCGCCCGGGGCGTGCGGCAGGTTGTTGGTGAGCAGTATCAGAAGGTGCGTCGGCTCAAACTCGGTGCCGCGCTTGTCGTGGGGATAGCGACCTTTGAGGGTGTCGCCACCGGAGTACCACTTGACCTGACCGGGGGCGAAGCGGCGGCCCTCGTCGGTCTCGGAGGCGAAGGCGATGCGCATCCCCTTCAGCTCGAGGATGTCGGGGGTGGGGCCGGAGCTGGATCGGGCGCGTCCCTGATCTAGCAGCATCTCGGCGGCGATCGGGCCGGCGAGGGTGCCGAGGACGTAGCGCAGGGTCTCCACCAGGATCCCCTTGCCGTTGCGGCCGGCGCCGTTGAAGACCAGAAAGACGTGCTCGATGTTGAGGCCGGTGACTCCGTAACCCAGGACGCGGCGGACAAAGGCGATGATGGAATCGCGGTACTCGGTGCGGGCTTCATCAGGGAGATCGCTGGGCCCGTCCAGAGCGCTCTGCAGGAAGGCTTCAAACTTGGGTGCCGGGCAGTCGATCCCTTTCCAGTCGTGGGGGACCGCCTTGAGCAGGTAGTCGTCGGGCTTGCCGGGACGGAACTTGCCGGAGCGGAGGTCGACCACTCCGTTGGCGCAGGCCAGTAGCCAGGGGTTCTTGTCTATGAAATGCTCGGTCACGGCGATGGGCTCCTTGGTCTTGTGGGAATAGGTAAGGCAGTTGTTTACTCCGGCGACGGAACGAAGCTTCTTCACGCGCTTGAAAAAGTTGTCCTGCTGCTTGCGCAGCTGGTCGGCCTTGTCCTTCTTGTCATCGGCCATGGCCTTGTCGATCTGCTCCTTGAGCTCGTACCCCGCATCCAGATAGAGGAGGGCGATGTCTTCGACCGCTGCAAAGCTGGCGTCCATTTCGTCCATCTGCCAGTGGTGGCCGGCCCACTGGAGCCACTGCTGGGAAGTCTTGTTGAACAAATACCTCCCGCGGTGCAGGTTTGCGAAAAGGATCCCGTCGCCGAGCTCGTTGGCCATGAGGCACTGCTTGATGAACTTGGAGGTGATGGGAGACTCCGCAGGCTTGGCGGTTTCCTCCAGGGCGGCTTCTTCTGCGCGCTTCCTGGCCTCGACGGCTTCACGGATATCGGTCACCTTGTCTGGTGGAGACTGCTGATCAGGCACTCGCCAACTCCTGCTGTGCCCGGAAATGGTCCTGCCAGTTGGTGACGGTGTCGACGTGGATGCGGAGCTGGCTGGCGATCCGCGCGGCGGGAACGCCCAGGTGGGAGAGGACGGCTATCAGGTAGATTTCGCGGACCTCAAGCTTGCTGGTGTTGAGAAGGGTGCCGGTCGCGCCGGTGAATTTTTTTGAGCACCACGAGCAGCGGATCTGCTGGAGGCGAAAGTAACGGTCCAGTTGTGTCAGCTTGATAGGGCCGGTGCAATGGGGGCACGCTCCGCCATGGGGGTGTAACTCGGTAACTACCCACATGGCGCAATCTTCATACTTGATCAGGTCGAGCCCGAAAAACTTTGCGGCGGCATCCATGCCAAAAAGCCTGTTGCTTACATTTTCTGCCATGACGGCCCAACCTCCTAACCTTCCAAGCTATTCATGAAATTGCAAAATTGAAACACCAAAAAAACTGAATCGTAGCCAGACGACGCGGGTACAATTACCCGCAAGCCTTAGGGTGCCGGGAAGGACCCGCCGATTTTAATGAACCACCTCGACCCGTCTTGGATGATCTGGCTGGCTCTCCATGAGAGGGGGCAGGGGGGATCACCTGGCAGTACTCAACGCACGATCAATGGCGCGCTCCATGTACGGTACAAGCTTCGCGTCCACCACCTCCTGGGCTGCGAGGTGGAATGGCCACACGGCCCTGTAGCTCGGTGCACTCTTGGTGAAGAGCACGGCCGGCTTCACTCCTCTCCCCTGGATCACGCTGCTGAACTTGCCGCTGGTCCTGCCTCTCTGGAACGATCCTGCCGGCAGGCTCTTGGACGTCTTGCCGCCAAAGCCCGCGCCGGACTGAATGCGCTGGTAGATGCCGGGAGCGAGCCCGCCGCGGCGCTGTGTCACCATGAAATACTCCAGCGCCTTCTTCGCGCCGCTTCTCTTCAGCTTCGCGGCAAGGGTGGCGTTCATGTTGTAGCCGGCAACATCCCCGAAGCGGCCGAGGCGGCCAAGGATCTGGGTGATCTGCCCCCCCTGCATGTTGCCGTACTGGTCGATCTTGGCCCCCGCGCCGGGAACATAGAAGCGCCCGAGGCGCTGCTCGCTCGGCTTCATCTTGCGGCGGCCCCCTTCGACGTTGGCCTCCATGTACTCATCGATGCCCTTGTTGTAGATCTGGTCAAACAGCACGACGGCCCGGGGTACAGCCTTGGTTGCCTTCTTCACGAAGACGTTGCGGGCGGTCTGTGGCTTCGGCCGGTCAAAGGTCTTGGCGATCAGGTCTATCTCCTTGGTCCGGATCTCGAAGCCCACATCGTTCAGGCCCACAGTCAGCGCGTATGGCAACTGACCGGTACGCTGTGCCTCCAGGTATCCCTTGAGCTCCCGCACTCCTTCCCATTTGACCTCGAACATCCCCTTGCCGCTCATGCCGCCACCTCATCAGGACCATTGGTCTGGCTCACCTTAGAGGGAAGGGCGGGGGCGGGGAAAGAGGCGGTGCCGGAACTGGTGAATGCCGCACGGACGTACCGTCCGAGCGGATCACTTGCGCCGCTCCGCTCACGCTGCGCGGAAAAGCCCCTGCCAGGTGTGTAAGTCGTCACGCCGTCGTCTCTTCGCAGGATACCTGCTCAGCTGCACGGGCCAGGACATCGGTCGCGCCCGACAGGATCAGCTTACGCACCCCTTCTGCCGACAGCCCGGCATCCTTGGCCTGCCTGTACGCCTCATGCTCGGAATCGGACATGCGGACGGATACGACGTGGTAGCGCGGATTCTCCTGGAGCCTCCCCATCAGCCTAGTCCTCCGCCGCAGGTGCGCGGCGGCAGAGCTCGCCATCCAGAAGGGAGGTGAGCAGGGCGATCATGTCGGAGTTGATGTCGTCGGAGAGGCCTTGCAGGTGGGCGAGCAGCTGCTCGTGGCCGGTGAAGTCTACAAAAAAGCCGGGCGGCTGGGGGGGGGTGTCTTGGGGGCGCCCGAGAAAATACAGCAGGCTGCGCATGTCGGCGTCCGCCGCCGGCCGCATAGACGCACTGGCCGGGCTGCACTCGGTGTTCCCGAGACGATGGGTCAGCTCCGCGTCGGGGGCGCCATCTTCCAACTCGCCGAGGTGACGATCGGCCGCGCGCTCCAGGTCCTCCTGGGCGATCGGCGCGGAGTGGTCGATAAACTCCTGCGGCTCGCCATCCACTACCGGCACGGACTTTACTTCAGCCTCGCCCGGCTTCGCCTTGCGGTTGTATGGCCTCTTCACCCTCTGCTGTTCCTTTACCTTGCCCATATCCTGCTCTCCTCCACAAAGAATGCACGGTGTCAGTTGACCCGGGAACTGCAGCGACAAGGCCCTCTCGTTATTCGCCTCGCACTGAGCCGAGGTCAACCTTGCCGCCAGACGGCTGCATTCGAACGTATTGCTTGCCAGCCACTCGTCAACGGTCATGCGAACCTCTACTTGAAGTAGATGCCGCGTCCCCAGCGAAGAGGGAACACCTCGCGGCCGCAGCAGTGGTATTGCGGGATCTGTTCAACTGGGGTCACCTTGCCCGATTGCGCGAGCTCCTCGATCTCGTCCCTGGTCAAGCGGCGGACCTTGGAGGCGCCACCAGCCGGTGCCGTGATCCTGTCGAACTCTTTCTCGATGTCCATGCCTTCCTCTCCTCCCAGATGCTCTCCCTGCGCAGACCGCACTCAACCAGGCCTCCATGGGCCCAGGCGAACAACGCGAGCCGGCTCTTCTCCGCCTCCAAGTCACACTTGCCCTTGTCTGCGCAATCCCTACACGGTGCCAGCATAAGAGACCCCCCAGCCGCAGAAACAGCCCGGCTTGATCCACTACCGGTACGGGATGTCCCCGGTGGAATACGTTCCCTGGACGGGCGGATGCAGCTTGGAATGGTATTCCGCCCCGTGGTAGTCCGGATCGCCGCAACCTGCGACAGTCAAAAGGGCCAGGATGAAACCGACTGCCGAAAGGAGCCGAGTGCCGCCCGGCAACATCGGCCCATCCGGCTCGCCAGGCAGATCCCCGCTTAAGGCCTGCCCGTCCCCGAGGTCCTCCCACTCGCATTTCTCGCAGAACCGCCTGAAGTCTTCCTTGCTGAGTACTCTGATCTGGTCATTGTCCGGCATATAACACCTCCCAAAAGTTGGACCTGCTGCCGCGCCATCAAAACTACTCCCACATCCTCCCACAGGACACCCGACCGACAAGATCAAGCCTTTTTGCTGCCGCAGACGATTCTCTATCAATATCCGCAAGAGAGCCCGGCTCGGGAGTCGTGAGGCATACAGGGCATGTCATTACCGTGATGGTGGCATAGGCGCCCAGGGCGTGAGTGCGCGGCTCCATATCCCTGCCGCAGGTCGGGCACATCATGACTCAACCTCCCTCAGCTCTCGGTATTTAGAGGCCACATCGGGGAAATGCTCGTCGATGCAGTCTAGGCAAATGCCATGAGAGACACGCTCTCCGCCTTCCGGGTCGGACTGAGGAAGATTGCCCTTGCACCATGCACAGGTGTAAATCACGGCAGCACCTCCATGCGCGCCTGGTGTTTTGTGGCGCCACGGAGATCCTGGACCTTGACGCAGTCTGCGCCGTCCAGGCTAGGGCATGAGAGGTGGTAAAGGTAGGCGACCACGCAGATCACGATCAACGCAATGGCCGTGTCACGACGTGCTTCGTTACGGAGCTGCTTCTCTCTTTGCGGCATCCATCTCGACATGCTTCCCCTCCTTTGAAATCACATTGCAGCCCTACCTGGTCTTACGCTTGTTCCACTGGTACTTTGCGTGCATCGCCATGATAAACTGAGATATCCGGCCGACGGCCTCCCACTGCTCCGGAGTGCACATCTCTTTTGTCATGGGTGGTTTCTTTTTTCTGGCCATTGCCTGCCCCCTTGCCCAAGGATCAGCTTCTTATTTCCTTAACCAGCTTCATCATGGTTGCCATCTCTTTCTCACGTTCTTGGAGCTCCGCCTTGAGCTGTTCGTTCTCGACCTCCAGGGCAGTTTTCAGTCTGTGAAGCCCATACCCCCGCTTAAGCGCCAGCCATCGGACAGGGATGGTGTTCCCACAAATGTCCATGAGCGCCTCAATCTTATTGAGAGGAAAGTGGCGTTCATCAGAGCCGTTACTGTCGGCAAGCATTCTTGACAAGTGCGGGTCCTGTAAATCGAGGGCAGCAGCTACCTGTTTCCGCTCAAGACCAGACACCTCGATACATAAACGCACGGCAGACTTAAAATCTTTGCTGGCAACAATGACTGAATCTGGGATTTCATCTTTTGCAGGGAAAAGAAAGACCGCCTGTTCCATAGGGCACCTCAGACTGCTTTTTGCTGTTCACTGTGATGAACAGTGCGGACAAAAAAAGAGATAGGGACCTTAAACGTGTTGCACATACGGACCAGCATGCCCACTCGTGGCATTTGGACACCGGTTTCCCAAGCACTGACCTGCTGCTTCTGAGTGCCAAGTTGTAAAGCAAACTCTTCGATTGTTAAGCTTTTTTGAGTTCTCAGTTCTTTGATGCGTGTATGGTCAAAAATGCACTCTGGCACTGGCGACCTCCTTTGCTAGAGGAAAGGACCGGAAAAACATTTTCCTGTGCTTTCCTGTTAAACGTGGTCTAGTGTTTATCACTGTGACAAACAGTTGTCAATAAAATTATTTAGTTTATTTTGAGAGATTATGAGATATCCGAACCTTGCTAAATTATTGAGAGAAGAGCACAAAAGCGCCGGCAGCATCCGCCAGGTCTGTAAAAAAGCCGGCATCTCAAATGCTTCTTTTTATAATTTCACAGATGGAGATACGGAGCCGGATCTTGAAACCCTCCAAAAAATAGCGCGTGGCTTTGGGGTTACAATCGGCTACCTCGTCGGCGAAGAACACAAGTCACCCTCTCCGCCACCAGAGCTTAGTCTTGAGAAGAAGATGCTTTGGGATATGGTTCAGAACATGACAGACGACGAGGCCCTAGAACTCCTTGTAGAACATCGGCGGAAAAAGAGGCATCAGTAAAAAGTTCGATCAGCAGGGCCTTTTTAATCTCTGACAGGTTGGAAGAAAGAACGGTTTTGATCTCGCTGCTACTCACGTTGCCCCCACAAGAAGTTTTATTGTGACTAAAAGTCTAGCTCATTAGCTGATACCAGACATCTTTCTCATGAGCAACGCACATGTTGGCCTGGTGCGACAAAATAAGTCGCTTTGAGGTCGATCGTACTCAATCTTATTTGTCAGTACATTGTGTGGACATTCTAGGGCGACATTGTGGTGATGTTTGCGGGGGAAGGGCTAAGGAGGTAGGGATCAGGGCTGACGCTTTTTGGACTCTCGGTTGATTATCCAGCGGATATAGCCAGAAACGGACATCTTTTCTCTGTCTGCCAGTTTCTGTAGTGCTTCCCTTTCTTCGCGCGTCAGCCGGAGCTGGATCTTCTCCGTTTTCAGCTCGGCTGTCATGACACCGTATATACAGTAGGCCGGACTCGTTGGAAAGATAAATATACAAAATCAATGCCTAGTCTCAGAATGAAAGACCGCACTTCTCAGTATGGCCGCGGGCGAGTAAGACAAATAAAGGGGGAGGGACGATACGATGTCAGAGAAGAAATGTAAATACTGTGCAATGATGATCCCATCTGAAGCAAAGATTTGCCCGCACTGCAGGAAAAGCCAGCCATCCAAATTAACACCTTGGCTGGTCCTGGTAATCTTTCTTTCATTCGGCTATGTCGCTTCTCAGCCATCCCCTCAACCAGCAGCCGCGAGTTTGCAGTCGTCCCAGGAAGAACAACTGACAACTCAAGGGAAAAAGGTGAAGGCAGAGCACCAAGCTTGGCCAAATGATATTTGCAATACAGTAGCTGAAAAGAAGATTAAGATAGGCATGACTGTAGAACAGGTAAGATATGCCTGGGGCCGCCCGTATAAAATAAACACCACCACTGGTTCTTTTGGGACGCACGAACAATGGGTGATGAGCAATAACATCAACTCAAGTTATGTCTATTTTGAAAATGGACTTATGACGTCTTTGCAGCAGTCAGAGTAGTAATCTGAACCTGCTAAAAAGAGCAGGATTATTTGGAAAGGGGGATCTGATGTTCTTATTAACAGTGAAAGGGATTCATACATCAAGAAACAAAGCCGCAACTGTTGTGTTCAGATACTTTGTACTGCTTGCTGCTTTAATTGCCGCAGGATGCGCAACTGTGGGCAACCTGGCTATTCTCGACCAGTCAAAACGGGAGCAAGTGAAGGTTGGCACTACTAAGGCTGAAGTAACTGAATTGGTAGGTTCGCCTACAATGGTTTACTTCGGGCCAGAAGGTCAGGAGACTTGGAGTTATCACGTTTCCCATGCGGAGATGAACCCTGCTGCCATGCTACCGGTTGTAGGACTTTTTGCCAATTCGCACAATGTGCAATCCACTTCCCTAATCGTTATGTTTGGCGATGATGGTAAGGTTCAAAAATTCGCCTTCACAGAGCCTCAGCAAGCCAAAGAGGTGACACCTCCTCGGAAGCAACCATTTAAGTAACTTGTCTATGATTGCCAGCATCACATGCGCCATCTACATAAGAAAATCCCGCGAGGACAAGGACAAGCCGTCCCACCGGCTCACGGTGCAGCGCGAGCAGCTGCCGGCGCACGCGGCCTCCCAGGGATGGGCCTACTCCGTCTATGACGACGGCCACGCTTCGGCGGCCCGAGGCAAGGTCGACAGCCTGAAGGAGCGCTCCCGCCTCGAGGCGGACATTCGCGCCGGCAAGATCGGCATCATCCTCACCATCGAGCTCTCCCGGCTCTCCCGGGACGACTCCCTGCAGGACTACGTCGCCTGGCTGCACCTCTGCGCCGAGCACCGCGTGAAGCTCGCCACCATGTCCAGAACACTGGACCCCAGCCAGCACTCCGACTGGATGCTGCTCCTCATGGAGGGCGGCTTCTCCTCGGTCGAGATGCGTGTCCTGCAGTCCCGCATGGCAGAGGGGCGAGCACAGGCCCTCCAGACCGGCAAATTCCTCGGCGGACAGCTGCCACCACCATATATATACGGCAGGGCAAAAAACGCCCCCGTTGTGGATCCTGAAGCCCTGGAGAGGATGCGGCAGCTTTGGCATCTCGCCGAGACAAAAAGCACCCGACAGGTGGCGGAAGAATTGAAGGTGCCGCTGATCACGATCCGGCGCGCGATCTCGGACCAGAGACTCCTCTTCTGCCAGGCCAAGAGACCAGGCCCGACCGGCACGCTGATCGATTGCGAGTGGGAACCCTGCTTGACCGAGGAGCAGGCCGAGCGGATCAGGGCCAACCGCTCCGGCAGACTCTCCTCGGGCAGCAGGCGAATTTACGGCGGGCTGCTCAGCAACCTTGGACTGTTCCAGTGCGGCTACTGCGGCCGCAGCATCCGAGCGTGGACCAACAGCCGCCGCCGGAAGGACGGCAGCCGCCTTGACTACTACGGATGCAAGGCCAACGAGTTGAAGCGAACCTGCCCGGACTCCCGGATGATCTCCCAGGAAGCGATAAACGAGCGCGTCATCACCAACGTCCTCGGGACATTGTCCGATACCGCCATGCTGAGGGAAAGCTGGTTGGCCAGCCAGAAGCAGGACGGGCAAGAAGAACAGCTGACGGACCTGGAGCGGCAGGGACGGAAACTCCAGGAAAAGAAACAGCGCCTGGTGGCCGCAGTCGTGGAGGGGGTGCTGAACTTCACCGATGCGAAGGCGCAGCGCGAAGAGCTGGACGCCGCGATCGCCGCGACAGAACAGGCCAGACAAAGCATCCTGAGATGCCAGAGAGAAGAGCCGGACTGGGAAGCGCTCGCGCTTATGCGTGACCAGTTTGGAGACCTCGAAGAGGCGGAGCGCAGACAGATGATCACCCTGGTCGTCAAGAACATCAGGATGTTTGCCAGCTACCTGATCATCGAATACCTTCTCCCCAGGGGCCCGGCCGGAGAGATGACCTCGCGCGTGCACCTACCCCCGCCGGCCAAAACAGGCCCCAAGGTCTACAAAGACAAAACCTAGGCAATTCAACAACCTGCCTGCCCTGTGAGCCTCAAGGTAAAAGGCCAGTGTACCCCAGAAACAAAAATAGCGGCGCAGTCTCAAAGACTTGCGCCGCTATTGTCATTTTTTAGGAACAATTGCTCTACCAACTGAGCTAAGATGGCGTGACAATTATCTGGTAACTTGCTGAAAGATAAATGACAATCGCTGTTTTGCGGCTACAAACGGACCTCTGGAAGCCGCATAAGTCCGTTGTAGACCTCTGAACTTTTACCCGAAAACCCCGGCTCCGTCAATCACATTATGGGCTTAGCTCGCGTTCGGCGGTTTGATGGCAGGCGTTTTTTAATGACGCCAGCGACGTCGATGCCGAAGAAACCACCGACCGCTCCTGCGGCCGCTGCGCCGGCCAGTACCTTCCAGTCAATCACCCCGAATCCTGCCGGGATGGTGGCCGTCGCTACTGCGCCAGCGAGGGCGCTGCCGAGGCGCTTTTGCATATTCTCTCCTCCAGTTCTGCCTTCAGAATCTTGTGCAGTGTGTTAGGGCTCACCCGGGCGGGTGTGTAGCCGGTGAGGTAGCCTATCTGCTGCAAAGCGGCGACGCAGATCTCGCTACAAAACCAGCGGCGGGCGGACTGCCAACCGATGGGGATGGGGAGGAAAGAGAAGCCGATGCCGACTTTGTCGTACTCGCACCCCTCTTCGCCGGCGCAAAACGCCAGCACCTCCTGCTCCTGCTCTTTGGTGCACGGGACATCAAGGAGGTCCCACTCATCAAGGGGGAGCGTCCATCCCTTCCAGCGAGTCCCGTTGTCAGCCTCGTCGCTGGAAAAGGTGCGACCGTCGCTGAATACGAGCTCGGAGTGGCTGTACTTCCCGAAGGTCCACAGGCGGATGATGTGGGCATAGATACTGCTAGGTTTTTTCCTGAACGCGAGCTTCATTGGCTCCTGACTCCTCTTGTGAATTCTCCTGCCGACAGTTGCGGCACTCTTCCGGATTGCGCCTGGCGCACTCCTGCACGTTGTTGGTCGGGCACATGCCCATGGTGTAGCTGCTGTATCGGCTCACGATCACCTCCGACCTCATGCAGCCTCTCGCAGCATGCCCTCGAAGGCCCGGGCGTAGCCCGCGATCATCTCCGCGCAGTCCAGACCGTTGATGATTTTCCTGGCGTTCAGGTAGTCACACCTCTCGGCATTGATGTACTTGGGGAGGCCGACGCCCGTGAAGCTGCCGTGGCGCATCCCATAGGACATGATCTTATAGGCCAGCGCTGGGTCCAAAGCGAGATCCGGTTCCCGCGCCAGGTCCACCTTGAAGACGCCCCCCATGGTTTCATAGTTCCCGCGCCAGGTGAGCTGAACGTAGCCCCGGCCGTAGTAGACCTGACCTGTCTCAGGGTCGCGGCGCCCGTACTTCATGTTTTTGCCGCGCCCACCCTCCCGCACCGGTAACCAGGTGTCGCCGCACTCACGCTTGACCGTGGCCAGCATGTAGGCGGCCCACCGCAGGTCTATGATGCGCGTATCTGCCTCCAAGGAGGCGAGGATAGAGTTCAGGCCATCTACCTGCGGCTGCGTGAGGGGGCCGAAGTGCTTGCGGTAGCGCTCATAGAAAAACGCTTTGTCTATCGTGAACATCTAAAACCCTCCTTTACGGTCGCGGCTTCCGGAACGTGTCTCCTCACACACCCCCATATTTCGAGACTTAACGGCTCCCCATAGGTCCAGCTCGGCATCGGTTGCCATGTCCATGATCCCCAGCCTAGGAACTGGTCGCCTGGGCGGACTATTTCGCCAGAGAGGAGGAGCATTACGGCATCGGTACGTAGATCGTGTCCGCGCTGAACGTAGTCCCCGCCGACGCTGTGCCAACCACTCGGAACGGGTGACTCCCGGCAGATACCGTGTAGGTTTTCTGTATGTTGGTGAACGTTTCCCCTGCCGCGCATATGAGCGCCCGGACCTCAGCCCCATCAACATAAATTTTTACGTCTGAAGTTCCGCCACCTGGAGGGGCGGAGCAGGAGGTGTTAACAGATATGGTTCCGGCGGACATCATGCCGGTTTGAGTCCCGGTATCTGTCATGCCCGAGTCGGAGATTGACGTGATGCCGTTGATTGCTCCCTGGGTTGTCCAGAGAGGTTGCCCGGTGCCGGTGTAGCTGATGTCGTCAATACTGAGTTTTGCAACGGCAGCAGCACTTCCGTGGATAGTCAGAGTATGGGTGCCTGCGGTCAGTGCTTGGGAGAACTCAGTATAGGTACTGAGAGACCCAGGCATACAAGAAACAGGAGTCTCGCTGTCTACATAAAAAGTACAGGTCGATGACAGGTCCGTAGCAGCCTTAACCCATAAACTGAAAGTTCCACTACCGGTCACTACTGTTTTAGACCAGTCACCTCCACCGCCGTTGAGAAAATATGCGTAGCCGGTGGGTGAGTTTGCGTCCACACCTTCACTCACAGCACCACCGGTATGATTCCAGCTTTGCCAATCACCACTAAGAAATGTTGAAGTGATAGTTGGATCTTGCTTCCCGAAAAACGCCAGCGCCATCTCAGCCCCTGCCCATGCCGGTGAGGACATGAGCAGGAGAATAAGGGTCAGTAAAAGTTTCATTCGGTTACCTCGCAAAGCAGTCAGCCGCCGTGGTTGACTTGGTATGAATCAGATAGAAACTGTGGCTGCTGGCGGTCGTAACCTGCGTCGGCTCGGTCGTAGTGCCGTCAGCGTTTCTCCAGGTGCAGATGAGCCCCGAAGAGGGCCAGGTGGACTGCCGACCTCCCGTAGCATCCTGAATTACCTCTAGGAGATGCCACTGCCCCGCTACAGGGTTGGTAAAGGCGAACGTAGTGCTGCCCGTGAGCGTCACCGATGGTGAGTCACCAAGGGACAGGTCAATCGTCGTGGTCGCGCCGTAGGTGGTCGCGGCGGGGATGGTGCCGGTGAAGGTGGTCGCCGTGGCATTGCCGGTCACACTTACTGGATTGGCGATTGTCAGCAGCCCCTTGGTTGCGTGGCTGGTGCTCTCAATGGTTGCCGTGCCGCCGGATGCTGCGCCGAGAGAGAGCGTTTTCTGGCCAAGGCGAGCCTCGTTGCTGTCCTCGTCCAAGATGTGTATGTAATCGCCCTCTACGTTCCAGAGTTTTAGGCGATCAGTCCCGCCCGTGGCTGAGCCGTTGGCTGGGATGCTGATTGCGCCAGCAGTTTCTATCTTGAGACGCTCTGTCAATGCACTACTGCCCCCGACTTTCCCCAATTCCACAATGAAAGCTGTCGGCTGGTCGGCGTCGCTAAAGTTGCCTTCGGGGTTGAATTTGAATGATCCTGACGTTTTCTCCCCTGTTGCCCCGTAGCCATACGCAAGAAACGTGAGCGTTGCGTCGTTTGCAAGGGTTGCAGTGGGTGACCCCTTAGCCCCCCTAGCGTTAAGTGAACGGTATGAAGGGAACCCGCCCACTGTGCCACCATAGTTGACCATTTTCATGTTCATGAACTTGGCCGAAGTGGACGACGTGTTTTCAATAGTCAGATATGTGCCGCTCGTATCAGACGCGGAAAGCGTTGCAGCGGTGAATGTAGGCGAACTGGTCGTAGTCAACCCTGCCACCGCCGCCTGGTTCAAGGTAGCAAGCGATTTATCGCCCCTAAGATATTGCGCCGTAGTTCCCGCCGTGATGGTTGGTTCAAAACCAGTATGACCGGCAGCGGCGTAACTGAGATTAGACAGCGTGGCATGGTCGGTGGTACCGCCAGGGTTCGTGATGGAAAACGAACCGTCGCCGTTGTCAGTCACGGAGCCGTTGCTGAATTTCAGCGTGGAAGGTGTACCGGTCGGGGAGCCGTCCTCCTCCCTTACGGTCATGACAGTTCCGGTCTGCACGTCTGCGCTCAAAATGCCGCCTGTGATAGAGAGCCTGTCGCCCACCTTCACGCCACCAAGTGTTCCAGCAGAGGCAGTGGGAAGGGAGTAAACCGTATCACCATCACCTTGCAGCGCCCACACACCGCCTGCTTCGCAGCCGTAAATCCGCTTTCCCGTTGTCGCGTTGGTGTCCATTGCGATCTGCCCAGGCTGACAGGGGACCGGGAGCGTGTCAGCCGCAAGCGTCGGGTAGGCATAGGTAGTCAGGATGTTGGCGAATGTATTGGTCCCGTCCTGCTTCACGTCAATAGCTTCGCCGTTGGTGTAAACTGGCGATGCAACAGCAATCTGCTGAAGCCAGGAGCCGTCAGCCGCCGACATGAGCGGGGTTGATGCTGTCTCCGCAGCAAAGTCATTGCCGGTCAGAACCATGCTTCGCAGCGACTCTTCGCCTATGTTGATGATGCCGGTGCCGGTCGCCGTGTTGTTCCAGAGCCGTCCACGATTGTTGGTAATCACAGCCCGGCCGTTACGAATCGTGAACAGTGCGAATCCTGCGCCGTCCAGTTCGTTGTTGTCGATGACGACGTTCTCAGCATCGCCGTGAACGTCGACCAATCCCGAGTAAAGGTATTTGGTGTTCCCCGCCTGAACGAATGTCTCGCCAAATCGGGAAGGGGTCTGGCTCAGCGAGTTCCCGCGAATCGTGGTAGTATTGCTGGCAAACTCACGGACAGATACCGTAATGCCGTGTTTGCAGTCATCAATGGTGTTGTGCAGCACCTCATTATTGTGGCCCGAAATGCCGATGCCGTCCCCGTACCGGCCCCCGTCAGTTGAGCTTTTACTGAGGTAGTCGGATATGTCGTTTGCCTCGATTTTGTTACCGATGCCGAGTGTCTGGACGCCAATTGCGGCGTACTGGCTGCCGGTTGCGATGTTGTCATGGACCCACGCACCGCGCCCCTGAACAACGATGCCGTTGGTGTTCTCTGTCGAGCCTGTGTTGTCGATCTGAAAACCCTCGACTTCGACGTTATCAGTGCGGGTGTAAACCACGACATCGGTCGCCGTAAAATCTACGACGGGGAGAAAGTCAATTGTTGCAGTGTTCCCGCTCACGCTGACTACATTGGTCAAAACCCCACGCTTATACCCCGGCACGTACTCGGTTCCAGCGGTCAGCCGGATCATGTCGCCAGCAGTAACAGTCACTCCGCCAGGAACTGTGAACGTGCTACTCCCCGCTGTGACCGCTATGGATTGGCCGGTATAACTCGCCGCCCACCCACCAATCGACAGCGTGTTGCCGTCAGTCACGGCACTTTTGAGCACCGCGCCGTTGCCGTGCAGTTTCAACGCAGTCGGATAACCTACCGTCAGCCCTGTAGGAAGGTTGTAGGTTTTGGACCCGTTGGCGTAAACATCCATATGGGCGCAGGCTTCGAGTAGCGCCCGGAGGGGTACCTTGTCATCGGTGGTTCCGTCCCCCGCAGCATCCACCCAATCAACGTAGGCGTCGGTGATCCTGTCCCCAAATACAAGGTTGGGGTACTCGAAATTGTCCAGCCACATCTGCCCCGGCGCGTCAAGCGGCCCGTTGATGGTGAGCACTCCTGCCGTGTGGTCGATGATCGCCCCCGGCTGCACCCGTAACGTGATGTTGACAGGTACGGTGACATGGTTGCTCATGGGGTACGTGCCGGGAGTGACCACCAGCGTTTTGACCGCGCTGCCTATATCCGTGATCGCCTGATTGATGGCGACATGGGACAGCACCCCACCGTTGTAGTCAGAGG
>Ga0209518_1000592_pt1 | contig 45736 bp, 42 predicted proteins | sample RifGroB1_FD_183993 | JGI IMG/M metagenome (GOLD analysis project Ga0209518, IMG submission 183993) | Groundwater microbial communities from Rifle, Colorado, USA - Groundwater B1 (SPAdes) (version 2) | ecosystem: Environmental > Aquatic > Deep subsurface > Groundwater | place: Rifle, Colorado...
ACGGAAAGACTGGCCCAAGTGCTCCTGCGCGAACTTATCTGGGCGCGGTACTTACCCAATGACACAGTACCTAAAAGCAAGGTCAAAGATGTGGCTCGCATCATCAGTAAATACCTAGTCTTTTTGGGTAAACTCACGACCATGAGTACTGGTGTGACTTCGGGAAAGCTGCGACCGTGGGTCTGGGGTATCGCCTCTTGCGAAATTGAAGAAGCAGTTGATCCGTCAAACCGCGAGCCGTATGTGATACTCATGTACACTTGGTTTCGGCAGTATTTTATCTGGCGGGATGATGTGAGTGAACATGAAAAAGAAATCCAGATTTACCTCGCGATCCATCGAGCGCTCGCCAAATCAGACGAGGAAATCATGCGCTATCACCTATTGGTCAAAGAATTTCCTGACTGGTTGGCAGGTAAAACTGAAACTTTGGATGCACTGGCAGGGAGATTTCATAGCGTCTATACCGAAATTGAAAAACACTTGAGTTTTCCCCACAAAGACAAACTCTTCCGCATCATTCAAAAACAAGTAGCTGCATTCGAAATCTTTAAACAACTGGTCAAAGAAGTTGGTAGCAAAACCCAAGCGACTTTGGAAGATCCAAATACTTTTGAGGGCAAGGTTCGGGCTATTTGCCAAACCAAATACGACCAAATCCAACAAAAAGTCAACCGCGGGATCGTCAGAAGCATTTTGTATATTTTCGTCACCAAGGTAATGTTGGCGTTACTTATCGAAATTCCGTATGAACTCTACCGCTTTGGGGGCCTAAACTATCTCCCGCTCGGCATAAATGTCATCGTCCCACCGGGAATGATGTGGCTTATAGGTCTGACTATCAGGGCTCCGGATGCGGCCAACACCGAGCGGATCATAGCCAAACTCAAGACCGTGGTTTACCAAAACCAGGTGCCGAAACAACTGCCGTTTTCGATCCTTACCCAGCACCAGGAATCACTTTTATCACAAATTTTTGCGATCATCTATTTATTATTGTTTCTAGCAGTTTTCGGCGGCATCACTTATCTTTTGCTGCAACTAAAATTTACGGTTTTGGGCATCGTCATCTTTTTTGCCTTTTTATCCTTGGTACTGCTGTTTGGTTTCCGGGTGCGCTTTACCGCTTCGGAACTCAAAGTCACCTCGGACAAAGAAAATATCGTGAGTTACTTACTTAATATTTTGACGCTCCCCTTTTTGAGTACGGGCGTGTATTTATCCAAAGGTTTGGCCAGAATCAATTTTTTGACCGTGATTTTGGATTTTTTAATCGAGGCGCCTCTCAAAACCATTATTGAAGTTGTGGAAGAATGGACCTCCTTCATCCGCGAAAAACGGGAAGAAGTAGTGGAAGTGCCAGAACAGTGAAGGTTTAATAATTGAGGTTAGAATAAACTTCGGAATTTATTGTGGATTTCGAGGACCAAATAAGATATACTTTAAAGGTGAAACAGTGTGTTCGTTGCAAAAAAATTAAATCCTTAGAAGAATTCAATTTTAAGTTTAAATCACTAGGTATACGACAAAAAACATGTAAGACATGCACAAGACGAGAGGTTCGCAATCATTACAATAATAACCGTGACTACTATTTGCATAAGGCTAAAAAGAGAAATTCCATTATTAGGAAACAGAACCGAGAGTATGTTTTAAACTATTTGCTTAAGTATTCATGTGTTGATTGTGGGGAAAACGATCCGGTTGTTCTAGAATTCGATCATAGTAAAAACAAGATATCTGACATTTCACATTTGATAAAAAACAGCACTATAAAAAAAATTGAAGAAGAGATGAAAAAATGTGAAGTAAGATGTGCAAATTGTCATAGGCGCAAGACAGCTAGAAACAATATTTGGTATAGAAATAGATTGCCCCTGTAGCTTAATTGGATAGAGCGCATCGCTTCGGACGATGAGGTTGGAGGTTCAATTCCTCCCAGGGGCGCCTCAAATTCTTTGTGATTTCAACTGATAATAGCTCGATTTAGTGATGCCGACTCTTTCCAATATTTCCTTTTCAACTAAATTGTGAAGTAATGACTGGGCTTGTTGGCGGGAAACTTGCAAGCGTTTTACCACGTCTTGAGTTTTAATCTTTTTAAGTTCTACCACGATTTGCAGCACCTCTTCCTCACGCCTGGTGACGAGTACCCGCTTATCGCCTTTGATTGATTCTATTTGCCGCTCGGTCAGGTCATGGATGCGCTCTAAAGCCGCTTTCAGGGAGTGAGCAATCCCCTCGAGAAAATACTCGATCCATTTTGTCTTGTTGCCTGTATCAGCAGAATGTAACTTATCAGAGTATTCGAGACGGTCTAGGTCATAATAATCGTCCAAAATGAAGTATTTGGTGACTTCATAGCCATGAAGTAACAAATAATAGGCTGTTAAAAGCCGCGTGACCCGGCCATTGCCATCGTAAAACGGGTGGATATAAGCTACTTCATGGTGAAGGATACCGGCTTGGATCAAAGGGCTCAAATCAGAGGGGCGGTTGAGGTAGTCAAACAGGTCCTCCAGGCGGCTTTTGATGGCCTCTTTGTTGTGGGCCGGCGGATTGTGTTTGACGACCAATCCAGACAGGTTACGGTGCCCTACAATGACCCCGGAGTCACGAAACCGGCCTGGTTGTTTTTTATCAATCTCCCGCATCACAAAGCGGTGTAGATCGAGTACCAAGGACGTAGATAGAGTCTTACGCTGCATGGCCAGTACTGAAACATGATTTAGGGCGTCAAAGTAGTTTTTGACCTCTTTTTCGCTCTTGGTGGTGGGAATCGAGTCATCAAGAAGGATATTTGTAACTTCGCGCGGGGACAAAGGATTGCCCTCGATGCTGGTCGAATAGTGGGTAGCCAAAATCTTGTTTTCCTCGGTCAGCTTAAGGCTCAAAGACGGGATCAGCCGTTCGGAGATCAACTGGCCGTAAAGCCGTTCGATCGCAGTGAGGTGGTTGATCAAGGCTGGAGTAAAAGCAAATTTTGGTTGGTACATGGTGGGTGTATTCTACCAATTGTCCGCCTTTTTGTCAAGGTAATTGTCAATCTGATGACTCAAAAACCCTTACTTAAATGAAAGTTTCGAGCGTAGAAATTCAGTTAATATCCTTTGCTAATCTGCTTGGATGATGTGATGTCCGGACAGAAAGGTCTGCATCATTTGTAGTTCAAACCAGGGTTGGCCAATTAGCTGTAATAGGCGTTCTTCGGTAAGTTTTCCTTGAGATCTAGACGCGATGTAATAAATCGCTTCTGCCACTTCAAGTTCACGAGTGTATGGGCCTTCGTAGGCTACATCAAAATCAATATTCCAAACTCTATTATCTGAAACCAGAATATTGTTGGGCCATCTATCACCATAAACAAGTCCCACATTGTGCGCTCGGCGTAAATCTGCGAAACACGCTTTGACTAAGGGAAACGCTGCATTCCCTCTCTCAATCACGACCGTATCTATAGGTTTTGCCCTATCAAGAATCGGATAGTAAATTGTGTCTTCGGACCAATAAGATACAGGTACTACCTGTAAATGTTGAGCTCGAGCTTGAGTGTTGAATTCTACTTCTTCTCGGACAGATCGAAGATACACTCCGCCCCCATGTCCTAAAAAGCCAACGGTAGTGAGATGCTTTTCTAAGTAAGCTATACATTCCGAAGCTTCTTTTGGGTTTCTGTGTTTTCGAATATGCTCGCGTCCCATCTCATCGCACACGACGCAGTATCGTTTAAGCTGCTCCGAAAACTAATTCCAGTTTCCTTAAATTGCATTGTTTATGCATAAAAAGCAGTTTTTTAAACGCAAATCATTCTTTCACTCCCGGATTGAAATATATTTACAATCCGGGATTTTAAACTTACGTTATCGCAAAATCCCGATGTGTCAAGCTAGTACACTTCCGAGGTGTACTTTTACAGTTTCGATAAACAATATCGGATTTATTTATTGGTTAAATATTATTATATAAACAGCAAGTTCTAAACTCTGTAAATGGTGAACGTTTTTGAAAAAATTCGAACTGATTTCAAACAAAGGTAGGCGCGGCGAGTGCGGCCGGACACTCGCCGCGCCATCTTCGCTCGGCCTTCGGCCTCGCTAATATTTTTTATTTTTTGCGCGCGCGATTTTTGCTCGGCTCCGCCGAACATTTAAATAGAGATTACACTTCAAAAGGTAGTTTATATCCTGCCTTTTGTAGTGAGGCCAAAATTCCCTGTTTACTTTGTTCTATGCCAGCAATATCGTCAGTAATACGGTCTCTTTCATCAGTTTCAGTTACGGTCTCAAGCTCTTGTCTTAAATCTCGAACAGATCGCAAACCAGAATGTAATTCTGACAATCTTGCGGTAATGTAATTTTTTCCATATTCTGCATTACCCCACTGATAATCTTCATGTAGTACTTGAGCCTTTTTATCTGTAACTCCTATTCCCTCCAAATAAGCCTTTGTGTCGTTCCAGTCTGTTTGACTTCCTGAATGAGGTGGTAAATTTTCATTAAATCCCTTCCGCTTGAGATCGGGACCAAAATCAAGAATTTGAATATCTTGCCTCCATTGACCAGAACTATAACCCGAGGCCATTCCAATAATAACCCGATCAGGCTGTACCCCCCCCATAAAGTCTTGAGCCTCCTTGAGAAAACGATTTACAGGTCTAGGCGCTTCTACTGTTTGAGTCTCCATATTGTTCACCTCCTTTTTATTTAAGTTTATAAAATAATTGATTATGACGATCCAAGTATATCAAATTTCTAGATGTTTTCACAACTTCGGATTTGAAAGTCCTTTACCAAGTTTTATTTTATAAAGACTTTCAATAAAATCTGTTCCGACATATCCAGCCAAAAATGAAACTTGCCATTCGGTATCAGCTAATATTCCGGCGGCGGCTCCAACAATTCCAGAAATCAGAATAGTAATCAAAAAATATTCAGGTTTAAAATGATTTGCTTTTTCGATGGTTTTGTTTTTAACAAAACCCACCAATCCTCTGATAATTCCACCTGCAAAACCGGCTAAAAGATAAATCAAATATTTTTCCATTTTTTATCCACCTCCAAGATCATTATACACGAAAATCGAAAAAGCAAATCTTACAAAAAATACTTGTTTTTTTGTTTTGATTTCTGGTATAGTAATTATGAAGTCAACAATTTAGAAATTGCTTTTTTTAATGGCGTAATCGGACAACAGAAAGCAATTTCTTGTTGACTTCACCGGTTGCGCCTTTAAAGTTTATAGATAAAAGTTCTTTAAAATTTTTGCGTTTTTCTTTGAGACAAAATCTTTCAGATTTTGTTTTGTTCGAGCCGACTTTTTAAAATATTTACGAGGCCGAAGGCCGAGCGAAGATGGCGCGGCGAGTGTCCGGCCGCACTCGCCGCGCCTACCTTTGTTTGAAATCAGTTCGAATTTTTTCAAAAACGTTCACCAAAAAAGAAATCGAAGATTCGCAAGGAGGGGCGCTCGCAACGCCCCCTCCCGTTGCGAGCGCCCTAAAGGCAAAATTCAAATTCGCCGAGAGCCGCCGTAATAAAAAGAATGAAGAAAAACGCAAAAATTTTAGGAGAGACAAAACTATGATCAAATATATTGCTTACTGTAGAAAATCAACAGATGAGAAAGACAAACAAGTTTTGTCTATTGAAGCGCAAATTGCCGAACTCAAGGAGTTTGCCAAAAGAGAAAATCTAATTGTTACCGAATTTATCACCGAAGCTAAAACCGCCAAAATCCCCGGACGAGAACAATTTGCGGAAGTCCTAAAGAAAATCGAGAAAGGAATGGCTAACGCCATTCTTTCATGGCACCCCGACAGACTTGCTAGAAATTCGATTGACGGCGGAAAAATAATTTATCTTTTGGATACCGGCAAACTCCTTGATTTAAAATTCCCCTCGTTTTGGTTTGAAAGTACACCTCAAGGAAAATTTATGCTTTCAATCGCCTTTGGCCAATCAAAATATTATGTGGACAATTTGAGTGAGAATGTTAAAAGAGGCAACCGCCAAAAACTTCGAAACGGGGTTTGGCCAAGTAAAGCGCCGTACGGATATAACAATAATCCCAAAACGAGGGGAATTGATATTGACGAAGAAAAATCAAAAGTTGTAAAGAAAGCATTCCAGCTTTTTGCTGATGGGAATATTTCTTTTACCGGCATTTCTCAATTTATGTTTAAGTTTGGGATTAAACGGGAAGGAGAAAAACCCGTAAAAGTTGGGCAGGTTAAAAATATGCTTTTAAACAGATTTTATCTGGGTATTCTCAAATATGCTGGAGAATATTATCAAGGCTCCCACAAAACCTTTATCAGCAAAAAGCTGTTTGACGAAGTCCAAAAACAAGTGGAGAAAATCGAAAGGCCAAGACAGAAAGGCCACAACTTCGCTTTTGCAGGTCTGGCGACCTGCGGCGAGTGCGGCGCCGCAATCACGGCAGAGCAGCATATCAAGAAATACAAAAATGGTACAGGTCAAACTTTTATTTATTACCGCTGTACGAAAAAACTAAAACCCTGTACTCAAAAATATATTTCTGAACTCGAAACAGAAGAACAATTAAGGAAAATCGTGGGTGATTGCGGCTTGCATGAGGATTGGGAACCATATTTTGATAAGTGGATCACCCAAGCCGAAGAAAAAGACAAACTGGTTGCCGAGGTGGAAGAGAAACAGCTAGACGGACAAATCCAAGAATCAGAAGTTAAACTCAATCGGCTTCTTGACGGTTACCTCGATCAAGTCATCGAACCAGAAATCTATAAACAAAAGAAGAATGAATTGTTTGACGAAAAACTAAAGTTGGAAGAGAGAAAATCGCAAATTTCCAAAAACGGAACTGTTTGGCTCGAACCTATGAGAGAATTCGTAAATTGCGCCTTGCAGGCGCAAAAAATCGCGCGCGCAAAAAATAATTGCCATGATTTGAGAGTCATGGCAAAAAAAGTCGGCTCGAACTTCTTTTTGATGAATCGGCGGCTCTCGGCGAATTTGAATTTTGCCTTTAGGGCGCTCGCAACGGGAGGGGGCGTTGCGAGCGCCCCTCCTTGCGAATCTTCGATTTCTTTTTTGGTGAGCCGCGAAGGATTTGAACCTTCAACCTACTCCTTAAGAGGGAGTTGCTCTACCATTGAGCTAGCGGCCCAAAATTTTATCAATATTATCAACGATTAACTTTTTTATGGCTTTTCCGATACCGGTTTTATAATAATTTTCTCTATCTCTTGCGTCTTTTACGCATTCATATTTCTCAAAGTAAACAAGTTTTAAAGGTTTATTTAGCTTAGACCATTTATTACTGCCACTGTTGTGTTCTTTTACTCTAACTTCAGGTTCTTTACTTGTTGAACCTACGTAAGTTTTATTTGTTGTAACACTTGTGGCAAAGTAAACGTAATATGACATGATTCCACCATTGCTGGCCAAAGGCCAGTTGTCCTTTGGACAAAGCTAGCGGCCCAGAATTTTAATAAAGCTTGAGTTACGAAATGAAAATCTAAGTTTTGGATTATAGATTCCCTCTCTTCGTAAGAGAGGGGTGAGGGTGAGTTAGTCATTCTATCTAACTCCTCCTGACCTCCTCTTAAGAAGAGGAGGAAATAATAATCCGGAAGTTAACTTCATTTCGTAATTCAGGTTAATAAGGATTACCAATGACGAATTTCTCTTACGTTGCTTATTGTAGCAAATTGCCACTGCTGCCACCAGAGATGAGGAATGTTTGCGGTAAAAATTAGGGTTGAGTGTAGGTTACAGTCAATTTAGCAGCTGAAGAAGCACTGTTTTCGAACGAGTAGATAAAGCGTTTGGTTGCAATCGGGCTATTCCCTTTCATGATAAGCGATAGACTATTGCCAGTCTGCCAGTCTGAACGGTTAACAATTTCCTGGATAACAGGAGCTAACTCACCAAAATTGTACCAAGTATTGATTGCCCAAGTAGTTGAGGGATTAAAAGTCACTTGCGAGGTCGTGGGTATTCTTTGCGATGGTAAGTTTAAAGACGTAAATATTGAGCTATTTCCAATCGCGTCAGCATAAATCATGGCACTGGCTGTCGCCGATTGGTTGGTTTTGGCTGAAAAACCTTCAAGCAGGGCGGAAGTGACAAGTGAGTTTTGGGGTATGTTGATACCGGTAAATCTTAGCCCCATATAACTATAATCAAACGAAGAACCATTGCCTGCCCAGACGATAGTTTGGTTGGTAGTAAGTCTAGTTAGGCCATCTTGATTTACGTCATTAACTCCCTCAGAAATTTGATATGTGGAAGTAATTGGACTGGGAGACGGTGACGGGCTGGGCTCAGGACTAGCTGAGGGTGTAGGAGTTGGCGTAGGATTAGGTACAAATGTAGTAAACCAAGGAACAACGGTGGTATCAGTCAAGAAAAAGTTAAGGAGCATTGCCCCAACTTTGTGTATGCCACCTTCGTTGTCAATCGGATCATCAATATTGCGTGAAGGATGGATCCCGTCCGATCTTTTGGCAGAATTGTTCCAATCTTCACAAGCCCATTCCAGTCCGTCTGATCTACCGGCTATACCTCCGCGGACTCCATCTGCTCCCAAACCATCAGACCAGATATAAGGGCCCCAGGTGATCCAGGGAGCTGTGACAGGTCCGAGATTGGGATCGTAGTTTAGATTGTTTAAACCATTTATTTGATCTCCAATCACACTTCTGACTGCAAAAGCGGATTCGTAGGCGTAAGGCTCTGGATTATAGTCAAAACCCAAAGTGGCGTAGCCAGCATAACCTCGGCTGGTAAAGTAAGCGATTTGGGTGTTGGGATAAAGAGTTTTGATATTTCTGGCAATGGATTCATAATAGCCTGCCAAGACAGAGATGGTATCGGCTGTAGTAGGAATAGCGATAGCTTCTTTTATCCAGACTACCTGGATTTGAGAGGCAGTGACGCTGGAATTATTTAGTCGCTTGGGAAGGATGCTGGTCCAATAAATATAATTAATATCCTGGATTTTGTCCGCGGTTTCGCTGCCATCGGCGCCGTCGACGATCACAAGTTGTGGGTTAAGGTTGGGTGTGCTAGTTGCTTGACTCCAAAAACTTTGGCTGACTTCACCCCAAGGCAGTTGCGTACCCTTAAATTCGCCAGTGGCATTGGACATCCCGATTGATAAAAGAACAATTTTGCCATTTTGGTCATCGCGGTTGCCCAAAGAATCACGGGGATAAATATTCGCCGCTTGATTTTGACCGACCGCATCCCAATAACTGGAACGAGTGTTTGTGCCATCAGGATAAAGGCCGCCGGTATAAGTGACGCCATCGATACTACTTGTATATGTAGTTGGGCCTAGGTCAGTCAAAGGAAACAGAGTTTGGCCCAGGACGTTGTAAGTATTTGTGCCACTGCAATTGGCGGCTAAAATTTGGGCTGGGAAAACTAAAGGAATAATCAAAGACAAAAGAATAAGGAGATAACGGTATTTAGATTTTGCGAACATGGTATTTAATATGCCATCTAACAAATCGATTGTCAATAGATGATTGTCAATAAAATCTATTAAACAAGCTTTTTGTTCGAGGTTTTTGGGGGCAATTTGACAAATTTTGTTTATTTGTGTGATGATGGAAAAAGACTTTATGAGAAAGTTACTGCTCGTTATCGTTTGGACACCGGCGACACTGATGAGTCTTATCCTAGTCAGTTTGTTGCTTCTAAATTATAGTCGCGTCAAGGCCGGCAAGTCGCTACTCGTTATGGAAACGCGCAGTATGCTACCCAAAAACGGCTATGAGTTTTATGCGGCTTTGCCTCAAGTTCTTGGTAGTTTTACGACTGCGATCGCCAAAGAAGATGCCCGGCCTGAGATCATCCGCCAATTCTTACGTAAACATGATTCTCCTTTGGAGCCTTTTGCTCCACTGATGGTTGAGGTGGCAGATAGTGAAAATATTGATTTTCGTTTGATTCCAGCCATTGGTATGTGCGAATCAAATTTGGGCAAGAAAATTCCGGCTGATTCCTACAATGCCTGGGGATATATGGTTTTTACCGGTCAAAAACAAGGTGCTAGCTTCACAGATTGGAGCGAGGCAATCAAAGTCATGGCTCATTTCTTGTCTTCCAAATTCTATGCTCAAGGGCTAACCACACCTGAAGAAATGGGACCTATTTACGCTCCCCCATCAGTCAACACGGATAACTCTTGGGCTAAATGTACGCGGAAGTTCATGGATGAGCTGATTTAGCCTCAGTCTGAGGCTAAAGGCTAATAGTCCCTCACTTGACAAACCCTATAGTTAGTAGTATACTTCGGCAAGATCCTAAGGTTGATATGATAAGTATCTGCTTTAGGATTTTTTTGTGATCAAAAACTGACCTTAATTTTTAGGCTTATATTAATCGTAGAACTTGAAATTGTCACTCTTCTTCTTTACACTAAAACTTTCGCCAAACTATGCAAAAAATTCTTACTACAATTTCTATTTTGATCCTATTATTTATCTTGGTTGCAACTCCTAGCTGGGGTGTGTCCGAAGCTGGGCAGTCTGCCACCCGACCCGTACGTTTGGCACCTCTCCCCGATCCGCGGGTCGCAAAACTGGAAAAATTTCTAAAACGAGTTAACTCGCCTCTAGCCCCTAAAGCTCAAGTTTTCATCGCCAAGGCCGACCAGTATGAATTGCCGGACTGGAAGATGTTACCGGCTATCACCGGTGTCGAATCTACTTTTGGCAAAGCCATACCGTCCAATTCATATAACGCCTACGGCTGGGCCAACGGCAACTACTATTTCAAAAACTGGGATGAATCAATCGATACGGTTTCCAAGACTTTGAAAACCAATTACATCAACCGCGGAGCTAAAACTATCGAACAAATCGCCCGGATATATGCACCACCTTCAAAAACCTGGGCGACCAATGTCCGCTTTTTTATGAGCCAAATTGACAGCTTCTGGTCACGGGATCCTTTTGAGCTGGCCCTCAATTTTTAAGCTCGCGTTTTCCTTTTTCACCAATCCAGAATATAATAGGAGAAGTTGCCAGGGTGGCGAAATTTCCGCCAAAGGCGGACAAGGGTAGACCTGCCTGCCGCAATAGCCGCAGTGGTGAAATTGGCAGACACGCAGCGTTTAGGGCGCTGTGCCCCAAAGGCGTAGAGGTTCAAGTCCTCTCTGCGGCACCAAGTATTGGAGGTTTCCGCCAAAGGCGGATACTCTCCTGACTGAGTCGGGATCGTAAACTGTCAGTTGAGTAAGTCCGCCGAGAGCCCAGATTGGTTCAAAGTTCGCAGTCAGTAGTTTGCAGTAAGTTAACACTGACTGATTGCAAAATATCCCAGGCAAGGTATAATATCCCACATGTTGACCGCACTAAAGCGCTTACCCGGAAATACAGTTGAGCTGACTATCACTATTCCCTGGACGATGGTTCAATCTACTTATGAGCGGATTTTAAACGAACTACTCAAGGAAGTAGAATTACCGGGTTTTCGCCGCGGCAAAGCTCCCAAAGACCTGGCTTTGAAACAGATAAATGAATCCAAAGTCTACGAAGAAGTTTTAAAAGAAATGGTGCCCAAAATTTACGCAGATAGCGTCAAAGAACAGGGGTTGCAGCCGATCATTTCTCCGCATATTGAGGTGCTTGAAGCCAAAGCTAAAGCCGATTGGAAACTCAAAATCACTACTTGCGAAAAGCCGGAAATTTCCCTGGGCAACTACCGCGAAGCCGTAAGAAAATTGCACGATAAAAGCGGCAAAATCTGGGTCCCGGGAGAGGATAAGGACGACAAAAAACCCAAGGAGCCGACTGTCGGCGAACTGCTTGAGGCTCTCTATACCGAAATCAAAGTCGATTTGTCACCGCTGATTTTGGAACAAGAGGTCAATCGGATGCTCTCCAATCTGATAGAACAAACCCAAAAACTGGGTTTGACGATCGAACAGTACTTAGCCGCACAAAATAAAACCAGCGACTCGATCCGCGACGAATACACTGCGCAGGCCAAAAAAACTCTGGGTTTGGAATTTGCTCTCGAAGACATCGCTGAAGCAGAAAAGGTCACGGTGGAACCGGCGGAAATTGGATCCGTGATCAAAAATGCTAAAACTGAGGCAGAACGCAGAAATCTAGAAAGCCAGCGCTACTATATCGGTAGCATTTTGAGGAGACAAAAAACTCTAAGTCAACTACTCAAGCCTGCCATCGTCAAAGTTTAGGCCTTTCCTAGACCTATAAAGCTATATAGACCGAGCTTGACAAGCTAAAAATAGAGGCCTATACTACGCTTAAATATGGCAGACCCAACCAAAAAAACTCCTCCTAAAGCCGTAAATACTGATAACCTGATCGAACAACTGCGCGATGTCGGTCGGGGTGTGGCTAAAACCGTCAAGCAAGATTTGGTTAGCGGTATAGCTACAGATGCCTTGTCTTCGCTGTTTGGCACGCCCAAATCGGGCGATTTAGAGCCCAACCAGCCACTGAACCTGGGTGAAACTCCGCCTCCGCCGATGCCGGAAATGCCTTTTCCCTATCGGATGCGTCAAGTAGAACAACCACGGCCAATGTTTAACATGGAAGCCATGAATCGGTTGCGGGCGCAGGAAGCCCAAGTTGCCCAAAAAATAGACGAGATTCGGCTGGAACTCAAGGCTTTGATTGCGACCCTTAAGCAAGTCGATAGCGAAATCGTCAAAGCCGTCGATGAACAGCTCATTGATCCGGGTCTTTACCATCTCAATTTTTTGGACCGGATCAAAACTATCCTCAAGCTTTTGCGCCAGAACTTAAACGACTCCTCTTCCTGGTTATCAGTCATGCGTTCGCGCAAGAAGCAGCGGACTTATTGGTCGCTTTACAAGAAAAAAGGGACCGAGTTTGGTTTGAACCCAGACCGCGTCGTTTCAACTCAAGTGGGGTAAAATTTTCTCCTTAAGTATAACTTAATTCGTAATTAACCCCTAGTGTTTTGTATCCAAGTCGGTCGTTTTTTGTTATAATTTACACACGCCAAAGTGCTGAAATTGGTAGACAGGCACGCTTCAGGAGCGTGTGCCGTAAGGCGTGAGAGTTCGAGTCTCTCCTTTGGCACTGACATACATACAGGCAGCCGCGTCCCGATTGAATCGGGATACCGTAAGGAATGTGGGTTCAACTCCCACCTTCGGCACGAAATTCGGCAACAGAAATTAGCCGTGGTGGTGGAATTGGTAGACACGCAGTCTTGAGGGGGCTGTGTCGTAAGACGTGAGAGTTCAACTCTCTCCCACGGCACAAACATTTTTGAAAGCAAAGTTATTTTTTTGTCGTGCAAATATTTAAAAAAGTCAATCGGAAGGTTTTTCTACTGATTTTACTTTTCTTTTTGGGACTCGCCTTGCGGCTTTATCAGCTGGATGAGGGTTTGGTTTTCCAATACGATCAGGCTCGGGATGCGTACCGGGCGACCGCCATCGTCAAAGATCAGGACCTCAGGCTTTTAGGTCCGGAATCAGATCTGCCCGGAGTCAACCACGGTGTCGGCTACTACTATTTATTAGCTCTCCCCTATACCATATCGAGTAACCCGGCCGTCGCGGCAGCCTTTTTAGCCGGACTAAATGCCTTAGGCGTATTTTTGGTGTTTTTTGTGTCAAGGCGGATATTGGGTAAGGTACGGCCGGCTGTCATCGCCAGTCTCATCTTTAGCGTTTCTTTGGAAGTAGTCCAGTACAGCCGTTGGTTGTCCAATCCGCCTTTGGCTCTTTTCTCCACTCTGCTGGTTTTTTGGGGAGCCTGGGAGTGGATAAAGGGTCGGGAAACTGGATTTTTTTGGCTGATGGCAGGAATTGCCGCAAGTCTACATTTCCAATTTTTTCTGGTTTACCTGTTTTTGCTTCCGCCGATAGTTTATTTTATTTATCGGCCCAAAATTTCTACCCCACAATTTATAAAAAGCTTGTCTGCAGTTTTTATCATAGATCTGCCGTTTATCATCTCCGAACTAAAGTTCAATTTTCAAATGCTTAGAGCTTTGGGCAAATTTTTTATCAGCCAAAGCGCTGGCTATACTCCGGTAACTGAATTTATTCTTCGCTATTTGGACCGTTGGGGAAGTGTCGCTTTCCGCACTCTTTTTCCGCTAAGTCCGACAATTGCCATGTTGTTGCTTGTTGTTTGTTTGATGATTGTTTTTAGGTCCCGGCGTCCCAACCAACAACAGCTTTTTCCAAAATTTCTTAGTCTGTGGTTGTTATCCAATCTCCCACTATTTGTCTTCTCCCCTGGTGTCTTGGGTACTGAGTATACCTTTATAAGTATCACAATCGCTATAATTTTGTTGTTGGCCTACGCCCTCGACCGGCTTTGGGAAACCCAACGTGTGCCCTGGCTGGCTCCGCTTTTGTTGATGCTTGTGCTACTAGTAAATGTACGGGCAAATTTATTGCAGGTCAGTAGCGGCACTGATATTTATGCCGCCCAAAACAGGATGAACTGGGGAGATGAAAAACGCGTCCTGGACTATACTTACAGCGAAGCCAAGGGTGAGCCTTTTAGCATTTGTACAGTCACCAATCCCCTGTTCGTAAATACCACTTGGGCTTATATGTATGAGACTTATGGCCAAAACCGCTACGGCTATCTGCCATTTTGGTCCGGATCAGACCAAAAAAACTATCTAGGTAAATTGCCTCCTGATATCAACAAAGTACCCTTGAGGTTTTTGATTTTTGAGCCAGCAAGCGGTATACCCTCGCACGCACAGGAAGTGTTTACCGAACTTGAAGATTATATTTCAACCAAGATCGACGAACGGGAGTTTGGCCAGTTCAAAGTCGAAAAACGGCGTCTTTTAACGAATGACGAAATGATAAAACAACACGCGAGTTATACTGAAGCTTATAATCAAAAACACGAAAACCCAGGATTTTTACTGTATCGGTGTTATAAATGAAATCGCAAACAAGAAAGAAATTATACATTCTCATTCCTGCAGGAGTTACGCAACAAACATTACTTTAAGTTGTCATTGCGAGCCGAAATGACCTGCCTGCCGCAGGCAGGAATGAGGCGAAGCAATCTCTATGATCAAGATTGCCGCGTCACTTCGTTCCTTCCACCAAAGGCGGACAGGCGCAATGACGAAGTACGTAAGTCCTGTAATTTAGTATAATAGTACCGGAGCAATTTTGAATGGACTCGTAGCTCAGTTGGTAGAGCGTTGCGTTTACATCGCAAATGTCAGAGGTTCGAGCCCTCTCGAGTCCACATTGAAGCTCCCACGACCTTACGGTCGGGGAATTTCGCGAAGGTGGATTAAAAAGTTAAATTTGAGAAGTTAGCGGGAGATGGTATAAGTCGTGGGGTGGAAGAGGAAAACTGCCGGGGAATCTTCGACTAAATAACGCTGGAAATCAAAATAGATTTTTTCACGCTTCTCCTGATCGCTTTCTTTGCGTCCACTTTCTAAAAGCTTATCAATCTTGGGACTGGCGTAGTGGGAAATGTTGGTCGCGGTTTGGGTAGAGTGCCACAAATTGTACTGGTCCGGATCAGACGGGATATCGACGACTCCCAAAAGTGCCTGGTAATTATCAGCAACCCCAGTTTCGACTTTGACTTGAGTTGTGACACCCAGACTAGTCCAAGCTGCAGCCACAGTTTGTGCCAGAGGCAGAAATTCGTTAAAGGTGGAAAGTGTCAAAGTGGCAGACTTTGAGCTTTCAACGTAGTCGCTCAAGAGTTTTTTGGCTTGATCCAGGTCTTTTTCATATTGCTTGACCCGGTTGGTATATGCCCAGGATTTGGAGGAAATAGGAGTGGCAATGCGGTTTTTTTCCGGTTTTTCCAAAGCAAAATTTAAGCCCTGGCGCAACTCCTTGCTTTTGAGCAAATCATCATTGTTATTTAAAAATATCCCCACAAACTGGTTGAGCTTCACATTTTCTTTTACCTTGACGTTTTTCCAGCCAGTAAATGGAGTGGGAGTAATGATCTCATCCAGGACGTTTATCTCGCCCAACTTAAAAGCAGTTTTGGCACTGGCTTCACTTGCATAAAATTTGACTTCGACCTGCGGCAAGTTCGCGACCATCGGCTTAAGACTTAAATAAGACACATCATCACCCTTGAGTTTGATGGCCGCGATTTTATAGGCTCCAAGTCCGATGAGACCTTTGCGAAACAAAGCTTTGGACAAAAAACTGGGTAGCGGAGTAAAAGCATCGTTTAATTTCACTACCAAATCGGTTTCGTTTATGGGTACAAATTCGACGTCGCGTAGATTGTAGTTGACATCAAAAGCCGTGAATTTCTTGGCGTCGTGCCAATATTGGTCAGTACGCAAATGAAAAGTATATTTTTTGCCGTCATCGCTTACTTCCCAGGAAGTGGCTAAAGCCGGTAACACTTCACCTGTATCCGAAACCTCTGTCAAACCAAGGCTGATAAGTTTTTGGATACTTATTGGTAAGTTGGATGGGGTAAAACTGCCGACGACACCGATGATCTGGCGATCATTTTCAATCCGATTCCAAATGAATTTCCCATAACGGACCCCAATCACAATCAAAATTAAGGCGAGTGCAAAACTCGCCAAAATGATTCTGGAGTAGCGGTCAAAAATGCCCTTAATTAACCAAATGTAATAGCGGATATTTTTTTGCACGGTAAATCCCAATGCATAGAGCCTGTTTGAAAAGTCCATATTTGGCTATAATTGCCCACATTTGGCTAAAAACCATTCACCGTTCGTCACTGTATCGCCTTGGATACAGCTCCTCACGCTTCAAGGGTTTTTACCTCAAACGTGGACAATTCTATCTCAAAAGAGACTTTCCAAACAGGCTCTTAAATTTATATTATTTAACTAGCAGATTCACGACCGAGGTCACCAAAAACAAGGCGGTGAGGATGATAGTCACCCGATAAAGCAATTTTTCAACACCGCGCTTACTGCGGTATTCATGCGCTGAATCGCCAAAAGTGCGACCCAAACCAGTACCTTGGGCTTGGAGTAAAATGGACACGATCAGTCCCACGGAAACTAGAGTTTGGACAACCAAAATCACATCTTTCATAACATCTCAATAATTTTACGCGCTACCTTATCAGGATTGTGGTAAAGCGGAAAAGATTCGTCAACCAAATCTCCGGTCACTATCTTTGTATTATATGTTTTGAGTTGGTCGGCTTCAACTGGAACATAACTGTAATGGAATTTTGGCGGCAAGGTCGGAGTCTGGTTGCGGTTAATAAGTGTATATTTAAAGGGGTAACTACCCAGATGCCGAGTCACAGCTTCCAAGTAATCAGCCACAGTATAGCGCGGAGTCTCAAAAGGTTTATTAGCAATATTTACTATAAAAAAAGTTTTGGCTGCGGCTTTTTTCAGTAACTCCCGGATATCTTTGACCAGGAGGATGGGAAGGATAGTCGTGTACAAGTCTCCTGGCCCAGCAATGATGGCATCGGCTTCCAATATCGCTTGTTTAACTTCTGTCGGCGTCGTATTCAGTTTGGGTTCGAGGTGGACTTCCCTGATTTCGCGTTTACCCGAGTAACGGCCCAGATCAATGTTTATTTCGCCCTTCACTACTTTACCTTCGACTGTTTCGGCCCATATTGAAACGTTTTCATTGGTAGCCGGAAAAATCACGCCGTGCGAGCGAAAAATCCGCTGCATCTCAACTAGGGCAGTTTTAAAATCGCGGGTGAGTTGGGTCATAGCTACCAAAATCAAATTGCCCAATTTCTGTCCGCCTAAAGAATCATCTCTCCCCCACCTACCACCTTTGAAACGAAAGGTCAGTAGCTTAGCCAACCGTGGTTCGGCATTGGATAAAGCGGCCAGACAGTTGATCAAATCTCCCGGTGGCGGCACACTGTAGAGGCGTCTAAGTCTGCCTGCACTGCCACCATCATCAGCCATCGAGACGACGACTGTAATGTTGTGGGTGTATTTACGTAAGCCGCGCAGTAATTGTACTGTACCTACACCTCCGCCCAAACAGACAATTTTCGCTTCTTTTGGCATATGAGACTCTTATTCTACCAGAAAAGTAAAGAAGTTCGTAATCAGGCTAATAAATGTTGAAGCTACGAAGATCGTGCCAATTTGATTAAATTCGTATTGTGGTAGGCTTAGTCCATTGTAAGTCAGGCCGGGGAAAATCCAGTTACTGATTGCTACATCCTGCGTAAGACGTAAAAAGATGAAAAAAACTAGAGCGTTAACTACCAGTGAAAACAGCCCCAAAGTCAAAGCATTTACGGGAAAAAATAAAATATTTAGAATGGGTTTAACCAACAAGTTGAGTAAAGCCAAAATCCCAGCTGCAAGCAAGAAATTTTTGAGTCCTCCGCCGATCGTAAAACTTCCGGTTAGTATTTGTTGGGTGAGAAAAATAGCTGTCAAATAAAACAAATACAACCGCAGCAGTCCCTTCATAATATAATCATGCTAACAAATTTACCTCTTCCACGTCAAAGACCGGCGCTTACGGTGGTAAGAGACAGCAAATCGATGCGTCTCATCGCGTAGTTTCTGTAAAAGAAGTAGAGCTAGACTGCGGCGAGGCAAAGTCAATATTTCCCAATCGGCAGCTGTCTGGATCACCACTTCCTCTTCGCGTTTTGCGAGCCCAATGATTGGCAAATCAACTTTGAGTGACTTAAATAGGTCGCTGATGGCCCCAACTTGGGGTTTACCGCCGTCAACCACTACGAGTTCTGGGTAAATCCAGTCTGGATGTTTGAGGCGACGGATAAGCATTTCTCGCATCATGGCTACGTCATTTGGTCGCGGTGGCAATTTGATACGGTAGCGGCGGTAGAGTTTGGGCTCGGGCACGCCGTGCACAAACACGGTTTGAGCGCCTACTGCGTGTTGACCTCCGAAATTGGAAATATCATAACCTTCGATTTTTCCTAAGGTTTTCAATTTGGGAAAGTAAGGCAGCAAAAGATTTTTAAGTTCATCTATAGCCAAATGCTGTTGTTCGGAATAAAAATTGGGGTTTGTCAAAAATCCGGAAATATCAGTTTTTTCCGTCAATCTTTTCAAAGACATGAGTTGGTCGCGAAATTGAGCCGCCATCTCAAACTGGTTTTCCGAGGCCGCTCTTTTCATCCCTTTTTCAAGTTGGGTTACGACTAAGGGGTACTTTCCGGCGAATATCCGTTTGATAGCTAGCACATTTTGGCGATAACTACGCGTAAGTTGCTTTTGTTTTACTGAATCGGAGACCTTGATGATATTGCCGGGACAAGGATCACATAAGCCAATATGACTATAAAAACACGCCCTAGTTCCCAAAGTTTTTTGCTGGCAGTATGGGAAAATCCGGCGCAAGTAGCGCAGTATACGCTTGATACTGGTACTAGAAGGAAAAGGGCCAAAGTATTGCCCGCGCCAATTTTCGTACATTTCCCATTTTTGCGTATTGATCTTGGGTTTTCTAGTAGTAAAAATCTTGGGATAGGTTTCGCCGATGGAGATAAAAACATAGAGATAACTTTTGTCATCGCGAAAGACGATATTGTATTTCGGCCGGTGGGCTTTGATTAAATTTGCCTCGAGAATCAGGGCTAAAAATTCTGAACCGGTTTCGATGTGATCGATGTGAGTGGCCTGGTCAAGTAACAATCGAGTTTTGGTGGGAACTTGGGGGTCAAGATAGGACAGGCCCCGCGCGTATAGATTTAAGGCTTTGCCGACATACAAGACCTGGTCGAACCTATTTTTGTATAAATAAACCCCCGGCCGGCGGGGTAAGAGTCTAATTTGGGTGCGCAGTTTTTGGTCCATGACGGCCCAGTATAACAAAAGAGACTAAAATGGCAACAAAAATGAATCCAGCCCAAGGCAAGTAAGCCCAGTAAAAAGGGCGTAAAGTCACAGTTTGGTCAAATTGGCTACCGTTAAGATTGAGTTCGATTTTGCCGGTGGAAGTCTTAAATGCCGGTTCACTGGTGACTTTAAATGGTATTTCCAAAGTACCAAACGGAGGAACTGCTGTCACTTCCGTCAAACTGGAAGTAAATTTGAGGGTGGTAGTCATATCCGCATTTTTGGGTTCCAATAGAACACTACCGGTATTTTGCAAGCGAATTTTTCCGCTCAACTTTTGTCCGGAGACCGCTCGAGTCGGAAAATCGAAGCGAACTTGGTATTGAGGTTCGGGCAAATCAATTGGCGTATTGGAAAAATCCATAAATACGTCTTTGGTATCGGTATCGCCTTTGAAAGCTCCTGCCGGATACGGGTAATCACTTTTTTCTCCCAAAATGGCAAACGTGATGTGGTTAAAGTCCAATTTTGTGAAATAATCAACTCCCTTGGTTGTATTTTCCCAAGTCGGGTCAACCTGTATCCAGGTTTTGGTCACCTCATCATAATATTCAGGCCAGGCGTGCAAAATATCGTTGCCTAGTGATAACGGTTGTAACCGGCTGTTGGTGGTATAAGCATATCCATGGAGTTCTCGGGCCGGTATCCCGGCAGTCCGAGCCAGAGCGATAAATAAGTCACTAAATTCTGTGCAAACAGCAGATTGGGGACTGGCCAAAGCCTTAGTAGCTCCCAAGCGTTCGATCCCAGGTTTTAACCTTTGGTAATCATAGTTGAGAGTATTTACTACATAGTCATAAATTGCCCGTGGTGTTTTTAGTTTTTGGGCGAGAGCTTTGATTTCCGGTGTTTGTTCCCAATAGGGCTGGCTTTGTGTATAAAGTTTGACTTCGGCAGCGGAAAGTTTTTTTGCCGGAAGTTGAAAATTGGGAAAAATCAAAATATTGCCCTCGGCGACAATTTTTTTCTTTTCCCGAGGGTTTAGACGATATTGAGCTAACCAGTTACCGTCCCGATCCAATTTCACATTGAGTGGTAATTCGGACAACCGATTGATGACCACTTTCTGTAACTCCGTATCCGGTGGCAAAGTGATTTCCTGGATTTCGGCACGGGAATTTAAATTTTCCAAATGATAAATCAAATTGTAATTAAAATTTTGGTAATCACCGTAAGCCACTGTGATTCCCCGACCGCCAAATTCACTCCAAGTCCAGACTCCGGCAACCGCCGACTGGGGAGACCGGTAAGCGAGTTGGCCAAAATCAGGCGGTACAGTCAACCGCACTGTGTAATCGGCTATTTCCTCAGTTTTATCGATACCGGGAATGATCACTTCCCAAATCCGACCTTTTTTTTGGGCGATATCCAGACTATCGTAACTTAATTTGAATTTGAGCTTTTGATTTTGGCCGACGACTTTGGCATTAAAAATCAAACTGATCGAAGTCTCCCTTGAAGTTCGGGTCACTTCCGGAATGATTTCGCCCATCGGATCGCTTGCCTGCACATTTTCGACATTATCAGACGCAATCACCAGAGTATATTTACTGGTGTAGTAGTTACTCACCCGGTTGGTGATCGTTATATTTTGATCTACCCGAGTACGGCTTGAGGTTGCGACCGTATAAGACACGTCGTAGGCAAAATCGAAATCAGCGGCAAAAACTTTTTTAGTTGAATAGTTGACTAAAGCAAATAATAATACCAAAAAAAATAGCAACTTTAATTTCATTGTTTTTGTTGTTAAATTGTTTGATGGTTCACGTGAAGACATACTTTAACCTAGGCTTTAACAATGTAGCAATCTAGCAATGTAACATATATTTTCATTCTAAAAACTTCCGGAGATACTGTCCAGTAGCAGAAGCTCGGGTTTGGGAGATTTCGCGCGGGCTGCCTGTAGCTATCACTTCCCCGCCTCCGTCTCCGCCTTCCGGTCCCAGGTCGATGATGTAATCGGCATTTTTGATGACATCCAAATTGTGCTCGATGACGATGACGGTGTTTCCCTTGTCAACCAGCCGAGCCAAGACTACCAACAATTTCTGGATATCAGCAAAATGTAAACCTGTCGTGGGTTCATCTAAAATATAAACCGTGCTGCCGGTTTGGCGCTTACTGAGTTCGGAAGCCAGTTTGACGCGCTGCGACTCTCCGCCGGAAAGTGTCGGCGCCGGTTGTCCCAGCTTGATGTAACCCAATCCTACGTCATTTAATGTGGCCAGTTTTTGCGCAATCGGCGGAAAGTGGTTGAAGAAGCTCACCGCCTCACCAACAGTCATTTCCAGTACGTCGGCAATAGATTTACTTTTATAATGCACTTCAAGCGTTTCGCTGTTGTAACGCCTTCCGTGACAAACTTCACAAGTGACATAAACGTCTGATAAAAATTGCATCTCGATTTTGATTTGGCCTTCGCCTTCACAGGGCTCACATCTGCCGCCTTTGACATTAAAAGAAAATCTGCCCGGCCGGTAGCCGCGGACTTTGGCTTCGGGTAGTTGGGTAAACAGGTCGCGCATAAACGTGAATACTCCGGTATAAGTGGCCGGATTGCTTTTGGGCGTGCGTCCAATCGGTGATTGATCTACCAAGATAACTTTGTCTACATATTCTGTGCCGGTTAAACTCGTGTATTTCCCTGGTTTAGTCCGAAAATAGGAACGATGTGAGGCAGCGAGGGCCGGATACAAGGTTTCGCTAACCAAGGTAGATTTACCGGATCCCGAGACTCCGGTGACACAAATAAATTTGCCCAAGGGAAAAACCACAGCAACTTTTTTCAAATTGTTGGCGCTGGCTCCAACCAGACGCAACTCACGCGTTACGCTTTGGGGTCGGGGAGAAACCCGGATCAGATCCGGATCGCGTAGATACTTACCGGTCGGAGTAGTTGATTTTTTCAGTTCTTCGGCAGTACCGCTAAAAACTATTCGGCCACCGCCATTTCCAGCTCCGGGGCCAAAATCAAAAATCAAATCAGATTCCTCCATGATTTCACGGTCATGTTCAACTACGATCACGCTATTTCCCAGATCGCGCAAAGATTTGAGAGTGGCGATGAGTCTAAAATTATCCCGTTGGTGTAAACCGATAGAAGGTTCATCCAAAACATATAAAACGCCAGTCAGGCCCGAGCCGATTTGTGAGGCCAACCGGATACGCTGGGCTTCCCCACCGGCAAGGGTGTTGGCGGTCCTACCCAAAGTCAAATAGTTGAGCCCCACGGAAACCAAAAAATTGAAACGGGTGACAATTTCCTTTATGATCATGGTTGCGATCTGCTGTTCGCGGGTGGTTAATTCACTCGTAATTTGTTTGATCCAAGTGAGAGCCCGATCAATAGCCATATCAGTGATATCGACTATTGATTTCTGCATAATCGTGATTTGCAGAATTTCCGGCTTCAACCTGGCTCCGTAGCAGGTGGGACAAGTTTCAATCCGCATAAATTTTTCAATTTCGCTGCGCACGTATTCGGATTCGGTCTGACTAAATTTCTGTTCGAGATCTGTAAGCATCCCGGGAAATTTTTCATAAATTTGGGTAACACGGCCGAAGCGATTGGTGCCGGTGACTTCATATTCACGTTGTCCTGTTCCCGAAAGTAACACTTTTTTATGAGCTTCGTCCAAGTCCCGGATCGGGATCCGTAAATTGATTTTATTTTCCGTAGCCACAGTTTTGATCAGGCGCGAAAACCAGGTGTCATGGAAAAACATTTTGGAATAGGGCAAAATTCCGCCTTCAGCGATCGTCAGATTGGGGTTGAAAACCAGCTCCGGATCGATCTTCAGAAGCGATCCAATCCCTGAACAGGTCGGACAAGCTCCGTGGGGAGAGTTAAAACTAAATGACCGCGGTTCTATCTCCGGAATACTGATATTGCATACCGGACAGGCAAATCTTTGTGAAAACAGGTGGTCGGTAAATTTTTTGGGCTTATCCGGAAATTCAAATGCGCTGTCTAACACTTCGCTCACTATCACCAATCCATCAGATAGAGTTGCGGCTGACTCAACCGCTTCGGTTAAACGGGTTTTGAGATTTGACTGAAATAATTTAGCCCGCATTTCTTTTTTGGTAGCTGAGACCCGATCAATCACGACTTCAATCGTGTGTTTATTGGTTTTTATAAGCACCAAGTCCTCATTTAAATCCATGATCCGTCCATCAATACGGGCTTTTGCATAGCCCTTGGCTCGCAAATTATCAAACAAAGAAGAAAATTCGCCTTTGCGGTCGCGGACGACAGGTGACAGAATCAAGAATCTTTGCGCCTGACCGGTTATTTTTTCCTCACTTAATACTTCGATTCTTCGAAGAATCGAAGTGACTATTTGTTCGGGGGACTGTCTCTCTATTTCGCGGCCACAGTTTGGACAATGTGGATGTCCGATGCGGGCAAACAAGAGACGCAGATAGTCATAAATTTCCGTGACTGTACCGACTGTCGAACGCGGGTTATGTGAAGTGGCTTTTTGGTCAATGGAAATAGCCGGTGATAAACCATCAATACTATCCACATCCGGCTTACTCATGATCCCCAAGAATTGCCGGGCATAACTTGAAAGCGACTCGACATACCGGCGCTGGCCTTCGGCATAAATCGTGTCAAAGGCCAAAGACGATTTACCACTTCCCGAGAGACCCGTAAATACTACCAATTTGTTTTTGGGAATATCCAAGTTGATGTTTTTGAGATTGTGCTGCCTGGCTCCCCGGACCTTTATAAATTGATCCATAATGTATTTTGCACCTTGCCATTTGAAGTGTTTTGCGCAATTTTTCTTACTGAGTGGTAAAAGTGGGGAAACGTCCGCCAGCTGGTCGGACGAGGGATCCCCCTGATTACCCGAAGTTAGAAAAATCGCAAAACCTTCACTGGCTGTCTTTCTTTGTTTACTTTCTTGGACAAGCAAGAAAGTAAAAAAGATCACAAACGACCACCGATGGTTCCGTGGCAAAACGTATTATAACAAATCCTGAAAAACTGGGAAGATATATGAGATAATTCCTCTGTGAGAATTTTTAAGTTTCCTTCCTTTAGTTTACTTTGGCTATTGGCGCTTGAGATTTTGCTACGAGCATTTGTGGTGAATCCCGGCGACTTGGATACTTGGAGCTATTCCAACAGCGGTTTAGGAGATTTGCCGCCTAACCGAAATTTTATCGCCAGTGAAAATCCATTCCTACCCTACCGGGTAGTCACTAACTCATTGGGACTAAGAAACTCCGAAGACGTATCTCTAGTCAAACCCGCTGGCAAAATCCGAATTTTGACAATCGGCGATTCATTTACTTTTGGCCCGTACGTCAACAACCAAGATACGTATCCTAGCAAATTGGAACAAATCCTCAAACAAAAATATCCTGAGGTAGAAGTCCTAAACGCCGGAATACCGGGTTATACTTTGAAAGATGAGCTTGAATACCTCGAAGAAAAAGGAGTTAAGCTAAATCCCGACGTGATCGTTGTAGGAGTATATATCGCAGATCTTAGCCGTTATGGAGCCTCTTCGCAGGCGATTTTCTCGCGCGCCCAACATCAAAGGACGGAAGCGCGGTGGGGGTGGCTTCTTAAATTGGCTCGAAAAAGTGCGATTTTGGCTGAAGTGAGACAACTGGCTAAAAACTGGACATTGCCAAAAGTGCAAAAAGATATCAAACCAACCACTGCACCTGACCAAAGTGATCTGCAATTTTTACCAGCATATCTTGAAGACCTGAAAGGGTTATTAAAACTAGCAGATGACCAACACATCAAACTTTTATATCTTTTCCTACCAGCGTATATTCAGGAGGTCGAAAACTCGACCTATTTTCCTCAAGTCAAAATTATTGAGAAATTTCCCGCAGATCGGCCAAAACTCGATTTATTACCGATTTTTCAGGCTAATCCATACCCTAAGTCTTTGTATCTCATGCCTTTAAATTCACATCTTTCTGCCTTTGGCAACGAAATCGTCGCCAGCGCCGCAGCGGAAAAAATTAAAGAAATCTTGTCCCAGAATCCCGAAAGCAATTGACAATCAGGAAAAATGCGCTAATATACACGTAAATCTGTCTTTTTCCTTCTACATATGAGTGTACCAAGACCAAGTCCTCAAGAATTGGAAGCTGCAGTACAACAATGGATGGAAGCCAGTGTGGACGGTGACTACTTTGCGGTCACTTTTGATTCCCCCAATGGCCAACAATTAAAGGGATACGTATACCCTTTTTATGATGGACCAATTGGCTCGGGATCAGCTAGATTGCCACTAGTTACGAATGAATATTCTTCTGATTTTGCCAGGCAATGCGGAGAATTTAATCGGGTTAGGTTAAAATCAACGCTAGCCGATACTATTTTACAACAAGTTGGATTACCATTATTAGGACTGTATGGTAACACCTTTATAGATTTTGGTGGAATATACGATGGTTCTGAGATAATTCTTAATAGAGAGTTACATGTTGGTAATAGATATCAATATACAAATCTAAGAGAAATGGCTGCGGCAGCCATGGCAACTGCAAATGGAATGAAGGCGGATTTGGGAAGATCCGGTTTCATGATAACCATCACTCCATTTAACCCTAAGTCTAAATAGCCTTGGATTTGAGTTCCCTTACCTTGTCCCTGATTTGGGCAGCGAGTTCGAAGTTCAACTCGGTGGCTGCGGCGCGCATTTCGACTTCCAGCTTTTTGATAAATTTGTTCCGATCCTGCGGAGTCAGGGCATTAAGATCAATTTTTTGCATATCCAGAACCGGATCTGACCAAGTTTTTTTCCACATTTCAACTGTGCGAGTTTCAATAGGTGCCAATTTCTCGCGCACCGGCTTATGGATCGACTGCGGTGTTACCTTGTGTTTTTGGTTATAGTCCAACTGGATTTGCCGGCGGCGGTTGACTTCATCGATCGCCCCACGCATGGATTTGGTCACCGTATCGGCATACATGATCACACTTCCGGCCACATGCCGGGCGGCTCGGCCCATGACCTGAACCAAAGACACGCGGCTCCGCAAAAATCCTTCCTTATCCGCATCCAAAATGGCGACCAGCGAAACCTCTGGCAGATCCAAGCCTTCCCGAAGTAAATTGATACCTACCAACACGTCGTATTTTCCCTGGCGCAGATCATCTAAAATGTCACTTCGCTCAAGCGTCTGGACGTCTGAATGTAGATACTGGACTTTGAGGTTTTTTTCATCCAAATAGGCAGATAAATCCTCGGCCATACGTTTGGTTAAAGTCGTCACCAACACCCGTTCTTTTTTGGCTACACGTTTTTCAATTTCTCGAATCAAATCATCGATCTGACCGGCCACCGGACGGATAGAGATGATCGGATCAACCAAACCTGTGGGTCGAATAAGTTGCTCAATGACGCCTGAATATTTCGTCATTCTGGCAAGCGAAGCGTGTCCAGAATCCGTTTTTTCGGTAGTCTTGGACGAGATTCTGGAGTCGTCGCTTACGCTCCTCCCCAGAATGACGTTTTTAACTGTTTGTGCTGCAGTTTTAGCTCTCCCTATTTCCCACTCATCAGGTGTCGCACTGACATAAACCGTTTGCGGGATGCGCCGCAAAAATTCGTCAAAGCGTAAAGGGCGATTGTCCATGGCTGCTTCCAATCTGAAACCAAAGTTAACCAGTGTCTGTTTACGCGACTGGTCTCCGTGGTACATGCCACGAATTTGCGGAATAGTCATGTGTGATTCATCGACAAACAATAGCCAGTCAGCGCCATATTTTTCCTGAAAATAATCAAACAGGGAAAACGGTGGTTCTCCCGGCCTTCGGCCATCAAAATAGCGCGAATAATTTTCTATCCCGTTAACAAAACCTACCTCTTGGATCATCTCCAGGTCATAGTGGACTTTTTGGGAAAGTCTTTGGGCTTCCACTAGTTTACCAGCCTGTTTAAATCTTTTGACTTGCTCGTCCAAATCTTTTTCAATTTGCTTAAATACCTCTTTGTGTTTGGCAATATCAGTCATATAGTGCTTAGCCGGATATAACACTAAAAGCGGCAACTCTTCGAGCAAATTACCGGTAACCGGATCCAGTTTGGCTAGCCTTTGGATGCGGTCTTGAGTCATCACGATCCTAACTCCGGTATCTTCATAGGCGGGAAAGACATCGATAGTGTCTCCGCGCCACCTGAAAGTCCCCCGCCGAAAATCAAAGTCAGAACGCAGGTATTGGAGTTCTACTAAGCGCGCGAGAATCGATCTGGGTTCGACCTTCACTCCCGGCCGAAGTTCCAAAATGAATTCGCCGTATTCTTTGGGTGAACCGATATTGTAAATACAGGAAACCGAAGCGACAATCAACGTATCTGGTCGCGTCAGCAAATTGGTGGTTGCAGCCAAACGCAGTTTGTCAATTTCTTCATTGATCTCGGTTTCTTTTTCGATATAGGTATCGGATTGGGGAATATAGGCTTCAGGCTGGTAATAATCATAGTAGGAGACAAAGTAACACACGGCATTTTGGGGAAAAAAGCTTTTGAATTCCTGATATAGTTGGGCAGCCAGAGTTTTGTTGTGTGAAATCACGAGTGTCGGTTTTTGGATATGGGAGATGACATTGGCCATGGTAAAGGTCTTGCCGCTGCCGGTCACGCCCAAAAGCACTTGTTCGGCTGCGCTAGAGCGTAAGCCTTTGACCAACTGGCCAATTGCCTGCGGTTGGTCTCCGGTGGGCACAAAAGGAGAAGAAAGTTGAAATTTCATTTAATTATCCAATTATCCAATAAATACCAATTATCCAATATATACAAATATTATTTGAAATTGGATAATTTGAGAATTTGATTATTGGATAATTTAATATATTCTATCATACCCTATTCTCTATTTTCGGGTAAATCTCCATTTACCGATGAGATGTTGATCATATTTGATGGTTTTTGATAGGCTTGACATTCGGGTAAATTTGTTTTAAAAATGAAAATGCTTGATTATTTTCGGTAGCACTATTTTACACTTTGATTTTTGAATTTTTCAACCAAAGGCTGATTGGCTTTTAGCCAAAATTTTAAATTACTATGGCACCCATACTTTATCCACGCGAAAGACAAGTTTTGGAATTCATCTCCCAGTATACGCAGCGCAATGGTTATGCGCCAACTTTACGCGAAATCGGCGATGCTTTGGGCATGTCCTCTGTCGCTACCGTACATGAACATCTCGACCACTTACGCAAAAAGGGTTATATCAAAAAATTGGATGGAGCAGTCCGCGGGATCGAATTCGTCAAAGGCAAATTTCATAGCCCCACCAATCCAGGATTGGTCGAACTGCCGGTTCTGGGCTATATCGCTGCCGGAGCGCCACTTGAACCTTACACCGACCCCAACCTGTATTTAAGCGTGTCGCCGTGGATGGTCCAAGCCGACCAAACCGCTTACGTGCTTCAGGTCAAAGGTGAATCGATGATCGAGGAAGGCATCTTGGACGGCGATTTTGTAGTCATCCAACACCAAAATGATGCCAAAAACGGAGATATCGTGGTCGCACTTTTACCAAATGGGCTGGCGACTTTGAAACGCATTTATTTTGAAAAAGATCGGATCAAACTCGCTCCGGCCAATTCCAAAATGGCACCGATTTTCACGACTCACGTCAAAATCCAGGGAAAATGTGTGGGCGTGATCAGGAAGTACCATACTTGAGCTGACTCTAATTAGGCGGAGTGTGAATATTTATCGACTCGGGATTTAAGCGCGAGGAATTCGCCTTGTGTGGGTGTATCCGCTTTGAGGTCACTAATATCTCGTTTTATATTAATAAACTCTGTTTTCATTGTTTGTTCCATTCTCTCTACATCCTTTTTCTCCGCATAATTCTTTAAAAGCAGCTCAACTCCCTGTAAAATAACCTCACATATCTCGACCGCTTGGGCCTTTAAAGCGGCCTTAAGTTTTTTGTCAAACGATTCGTTCGTTACAAATGCTTTAGGATCATCTGAATTCATATAAATAGTTGTAACATAACCCTTAATATTCCTCAAGAGTCGAGGTGTCTCCAATCGGAAGGCCAAGCTCTTTGGCTTTGAGGATCCGACGCATGATTTTACCAGAACGGGTTTTGGGAAGTTTATCTATAAATTCAATTTCGCGAGGATATGCATGCCCGGCTAAGTGTTTTTTAACATACTGGGAGAGTTCCTCTTTTAATAATTCTTCTTGTTCTTTGGTCATCCTGGCTTGACCAGGATCCGGATTCTGGATGCGTCCGCCTTTGGCGGACTTACCAGAATGACGGAAGTAATCTTTGTCTAAAACCACAAAAGCCTTTATTATTTCTCCGCGCAAGGCGTCGGGTTTACCGATCACTCCCGCCTCAACTACTGCCGGGTGTTCAACCAGCGCCGACTCGACCTCAAACGGCCCCACCCGTTCACCTGAAGTTTTGATGACATCATCAGCTCTCCCTATAAACCAAAAATATCCATCGTTGTCGCGCCAACCACGGTCACCGGAAATGTACCATTTGTTAACGAAATAACTCTCATATTTTTGGGGCCGGCGCCAAATGGTTTGCATCATTGACGGCCAACCCGGTTTGAGCGCCAAATTTCCTTCTTTGTTTGGCCCAAGTTCTCTGCCATGATCATCCACAATCGCCGCAGTGATTCCCGGAAAAGGCTTGCCCATTGAGCCGATTTTAATATCGTTACAAGGCAGATTGGCGATACAAATGGCTCCGGTTTCAGTCTGCCACCAGTTATCGTGAAAGGCGCGACCAAAAACTTTGATCCCCCATTTGACGGCTTCAGGATTTAAAGGCTCTCCCACACTGCACATGTGCCTAAGATGCGACAAATCAAATTCTTTGGTCGGATGTTTGATTTCACCAGCCATGAGCATTCGAACTGCAGTTGGCGCCGTATACCAAACTGTGACTTTATACTTTTCTAATATTTGGTACCAGCGCTTGGGGTCAAAACGGCCGCCAAAAACTACCGACGTCACACCATTGGCCCAGCTGCCCAAAATTTCATAAGCAATACCAGTGACCCAGCCCGGATCTGCTGTACACCAATAAGTATCACTGTCTTTCAAATCCAAAACCCATTTGGCAGTCAAATATTCTTGTAAAATTGCCCGATGCGCATGCACTACACCTTTGGGTTTACCAGTGGTGCCTGAGGTATAAAGCATAAACGCATAATCGTCTGGCTCCATGTGGGCAATAGTCAATTCTGTACTGGCACTCGCAAAAGATTTCACAAATGATTCAGTATCCACAACTAATATATGTTTGAGGTTGGGTAAATGTTTCTTGACTTTATCAATTCGGGGTTTAAGTTCGGCGGTTGTAATCACGACTTTGGCGTCGCTATTGCCAAGGCGGTCTTCCAGCGCCTGTTCCTGAAATGCGCTAAACAATGTGCCGCAAATGGCGCCGATTTTAAGGATCCCTAAGAAAGCAAAAAAAAGTTCCGGAATGCGCGGAAGAAACAGAAACACCCGGTCGCCGCGTTCCACGCCGAAGTCTTTTAAGATATTACCGAACTTATTGGAGTTTAACGCTACCTGTTCAAGTATATATTGCTGAGTCGTGCCACTTTCGCCTTCCCAATAGAGCGCGATTTTGTTTTTCCGCCAAGTATCCACATGCCGGTCCACTGCGTTATAAGCCGCATTGATTTTGCCGTCAAACCAACCCAGTTCTTTGCGCCAGTGTTTCCACTCAAAAGACCGATATGTCTTGTCGTAATCTTCGAGATTTGGCAACTCTTTAAAATCCTTGGCAGTTTTTTTATAAATATCAACTTTCATGATAATTCTTAATACCTCCTTCTCCCTCTTTCAAAAAAAGGAGGTGACCTTCTTTTACAAAATGTTGTGTTATTTTCCTCCCCTTTTAGGAAAGGGGAGGTGAGGAGGGGTTATATGTTCTGTAAGCTTTTCCAGGACACCCTCCATATTATTTAGCAGTTCATTATCCCAAAACCTCACTACTCTTATTCCTAAACTTTTCAAATAATCACTTCTCTTTTGGTCGTAAAACTTGTTTTGATCAGAATTATGTTGTCCACCATCGAGTTCAATTGCTACTCTTAACTGCGGACTGTAAAAATCTACTATAAATTTACCGATGCTAAATTGACGAACGAATCTATGACCAAAGAATTGCCTCTTTCTAAGTTTTGACCAAAGTTTACGTTCAGCATCGGTTTGGTTATTTCGTAGCCTAGATCTATATTTTTCAAGTTCGGGTTTGTTAAATATGCGAGTCATTCAAATTAACACCCCCTACCCCCTCTTTCAAAAAAGAGGGGGAAATTTTTTTCAAATTACTTCTTCCCTCTCACCACAAACTTACTACCCAGCCGCTTTAGGTTTTCCATGACGCCGGTGTATTCAAGTTCGTCCATACCGGCCATTGCCGGTCCATAAAAGCCTTGGGCGCGCATCTCAAGCGTCTTAAGACTCGCTTTTTCGCGAATCGTATCCCAGAAAGGTTGGTCAAACAAATCTACCGCTTCAGTCAACTTTCCTTCATGGACACAATATCCAGCAGCGGAAACAATGGTCGGCCCGTCAAAATACGAAATGATCGTATTTTGCTTGACCGGCATCACCGCCACATGGTGACTACCCCGGTTATCTCCCAAAGTGTAATGAGCCAATGCCCAGGGAGATAAAATTTCTCCGGTTGACGGAAATTGTTTTTGGGTGCGGACAATCGCGACCGGATCATCTTTGCCCACATATTTTCCGGCAATGTTGTGAAGTCTGGCTGTTGATCCAACTGCCGCTGTCAACCCGGATGCGTTTTCCACCACACTTTCGATTACATAGTGGTTAGGATCACGAAGCAGCGTACAGATATCATAATAATCCTGCGGAACTTTAAGTGTAATTACTTTATCCGCCTCGGTGTAATTGACATCCATGATGTTGAATGTAAACCCGGCATTCATGTCAGGAGCCAGTAACAATCCGGCATTGTGATAAGGCGAGGCAAAACATTCAAACAGCGGATAATTAAAAACTCCCGGCCCGCATTTATCACCGGCAAACACAATAAAAGGTTCAGCTGCCCGCTCTTCTATTTCAATTTCAGCCGAACCCGGCCCCATACCCCGAACATTTCCGGAAAAAGCATCTTTGAGTAAATCTTGGCCCGCTCCGTAAAGTCCTTGGGATTTGGCAATTTGCGTAGTCGCCACGAACGTGTCCCAGGCAAATTTGTGGATGTCGGGATGATCCGCGCCGCGGGTGTGAATCATGAGAAGCGCGATGTCATCGCCGGTAAATGTCACCCGACCGTCACTAAGTAATCCTTGTTTGATGCCGCCAGCAATAACTTCTTCTGCTTTTGCGAGCATTGCAGCAGATGGTTTATTGTGTCCGCCAATACTCCCGGTATCGGCTTTTATCACAGAAATGGTAGTTTTCATAAATGCCTCCTTAAAGTTCAAATTTCAAAGCTCAAATGTCAAATCAAATCTCTGGCAAAGCCAGATCCTGTTTCGCAGGACAATGTTCGAATTTCAAAAAAATTTTGTTATTTGTCCTTTGAACTTGATTTGAACTTTGGCTTTTGACATTTGAAATTTTTTATGTATTCATGACATATGCTAATAAATTTCTGCCATTCATGGTAGTCGGAACCTCAAGACCGATGAGCGATAAAATTGTGGGTGCTACATCAGCCAAGATTCCGCTCGGCAGCTCATCATTTTTACCCTGAAGTGATGGAGCTGCGCAAATCACGGGTACCGGATAAGTCGAATGCTCTGTATCGATGCCGCCCGTGATCGGTTCGATCATTTCCTCTACATTACCATGGTCGGCAGTGATTAAGCAACCTCCGCCGTGATTTAGAAGACTGGTCGAGATTTTTCCCACGCACTCGTCGGCCACTTCACATGCCTTGATCGCCGCCCGAATATTACCTGTATGCCCAACCATATCGGGGTTGGGGAAATTTATTACATAAAAATCATAGTTTCCCAAATCAATTTGCTTGAGAACTTGTTCAGTGATTTCGTAAACGCTCATTTCCGGTTTGAGGTCGTAAGTTGGAACTTTGGCCGACGGGATAATCATCCGGTCCTCTCCGATAAACGCATCTTCGCGCTGACCGTTGAAATAATATGTCACGAACCTTTCCTTTTCGGTTTCCGACACCCGCAGTTGTCTAAGACCATTATCTGCTAACACCTTACCTAAGGGATTGACTACCACCTGTTCGGGAAATGCCACTGTCGCCGGCAATTTTTTTTCATATTCGGTCATGGTAACGAAGAACAAGTTTTCCAGAAAAATTTGGCGTTTAAATGGTTCACGCATTTCCTGTACTACCGTATGTTTTTTGTAGTACTTGATCGCATAAGGATCATAACCAGTGACTTTTGCTTGTTCGGAAAAGTCAGGCAAAACAAAGGCTTTGGTCAATTGCCGTGGTCGGTCTATCCGATAATTGAAGAAAATGACCGCGTCGTTATTTTTGATCAATGTTGGTTGACTTTGTTCGTTGACAATAAGTGTCGGCTCGATAAATTCATCTGTCACGTTTTTGACATATGATGCCTCAATTGCAGCTTCGGCACTGGTGGCTGTTGCCCCTTTGCCTTCTGTAAGAGCTAGATAAGCTTTTTCCGTGCGTTCCCAACGATGATCCCGATCCATGGCATAGTAACGGCCCATGACGGATGCGATTTTACCAACTCCGGTTTGGGTCATCTGTTCCCCAAGTTGTTTGATATAGGTCACAGCGGATTTGGGTGGAGAATCTCTGCCGTCAGTAATCAAATGTAGATAAACTCGATCAAATGCAGAATTTTTGCAAAACCAAAGTAGAGCATACAAATGCTCCATGTTACTATGTACACCACCGGAACCAACCAATCCCAAAATATGTAGGTTTGATTGGTGTCCGCGGACGTGAGAAACGGCAGACAGAAAGGCTTCATTTTGGAAAAAGGAACCGTCAGCAATAGCCATGTTGATCCGGGGCAAATCTTGGTATACCACCCGTCCAGCGCCCAAGTTAAGATGTCCGGTTTCGGTGTTACCGTCTTCACCTTTGGGCAGTCCCACTGATTCGCCGGAAGCAGCCAGTTTCCCATGCGGAAAATTGGACCACAGGCGCGGCATATTTTTGAGCTGGGCTAGACTGATAGCATTGCCCGGTCCAGCCGGAGCCAAACCCCAACCATCCAAGATGATGAGAGCAAAGGGTTTATTAAACATAATAAATTCAAAGTTGGGAATTGAGTTTATTTTTCCCCACGAAATTAAATCAGTTTTAACTCTGATTCGATATGAATAAGCCGGTTATATTTGGCTACCCGCTCACCACGAGCCGGAGCGCCAAATTTGACATAGTCTGCGGAAACTCCCACCGCCAAATCGGCGACAAATGCGTCGTTAGTTTCACCGCTTCGGTGCGAGACGATGATTTTGAGGCCACCGGTACGAGCCATCTTGATGACGGCCAAAGTTTCAGAGACAGAGCCGATTTGATTGGGTTTGACTAGAATCGCCGAACATGCCTTTTCACTTATGGCCTTTTGCAATCTGTCAGGATTGGTAGCCAAAAAATCATCACCGACCAACAAAACTTCCTTCCCCAAGCGTTCAGTGATAGTTTTCCAACCCTGCCAATCATCTTCGGACAACGGATCTTCAAGTATTAGTAAACGATAGTCGCGGTGGATATTGGCCAGGTACTCAATAAACTCCAACGTGTTCATGGAGGTCGCTTGATCTTTGATGTGATAATTTTCTCCGGATTTGAAGTTGCTGGCTGCCAAATCCAGACCTAGGAATATTTCTATTCCAAATCTATAGCGGGTCATATGAATAGCTTCCATCATGAGTTCCAAGGCATCCGTATTGGTATACAAATTGGGAGTGAAACCGCCTTCATCTCCCACCGAGTGAATGGCATTACGGGAAGTCAGGACCTGTTTTAATTTTTGGTAGACCTCTTCACCGATCCTTAAGGCCTCATGATAGCGTTTGTTGCTGGCTGGCACCACATGAAATTCTTGGAAATCCAAATTGCCGGTACCGTGCTTGCCGCCATTGATGATGTTAAACGTGGGCGTAGGCATTTTATCAATCGTTTTAGGTAGGTTGGCGTTGATGAGTTCGGATATATATTTATACAAAGGTAAATTGACAGCCGCCGCTCCGGCTCTACATACAGCTAGCGACACAGCCAAAATCGCATTTGATCCAAGTCGGGATTTGTTCGGAGTTCCATCGAGTTCAATCAACAATTTATCGATGCTTCCTTGACGCACCGGATCCAAATTCACGAGTTTGGGTGCGATCACTTCGTTGACATTGCGGATAGCTTGAAGCACCCCCATGCCGTTGTAGCGGGCTGGATCCTTATCCCGAAGTTCCAGCGCCTCGTACTTTCCGACTGAAATTCCGCTGGGAACTGAAGCCACTACTTTTTGACCATCAGACAAGTAAAGTGTCACTTCGACTGTCGGATTGCCCCGCGAATCAAGGATTTCCAGCGCTGTAATGTTTTTTATGGAAACCATAAGAATCAAGTTCAAATATCAAAGTTCAAATCAAGTTCAAAGGACAAATAACAAAAACTTTTTGAAATTCAGACATTGTCCTGCAAAGCAGGATCTGGCTTTGCCAGAGATTTGATTTGAAATTTGGATTTTGGCATTAGGATTTTTTGCTTATCAGTTTCTTCTCTGCCTCATAAACAGTATTTCGGACTTGGTCGATGACATCGCGGTTGACAGAAATTGAGGTAATTCCCCAATCCACCAGCTTCTCAATAAGTTCTGGATAATCAGATGGGGCTTGACCGCAGATAGAGGAAGTCACCTGATATTTATGACAAGTTTTGATCACTCGCTCCAAGGCCCAAAGCACCGCCGGGTCACGTTCGTTAAATACTTGGGCCACTTCGCTGTTGTCGCGATCCACTCCCAATATGAGCATCGTCAAGTCATTGGAACCGATAGAAACACCGTCAATCCCGGTATCCAAGAACTTTTCCAAAAGAATCACATTGGATGGGATCTCAACCATCATCCATAGTTTAAAAGATCCGCCCCGCGTCAAACCTTCAGCGCTGATAATCTGTTTGACTTGAGCCAGTTCTTGCGGGGTATGCACAAACGGGATCATTAACCAGAGGTTTTTAAAACCCAATTTATTGCGGACGCGTTTAATAGCCGCCAGTTCCAATTTGAATACTGCCGGGTCGGAAATATACCGGTAACAACCGCGAAACCCGAGCATCGGATTGGCTTCTTCCGGTTCAAACTCATTGCCACCCTTTAAATTGCGATATTCGTTGGTTCGAAAGTCAGTGGCCCGGTAGACTACCGGTCTAGGGCTAAAGGATTTACAAAAAATGGCTAACTTGTCACTCAAATCTTTGACAAATTGGTCTTGCTTGTGGTCTTTGATCATCTTTTTGGGATGCACGCCGATGCCGGCGATCATAAACTCGGCTCGGAGCAACCCGACTCCATCAACAGCGCGTTTGGCGACAGTATGCGCACTATCTGGCTCTGCCAAATTGACATAAATTTTGGTAGCAGTCTTGACGGGTGGGAGTTCCTTGTGTGTTCCGGGAGTCAATGAGTCCTCATGTGTTTGAGTTTTATATTTACTACTTTGGTAAATCCCTCCCTTGTAAACTACTCCCCGGGATCCGTGCACTGTCACCACTTGACCGGTTTTGAGTTTTTTGGTCGCTCCCACCGCACCGACGATAGCCGGTATTCCTAATTCCCGGGAAACTATGGCCGCGTGACTCGTACGACCGCCGGTTTCGGTGACTATGGCTACGGCTTTACGCATGGCTGGCACATAATCAGGATTGGTTTGGGGAGCAACCAGCACGTCACCGTGATTTACCCGTTCGATTTCGTTGGCTGAAAAAATGACCTTGGCCGGGCCACTGGCCATGCCAGGAGATGCCGGATCACCACGTAGTAGCACCACATGCGTATGGGCAACTTCGTGTTGATCCCGTCCAGAACCGTATTTATTATAGTTATTGACTGTGGTGATCGGACGAGTTTGAGTGATATAGATTTTGTCTTTTTCAATCGCCCATTCGATATCCTGTGGGAAATAATAGTGCTGCTCCAACTTCTTCCCCAAACGCGCCAGAGCCACGATTTGGGCATCAGTGATTTTGGGTTGGTTACGGTCTTTTTCTTTAACGTAATCGATGATAGTGGTGCCGTGTTTCAAGCTAAATTGTTTTTCCTGCTTATTGATTTTTTTCTCGAGTATCTCCAAGGTTTTTTTAGACACCTCATAATGATCAGGTGTGACCTCACCTTGGACGATCAACTCACCCAAACCAAAAATGGCCTCGATAGTCACCGTGTTTTTGTCACTAGTCACGGGATTGATCGTAAACATGATGCCGGAACTAGCAGCCTGGATCATCTTTTGTACAGGCACGGCGATTCCGACACGCGCCCAATCAATCTTATTTTCCACTCGATAAAAAATCGCCCGGGCAGTAAAAAGCGACGCCCAGCATTTGCGTACATGGTAAACTACTGATGCCTCACCCTTGATATTGAGGTAAGTGGCTTGCTGACCGGCAAAAGAGGCTCCCGGCAGATCCTCGGCAGTAGCCGAAGATCGCACAGCCACATACGGGTCACGCAAAATTTTCCCCATAGACATGTAGTTTTTGATGATGGGAGCTGACACTTCTTTGGGAATGGGTGAAGAGATAATGAGTTCCTGAAGTTTCTTGGAAACGCTAGCCAATTTTCGGCTATTGGCCACATCCAACCCATGTAAGATAGAGGCAAATTTGGCACTCAAACCACTTTTTTCCAAAAACAAATTATAGGCTGCCACGGTAACAATAAATCCATCCGGTACGGGGATGCCGGCTTTGAGCATTTCCCCTAAATTTGCTCCCTTCCCTCCGACTTCTGCTATATCATGTTTGTCTACTTCCTTAAACCACACCACAAACTTTTGCATATAAACCAGTATAGCGATAAAACGTAAACTTTGGCAAGAGGCTAGTTAAAAAAATTAGTCAAAAATCAGTTCTTTTCTTTACTTCGATCATTTGAAGAGTCGAAGTAAAAGTCAAAGAATCAGAAAAAAAACTATAGACTCAATTTGACGAAAAGACCATCCATTCGCTACAATCCGGTACATGATCTTGTCAGAACGCGACATGCGAGTTCATTTAGATGGCGCCAAACGTGATTTGTACTTTAAGTTACTCGCACATACTGATAGACGCATCGCAGAAGCAATCAACTCTGTACCTCGGGAACTCTTCGTCGATCCATCAGGCCTGTATAATGCGTACTACAATCAAGTTGCATCTGCTCCGGTTGATGGGGACCATACGAGCGTATCTCAACCAACAGTTGTGGCAGATATGTTGAATCTTTTGGGTCCTCAGCCGCATGAAGCAGTCGTTGAGATCGGCACAGGCAGTGGTTTTCAAGCAGCAGTCATGGCCAGGCTAGCCCGGCGTGTTGTGACATTTGAGGTAGATGAAAAACTAGCCGAAGTCGCCCGACGGAAATTACGTGAACTTCATATAAAAAACGTCACGGTCATAACTGCGGATGCCTCAGAGTCTCCAGATAAATCTGAACCGACGGACAAATTGATTGTAACTGCCGCGATGTTTCCCGATCCGCACTCGCCACTTTTTCAACTCGTCAAAGATGACGGTATTTGCGTTGTTCCAATAGGGGGTGTTAACGGTAATTTTAGAGAATGTCATCTATTGCGTCTTCGAAAAACAGCCTACGGGATGGTTGCTGACCAATTTTTAGAAGGCTATTCTTTTGTTCCGGTCTTGGGAGAATCAGGTTGGGACGGTATGCTCAATAAGCTTATCGAGCGACAAAGGAACAAGTTTTACCAAGAGCTTTCGGCAAATGCACAAATGCTCGGGGAAAGCAATTCGTGGGGGACAGAATAACTTATAGGGCTTCAAGAAAGTACGCAAGGAAAGGCTATAATCTGTAAGCTGATTTATATAACAACAATAATTTAGCATATAAATCAGGAGCGGCTGCGAGATAAGTGAAATTGCGTAAATAATTAGCCTTATTGCTTTCAAAAACAAGTTTGGTACCTGAAACTTCGCTACATACACCTCCGGCACTAATAATCAAATGATAGCAGGGAACCACGTCCCAAATTTTACCAGTTTGAGCAATGCAGGCTCCCGTCTTACCACTGGCAGTGTAACACGTATCAAACCCACTACTGCCTGTGGATCGTAAATTGCGACATGATTGCACGATGCTGCCAATGAACTTGAGTTCTTTTTCTCTCGCCAGATGATCAGGAATGTAGTCAATACCATATAAGACTAATGCATTTTTTAAATCATTTTCACGGCTTACATGGATAGGTTTATCGTTCATATAAGCCCCATCTCCATTTTCTGCATAAAACAGTTCAATGAACTACCCCGCAGCAGAGCTGCGAGGTATCTTTATGTCATCCCGAGCGTAGTCGAGGGATCTTCCAACCTGGGAAGATTCCTCCACTCATCCACTATCGTGGAATCGGTCGGAATGACTACAAGGTAACCCCGAAGCAGAGCTTCGAGGAATTCTTTCGATTAAAAAATGGTAAATATATACCAGTGGCAACTGATTGCCAATTTTGTAAGCGCGACATCATCACTGCACACCAGGGGATACCCGAAGCAAAATTGGAGGTTCCGTCAATTGGATCAATAATCCACACATAGTCTGAGTTTTTATCTCCAAAACCTGACTCTTCAGCGATGATGGAGTCGTTGGGGAACCGTTTTTGAATAGCTTTGATAATTGAGCGCTCACTTAATACATCTGTCTCGGTAACGATATTGCTGTGGTCGGCTTTGACTTTTATTACTTGTGATTTTTGAAAACCGCTTTTGACAATATTACCGGCTTGCTTAAGCGTTTTTGTAACAAATTGTTTTATATTTTTGTCCATAAAAGTCCTAATATACGAGGGGTTTCGCTGTCACTTGTAAGTTCTGCCATTTTTTCGAGTTTGAAATAGGGCGTAAATACATTGATATATTCTTGAACCGGCCGGTGGTAATATTCTAAAATGGCCTTATCCCACAGAGACTTTTTTCGGCGTTGGCCACTCGTAAAATAACTTGCGCGGGTCAGCCATTTGGGATTTGGTTTACCAGCCAGTTCCTGGACCCGATCAAATAAAGCATGACCAGGATGGTCAACAAGCACAATAAATTGCCCGCTTGGTTTCAACACATCTGCTGATTCAAGGGCAAAGGTTACTAGTTGCGGCAAATACTGAAGCACCATATTGGCAATCACGACTTCATATGAAGCATGGGCAAATGGCAGGGGATCCAAAAGGTTTACTTCCGTGTAATCAATATTTGTGATTTTTTGAGTGCGTTTTTTAGCCAGCTTTAGGAGTTCTTTCGAAGCATCTGCCCCAGTCACGTGTTTTGCTTGTTTGGATAGCAATTTAACCAAATATCCGTTACCGCATCCGGCGTCCAATATACGCTTACCTTCATAAACACCTAGGAATTTAAAAATAAGCGGATTAATGAGCTTTGTGTGTAATTCATCTCCACCTTCACCCATCCCTTCTTCAAAAACTTTAGCATATGTATCCCATTGATTTTTCATAAATCCTGATTTTCCCGGATTGTAAATATAAATCACTCCGGGAGTGATTTATGGCTGCAAACCAGGAAATTGTGAATTCTGCCTATTACGTTTACGTATCGGCGCTAATTAATCACAGTTACTCTTTTGGTATCAAGGTTTTCTTAGATTTGATGCCTCCCTTTTTATCAAATTTCAAGATGATGGCCGAACCTTTTTTGAGCCCGTAACCATTTCTTAATATCTCGCTTATTGAAATAAGGCTTTGTCCAGGGAAGCCCAGCGAAAAATGCAAAAAAGCAAGTGGGTCTCCATGACTCACAATCAGAGGAATCCCCTCTTTCGAAGCGTTTATTTCCTGAAATGCGCTCAACATTCTTTCTGCAATTTCAGCTCCTGACTCATTTCCTTTTTTCACCCATTCCCCACTATATTCATCTTCACCTTTGGCATGGAGTTCTTTTCTGATAGTTAAAGGTTTGCCCACGAAAGCCGGAATATGCACATCTACAAGTTTGGGTTGAGGCCAAATTGGCAATTTGAGATGTTTAGACAAAATTTCCGATGTTTGTTTGGCTCTCAGAAGCGGACTGCTATGAATAGTTTTTACTTCAATTTCCATTTCGCGGATTTGTCTGCCAAGGGAATCAATTTGTTTCTTACCGGCTTCACTCAAGGAAATATCAAGAGATCTACCATAAAATACTTTCCGGGGATTATCTACTTCGCCGTGACGGCACAAAATAACGGTTTTAAACATATACGTTGAGTCAGAAAAAACTACTCAAGCGCGGCGGTATTTACTCCATGAGAAAAGTCAACTTCGGAGACTTTGTGTAAAATCTCGCTCACCTGTTTTTTTAAAGTGTCGTAAGCCTCTTGAGTCTTGCCCTCGAATTTGACAGTAAGATATGGACCGTTTTGGGAGGCGCGGACAATCAGCATTTCTTTTTCCGTATCCATCCGCACTCCATCGATTTCCACATACTTGGCCTCTGGATAAAGTTTCTTGATTTCGCCACCGATTTTTTCAGTTACTACCTGAAATTTTATCGCATCCGGACAGCCCACTTTGATCTCCGGACTGGATACGTATTGTGGAAGTTCGGCAATTGCTTGCTTTAAGGTTTTCCTGATTCTCGTTAAGTATGCAAGCAAACGAAGCGAGGCAATTGCGCCGTCGTCATGCCCGTAGAAATTATCTAAAAAGAAAAAGTGGCCCGATAGTTCACCTCCAAAGACAGAACCGATTTCTTTAGTTTTGGCTTTGATAAACGAATGTCCGGTTTTCCACATGACAGGTATACCCCCACCGGCTCGAATAACTTCATCGACTTGCTTGGAACAAAGTGTGTTATAAACAATTTTGGATCCAGGCAAAAAGTCCAAAATATCTTTGGAGAACAATGACACAAGAGTATCATTCCAGATGAGCCCTCCTTCATTATCAACGATGCCAACCCGATCTCCATCACAATCATAAGAAAATCCTAAATCAGCTTGTTCGGCAACGACTCGTTTGGCCAGTCGTTCCTGTACTTCCCGTTCAGTAGGGTCTGGGGTCCCCACCGGAAAGTTGCCGTCAGGAATTGTGTTTTGTTCGATCACTTCACATCCGGCTTTGCGCAGAATATCGGGCAAAAAGATACCAGTGGTTGCACCACAGGAATCAACCACTACTTTATATTTCTTGATGGTGCCAGTTCTTCGAAACAAATCCTGAACATATTCTTCTTTTATGTCTTTTTGGACGTGTTCACCTTTGGGACTCTTCGTTTTGAAGTTTCCCGAATTAACCAGATCTCGAAGTGCAATAATTTCATCCGTTTCCATGGTAGATGAAAATCCGGTTCCAAATTTCATGCCATTATATTCTTTGGGGTTATGAGAGGCGGTGATCATGATCATGCCGCGGGTGCGGAAATAATAACAGGCAAAGTAAGAGATTTGCGATAGCGTCATGCCGATATCGTAAACCGTAATTCCGGCGTCGGTTAATTCTCGTACCAATATATCCCGAAATCCCGGACTGGAAAGGCGGCAATCAAAACCCAATACGCAGTCATAAATTCGCCGGCCCAAAAGCCAAGTCGCATATCCTTTGCCCAAGAGCGCTACTGTTTCATCATTGAGTTCACTGCCTACCAAACCGCGTAGATCATAACCTCGGAAAACATGAGCTGGTACTTGTGTCATAGTTTTCATGTAGCGTGTAACGCAGGGTGTATAACGGAAAAACGTTACACGTTATACGTTACAAGTTACACGTCCCTCTTTTTATATTTTTACCAAAAATAGTCTAATCTCCTCCGCTAGTGTAAATGGTGTCTGGCCAGTCTTTATTTTAACATCAATCTGCAAAAGTTTCCTATATAGCGTCAATAATTGAGTCAGGGTAAAAATTTCGGCTTGACGGCGAAATTTGCCCAACTGCCATGGGGATAGGTCAATACTAGCTGTAGCGTCTTTGACCATGATCAAATAACGCAGTTGCCTCACCAACAAACTAAATACCAACTCGGCCGGAGCAGTCTGGAGACAATAATCAAAGTTGGCTACTAGATCACTCGTGATGCCGGGACGTAGAGATTCTAAAAAAGAAAATACAGATTTTTCAAACCTAAATAGGGCAATATCCGTAGTTTTGGGAAATAGATTTAATAGGGTTTTAGATAGTTCTTTTTCTTCCCAAAAAATTATCTCTGTCGTGGTTGGAAGCCGTTTCAACCAAGTAAGTAACGCTTTCGCCTCTATTTTCTTGCTTGCGAAGAAGTTTTCAGCCAACACCAATTTGTCTTTTTGAAACAATGAACCTGACTCAGCGGCCTGCACGAGATCGGTAAACGAATTGGATTTGCCGCTGAGAATGATCACTTCCCGCTCAACGTATTTTTCCCGCCAGGCTTGCAGCTCTTTTCTTGAGGCATCAATGTTTTCTCCGTGAAAAAGATGAAACATAATAAAAGAATTTCTAATTCCTAATTTCTAATTGACCTAAACAACTGCCAATATTTTGGCATCCCTACCCCAAATGTCATTCCCGCGCAGGCGGGAATCTTTCAAATAGATCCTCGGATCAAGTCCGAGGATGACATCACATTATTATTTGATTAATTTCCCTTCATGTATAGCCGAAAAAGCTGTTCTACCGTACGAGAACTGATGGAATGATATCTACCCCGGTGGGGGACCAGTGAACCGGAAAAGCTCTTGGGAATATGCATCAGTTCGTGAATAAGTACCCGTTTCTTATCTTCCGTAGGAAGTTTATCGTATTTTTCAGAAAGCACCTCAATCACATAGTGAGCCGGGACTTTGAGCGCTAGTTGCCAAACCCGAGGCAGTGACCAGATGCGGGCCCGGGCGCGGGAACTCGAACCAAAACTGCGAAAGCAAATCAGGCGCTTGGGGTCGATATGCTTAAAATCTAACTTCCCTACTATTTCTGTAAGTTCTGCTCCAATTTCCGGTGCCGGCTGCCACATCATTTCCCCTACTCTTTTTTTCATGGTTTTTTGTTAACTAGTAATTTTAGCTTTAGCAATTTTTGCTGAACTTCTTGTAAGACTACCAAATTGGTTTTGGGGTAGCCGACTACTTCGGTCACTTTTTCCCAAGGTACCCATCGAACCTGCAGAATCCCTTCCTCTCGCTGCGGCGCCAATTTTTCGGTTCCACCATTTCTAAATAAATAGTAGTAAACAGTTTTGGCTACCAACTTCCCTTCCCATTTGTACAAATACTTGATTGGGGTTAAACGCGCTAATAGTTTCAAGTGTTTGATGCCGACTTCTTCGCCAATCTCGCGGATCGCAGTTTGGGATAAGTTTTCCCCTTTTTCAATCAACCCTTTGGGAAAGGTCCATTTGCCGGTTTTGTCCTGTATCAACAATACTTGTAACCTACCATTTTTACGGGCGGCGATCACTCCCCCGGCTGAAGTTTCATATTTCATGGTCACTCATTATATACGCCCCGGTCTATTATGTCACGAGAAATACGCGGTCGTTTTCTTTGACTTTGCGTTCAGTTTGGATACCCACCACCATCCCGACTTTGGCTTCAGGTATTTGCTGGTGTTCTGTTTGCATTGAGTCGACACTTTGAGTAAATTCTTGGTCGTGACCGGAAAATTTGATCTTATCCCCGATCTTCAGTGTCTGTTTTTCTATCGCAACGATGGCGACACCGATTTTATCGTAGAAATGGGTCACCCGACCGATGGGAAGGTCCATTGTTATCACCCCCAATCGGAAAACATCTATTTTTCCCGACTTTTCCTAGCGTACCATCTCTCAACCAGGCCTTTTTTGATGCGCCCCAAATG